>ERZ1066138.20-NODE-20-length-50000-cov-8.675763_pt1 | contig 50000 bp, 53 predicted proteins | sample MGYA00382785_ERZ1066138 | MGnify/ENA primary metagenome ERZ1066138 (study PRJEB33369, sample SAMEA5778368) | biofilm metagenome | biome: Industrial cooling water; feature: Water cooling tower basin; material: Biofilm | place: United Arab Emirates | collected... | reverse complement strand
AGGTAGTAGGCGTCGTAGTAGCCGGCCGAGAGCACGTAGGTGCCGGTCATGATGCGGCGCTTCACCTCCGGGCCGAAGCCCTCCCCGCGCGTGCGCTTGTAGAGGTCCATCAGGTCCTTCGGGTCCCTGCAGCGGTGCCCGAAGCGCACGCCGTCGTAGCGCGAGAGGTTGGACGAGCATTCCGCCGGCGCGACGACGTAGTAGGTCGGCACCGAAAGCGGCAGGTTCGGCAGCGACAGCTCCGTGACGCTCGCGCCTTCGCCGCGGAACGCCTCGATCGCCGCGCGCACGGCCGCGCCCGTCCCGGCCTCGAGTCCTTCGCCGAAGAACTCGCGGATGACGCCGATCCGGAGCCCTTTCACCGGTTTGCCGAGCGCGGCCGCGTAGTCCGGCACGGGCGCGTCCACGCTGGTCGAGTCGCGCGCGTCGTGGCCGGCCATCGCGCCGAGCACGAGCGCGGCGTCCTCCGCCGACTGCGCGAGCACGCCCGCCTGGTCGAGGCTGGAGGCGAAGGCGATCATCCCGTAGCGCGAGACGCGCCCGTAGGTCGGCTTGAGGCCGGTCAGGCCGGTCAGCGCGCCGGGCTGGCGGATGGAGCCGCCGGTGTCGGTCCCGGTCGCGACCGGCGCGATGCGCGCCGCGACGGCCGCCGCGGAGCCGCCCGAGGACCCGCCCGGAACCCGCGCCCTGTCCCAGGGGTTCTTCACGGGTCCGTAGTGGCTGGTCTCGTTCGAAGAGCCCATCGCGAACTCGTCCATGTTGGTCTTGCCGAGCAGGACCATGCCGGCGGCGTCGAGTCGCTCGACGACGGTGGCGTCGTACGGCGCGGTGAAGTTCGCGAGCATGCGCGAACCGCAGCTCGTGAGGATCCCGTTCGTGCAGAAGATGTCCTTGTGCGCGAGCGTCACCCCGGTGAGCGGGCCGCCCTCCCCGCGCGCCAGCCGTTCGTCCGCGCGCTGCGCGTCGGCGAGCGCCCGTTCCGCCGTCACGGTGACGAACGCGTTGAGCCCCGGGTTGGCCCGCTCGATCCGGTCGAGGAAGTGGCGGGTGACCTCGACGCTCGAGTACTGCCGCCTGGCGAGGCCCCGGCCGATCTCGGCGGCCGTCGAGCGGTGCAGGCTCACTCGATCACCTTCGGCACCAGGTAGAGCCCCGCCTCGACGGCGGGCGCGTTGGCCTGGTAGGCCTCGTGCCGGTCCGATTCCGTGACACGGTCCTCACGCAGGGGCTGCACCTGGCCTTCCAGCGGGTGCGCCATCGGCACGACGTCGGCCGTCGGCGCCGCCGCGAGCTGCTCGACGAAGGCGAGGATGGCCGACAGGCTGCCGACGTACACGGGCAGCTCCGCCTCGGTGATCTCGAGGCGGGCAAGCTGCGCGATGTTTTCGACGTCGCGGCGGGTCAGCGTCACGAGCGCACCGTTGCGGAAAATGTGGGAAAAACGCGACGGAAATCATACACCTCGGCTTGTGGAAAGTCCCGCCCACGGATATGCTCGCGGCGCTCCATTCAGTGAGCGTCGCGGTCCCGCCCAGCCATGTTCAAGAACCTCCGGGGTTACTTCTCCAGCGACGTCTCGATCGACCTCGGCACGGCGAACACCCTCATCTACGTCCGCGGCCAGGGCATCGTCCTGAACGAGCCCTCGGTGGTCGCGGTCCAGGACGAACCGGGTCGCGGCGGCAAGGTCATCGTCGCCGTCGGCGCCGAGGCCAAGGGCATGCTCGGCCGCACCCCAGGGCACATCACCGCGGTGCGCCCGATGAAGGACGGCGTGATCGCCGACTTCACCTACACCGAGCGCATGCTCCAGTACTTCATCACCAAGGTGCACGGCAACCGGTGGCTGCGGCCCTCGCCGCGCGTGCTGATCTGCGTGCCGTTCGGCTCGACCCAGGTCGAGAAGCGCGCGATCCAGGAGTCGGCCGAGGGTGCCGGCGCGAGGCGCGTCGACGTGATCCCCGAGCCGATGGCGGCCGCCGTGGGCGCCGGCCTGCCGGTCAACGAGGCGCGCGGCTCGATGGTGCTCGACATCGGCGGCGGCACCTCCGAGGTCGCCGTCATTTCGCTGAACGGCATCGTCTACGCGGAGTCGGTGCGCATCGGCGGCGACCGCTTCGACGAGGCGATCACCAACTACGTGCGCCGCAACTACGGCATCCTGATCGGCGAGGCGACGGCCGAGCGCATCAAGATCGAGATCGGCTCGGCCTATCCGGGCCAGCAGGTGCGCGAGATGTCGGTCAAGGGCCGCAACCTCTCCGAGGGCGTGCCGCGCAGCTTCACGCTGAACTCCAACGAGATCCTCGAGGCCATGCAGGAACCGCTGCAGGGCATCGTGCAGGCGGTCAAGAAGGCGCTCGAGCAGACGCCGCCGGAACTCGGCGCGGACGTCGCGGAGCGCGGCATCGTGCTGACCGGCGGCGGCGCCCTGCTCAAGGACATCGACAAGCTGCTCATGGAGGAAACGGGGCTGCCGGTGATCATCGCCGACGACCCGCTCACCTGCGTCGCCCGCGGCGGCGGCCGCATCCTCGAGCTTTCCGAAGAGCACCCGGGGCTGTTCGGCCTCGGTTAGAGGCCGCGTTTGAGTTCCCACGACCCGGATCCGCGGCCACTCCTGCTCGGCGGCCCGGCGCTCGGCCTGCGGCTGATCGTGCTCGCGGCCATGGCCGCCGGTCTCATGGTCGCCGATCACCGCGACCATCACCTCGCCGCCATCCGCGACGGCATCGCGACCCTCGCCTACCCGATCCAGCGGGCCGTCTCGGCGCCGGTGCAGGCCTGGAACGCCCTGCGCGAGTCGTTTGCGACCAAGACGCGCGTCGAGGCCGAAAACGTCAAGCTCGAGTCCGACAACCTGGTGCTGCGCCTGAAGCTCCTGCGCTACGAGTCGCTCGAGAAGGAGAACGAGCGGCTGCGCGCCGTGCGCGAAAGCGCTCCGCGCGCCGTGCAGCGCTCGCTGGTCGCCGAGATCCTGCGCGTGGACCTCGACCCCTTCCGCCAGCGCGTGCTGGTCAACAAGGGCACGCGCGCCGGCGTGTTCCGCGGCCAGGCGGCGATCGACGCGAAAGGCATCTACGGCCAGGTCACGCGCGCCGGCCCGCTCTCGGCCGAGATCATCCTGATCACCGACCCGGAGCATGCCATCCCGGTGCAGGTGAACCGCACGGGCGCGCGCAGCATCGCGCTCGGGACCGGGCGCTCGGGCCTGCTCTCGCTGCCCTACCTGCCGCAGAACACCGACGTGATCGTCGGCGACCTGCTGGTCAGCTCCGGGCTCGGCGGCGTGTATCCGCCGGGCTACCCGGTCGCGAAGGTCACCGCGGTGGTGCGCGATCCCGGACAGCCGCTGCTCGCCGTCGAGGCGGCGCCGCTCGCGGGACTCGACCGCGACCCGGAAGTGCTGCTCGTCTGGTTCGACAACGCGATCGTCGAGCCGGAACCCGAGGCGGAAGCGGAAGCACCGATCGAGTCGCCCACGCCAGCCCCGGCTCAGGCAACCGCGCCGCCCGGTGCAACGCCGTGATGCACGGCACCCGCATCAACTTCGGCTGGGGCCGCGTCGCGGCCCTCACCGTGCTCGCGCTCGCGGCGACCGTGCTGCCGCTGCCCGAGCCGATCGAGCCCTTCCGCCCGAACTTCGTCGCGCTCACGGTGCTGTGGTTCTGCCTGCTCTCCCCGCGGCTGCTCGGCCTCAGCTACGCGTGGATCGCCGGCCTCGCGCTCGACGGCACGAGCGGCGTGCTGCTCGGCCAGCATGCGCTGACCCTGACCGTCATCGCCTACGTCGCCTGCAAGCTGCGGCTGCAGATCCGTGCCTTCCCGCCGCTGCAGCAATCGGCCGTGATCCTGGCGCTGCTCTGGCTGAACGAATTCCTCCTGTTCTGGATCGACGGCATCGCCGGGCACGCGATCACGGACTGGCGGCGCTGGATCACGGTCCCGGTGAGCGCCGCGCTGTGGCCGCTGGTCACGGGCCTCTACGCGCGCTTCGCCGCGCGCCGTTAGGAGCGCATCCCGATGAGGCGAGTGCGCATCAAGGACGAGGCCCTCGAACAGCGCATCTACTTCCAGCGTTCGCTGCTCGCGGTCGGAATCGTCACCGCCATCGCGTTGCTGCTCGCCGGCAGGGCGGCCTGGCTGCAGGTCGCGCAGCACCAGCACTACCTCGAGCTGTCGCAGGGCAATCGCGCGCGCATCGAGCCGCTGCCGCCGAACCGCGGCGTCATCTACGACCGCGCCGGCCGCGTGATCGCCGAGAACACGCCCGCCTACCAGCTGGAGATCCTGCGCGAGCAGGCGGGCGACCTGGAGGAGACCCTGTCCCGCCTCGTGCGCTTCGGCCTGCTCGAGGCCTCGGACGTCGGCCGCGTCCGCCAGCTCGTGCTCGCCCGGCGCTCGTTCGAGGCCGTGCCGTTCCTGCTCCAGCTCGACGACGAGGAAGTCGCGCGCTTCGCCGTGCACCGTCACGAGCTGCCCGGCGTGCTGCTCGAGACGCGCATGGCGCGCCACTATCCCTACGGTTCGGTCGGCGCGCACGCGCTCGGCTACGTCGGCACGATCAGCGAGGACGACATGCAGCGCGTCGACCGCGAGCGCTACTTCGGCACCGGCGTGATCGGCAAGACCGGCGTCGAACGCGCCTACGAGGACGAGCTGCTCGGCGTCGGCGGCCACCGCGAGGTGCTCGTGAACGCCGAGGGCCGGCCGGTCAAGCTCGCCGAGGGCACGGACCCGCAGCTGCGCACCCGCGAGCCGCTGGCCGGCAAGGACCTGCGCATGACGATCGACATCGAGCTGCAGCGAATCGCGGAAGAGGCCTTCGCCGGCCGCCGCGGCGGCGTCGTGGCGATCGACCCGGCCAGCGGCGACGTGCTCGTGTTCGCGAGCCTGCCGTCCTTCGACCCGAACGGCTTCGCGCGCGGCATCTCGCGCAGCGACTACCTCGCGCTGACCGAGAACCCGGACCAGCCGCTGTTCAACCGCGTGCTGCGCGGCACCTACCCGCCCGGCTCGACGATCAAGCCGCTGATGGCGCTTGCGGGCCTGGAATACGAGGTCATCCGCCCGGAGGACCAGGTCTACTGCCCGGGCACCTACTCGCTGCCCGGCTCGCGCCACCGCTATCGCGAGCCGAGGCGCGGCGGCACCCACGGGCCGGTCGACATGCACCGGGCGGTCATGAAGTCCTGCGACGTGTACTTCTACCGGCTCGCGAACACGCTCGGCATCCAGCGCATCCACGACTCGATGGCGCGCATGGGCTTCGGCCAGCCGACCGGCATCGACATCGCCGGCGAGCGCGGCGGAATCATGCCCTCGCCGGCCTGGAAGAAGACCGCCTTCGCGACCCGCGAGCAGCAGGTCTGGTTCCCGGGCGAGACCGTCATCGTCGGCATCGGCCAGGGATACTGGACCGCGACGCTGCTCCAGCTCGCCAACGCGACCGCCCTGCTGTCGACCCGCGGCCGCCACTTCCGGCCCCGCCTGGTCCGCGCGCTGGTCGACCCCGAGACGAAGCAGGTCGAAGAGAAGCCCGCGGTGGCACTGCCGCCGCTCGAGCTCAACCAGCCCGCCAACTGGGAGATCATCGTGGACGCGATGGTCGCGGTGACGACCGGCGGAACCGCCGCGCGGGCGGCGCGGGGCGCCGCGTACTCGATCGCCGGCAAGACCGGGACGGCGCAGGTCTTCTCCGTCGGCCAGACGGAGAAGTACGACGAGAAGGAGGTCTCGGAGCGGCTGCGCGACCACGCGCTGTTCGTCGCCTTCGCGCCGGCGGATTCGCCGAAGCTCGCGGTCGCGGTGCTGGTCGAGAACGGCGGATTCGGCGCCTCGGCCGCCGCGCCGATCGCGCGCGCGATCTTCGACGCCTACCTCAGCCCGGCGTCGCCGCCATGATGTACGGCGAGCTCGGCGCGTCCCGCACCAAGCGCACCGTCACCGGCATGGCGCGGTTGCTGAAGGCCCTGCGCCTGGACGGCATGCTGCTGTCGGGACTCGCCGGGGTCAGCCTGTTCGGGCTGTTCGTGCTCTACAGCGCGGCCGGCGACAACACCGCGCTGTGGTTCAGCCAGCTCGCCCGCGTCGGCATCGGCTTCACGCTGATGATCGTGCTCGCGCACGTGCCGGACCACTTCCTGCGCATGCTCTCGCCGGCGGCCTGGGCGGTCGGCATCGTCCTGCTCGCGATCGTCGCCGTGGCTGGCGACATCGGCAAGGGCGCGCAGCGCTGGCTCGACCTCGGCGTGATCCGCTTCCAGCCCTCGGAGATCCTGAAGCTCGCGGTGCCGATGATGTGCGCCTGGTACCTGCACCAGCGGCCGCTGCCGCCTTCGCTGCGGGACATCGCCGTCGTGCTCCTGATCGTCGCCGTGCCGGTCGGGCTGATCGCCGAGCAGCCCGACCTCGGCACGGCGCTGCTGGTCGCGGCCGCCGGGATCATCGTGCTGGTGCTCGCCGGCCTTTCGTGGCGCTACGTGCTCGGCGGAGCGGTCGTGTTCGGCGCGGCGGTGCCGGTGATCTGGCACTTCATGCACGATTACCAGCGGCAGCGCGTGATGACGCTGCTCGACCCGGAGAGCGACGCGCTCGGCTCCGGCTATCACATCATCCAGTCGCAGATCGCGATCGGCTCCGGGGGCGTGTTCGGCAAGGGCTGGATGAACGGCAGCCAGGCCCAGCTCGAGTTCCTGCCCGAACGCTCGACCGACTTCATCTTCGCGGTGATCGGCGAGGAACTCGGACTGCTCGGGCTGACCGCGCTGCTCGCGGCCTACCTGTTCATCGTCGGCCGCGGCATCTACATGTCGCTGCAATGCCGGGACGCTTTCTCGCGCCTGCTCGCGGGCAGCATCGCGCTCACGTTCTTCGTCTACGCTTTCGTGAACGCCGGGATGGTCATGGGGCTCCTGCCGGTCGTCGGCGTGCCGCTGCCGCTCGTCAGTTACGGCGGCACCTCCTTCGTGACGCTGATGGCGGGCTTCGGTATCCTGATGTCGCTGCATTCCAGCAGAAAGCTCGTGGGATGAAGATGACTCGGTCGGACGGTCGGCTCTGCGGGCACATGCTTGCCGTCATCCTCGCGGCGACGGCGCCGGCCGCCTCGGCGCTCGACCTCGTGCGCGAGGACGTGCGCGAGTTCGCCGGGGAAATGGAGCGCAAGCACGGCTTCGAGCGCGCCTGGCTGGAGGCGGTGCTGGCGGACGCCGCCATCCAGCCTCGCATCATCGAGATGATGTCGAAACCCGCCGAGAAGGTGCTCCCCTGGCATGCCTACCGCAGGCACTTCCTGACCGACGAGCGCATTGCCGCGGGCGTCCACTTCTGGACCGCGCACCGCGACACCCTCGCCGAGGTCGAGAAGTCGAGCGGCGTCGCCGCTCACGTGATCGTCGGCATCATCGGCGCCGAGACCTTCTTCGGGCGCATCACCGGCAGGTTCCGCGTGGTGGATGCGCTCGCGACGCTCGCCTTCGACTACCCGCCGCGCGCGAAGTACTTCCGCGCCGAGCTCGAGCAGTACCTGCTCCTGGCGCGCGAGGAAGGCTTCGACACGAAGACCGTGCTCGGCTCCTACGCGGGCGCCATGGGCAACGGGCAGTTCATGCCGCGCAGCTACCGCGAATGGGCCGTGGACGGCGACGGCGACGGGAAGCGCGACCTGTGGGGCAGCTGGCCGGACGCCATCGCGAGCGTCGCCAACTACCTGGCCGACCACGGCTGGCGCGCGGGCGAGCCGGTCGCCGTGCCGGCCAGCCTCTGGTTCCCCGCGGACGGCGCCCTGGTGGCGGGCAAGCTCGCGCCGGACTCGACGGTGAAGTCGCTCCGCGACCGCGGCCTCGCGTTCGAGACGACCCAGGGCGCCAAGGCGCCCGCGCTGTACATCAAGGTGGACGGCACGGAGGCGCCGGAACTGCGCGCCGGCTTCCACAACTTCGGGGTGATCACCCGCTACAACCGCAGCGTCCTGTACGCGCTCGCGGTCGAGGACCTCGGGCGCCGCATCGAGTCGCAGCTGCCGGCCGCGGTCGCCGCCGCGGTCTCGGCGCAATGACGCGCGCCTCGCCCCGCATCGCCTGCGCCGCCGCACTGCTCGCGCTCGCGGGCTGCGCGCGCGAGCCGCTGCGCCCCGCGTCCCCGCCGGCGGCGGTGATCCCTCCCGCGAGCGACGGCATGCCCCGCGACGAGCCGCGCGCGAAGTACGGCAACCCGCCGTTCTACGAGGTCGGCGGCCGCCGCTACGTGGTCCTCCCGACCGCCGTCGGCTACGTCGAGCAGGGGATCGCATCCTGGTACGGGCCCGATTTCCACGGCGGCCGCACGTCGACCGGCGAGACCTACGACATGGACGCGATGACCGGCGCGCACCCGACGCTGCCGCTGCCGACCTGGGTGCGCGTGACCAACCTCGAGAACGGCCGCAGCGTCGTGGTGCGCCTCAACGACCGCGGCCCGTTCGCCAAGGGGCGCATCATCGACCTGTCGCGCGCGGCAGCCGAGCAGCTCGACATGGTGCGTGCGGGCACCGCGCGCGTCGAAGTCGTGAGCCTCGCGGGTGCCTCACCCGCGGCGTCTGCACCCGCCGCGACCGCGCCGCAGCCCGCCCCGGCGTACTACGCCCAGGCGGGCGCCTTCGGCAGCCGCGAGAACGCCGAGGCGCTCGCCGCGCGCCTGCGCGACGCCGGGATTCCCGGGGTGGCGGTCACAGACTCCACCGCCGACGGCCGCGCGCTCTTTCGCGTGCGCGCCGGCCCGGTCGCGACCCTGCCGGATTTCGACGCGCTGATCGAGCGCCTGCACGCCGCAGGCGCCCGGGATGCGCGCCTCGCCCCGTAATAATGAGTCCAACCGTTCCCGAGAGGTTTGCCTTGAGAATCCTGACTGCCCTCCTCGCCCTCGCTGCCGCCGCCGCAACCGCCGCCCGCGCCGCCGAGCCGCCCGTACCGCCGCCGCCGCAGCTCGAGGCGACGGCCTGGGTGCTGATGGACCAGGCCAGCGGGCAGGTGCTTGCCGGGCATCGCGCGGAGGAGCCGATCGAGCCGGCCAGCATCACCAAGCTCATGACGGCCTACGCCGTGTTCCATTCGCTGAAGGACGGCAAGCTCAAGCTCGACACCGCGGTCCCGGTCAGCGAGCGCGCCTGGCGCTCCGAGGGTTCCCGCACGTTCCTCGACCTCGGCAGCCAGGTGCCGGTCGAGGTTCTGATCCAGGGCATGATCGTGCAGAGCGGCAATGACGCGACGATCGCGCTTGCCGAGGCGGTGGCGGGCACCGAGGACACCTTCGCCGCGCTGATGAACCAGTACGCGAAGCGGCTCGGCATGTCGCAGAGCCACTTCCAGAATTCCACCGGCCTGCCGGGCGACAACCACAAGATGTCCGCGGTCGACATGGCGAAGCTCGCGCGCGCGATCATCCGCGAGTTCCCGGAGTACTACCGGTGGTACTCGCAGCGCGATTTCACCTGGAACGACATCCGCCAGCCGAACCGCAATGGCCTGCTGGGGCGCGACCCGAGCGTGGACGGCGTGAAGACCGGGATGACCGAGGCCGCGGGCTACTGCCTGGTTTCCTCGGCGAAGCGTGACGGAATGCGCCTCATCGCCGTGGTCGCCGGCACCTCGAGCATGAAGGCGCGCGAGGACGCGAGCCTCGCCCTGCTCAACTACGGATTCGGCTTCTACGAGACGCGGACGCTCAAGAAGGCCGGCGAAGAGCTCGCGGTGCAGCGCGTCTACCGGGCGCGCGGAGGGCGCGCGGCCGTCGGGCTCGCGGCGGACCTCGTCGTCACGCTGCCCCGCGGCCAGGCGGACCGCGCGGAGTTCGATGTCGAGCTCGCCCCGCGCGTGTTCGCGCCGCTCTCGAGGTCGGACCGCGTCGGCGTGCTGCGCGCGCGCGTGGGCGGCAAGGTGATCGCCGAAGCGCCGATCCAGCCGCTCGCCGACGTGCCGCGCGGCAATATTTTCCGCCGGATCTGGGACACGATCCTGTCCTGGTTCGCGTAGGAGCGGGAGACTCCGATGCCGCTGCCGCTGGTCTGGCTCGACGGGCGACTGATGCCGCTGGACGAGGCGCGCATCTCGCCGCTCGACCGGGGATTCCTGTTCGGCGACGGCGCCTACGAGGTGCTGCCGGTATACGGGGGCCGCGCCTACCGCTTCGACGCTCACGTGGAACGGCTCGACCGCAGCCTCGCCGAGATCCGCATGGCGCCGCCGCTCGATCGGGCGGGCTGGCTGGCGGTCTTCGGCAGGCTGGTCCACGCCAACGGCGGCGGCGACCAGCTGCTGTACGTCCAGGTGACCCGCGGCGTCGAGCCCGAGCGGTTCCATGTCCCGCAGCCGGGCACGCGGCCGACGGTGTTCGCCTGCGCGCAGAAACTTCCGGTCATCCCGCCCGCCGCCATCGACGGCGGCGTGGCCGCCATCACCGCGGAGGACATCCGCTGGTCGCGCTGCGACATCAAGTCCACCTCGCTGCTCGGCAACGTGCTGCTGCGCTGGCTCGCGGCCGACGCCGGCGCGGCGGAGACGCTGCTGCTGCGCGAGGGCTGCCTGACGGAAGGCAGTTCCAGCAGCGCCCACGTCGTGACCGGCGGGCGCATCGTGACGCCGCCGCAAACCAGCGCCATCCTGCCCGGCACGACGCGCGGCGTGATCCTCGAACTGGCGAAGCGCGAGGGCATCGCCACCGAGCGCAGGCCCGTGACCGAAGCCGAGTTGCGCGCCGCCGACGAGATCCTCATCGCCTCCGCGGGAGGCGGCGTCCGCGCGGTGTCGACGCTCGACGGCAGGCCCGTGGGCGGCGGATCGCCGGGTCCCGTGTTCCGCAGGATCTATGCCGCTTTCAAGGCCACGCAGCGGGAATTCTCGACGGAGCTGCCGGCGTGAGCGGCAGCGACGAGATGTTCCAGTTCCCGGCCGACTTCCCGATCAAGGTGATGGGCCGCGATTCGGAGTCGTTCCGCACGCTGACGCTCGCGATCGTCGAACGCCACGCGGGCCCCGTCGCCGCCGAGAACATCAGCGAGCGCAGCAGCAGCAAGGGCCGGTTCCTCGCGATGACCTACACGATCCGCGCCGAGAGCCGCGCGCAGCTCGACCGGATCTACCAGGACCTGACCGACAGCGGGGTCGTGCTCGTCGCGCTGTGAACCACGGAGGGGTCTGACCCCTTCATATTCGCCCGGCGGCGGTCAGCTCGCGAATATGAAGGGGTCAGACCCCTTCGCTCCACGAGCCGTCCCAGTCAAGCCTGAGCTCGCGGCAGGCCAGCGGCGCGAGCGCGAGCGCCGCGGCGCCGACATCCGCCGCCGCCCCTTCGGACGTGAGCTGGGTCATCGCCAGTCCCGCCATGCCGCAGGGATTGATGCGACCGAAGGGTTCGAGGTCCATGTCCACGTTGAGCGCGAGGCCGTGGTAGCTGCAGCCGCGCCGCACGCGCAGGCCGATGCTCGCGAGCTTGCGCGCGCCGACGTACACGCCGGGCGCCTCGCGGCGCCCCGTCGCGCGGACGCCGTGGCCCGCCGCGAGCGCGATCACCGAGTTCTCGAGCGCGACGACGAGGTCGCGCACGCCGATGCCGAGGCGCCGGAGGTCGACGAGCGCGTACATCACGAGCTGGCCCGGGCCGTGGTAGGTGACCTGCCCGCCGCGGTCGATGCCGACCACCGGGATGTCGCCGGGCGCGAGCACGTGTTCCGCCCTGCCGTTCAGCCCCTGCGTGAAGACGGCGTCGTGCTCGAGGAACCACAGCTCGTCGGGGGTCGTCTCGTCGCGCGCGTCGGTGAAGGCCTGCATGGCGCGCCAGGTCGGCGCGTAGTCCACGCGGCCGAGGCGGCGGACGATCGCGTTCACGCGGACTCGACCACCTCGCATTCGAGGTGCTTCACGGCGGTCAGCGAGTTGGAAATGAGGCAGCCCTTCTCCGCCTTCTCCATCAGCATGCGCGCGCGCGCGGCGTCGGCGCCCGGCGGCACCACGAGCCGTACCCGCACGTGCATCTGCGTGAAACGGCTGTTGCCCTCGATGCGTTCGAGAACGCCTTCCACTTCCGCCGAGGCCTGCTGCCATTCGATGCGCGAGGCGCGGGCGATCGCGCGGAACGTGAGCAGCACGCAGTTCCCGACCGCCGCGGTCAGCAGCGTCTCCGGCGACCAGTAGCCGCCGGGGCCGCCGAACTCGGGAGGCGGCAGGGAGCGGATCTGCGCGAGACCGTCCGAGTCGAGGCTCACCTCGCCCTCGGGCGCGATGCCGACGCGGACGCGATAACGGTGGGGGAACGGATGCATCAGGCACCTCCGATGCCGCAGTTGTTGCCGGCCAGCGCCCGCTCCGCGCGGTAACTGGAGCGCACCATCGGGCCCGCGACGCACTCGAGGAATCCCCGCGCGAGCGCGGCCTCGCGCAGCGCGAGGAACGCCTCCGGCGTCACGTAGCGCTCGACCGGCAGGTGATTGGCGGTCGGGCGCAGGTACTGGCCGAGCGTCAGGATGTCGCAACCCACGGCGCGCAGGTCGTCCATCGCCGCGACGACCTCGTCGTCGGTCTCGCCGAGGCCCAGCATCAGGCTCGTCTTCGTGAGCAGGCCCGGCCGATGCCGCTTCGCGTGCGCAAGCACGTCGAGCGTCCGGCGGTAACCCGCGCGCGGGTCGCGAACCGGGTGCGTCAGGCGCTCCACCGTTTCGACGTTCTGCGCGAACACCTCGATGCCGGAATTCACGACCGTCTCGACGTCGGCGGCGACGCCCTGGAAATCCGGGGTGAGCGCCTCGACCGCGGTCGCGGGGCTCGCGGACTTGATGGCGCGCACGCAGGCGGCGAGGTGCGCCGCGCCGCCGTCAGGCAGGTCGTCGCGGTCCACCGAGGTCAGCACGACGTAGCCGAGACCCATCAGGGCGACGGTGCGCGCCGCGTTGGCGGGCTCTTCGGCATCGAGCCAGCCTCGCGGGTTGCCGGTGTCGACCGCGCAGAAGCGGCAGGCGCGCGTGCAAACGGAGCCCATCAGCAGCAGCGTCGCCGTACCGGCGTTCCAGCATTCGCCGATGTTCGGACAGTGCGCCTCCTCGCAGACGGTGCTGAGGCGGTGCTCGCGCACCGTCCTCCGCAGCGCCTCGTAGCGCGCGCCCGCCGCGAGCGGCGCGCGCAGCCAGCGCGGCTTCTGGCCGGGCGCGAACGGCAGGCCGCCCGCCGAGCGCTTGATGCCGTCGCGAATCGCCGTGAATCCCTGGGGCGTGACGAACTTCTCGCCGCTCTTCACGGGCTGGCGCTCAACTTGGATCGGAATGCCTTTAAGATCAGCCACTTGTCTCGTGTCCCGCGCCTTCGTCCACGCGCATTTTAGCCGACCGGTGACGAGAGGACCGGATGCCGCGCCTCGCCGAGGCGCAGGCGCGCGTCGAGCTCGGCGAGCCGCGCCGGCGTGCCGACGTCCCACCACGCGCCCCCATGGCGCTGGCCGGTGAGCCGGCCCTCGGACAGCGCGGCGTCGAGCAGCGGCTTGAGCGGCAGGAAACCGGGGGCCTGGCCGCTGAACAGCGCCGGGTCCAGCACGGCGATCCCGGAATAGGTGAGGCGGGGCGGGCCGGCGTGCGCGCGACCGCCGGGCTCGAGCCCGTAGTCGCCTCCCGGGTGGTGCCCCGGATTGTCCACGAGCACCAGGTGCGCGAGCGACCGCGCCGGCGCGCGCAGCGACCGCAGCTCGAAGTCGGTCCAGACGTCGCCGTTCAGGACCAGGAACGGAGCCTCGCCGAGCAGCGGAAGCGCCGCGATGATGCCGCCGGCCGTGCCGAGCGGCTCGGCGCCCTCGTCGCTGTAGCGGATCGAGACGCCGTGCGCGGCCCCGTCGCCGAGCGCCTCGCGCAGGCGCGCGCCGTGCCAGGAGAGGTTGACGACCACGTCGCGCACGCCGAGCCGGGCGAGCGATGCGAGGTGATAGTCGATCAGCCGGTGACCGCCGACCTCGAGCATCGGCTTCGGCAGCTTCTCGGTCAGCGGCCGCATGCGCTCGCCGCGGCCCGCGGCCAGGATCATCGCCTTCAACGGGCGTGACTCGCGCGACGCTGCACGGCGGCGAACGCGGGCACGACCTCGCTGCGCAGGTAGGCGTCGAACGCCGCAAGCTCCGGCAGCGCGCCCGTGACCACGAGCGTGTAATCGAGCACCCGCGGCAGGTCGCCGAGGTAACCGGGCTTGCCGTCGCGGTGCCAGAGCCGCGCGAAGATGCCGAGCACCTTGATGTGCCGCTGCAGCCCCATGACGTCGAACCAGTGCAGGAACTCGGCACGGTCCGCGCCGACGGACAGGCCTGCAGCCGAGGCGGCCGACCGGTAGCGGTCGAGCCAGACGAGCAGCCGGGCCCGCGGCCACACGACGTAGCAGTCCTTGAGCAGCGACACGAGGTCGTAGCTGATCGGCCCGCGCACCGCGTCCTGGAAATCGACGATGCCCGGATTGCCCTCGGGCCGCACCAGCAGGTTGCGCGAGTGGTAGTCCCGGTGCACCAGCACGACCGGCTGCGCGAGCGCCTCCCCTGCGAGCCACTCGAAGGCGCCGGCGATCGTCGAACGCTCCGCGGCGCCCGGCGCCAGCGACAGGTGGCGCCCGAGGAACCATTCCGGGAAGAGCTCCATCTCGCGCAGCAGCAGCTCGCGGTCGTAGGGCGGAAGCGCGGCCGCCGCGGCCGGGTCGCCCGATTGCAGCTGCACCAGCGCGTCGATCGCATCCGCATAGAGCGGTTCGGGATCGGCGCCGTGGCCGAGCGCCTCGAGGTAGTGCTGGCGCCCGAGGTCGCCCATCAGCACGAAACCCTGCTCCGCATCGACGGCGAGCACGGGCGGCACGTGCACGCCGGTCGCGGTGAGGATGCGCGCGACGCGCAGCCATTCGTCGAGGCTCTCGCGTTCGGGCGGCGCGTCCATGGCGATCTGGGTGCCTCCGCCGCGATGCACCCGGAAGTACCGCCGGAAGCTCGCGTCGGCGGATGCCGGCGCGATGCGCTCGATGGGCGGTCCCGGCAGGGCCGCGATCCATCGTTCGAGCCTGAGCAGTCGCGGGTCGGCGGTGTCGTGGGTGGTCATGCAGGGGCGACGGCCAGGGTGCCCGCATTATAGACTTGCCGCACTCCGTGATTTCCCGACAAGTCATTGTTCTGCTTGCCGCGACCACACTCGCGCCACCGGCGGTCGCGGCCGAGTGCCTGTGGCCCGCCGTCGAGCCGCCTGCCGCGCCGGCCGGGCTGCCCGCGGGCGACGCAGCGGCCGATCCGGACGACCAGCCGATCGAGGTCAGGAGCGGCGGCGGCGCCGAGGTGTCCCGCCAGGGCGACGCCAAGCTCACCGGCGGGGTCACGATCGTCCAGGGCGACCGCCAGGTGACCGCGGAGTCGGCGACCTACGATGCCGCGGCGCGCCGCTTCGAGGTCGAGGGCGACGTCGAGTTCCGCTCGCCGGAACTGCGCCTCAAGGGCGCATCGGGCAGCTGGGACGCGCTCGGCACCGGCATGTTCACGGGCGCCGAGTTCGAACTGCCGCAGCGTCCCGCCCGGGGCTCGGCGGCCGAGCTGGAGATGACGCGCGAGGGCGTGCTGAAGCTCGGCGACGTGCGCTTCACCACCTGTCCGGCAGGCAGCACCGACTGGCAGCTGCGCGCCTCCGCGATCGAGATCGACCAGCGCACGCAGCAAGGCAGGGGCCGCAACGTCCGCATCGACCTCAAGGGCATCCCGATCCTCTACACGCCGGTGATCACGTTCCCGGTCGGACCGGCGCGCAAGTCGGGTTTCCTCTTCCCGTCGTTCGGCAACTCGGACAAGAGCGGCTTCGAGGTGGGCGTGCCCTACTACGTGAACCTCGCGCCGAACTACGACCTCACGCTGACGCCATTCCTGATGTCGCGGCGCGGTTTCGGCCTCGGCGCGGACTTCCGCTACCTCACCGGTCGCAGCCGCGGCAAGGTGGAAACCGACTACCTGCCGGGCGACGACCTCGCGGGCGAGGACCGCCGCTACTCGGCGCTCGTGCACCGCACGGATTTCACGGACGCGCTGCGCTTCGACGCCGACCTCGCCGACGTGAGCGACAGCCGCTATTTCGAGGACTTCGGACTCGGGCCCGACGGCACCAGCATCATGTTCCTGGACCGCAATCTCCGGCTCGCCTGGCTCGGGCGCGGCTGGCGACTCGACGGGCTCATCCAGGATTTCCAGGTCATCGACCTCGACGTCGATCCCCTCGACCGCCCGTATTCGCGCCTGCCCCAGGTCGCTTTCACCGGGCTCTGGCCGATGCCGGGGGGTTTCGAGGCCTCGATCGACGCGGAGACCGTCTGGTTCGACCGCGACACGGGGGTCACGGGGCTGCGCGCGGACGTCGCGCCCCGCGTTGCGTGGGGCCTGCGCGGTTCGGGCTACCACGTCGAGCCGAGCGCGGCCTGGCGCGCGACGGCCTACGAGCTCTCCGACACGGAGCCGGATGCGGACGACTCGCCTTCGCGCACGGCGCCCATCCTCTCGCTGGACGCCGGGCTCGTCTTCGAGCGCGAGTCCGGGGAACGCCGCCAGTTCCTGCACACGCTGGAGCCCCGGCTGCGCTACACGTGGATTCCGTACCGCGACCAGGACGACCTGCCGGTGTTCGACACCGCCCTGCCGGACCTGAACCTCGTGCAGCTGTTCCGCACCAACCGCTACGTCGGCGCCGACCGGCTGGGCGACGCGAACGAGCTCGCGGCGGGCTTCACGACGCGGCTGCTGCGGGCCGAAAGCGGCCAGCAGTACCTGACGGCGACGATTGGCCAGCGCTTCTACTTCGAGAGCCCGCAGGTCGTGCTGCCCGGCGAGACGCCCGAGCGCCGCAATGCGTCGAACTTCGTGGGCGAGGTCGAGCTGACCGCCTGGCGCAGCTGGAGCGCGCGCGCCGGCATCGAGTGGGACGGCGAGCAGTCGAACACGCTGCGCGGCGAGGGCAGCGTCCAGTACCGGCCGGCCGACGGCACCGTGGTCAACCTCGGTTACCGCTACCGCGAGGGCCTGCTCGAGCAGTGGGACGCCGCGGTCGCCTGGCGCGTGTCGCCCTCGTGGCAGGTCTTCGCGCGCCAGGTCTATTCGACCAAGGAAGACAAGTCGATCGACCGCTTCGCCGGGTTCGAGTACGCGGGCTGCTGCTGGCGGCTGCGCCTGCTGGGCCGGAACTACGTGTCCAACCGGACCGGGGAAAGCGACAATTCCATCCTCCTGCAGGTGGAACTCACGGGCCTTTCGTCGGTCGGATCACGCAGCGACACTTTCCTGGAAAGCGCCATTCGGGGATACTCCCCCGCTTCCTCCGCCACCCTGCCCTGACCCCGGAAACCATGCACCGATTCCTGGCCGCCCTGCTTTCCGCGACCCTGCTCGCCGGCGCCGCCGCCGCGCAGACCCGCGACATGTCCTCGACCGGCGTCGCGCTCGACCGGGTGGTCGCGATCGTCAACGAGGGCATCGTGCTGCAGAGCCAGCTCGACACGCAGACCACCCTGATCGAGGACCGGCTGCGGGAACAGGGTTCGCAGCTGCCGCCGGCCGACGTGATCCGCCAGCAGGTCCTGGAGCGGCTGATCCTGCAGGAGATTCAGGTCCAGCGCGCCGGCCGCCTGGGCGTCCAGGTGCCCGACGAGATGCTGAACGAGGCGCTGCGCGACGTCGCGCAGCGCAACAACATCCCCTTCGAGCAGATGCCGGTCGCGCTCGAGGCGCAGGGCATCGATTACGCGACTTATCGCGAGGAGATGCGCCGCGAGATCATGCTGTCGATGCTGCGCCAGCGCGACGTGTTCCCGCGCATCTACGTCTCGCCCCGCGAGCTCGACCAGGCCCTGGAGCGCGACGCCGGCCAGGCGGGCGTCAACACCGAGTTCGACGTTTCCCACATCCTGCTCTCGCTGCCGGAGTCGGCGACCGCCGAGGAGATGGCGAAGGTCGAGGACCTCGCGCGCGACATCCGCCGCCGCGCCGACCAGGGCGAGGACTTCGGCCAGCTCGCGCTAGCCTATTCGAAGGCGCAGTCCGCGCTCGAGCGCGGCAAGCTCGGCTGGCGGCGCCTCGGCCAGCTGCCGCAGTTCATCGCCGACCTCGTCGCGAAGCTGCAGCCCGGCCAGGTCAGCGACCCGGTGCGCACGCCCACGGGGTTCCACCTCGTGCGGCTCGACGGCACGCGCGGCGGCGACAGCGGCCCGGTCATGGTCGAGCAGATCCACGCGCGCCACATCCTGATGCGGCCCAACGAGGTGCAGGACGACGCGACGACGCGCCAGCGGCTCGCGGCGCTGCGCGACCGCATTCTCGCCGGCGAGGATTTCGGCGCGCTCGCGAGCGTCACGTCCGAGGATCCCGGTTCGGCGACGCGCGGCGGCGACCTCGGCTGGGCCGTGCCGGGCACCTACGACCCGCAGTTCGAGGAGGTGCTCGCGAGCCTGGCGGAGAACGAGATCAGCGAGCCGTTCCGCACCCAGTTCGGCTGGCACATCGTCCAGATGCTGGGCAAGCGCACGCACGACCAGAGCGACGAGCTGCGCCGCCAGCGGGTGCTGACGGCCCTGCGCGAGAGCAAGGTCGACGAGGAAACCGAACTGTGGCTGCGACGCATGCGCGACGAGGCGTACGTCGAGATCAGGAACCCCTGAAAGCCCGCCGCCTGGTCGTCACGACCGGCGAGCCCGCGGGCATCGGGCCCGAGCTCGCGCTGGCCGCGGCGCTCGTGGACTGGCCCTGTGCGCTGGCCTTCGCCGGCGACCCGGATCTCCTCGCCGCGCGCGCTTCCGCGCTCGGACTCCGGCTCGCGCCATCGACGTGGCGGGACACCGCGGCGCCGGCGCCGCACCGCGCAGGCACCCTGCCCGTGATCCCCGTACCCGTCGCTCGCGAATCCGTCGCCGGGCGGCCGGACCCGGCGAACGCGCGCTACGTGCTCGCGCTGCTCGACATGGCCGCCGAGGGCTGCCTGTCCGGCCGGTTCGACGCGATGGTCACGGCGCCGGTGCAGAAATCGGCGATCAACGATGCCGGCATCCCTTTCCAGGGACACACGGAATACCTCGCGGCCCGCGCCGGCGGAGCGCACCCGGTGATGCTGCTCGTCGCCGGCAACCTGCGCGTCGCGCTCGCGACCACCCACCTGCCGCTGGCCGACGTGCCGCGATCCATCACGCGCGAATCGCTCGAGCGCACCGCGCAGGTCCTCGATCGCGGCCTGCGCGCGGACTTCGGGATCGATGCGCCGCGCATCGTCGTCTGCGGCCTCAACCCGCACGCCGGCGAGGGCGGGCATCTCGGCCGCGAGGAAATCGAGGTCATCGGGCCCGCGGTGGCGGCCCTCTCGGCGCAGGGCCTGGCCATCTCCGGCCCGGTGCCCGCCGACACGGCATTCACGCCCGCCGCACTCGAACGCACCGACGCCGTGCTCGCGATGTACCACGACCAGGGTTTGCCGGTGGTCAAGCACGCGGGCTTCGGCAGCGCGGTGAACGTGACGCTCGGCCTGCCCTTCCGGCGCGTGTCCGTCGACCACGGCACGGCGCTCGACCTCGCCGGCACCGGGCGCGCCGATCCGGGCAGCCTGTTCGAGGCGATCCGGCTGGCCGCGCGCCTCGGGGCCGGCTGACCGCCGCCTTGGTCCGCGCCCGCAAGCGCTTCGGCCAGCACTTCCTGCACGATCCCGGCGTGCTCGCCCGCATTGTCGACGCCATCGATCCGCGGCCCGGGGAACGGATCGTCGAGATCGGGCCGGGCCGCGGCGCGCTCACCCTGCCGCTGCTCGAGCGCTGTCGCCGGCTCGAGGTGATCGAGATCGACCGCGACCTGATCCCGGGACTCGAGGCCCGCGCGGCCGCGGTCGGCGAACTCGTGGTCCACGCGGGCGACGTGCTCGAGTTCGATTTCGCCGCGCTGCGCGGCACGGGCAGCAAACTCCGCGTCTGCGGCAACCTGCCGTACAACATCTCGACACCGCTGCTGTTCCACCTGCTCGCGACGCGCGACGCGATCGCCGACATGCATTTCATGCTGCAGAAGGAGGTCGTCGACCGCATGGTCGCGCCGCCGGGCGGCGGGGATTACGGGCGCCTCACCGTGATGCTGGCCGCGGCCTGCACGTCCACGGCGCTGTTCCGCGTCGGTCGCGGCGCTTTCCAGCCCCCGCCGGCCGTCGACTCCGCGGTCGTGCGGCTCGTGCCGCACGCCGCCGACCCGTTCCCGCTCCCCGACCCGCAACGATTCGCGCGCGTGGTCGCCGCCGCCTTCTCGATGCGTCGCAAGACGCTGCGCAATTCGCTGCGCGGCCTCGTCGACGAGGCGGGCTTTGCCGCGGCGGGCATCGACGCGGGCCGGCGCCCGGAAACGCTCGCCCCGGCCGAATTCGGCCGCCTGGCGGCTATAATGGCCGCGCCATGAGCAACTACCGCAGGATCCTGCTGGTCGTCGACCTCGGCGAGCAGTCCGAGCGCATCGGGACGCGGGCGCGCGACCTCGCGAAGCTGATGGGCGCGGAGCTCTCGCTGCTGCACGTCGTCGAGTACGTGCCGGTCGAGCCCATGGGCGAGACGCTCCTGCCCGCGGTGCAGATCGAGGAGGAGCTGGTCCAGCGCGCGACCACGCAGCTCGCGGCGTTCGCCGAGGGCCTCGGCATCGGCGCGGTGCGACGCCAGGTCGCCGCCGGCAACATCAAGGCGGAAATCGTCCGTGCGGCCCAGGAGCAGCGGGCGGACCTCATCGTGCTCGGCTGCCGCGAGCGCCGCGGCCCGTCGATCCTCGTCAACCTGACCGAGGACACCGTGCTTCACGCCGCGCCCTGCGACGTGCTGGCCGTGCGCCTGCGCTGAGCGACCGATGGACGGCAGGATCAGCGTCAACGTCGACACGCGCTACCTCGAGGACCAGTCGGATCCCGGAGAGAGCCGCTACGTGTTCGCCTACACGATCACCATCCGCAACCGCGGCACGGTGCCGGCGAAGCTGCTCGGCCGCCACTGGATCATCACCGACGCGAACGGCAAGGTGCAGGAAGTCCGCGGCGAAGGCGTGGTCGGCGAGCAGCCGCACCTGATGCCGGGACAGGGCTTCCGCTACACGAGCGGCGCCGTCATCGAGACGCCGGTCGGTTCCATGCAGGGGTCCTACCAGATGCTCGCGGACGACGGCGAGCGGTTCGAAGCGCCGATCCCGGCATTCACGCTCGCGATCCCCGGCACGATCCACTAGCCGCCCCATGGCGCTCTACGCGATCGGCGACCTGCAGGGCTGCCATGCGGAGTTCATGGCGCTGCTCGGGCGCCTGCGCTTCGATCCGGCCCGCGACCGGCTCTGGCTCACCGGCGACCTCGTGAACCGCGGACCCGACTCGCTGGCGGTGCTGCGCGAGGTGCGCGCGCTCGGCCGCGCGGTGACCGTGGTGCTCGGCAACCACGACCTGCACCTGCTGGCGCTCGCCTTCGCCCCGAAGACCGTGAAGCGCCGCGAGCCGGAACTCGTGGCCGTGCTCGAGGCGCCCGACGCACCGGAGCTGCTCGAATGGCTGCGCGCGCGTCCGCTGCTGCACCGCGACGATGCGCTGGGCTTGACGCTCATCCACGCGGGCCTTCCGCCGCAGTGGACGCTGGACCAGGCCGGGGCCTGCGCGCGGGAGGTCGAGGACGCCCTGCGCGAGGACGCGGAGGGCCTGCTGGCCGGGATGTACGGCAACGAGCCTGACCGCTGGTCGCCGGGCCTCGCGGGGATGGATCGCCTGCGGTTCACCGTCAACTGCCTCACGCGCCTCAGGTTCGTCGACCGCAAGGGGCGCCTGCTGCTCGCCTACAAGGGCACCGTCGCCGACGCGCCGCCCGGCAACCTGCCGTGGTTCCGGCACCCGGAACGCGCCACGCGCGGCGATGCCCTCGTGTTCGGCCACTGGTCGGCGCTCGGGTACCTCGCGGAACCGGGGTTGCGCGCGCTCGACACCGGCTGCGTCTGGGGCGGCGCGCTCACGGCGATCCGGCTCGACCGCGAGGCGCCGCCGGTGCGGCTGCCCTGCCGGGGCCAGAAGCGCGTCGGCGGCTGATCAGTCCGCGCGTTTCGCGCCGGATGGCGCGGTCTCGTCCAGCGCCCGGGCCTCGTCGACCGAGCGGATGCCGGTCAGGACCTCGAAACGCAGGTCGATGCGATTGCCGACCAGCTGGTGCGGGATGCAGTTGACGTCGCCCGCAACGGAGCGCGTCAGGAACTTCGGGATGACGCGGTCGCGGAAGATCTCGACCAGCTCGCAGTCGCCCATGTCGAGGCCCTTGGGCGAGTTCTTCTTGATCACGACCGGCTTCCACACACCGAGCACGGGCTCGCCGGGGTCCTTGTCGCCCGCCTTCGGGATCGCGGGCGCGTAGAAACTGATCTTGAGCCGCGGGAAGTCCGCCACCTTCTCGTAGCCGATCTCGCAGCCGCGCTCGCGGATGACGAAATCGTCGCGGGCTCCCAGGTGCTTGAGGAGCAGCTTGACCTTGCTCTTGAGGCCGCTGCACGTGTAGCGGGTCGTGAAGCCCATGTACATGAGGTCGACCTCGTGCAACGCCCACGCGGCGGGTTCCTCGGCCGGGCGGGATTCCTCCGCGACGGCGGGCAGCGCGGCGGCGAGCGCAACGAGCAGGATTGCGGCGCGAAGCGCCATCAGCGGGCTCCTCTCAGGTTACCCATCTCAGACCGGAAGGCCACCCGTCGGGTTCCATGGCTTGACTATAATCGCACGATGACGGTGATGCGATTCGAAGCAGGGGGCCGGCCGTTCCAGGTCGATTTCGGCAAGCCCCTATCGCTCGCGATCCCGCTCGACTTTGCCGGCCCCCAGCCCTCCTGCTTCGGCGCGCCGCGCGCGGGATCGAAGCCGATGCAGGCCGGCGGCTTCACCGGCGACACGCGGCGCGGCGGAAGCTGCAACTGCGAGGTCCTGACGCTCGCCCCGCACGGTAACGGCACGCACACGGAATGCGTCGGTCACCTCACCGACCAGCGTGTCGCGGTCAGCGAGGCTCTGCCGGGCGGCGTGCAGGTTGCCCAGCTCGTCACCGTCGACCCCGAACCCGCCGAATCGTCCGGCGAGGACAGCGAGCCGCGCCCGCAACCCGGCGATCGCCTGGTCACGGCGAGGGCGCTGGCGCGCGCCGCGGCCGGCCATTCCGGACCCCGGCCCACGGCGCTCGTCGTGCGCACGCAGCGGGACGGACCGCCGCTGCGCGCCTATGAAGGGCCTGCGCCCGCGCCCTTCCTGTCGCGCCAGGCGGCGTCCTGGCTGGTGGAGCGCGGCATCGAATCGCTGGTGCTCGACCTGCCGTCCGCGGACCGCGCGGACGACGCCGGCCGGCTGACGGCGCACCGCGTCTTCTTCGGCCTGCCGCCCGGCTCGCGCGACGCCGGCGCGGCGCGCCGGCCGGGCGCGAGCATCACCGAGCTCGCCTGGATCGGCGCGGATATCGCCGACGGTTTCTACCTGCTCGACCTTCAGATTCCGCCCTTCGTCACCGACGCGGCGCCGTCGCGGCCCCTGCTGTTCGCCGTGCAGCCGGCATGAGCGCGGATCACTCGCTGGAGGCCGCGCGCGCGCGCGATGCCGCGGACCCCGCCTCGGCACGGCGCGGGCAGTTCCACTTTCCGCGCCGGCCGGACGGCGGCGAGGTGGTCTACCTGTGCGGCAACTCGCTCGGGCTGCAGCCGCGGCGCGCGGCCGCGGACGTCGAGTCCTTCATGGCCCAATGGCGGGACCTCGGCGTGCTCGGCTATCACGATCCGGACGCCGACTGGCTCAACCTGCACGAGCGACTGCTGCCGACGGCCGCCGCGCTCACGGGCGCGAGGCCCGCGGAAGCGGTCGTGATGCACTCGCTCACGATCAACCTCCACCTGCTCATGGCGAGCTTCTACCGGCCCACCCGCGACCGGTACGCGATCCTCATCGAGCAGGGCGCGTTCCCGTCGGATCGCTACGCAGTCGCCTCGCAGATCGCCTGGCACGGCTTCGACCCGGCGGACTCGCTGGTGCAGGTGGCGCCGCGCCCCGGCGAGCACCTGCTGCGGCACGAGGACCTGGTCGCGGAGATCGGGCGCCACGGCGAGCGGCTCGCGCTCGTCCTGCTGCCGGGCGTGCAGTACCTGACCGGCCAGCGGCTCGACATCGCGGGCCTCGCCGCGGCCGCGCACCGCGCGGGCGCGCTCGCCGGATTCGACCTCGCGCACGCGGTCGGCAACCTGCCGCTCGCCCTGCACGACTGGAACGCCGACTTCGCCGCCTGGTGCTCTTACAAGTATCTGAACGGCGGCCCGGGGGCCACCGCCGGCGCGTTCGTGCACGAGCGGCACTTCGACCGCCGGCTGCCGCGCCTGTCGGGCTGGTGGGGCAACGACCTCGACACCCGATTCGAGATGGCGGACCCGTTCCGCCCCTACCGCGGCGCCGCGGGCTGGCAGGTCAGCAACCATCCGCTGCTCGGCATGGTGCCGCTGCAGGCGTCGTTCGCCCTGTTCGCGGCAGCGGGCATGCCGGCGCTACGCGCGCGCTCGATCGCGCTCACCGCCTGGCTCGAGGAGCTTCTCGAGGCGCGCCTGGCGGGCCGCATCGAGATCCTGACGCCGCGCGATCCGGAAGCGCGCGGTGCGCAGCTGTCCGTGCGGCTCTCCGGGGCGCGCGGCAGCGGCCGCGCCCTCTTCGACCGCCTGCTCGCGGGCGGCCTCACCTGCGACTGGCGCGAGCCGGACGTGATCCGCCTGGCGCCGGCGCCGATGTACAACTCCTACGAGGACTGCTGGCGCGCGGTCGAGCTGATCGCGGGCGCGCTCAGCGCCTGACCAGCGTCACGAAACTGAACGGGTGCGCGTGGCGCGCGTCGGCGGCGTGCCGCTCGCGATGGATCTCGCGCCAGTCCGCGCGGTCGAATCCCCCGAGCAGGGTGTCGCCGGCCGGCTGGGCGTGCACCTCGGTGAGCTCGAGCCTGCCGACGGCCGGCCAGGCGAGCGAGAACACCTCCGCGCCCCCGATGACGAACAGCGTCGCCGCACCCGCCCGCTCGAGCGACTCATCGAGCGACCCGACCCGCTCGGCACCCGGCGCTTGCCAGCCCGCATTCCGCGACAGGACGAAGCTGCGCCGGCCCGGCAACGCCCGCCCGATCGAATCCCAGGTCTTGCGCCCCATCAGCATCGCGTGACCCATGGTGAGCGCCTTGAAGCGCCGGAGGTCGTCCGGCAGGTGCCAGGGCAGTCCGTTGTCGCGGCCGATCACGCCGTTGTCGGCCATCGCGACGATCGCCACCGCGGGGCGGCTCATGCCCGCCGCTCAGACCGCGACGGGCGCGCGGATCGCGGCCAATGGCTCGTAGCCGATGACCTGGAAGTCCTCGAATCGGTAGTCGGCGACGTCCGCCGGGCGGCGCAGCAGGGCGAGTGTCGGCAGGGGCAGCGGCGTGCGCGCGAGCTGGATGTCGGCCTGTTCGAGGTGATTGAGGTAGAGATGGCAGTCGCCGCCGGTCCAGACGAGGTCGCCGACCTTGAGGTCGGCCTGCTGCGCGATGATGTGGGTGAGCAGCGCGTAGGACGCGATGTTGAACGGGACGCCGAGGAAAATGTCGCAGCTCCGCTGGTAGACCTGGCAGGACAGCCGCCCGTCGGCTACGTGGAACTGGAAGAAGCAGTGGCAGGGTGCGAGCGCCATCTGCTCGAGTTCGCCGACGTTCCAGGCGCTCACGATCAGGCGCCGCGAATCCGGCTCGTGGCGGAGCATGTGGATGACGCGCGCGATCTGGTCGACATGGCGGCCGTCCGCCGTGGCCCAGGCGCGCCACTGGCGCCCGTATACCGGGCCGAGTTCGCCCGCCTCGTCCGCCCACTCGTTCCAGATCGTGACGCCCTTTTCCTGCAGCGAGCGGACGTTCGTTTCGCCGCGCAGGAACCACAGCAGCTCCTCGATCACCGACCTGACGTGGATGCGCTTGGTCGTGACCAGCGGGAATCCGGCGGAGAGGTCGAAGCGAAGCTGGTGGCCGAAGACGGACAGCGTGCCCGTGCCGGTGCGGTCGGACTTGCGGACCCCGCGTTCGCGGACCAGGCGCATCAGGTCGAGGTAGGCGCGCATCAGGCGTGGTTCCCCGAGGGCTCGCGCCGAGTGTACGCGAACGCGAGCATGCCGAGCCCGGCGATCAGCACCGGCAGCGACAGCAGCTGGCCCATCGTCAGCCAGCCGAAGGCGAGGTAACCGATGTCGGCGTCGGGGACCCGCACGAACTCGACGGCGAAGCGGAAAACCGCGTACAGGACGAGGAACAGGCCCGCCGGCGCGAGCCGCGGCCGCGGCCGCGAAGTGAACCACCAGAGGATGACGAACAGGACCAGTCCCTCGAGGGCCGCCTCGTAGAGCTGCGAGGGATGGAGGACCTGCCCGTCGACCAGCATGCCCCAGGGCAGGTCAGTCGGCTTGCCCCAGAGCTCGCCGTTGATGAAATTGCCGATCCGGCCGGCGCCGAGCCCGATCGCGGGCAGGGGCGCCATGAAGTCGAACACGTCGGCGATGCGCCGGCCCCGGCGCCGGGCGAAAAGCGCGATGGCGATCATCACGCCCGCGAGCCCGCCGTGGAAGGACATGCCTCCCTGCCAGACGCGCAGGATCGCGAGCGGGTCCGCGCGAACCGCGTCAAAGCCGTAGAAGAGGATCCACCCGAGGCGTCCGCCGGCAATCACGCCGATCGCCGCGAAGAAGATGAGGTCGTCGACGTCGACCGGCTTCCAGGTCGATCCCGGCGCCGCGGCGCGCTTGCGCGCGAGCCACCAGCCGGCGATGAAGCCGACCACGTACATCAGCCCGTACCAGTGCACCTTGACCGGGCCGAGCGAGAAAGCGACGGGGTCGATGTCGGGGTAGATGATCACGCGTCGGTAACCCTGAAAAGGAAGGCGCGCAGGTAGCGCGTCTCGTCGATGGCCGGGTGCACCGGGTGGTCCGGCGACTGCGCGCCGACGGCGACCAGCTGCGCGAAGCGGCCCAGGTGCCGGGCCGCCCGCTGGACCGCGTCGACCAGCTCGCCCGGCAGCAGGTGATGCGAGCAGGAGCAGGACATCAGGAGGCCGTCGCGGTCGAGCAGCTGCATGGCAAGCTGGTTCACGCGCCGGTAGGCTGCGAGGCCCTTCGGGTGGTCCTTGCGCCGCTTGATGAAGGCCGGCGGGTCCACGACCACGGCGTCGAAGCGCCGCCGCTCCGCGCCCAGCGCCTCGAGCGTCTCGAAGGCATCGCCCTCCAGCCGCTCGACCTCCAGCCCGTTGGCCTCGGCGGTCGCGGCCACGGAAGCAAGCGCTGCCGCGGAGGAATCGACGCAGGTCGCGGCAGACGCGCCCGCGCGCAGTGCCTGCAGCGCGAAGCCCCCCGCGTAGCTGAAGACATCGAGCACGCGCGCCCCGGACGCCTGGCGCGCGAACAGCGCACGGTTCCAGGTCTGGTCGTAGTACCAGCCGGTCTTCTGGCCGCCGGCCGGCGGCACGCGGAAGTCCACGCCGCCCTCCGGGACGACGATCGACTCCGGCACGGTCCCGAAGGCGGTTTCCACGTAACGCGGCAGGCCCTCGAGCTCGCGCACCGGCGAGTCGTTCTTCCAGAGCAGCCCCGCCGGCGAGACCGCCTTGACGAGCGCCTCCTCAACCTCGGCCTTCATCGACTCGACGCCGGCGGTGCCGGCCTGCGCCACCAGCACGTCGCCGTAGCGATCGACGACGAGTCCCGGCAGCAGGTCGCCCTCCCCGTACACGAGCCGGTAGTACGGCGCCGCGTGGAAGCGCTTGCGCAGCGCCAGCGCGACATTCAGCCGGTGCACGATGAGCGACTTGCCCGGCGGGTAATCCGGGTCGCGGCCGAGCAGCCGCGCGCAGATGAGCGAGTTCGGATTGACGTAGGCATAGCCCAGGAACCGGTCGCCGGACGATCGCAGCTCGGCAAGCGCGCCGGGCGCGAAGCCGGCGAGCGGCGTCGCCTTCACGTCGACCTCGTTCGAGTAGACCCACAGGTGGCCGGCATGGATCCGGCGCTCCTCGCGCGGCTTCAGCACGAGGCGCGGCAGCGCGCTGGCCGCCGACGCGGCGGGTTCGGGGATGCTCGACATGCGGGATCGCAGCGCGGTGGCTATAGTGGCCGCAATTCTAACTGACCCCGGCGACATCCATGAACCGGCTCGCGCAGGAATCGAGCCCCTACCTGCGGCAGCACGCCGACAATCCGGTCGACTGGTACCCCTGGGGCGCCGAAGCCATCGAGGCCGCGCGCCGGCTCGACCGGCCGATCCTGCTGTCGATCGGCTATTCGGCCTGCCATTGGTGCCACGTGATGGCGCACGAGTCCTTCGAGGACGAGGCGACGGCCGCGGTCATGAACCGCCTGTTCGTCAACGTCAAGGTGGACCGCGAGGAACGCCCGGACCTCGACAAGGTGTACCAGCTCGCGCACCAGATGCTGACGCAGCGCGGCGGCGGCTGGCCGCTCACCCTGTTCCTCGCCCCCGACGACCTGACCCCGTTCTTCGGGGGCACCTATTTTCCGAGGGAGCCCCGTTACGGCATGCCGGCCTTCACGGGACTGCTCGAGCGGGTCGCCTCGTTCTATCGCGACGAGCGCGCGAGCGTCGCGAGCCAGAACGAGGCCCTGCGCGGCGTCTTCCGCGAGATCGCCCCGCCCGCCGCCCCCGAGGGGCTCGCGATCTCGCGCGACCCGCTCGATCGCGCGCGCCGGCAGCTTGCGGCCTCCTTCGACCCGCGCTTCGGCGGCTTCGGACAGGCGCCGAAGTTTCCACACGCCGCCTCGATCGAGTTCCTGCTGCGCGAGCACGACGACGCCGAAGCCCTGCGCATGGCGCACCTGACCTTGCGGCGCATGGCGGAAGGGGGAATCTTCGACCAGCTCGGCGGCGGCTTCTGCCGCTACTCGGTCGATCCGTTCTGGATGATCCCGCACTTCGAGAAGATGCTGTACGACAACGGCGCCCTGCTCGGCCTCTGCGCCGAGGCCGCGGTCGCGACGGGCGACGGCATCCTGCGAGAGGCCGCGCACGCGACGGCCGCCTGGGCATTGCGCGAGATGCGCGCGCCGGAAGGCGGTTTCTACGCAGCGCTCGATGCGGACTCCGAAGGTCACGAGGGGCGGTTCTACGTCTGGCAGCGCGACGAAGCGGAGCGCCTGCTCACCGCGGACGAGTACCGCGCGTTCGCCCGCCGCTTCGGCCTCGACCGCGAGCCGAACTTCGAGGGCGCCTGGCACCTTCACGCCTTCGTTTCCCTGGAGGAGGTCGCGCGCGAGGCGGCGCTTCCCCTGGAAAGGATCCGGGAACTGCTCGAATCGGCGCGCGCGAAGCTTTTCGCCGAACGCAGCAGGCGCGTCCGGCCGGGGCTCGACGACAAGATACTCACTGCCTGGAACGGCCTGATGGTCCGCGGCCTCGCGATCGCGGGACGCCTCCTCGACGCGCCGGCATTGACGGACGCGGCGCTCGCCGCGCTGGACTTCCTGCGCCTCGAGGCCTGGCGCGACGGCAGGCTGTACGCCGTCTGGAAGGACGGCCTGGCGCGATTTCCCGCGTACCTCGACGATCACGCCTTCCTGCTGGACGGCTTGCTCGAAGCCCTGCAGGCGCGCTTCCGCATCGAAGACCTCGATTTCGCCTGCCGGATCGCGGACGCCCTGCTCGAGCGCTTCGCCGACCGGGAACAGGGCGGATTCTGGTTCACGGCCGCGGGCGAGGATCCGCCGCTCGCACGGCCGAAGGGCTTCGCCGACGAGGCGATGGCCTCGGGAAACGGCGTCGCCGCGCGCGCGCTGGCGCGGCTCGGCTGGCTGACCGGGGAACAACGCTACCTCGACGCGGCCGAAGCGGCGGTGCGCGCCGCCTACCCCTCGCTCTCCCGCGCGCCGGATGCGCACGCGGCGATGCTGAATGCGCTCGACGAGTACCTCGGGCCGGTCGAAATCCTCGTCGTGCGCGGCAGGGGCGCGGAACTCGCCGCCTGGCACGCGGCGCTCGCGCGCCGTTATTCGCCGCGGCGCATGGTGATCGCGATACCGGCGGAGGCAGCCGGGCTGCCGGACGCGCTCGCCGCGAAACGCCCGCGCGAGACGACGGTGGCCTACGCCTGCCGCGGCCCGGTGTGCTCCGAGCCGATCGAGCAGCTCGACGACGAAGCCATCACCGCGGGACGGCCTTGAATCTGGCCAGACCCGGATCGTCGCTCGCGTGACGAGGCAGCGAGTCCCCGACCTCGATCCAGCCGGCGCGCTGGTCGTAGAAGATGTGGCACTCGGGCTCGCGGTCGATGCGGCCCGGGAATGCAGAACGCGCCACGTGGATCTCGCCCGGGCAGACCGACGACGTGAAGAACAGGGTCGTGCCGCAGGTCGTGCAGAACCCGCGCCGGCTCTGCGGCGTCGACGGGTACCACGCGGGCTGCGTGGAGCCGGGCACGAAGCGGAAGCGCTCCTCGGCCGCGCCCACCCAGCTCACGAAGGCGGCGCCGTGCGCCTCGCGGCACCAGCGGCAATGGCAATGCGCGAAGAACAGCGTCGGCGGCGCCACCGTGAAGCGCACGGCACCGCACAGGCAGCGGCCCTCGAACACGCTCATGCATGCATCCCCGCGAAGAACGCGATCCACATCCCGAATAGCAGCAGCGTGCTCGCGACATAGACCAGGAAGCGGTGCATCACGCGGTTGTAGGTGACGTGGATGAGGCTGTGGAGCGAGCGCAGCGCCACATAGGCCCAGGCCGCCGTGACGAAGCCGGGCGTCGAGCCGCCGTTCAGGACGAGCGCGATGCACAGCACGTAGAAGAGCACCGGGACCTCGAACAGGTTCCGGAAGTTCTCGGCGGCCTCCGGGCGCTCGAGCCTGGCCGCGGCGGCACGGACCGTCGCAAGCTCCTGCGCGTCGATGCGCCGGGCGCGCATCTCGCCGATGCGGTCCCAGTAGAGCTTCACCCAGACGAGCGCCGTCAGGCCGACCATCGCGCCGCAGGGCAACCAGATCGCGTCGATCATCGAACGACTCCTTGCAGGGCCGCGCCGACGACGAGCTGCGCCGCGCGCAGGCCGCGCTCCATGCGGCTAACATAACACCCGATGAACGCAAGGCACGAATCACGCCCCCGGCCCGGCTTCGCGGACATCGAGGCGGCCGCCGCCCGGCTCGCTGGCGTCGCGCGCCGCACGCCGCTCCTCGCCGACACGCCGCTCGACGAGGCGCTCGGCGGCCGCCTCCTGTTCAAGGCCGAATGCCTGCAGCGCAACGGCGCATTCAAGTTCCGCGGCGCCTACAACCGGCTGGTCCAGCTGGATGCCCCGGAGCGCCGCGCGGGGGTCGTCGCCTTCTCGTCCGGCAACCATGCCCAGGGCGTCGCCGCGGCGGCGCGCATGCTCGGCATCCCGGCAACGATCGTGATGCCTTCGGATGCGCCGGCCATCAAGCTGGAGAACACGCGCGCGCTCGGCGCCCAGGTCGTGCTCTACGACCGCTTCACGGAGGACCGCGAAGCCATCGCCCGCCGGCTGGTCGCCGAGCGCGGAGCGACGCTCGTGCCGGCCTACGACGACCCGCACGTCGTCGCCGGCCAGGGCACGGCGGGGCTCGAGCTGATGCAGCAGGCGGCGGAGCTGGGGCTCGTGCCCGACCAGGTGCTGGTGCCGACCAGCGGCGGCGGGCTGACGGCCGGTACTGCGATCGCGGTCCGCACGCTCGCGCCGGCAGCGGCGGTGTACGGCGTCGAGCCCGAGGCTTTCGACGACACGCGCCGCTCGCTCGCGGCAGGCACGCTGCTCAGGAACCCGCCCGGGGCGCGCTCGATCTGCGACGCGCTGCAGTCCTCGCCGCCCGGCGAACTCACGTTCGCGATCAACCGCGAGCTGCTGGCCGGCGTCCTGACGGTGAGCGACCGCGAAGTCGAGGCCGCGATGGCGCGCGCCTTCCGCGACCTGAAGCTCGTGGTCGAACCGGGCGGCGCGGTCGCGCTCGCCGCGGCGCTGGCGGGCAGAATCGCGCTCGCGGGCCGCACGACGGCCATCATCCTCTCGGGCGGGAACGTCGATCCCGCCACGTTCATCGCCGCGCTATCGCGCTAGGGGATCGTCGAGGAATTCGACCTTTCCGGTCTCGAGCGAGTACCAGGCGCCGGTCACCAGCAGCCCGTGATTCGCGATCAGGTTCTCGATGATCGCCGAGCCGTGGCGCAGCTGGTCCACCGAGGCACGCACATTCGCCGTCATCGCCGCGTGCTCGACGGCTAGCGCGCCCTCCGTCTCGCGTCTCGAGACGATGTCCGCGACGCCCGGCCGGATCCGGTCGACGATCGCCTTGAGATAGGGCGACTGGTTGACCGTGGGCCGGTGCAGCTCCTCGATCGTCGCCTGGATCGCGCCGCAGGAGGAATGGCCCAGCACGACGACGAGCCGGGTGCCGAAGCGGTCGGCCGCGAACTCGACGCTGCCGATCAGCGAGGGCGCGACGATGTTGCCGGCCACGCGGATCACGAACAGGTCGCCCGGGCCCTGGTTGAACACGAGCTCCACCGGAACGCGCGAGTCCGAGCAGCCGAGCACGATCGCGAACGGCTCCTGGGCCGCGGTCAGCTTGGCGCGCCGCGCCGCCGTGATGAGGGTGCCGGTGCCGCGCGCATTCGCCGCGAAGCGAGCGTTCCCCTCGCGCAGGCGGGCGAGCGCGTCGCGTGCCGGGACGCCGCGGTTCACGGCCCGATCTCCGACTCGAGCTGGGCCAGGAAGCTGCGCAGGAATTCCGTGCGGCGTTCCGCCTCGCGCCGGCCCGCGTCCGTCTGCATCGTGCCCGCGAGCTTCAGGAGCTTGGTGTAGAAGTGGTCCACCGAAGCCCCGCGATCGTCCGGTTTGCGCCCGCGGCAAAAAGGGTCCTGCGGCTCGTACACGGGCCGACCGAGCGCCGTGCCGACGGCGATGCAGCGCGCGAGCCCGATCGCGCCGAGCGCGTCCAGCCGGTCCGCGTCCTGGACCACCTGCGCTTCCAGCGTGCGCGGCGCGATCCCGGCCGAGAAACTGTGGGCCTCGATCGCGTGACGGATGTCGGGCAGGCAATCCGGCCGGTAGCCCGCGTCCTGGAGGAACACGAGCGCACGATCAGCCGCCAGCCGCGAGGCGCGCGCCCGGTCGGGGGAGTCCTTGGCGACGTGGACGCAGTCGTGCAGCCAGGCCGCGGGCAGCACGATCTCGGGACGCGCCCCCGTCTCGGCCGCCAGTCGCATCGCCGTGGCGACCACCCGTTCGAGGTGCGCGGGCCCGTGGCCCGGGTCGGCATCCGGTTGCCCGGCGACGAAACGCCGGAAACGCGGCTCCCAGTCGCGGCGCAGTCGGTCGACGGCATCTTCGGGCGTGGCTGCCATTCGCCCAGTCTAATCGGCAAACGCGTCGAGCACGCCTGCCACGTTCGCGCCGATCTCGGCGACGGCATATCCGCCTTCCTGCACGAGCACCGTCGGCAGGCCGAGGCCGGCGAGCGCCGCGCCGACCAGCGGATAGTGCTTGCCCGCGAGCTTGAACGAGCTGATCGGGTCCGCTTCGTAGGTGTCCACGCCGAGCGACACCACGAGCGCGTCGGGCGTGAAGCGGCGGATCTCCGCGAGCGCCGTGTCGAGCGCCGCGCTGTAGGCATCCCAGCCCGTTCCGGCCGGCAGGGGCAGGTTCAGCGTGTATCCCGCGCCCCGCCCGGCGCCCCGCTCGTCCGCATAACCCAGGAACCAGGGGTACTCCGTCTCGGGATCACCGTGCAGCGAGACGAACAGCACGTCGTCGCGTTCCCAGAAGATCTCCTGCGTGCCGTTGCCGTGGTGATAGTCCACGTCGATCACGGCGACCCGCCGGCGACCTTCGTCGCGCAGGTACTGCGCGGCCAGGGCGGCGTTGTTGAGGTAGCAGTAGCCGCCGTAGGTGCTGCGCGCGGCGTGGTGTCCGGGCGGGCGGCAGAGCGCGTAGGCCGCGCGTTCTCCCTCGTGGACCAGCGCGGCGGCGGTCATCGCCGAGCGCGCCGCGGCCAGCGCCGCTTCCCAGGTGCCGGCGACGATCGGCGTGCTCGCATCGAACGCGTAGTAGCCGAGCGAGCCGCTGATCCCGGACGGCCTGCGGTCGCGGCGCAGGCCGCGCGCCGGGAAGCCGCTCGGCAGGACATGGCCCTGCCGGCCCTCCCCCGCCCAGCGCGCGTGCGCGCCGCGCAGGAACTCGACGAACTCCGCCTCGTGCACCCGCTCGAGCCGCGCATCCGGGATCGCGCGGGGCCCGACCTCCGCATGGCCGGCGGCCAGGAGCGCCGCGCGGATGATCTCGGCGCGCTCCGGGGTCTCGAAAGTCGGGACCAGCGCGCCGCGGTAAAGCTCGACGCCGCCGTCGTGGCGCGCGTGCAGGGGGGAATAGACGACCTTCATGCGGCTGGGTCCTCAGGCGATGCGCGCAAGCGCGGCGTGGATGCGGTTGCCGAGGTCGCGGTGCTGCTCCGGGTCGAAGGCAGGCGCGGCGCTCCAGTCGTAGGCCCAGGGCTGCGCGGTGCGCAGCGCCTCCGGTTCGTCGTGGTAGCGCGGGATCACGTGCGCGTGCAGCGCGGGGTCGAGATTGCCGAAGACGGCATAATTGATCCGCACGGCGCCGGTGACGGCCAGCACCGCGTCGCCGAGCGCCGCCATGTCGGCGAGGAACGCCGCGCGCGCCGCGCCCTCGAGCGCGTTGAGCGTCGGCACCACCGGGTCCGGCAGCAGCAGGCAATAGCCCGGCAGCACCTGCGGGCTGCCGAGCACGGCCCAGCCCGAGGCGAGCCGCGCGATGAAGCTCGGGTCGCGCCCGGCGCGCAGCAGGTCGACCCGGCGACGGATCGACGTCGTCATGTGCCGCGGAACACGAAGTAGACGGCGCCGACGATGCACAGCGCGGCCCACAGGTAGTCGAGCTTCAGCCCCTGCTTCATGTACAGCACGACGAAAGGCACGAACACGAGCAGCGTGATGACCTCCTGCAGGATCTTGAGCTGCGGCAGGGTCATCACCGTGTAGCCGATGCGGTTGCCGGGCACCTGGAACAGGTACTCGACGAGCGCGATGCCCCACGACGCCAGCGCAGCCAGGTACCACGGCTTGTGATTGAGTTCCTTGAGGTGCGCGTACCAGGCGAACGTCATGAACACGTTGGAGAGCACGAGCAGGCCTGCAGCCTGCCAGAAAGCCTGCGGCATGGGCCTACCCCCGTCCTTCCGTGCGCTCGACGTTCACGGCGATGACCTTCGCGCGCGGGAAGAAGTTGAAGTCGGTCGCGGTCGCCATCGTGTACGCCCCTGCCTGCCGGGCCGCCAGCCGCTCGCCGATCTCCAGCACCGGCATCGGCAGGTCCTCGGCGATGACGTCCAGGCTGTCGCAGGTGGGCCCGGCGATCACGCAGGCCTCGCGCGGCCGGTCGCCGCCTGCGAGCGGCTCCACGGGCAGGCGCATCCGGTCGAATATCTGGGCGCTGTAGGTCCCGTAGATGCCGTCGTCGAGGTAGTACCACCAGCGGCCCTCGCGCCTGGCGCGCCCCATGACGGTCGAGATCGCGACCACTGCGGGCCCGCAGACGTACCGGCCCGGCTCCGCGATCAGGCGCAGTCCGGCCGGGAGCCCCCCGAGCGCTCGTCGGATCGGCGCGCAGAACTCGTCGATCGGCGGCGCCGGCTCCAGGTAGTCGATCGGGAATCCGCCGCCGATGTCGAGCACCTCGAGCGGGAATCCCCGCTCCCTCGCCTCGGCGACGATCCGCCCGCAGGTCGCGATCGCCTCGACGTGCTTGTCCGGGCGCGGCAGCTGCGAGCCGGCGTGGAACGAGAGGCCGACGATGCGGATGCCGTGCCGCGTGGCTTCCTCGATCAGGCCGATCGCGGCCGCGGGGTCGCAGCCGAACTTGCGGGAGAGGTCGATCACCGTGTCGGGATTGCGGAACGAGACACGCAGCAGCAGCCTGACCCGCGAGCGCTGGGCCTTGAACTTCGCGATCTCCTCGGCGTTGTCCACGACGAAGGTCGTGATGCGCCGGTCGAGCGCGTGCCGGATGTCGGAACCGCGCTTGATCGGGTGGCTGTGGATGCAGCGCTTGGGCGGGATGCCCGCGTCGCGCACCAGGTCCACCTCGCCGTTAGTCGCCAGGTCGAACCACGCGCCCTCCTGCGCGAGGACCTGCACCACGGTCCGGTCCGGCAGCGGCTTGAGGGCATAGTGCAGGTCCACGCCCGGCAAAGCGGCCGCGAGCGCGCGGTACTGGCGGCGCAGCCTGGCGCAGTCGATCACGAACAGCGGCGACCCGAACTGGTCGGCCAGCGCCGAGAGCGCCTCCGGCTGGTACGGCTCGGCGAGCGTCAGGTCGGTCTTCAATGCGGGTCCTCCGTCAGGTGAGCAGCGGATCGACGAGCGTCAGCAGGCGGTCGAGCGCGCCGCGGTTCGCCTCCAGCACGGCCTTGCCCGCCGCACCCATGCGCTCGCGGCGCACTGGGTCGTCGAGCAGTTCCAGGACCGCTTCGGCAAGCCGCTGCGTGTCCATGACGACCTGTGCGGCGCCGGCATCCACGAGCAGGCCGGCGATCTCCTCGCCGTTGAAATTGTGCGGCCCGGTCAGCACCGGCAGCCCGACGGACGCCGGCTCGAGCAGGTTGTGGCCGCCGATGGGAACGAGGCTGCCCGCCACGAAGGCGACGTCTGCGGCCGCGTAGAACATCATGAGCTCGCCCATCGTGTCGCCGAGCAGCACGCGCGTCGCCCGCGTGATGGCCGCGCCTGCCGAACGGAATGCGAAGGCCTCGCGGCGCCTGGCGAGCAGTTCGCGCACCGAGTCGAAGCGCTGCGGGTGCCGGGGCACCAGGATCAGCAGCGCGTCGGGACAGCGCTCGAGCACGCGCTGGTGCGCATCCAGCACCATCGCCTCTTCGCCCTCGTGCGTGCTGCCCGCGACCCAGACCGGCCGGCCGGGCAGGTTCTCGTCGCGCCAGCGCCGGCCCCGGGCCTCGATGCCGGCCGGCGGCTGGAAGTCGAACTTGATGCTGCCGGTGACGTGAGTGCGCTCCGGCGCGGCTCCGATCGAGCGGAAGCGCTCGGCGTCGGCCTCGCTCTGCGCGGCGATGACGATCCCGTAGGAAAGCGTCTTGCGGAACAGCGAGGTCAGGCGCCGGTAGTTGCCGACCGAGCGCGGCGATACCCGCGCGCTCGCCAGCACCAGCGGCACCGACCTGCGGCCGCATTCGCCGTAGAGGTTCGGCCACAGTTCCGTCTCGAGGATCATCGCGAGCTTCGGCTGCACCCGGTCGAAGAAGCGCCTGACCGAACCGGGCAGGTCGAACGGCACGTAGCGAAGCAGCACCTGGTCGCCGAACAGCAGCCGCGCCCGCGCGGCTCCGGTCGGCGTCACGGTCGTGAGCAGCAGGCGGAACTCCGGATGGCGCCGGCGCAATTGCGTGACCAGCGGCTGCGAGGCCTGCACCTCGCCCACCGAGACCGCGTGCACCCAGATCACCGGCCCGGAGACGGCCGGGCCGAAACCGAACCGCTCGCCGAGGCCGCCGCGGTAGCTCGGGTCGCGCAGGCCGCGCCAGAGCTGCACCAGGATCGCGAACGGGGCCGCGAGGTAGGTGAGCACGTTGTAGAGCCAGGACATCGCGTCAGGCGTCGTGCGCGAGGCGCAGCACCGCGAAGCCGGCCTGCCACCCGGTCGCGCCGGGGTTGCGCTTGGCGATGCTTCGCGCCAGGCGGTTGAGCACGCGCTGGCGCCAGTGTCCCGGCTCGCGGATGCGGCCGCGGTCGAAGTCGAGCACCCAGACCTCCCCGGCCTCGTCCAGCTGGATGTTGTCGGAATTGAGGTCGGCGTGCTGGACGCCGGCGTCGTGGAAACGGCGCAGGCAGCGGCCGACGGCCGCCCAGCGCGCGTCATCCATGCGCCCGGTCGCCACCAGCGCCGACAGCGACTCCACGCCGGCCAGGCGCTCGGTGATCAGTTCCGCGCGATAACTCAGGAGTCCGCGCCGGTATCGCGCGGCCACGGGGACCGGCACCGGCAGGCCGCGGCGCCCGAGCTCGCCCAGCAGCCGCATCTCGCGGAACGAGCGCGTGCGTTCCTCCCCCAGCCAGAGATAGCGGTCGCGGACCACGTGCATCGCCATGCCGCCGCGCAGATAGCGACGCAGGACCCAGCGCCGGCCGCCGATCTCGAGGAACAGGATCGAGCCCCTGCCGCCGCGCGCCTCGGCGACGGTGCCCTGGGCGCGCAGCGCGTCGGGTTCGAAAAGCGCCGGGCCGGGCTCGCGCACGCGCCGCGGGTCGTAGAGGATCGCGCCGCGGTCGATTCGCTGCCGCTCGAACATCGGCTGTCAGCGGCTGAGGACGTACTCGGCGCTGCAGTACGGGCACTTCGCGAAGCCCGTCTTTTCGATCGGGAGGTAGACGCGGGGGTGGCTGTTCCAGAGCGACATCGACGGCATCGGGCAGGCCAGCGGCAGGTCCGCAGCAGTCACCTCGTACTGCGTGCGCGCATTCGGCTGTTGCAGGGGGCTGTCGGGCTGCATCGCGGGATTATACGGGTGCCGGGTCCTCGCCCGCGACCATCACGCGGTCCCAGACCGCGGCGACTGCGGCGCGCGGCGCGGCGAGTTCGCCGGCACCGACCACTGCGGGCCGCTGTTCCAGCGACAGGTGGTGGGCGGCGCTGCGGAACGTGCGGTAGGCATCCACGAGCCGGTCGACGACCCGGTGGTCCACCAGCGCCGCCGACCCCACGGACTCGAGGTGGCGGATCGTGTCGGAAAACTCGGCGAGCGGCGGGTGCTCGCGGACATGGCGCAGCACCCAGTACTGGGCCAGGAACTCGATGTCGGTAATGCCGCCGCGGTCGTGCTTGAGGTCGAACTCGCCTTCGCGTGGATGGCCGTGCTCGGCGCGCATGCGCTCCCGCATGGCGAGGATCTCCTCGCGCAGCCCCTCGCGCCTGACCGCCCCGGCGAGCACCTCGCGGCGGATACGCTCGAAGGCAGTGCCGAGTGCCGCGTCGCCGGCGACCCAGCGCGAATGCAGGAGCGCCTGGTGCTCGAAGGTCCAGGCCTCGCGCCGCTGGTACTCCTCGAACGCGCCGATCTGCGTGAAGGCGAGGCCGCCCTTGCCGGACGGCCGCAGCCGCACGTCGACCTCGTACAGCCGGCCCGCGGGCGTGTGCACCGTCAGCACGTGCACCAGGCGCTGCGCGAGCCTCAGGAAGAAAACCTCGTTGTCCACCACCTTGGGGCCTGTCGTCTGCTGGCCCTGCCCCGTCGAGTCGTGCAGGAAGACGAGGTCGAGGTCGGAGCCGTAGCCGAGTTCCATGCCGCCCAGCTTGCCGTAGCCCGCAATGCCGACGCGCGGGACGCGGGGCCCCTGCCCGTCCTCGCAGTGCGGCTCTCCGTAGGTCGCCGCCGTGTGGCGCCAGGCCATGGTCAGCGCCTGGCCGAGGATCAGTTCCGCGACGTCCGTCAGCCGGTCGCTCACCTGCATGAGCGGCAGCCGCCCGGTGAGGTCCTGCAGCGCGACGCGGAACATCGCGGCGCGCCGGAAGTGGCGCAACGCGTCCATGCGCTGTTCCTCGTCCTCGCCGGCGTGTCCGAGCCGCGCGGCGAGCTCCTGCTCGAACTGGGCCCGATCGGGCGCCGTCTCGAAAACCCGTGCGTCGAGCAGCTCGTCCAGCAGCAGGGGGTGCGCGGCCACCTGGCGTGCGAGGTAGTCGCCCGTGCGACAGGCCTCGACGAGGCGCTCGAGCGCCTGCATGTTCTCGTTGAGCAGCGCGAGGTATGCGGTGCGCCCGCCGATCGCCTCCACGATCCGCAGCAGGCGCGTCAGCACGGTCAGGCCCGCCGCATCGCCCGCGGCTTCCGCACGCGCGACTGCGGCGAGCATGCGGGGCAGCAGGGTCGCGAGCCGCCGGCGGCCCCAGGCGTCGAGGCGGCGGAAATAGGCGGACTGCCGCAATTCGAGCAGGACGCGCGCCGCCGCCTGCGGGTCGGCGAGGCCGAAGCGGCGGACGTCACCGGCCACGCGCTCAAGCGCCGGCTCGTCGGTCCACAGCGGCTCGAGCCCGCCCGCAGGCGCAGGGTCGGCGGATCCGCCGCGCCCCAGCACGACGGCATCGAAGTGCGCCGTCACGCGCTGCCGGTGGCCTTCGAGCGCCGCGGCGAAGGCCTGCCAGCCGCCGAATCCCATGGCCGCGGCCAGACGCGCGTGCCCGGCCGCTTCGGCGGGCAGCGCGTGCTCCTGCGCATCGTTTGCCATCTGCAGCCGGTTCTCGACACGGCGGAGGAAGGCGTAGGAATCGGCGAGTTCGGCAACGGCGGCGGACGGCAGCAGCTTTGCGCCCGCGAGCCGCGGCAGCGCCGCGAGCAGCGAGGGCGTCTGCAGCCCGGGCTCCGTTCCGCCGCGGATGAGCTGCTGCGACTGGACGATGAACTCGATTTCGCGGATGCCGCCGGGGCCGAGCTTCACGTTGTCCTGCAGGTCGCGCCGCTCGACCTCGCGCGCGATCATCGCCTTCATCTCGCGCAGGCTTTCGTAGACGCCGAAGTCCAGATAGCGCCGGTACACGAACGGGCGCACCACGTGATCGTAGAGGGCGCGGTAACGCGCCGCCCCGGTGACGGCGCGCGCCTTGACCCAGGCATAACGCTCCCAGTCGCGCCCGTGCTGCTGCAGATAGCCCTCGAACGCGGCGAAGTTCATCGCCAGCGGTCCCGGCTCTCCGAGGGGTCGCAGCCGCATGTCCACGCGGTACACGAAGCCTTCGGACGTGCGCGCGTCCAGCAGCCGGATGAGCAGCTGGCCGAGCCGCGTGAAGTATTCCTCGTTCGTGACCGCGCGCGCCCCATCGGTTTCACCGGGCTCGGGGAACAGGAACACGAGATCGACGTCGGAGGAGAAGTTGAGCTCGCCGCCGCCGAGCTTGCCCATGCCGATCACCAGCAGCTCCTGCGCCTCGCCCGAAGCCGATCGCGGCTGGCCGTAGCGCGGCGCCAGCGCGCGGTTCGCGAACGCGAGCGCGGTCGCAATCGCCGCATCGGCAAGCGCGGAGGTCTCCGCCAGCGTCTCGCCGAGCGTCGCCGCGCCGGTCAGGTCCCGCCAGGCGATGCGAACGAGCTCGTGGCGGCGCAGCCGCCGCAGCGCGTCCATGAACCCGGCCTCGTCCGCCGCGACGATCGCCGAGGCGAGCTCGCCGATTTCGCCGGGCGCCCGCGGACGCGCCAGCGCGCCCGAGGCCGCGAGGCCGGGCAGCAGGTCCGGCTCGCGATTCGCCGCCTCCTCGACGAAGCGGCTCGCGGCAAACACCGCGGGCCGCGCAGCCTCGACCGCGGCAGGCAGCGTTTCCGGGGCGCCGCTCAACCGCCGTCCGCCGCCGCGACGGCGGCCGCGAGTGACAGGCCCGACAGGACGACTGCGTGGATTCTCATGTTCTTGCTCCAGCGTGAAGGTCGTGCAGGCGCTGCCAGGCCGGCCGGGCGATGCGGTCGACGGCCTCGCGCAGCGCGCCGGAGGCCGCCGACCTCTTCGCCGCGGTATCGGCAGCGAAGGTCACGGGACGCCCGACCGGCGCCTTCGAGTCCGTCGCGGCGGCAGCCCGCATCCTGGCACGCAGCGCCTCATCCACCGTCCGCCCGAAGCGCGGCGCGATGCGTTCCCAGGCTGCGGCCGGCAGCGAGGGATAATCCACGAGGATGCCCTGCGCCGGGTCGATCCGGCAGGCCGCCTCGCACAGCGCGGCGCAGACGCGCGCCACGTACTCTTCGCGCGTGCGCCGGACCCCGTCCGGATCGATGAGCTTCGCGAACGGCGCGGCGGGCTCCTCGCCGTTCCAGATCCAGCCCGCCGGCCTCTCGAGGAGCGAGACGGCGACCTCGAGCGGGTCGCGCAGGCACAGCGCCCAGGGCGTCGCGGGAAACGCCTCGGCAACCAGGTCGCAGAACAGCGTGTTCCAGCTGGTCAGCTTCATGACCCAGGGCCGGCGCGCATGGCGCGCGAATGCGGCACCCAGTGAACGCAACGCCGCGACGATCTCCGCGCGCGCCCACCGGTGCGGCGGCAGGAGGATCTCGTTCACGGGCAGCGGCTCCGCATAGACGACCAGCCCGACGTCCTGCTTCAGCAGCTGCGAGACGAGCGTGGAACCGCAGCGCGAGACGTGGAATACGATGCCGGCCGGTTCCGTGCCGGCGGTGCCCTTGCCGACGTCCTCGCGCGCGACCTGCACGACCGACTCCCGCGCGGGCAGCCGCGAGATCGTCTCCTGCATGAAGGGGTCCTGCAATTCGGCCGGCCGGATCTCGCGCAGCGCGAAGTACAGCCCCGTCGGATGCAGGGCCGCGCGCGCCGGCAGCCAGTCGCCTTGCATTGCTTGCATGGACGGCCAATGTTAACGTCCGGGCGCCATGGATTTCGCGGATTTTCTCGCGCCGTTCGATGCGGCCACGTTTCGCACGCGGTACTTCGGCCGGCAGCCGCTGCACGTGCGCCGCGCCGGTTCTCCGCTGCTCCCCTGGTCGCGATTCAACGAGGTGCTGGAACTCACGCCCTACTGGAACGAGGAGACGCTCAAGGTCTACTTCAGGAGCCGGGCGGCGCTGCGCGAGAACTACTGCGACACGACCGACCTGCGTCCGGGGCAGCCCGCGCCGGTGAATCCGGCGAAGGTCAAGGCGCTCACCAATCTCGGCGCCAGCCTGGTCGCGAACCAGCTGCACCGCGTCTGCCCGGAGGTCGGGGCCGTCGCCGCCATGCTCGAACGCGAGTTCGCCGCGCGGGTCTCGGCGAACGTGTACTGCTCGTTCCAGGGCGTGCAGGCCTTCCAGACGCACTTCGACCTGCACGACGTCTTCGCCGTGCAGGCCGAAGGCGAGAAAACCTGGCGCATCTACGAGGCGCGCGCGGACGCGCCGGTGAATCCGGTGCCGCCGGGCGACGAGTGGGAGAAGTGGCTGACCGACACGCGCGGCAGGCTGCTGCACGAGGTCGTGATGAAGCCCGGCGATCTCCTCTACCTGCCGCGCGGCCAGTACCACGATGCGCTGACCGGGGACTCGGCCTCGCTGCACGTCACCTTCGGCGTCTCGCCGGCGACCGGGCTCGCCCTGTTCAAGCTGCTCGAGGCCGCCGTGACCGCCGAAGGCGAGTTCCGCGCCTACCTGCCCGACGCGCGGGACGAGGCAGCCCTGCATGAGCGGCTCGCGAAGCTCGCGGACCGCGTGCGCGCCGTGATGACCTCGCCCGCGTTCGCCGTCGACGTCCAGAATCACCAGCGCGGCCTCGGCCGCCCGCGCGCGGACTACGGGCTGCCCGCCCGGCAGGTGCCGGCCTGGTACTCGGTGGCGCGTCGCGCGCGGGTCGTGCGGCGCGACGCCGGTTTCTCGGTCGCCTGGGAGGGGGGCGAGATCCGCATCGCGTCGAACTACCCCACGCTGGAGTGGGCGCTGAAGCAGCGCATGTTCTCCGTCGAGGATGCGCTCGCGCGCCAGCCCGGCGCGGACCGCGACCAGCTGCTCGCGGAGATCGGCGCGCTCGAGCGCGCGGGCGTCCTGGTCGCGACCGAGATGAAGTGAGCGGGCCGGCTCCCGTCGAGTCGATCCTGGCCGAGGCCTCGCAGGCCTTCGCCCGCCAGCGTTACGAAGAGGCGGCGGCCGGCTACGAGCGCTGCATCGCGCTCGCGCCCCGCCAGCCCGCGCTGCACTTCAATCTGGGCACGGCGCTCGAGAAGGCGGGCGACCTCGGCCGCGCGGTCGGGGCTTACCTCGCGGCCTGGCGGCTGAACCCGAAGGATGCGCGGCTCGCGCTGTTCGCAGGCGCGGCGCTCGAGGCCGCCGGCCGCCGCGAGGACGCGGCGACGCTGTTCTCGATCGGCGACGACCTCGACCCGGCGGTTCGTCTTGCGAAGGACCGGCCAGGGCTCGACCCGGAGATCCGGCGACGGTCGGCGACCGCGGACCGGGTGATGCGCGAGCATTTCACGCGCCTGCACGAGCGCGCGGTCGACGACTTCGCGCGCGGCGTCGCGCAGCCCGGCTCGCCGCCCGCACTCGCACGCGTGCGCGCGGCGATCTGGGTGCAGACCCACGATCGCCCCTTCACCTACCGGACCCCGGCCCAGAAGCCCAGCCTCTTCTACATGCCGGACCTGCCTGCCCGGGAATTCACGCCGCGCCAGGAGCTGTCCTGGGCGGGCGACGTCGAATCTCACACCGCCGCGATTCGCGACGAGTACCTCGCGGCCGTCGCCGGCGGGGCGCAGCACGCGCCCTACGTCGAGGCCGGCGCACGCTCGCCGCTGTGGCGTGAACTGCGCGGCAACCCGGACTGGTCCGCGCTGCACCTCTACAAGCTCGCCGAGGCGACGGCGCTCGCGAAGCAGTTCCCGAAGACGCTGGCGGCTCTTGCCGCAGCCGATGTCGTGCGGATTGCGGGCAAGCCGATGGAATTGTTCTTCTCGCGCCTGAAGCCGGGCACCCACATCCCGCCGCACTACGGCATCGCCAACAACCGGATCACCGTGCACCTGCCGCTGATCGTGCCGTGCGACTGCGAGATCCGCGTGGGCGGGAACCGCCACCGCTGGCGCGAGGGCGAGCTGGTCGCCTTTGACGACAGCTTCGAGCACGAGGCCTGGAACCGGGCCGCCTCCGATCGCGTCGTGCTGATTTTCGAGGCGCACCACACGGACCTCGCGCCCCTCGAGCGAGCGGCGATCCAGCACGCCATCGACGCACGGGGCCGCTGGCTGCGGGAACGGCGGGTGCCTGAGCGATGAAGATCGCCGCCCTGCTCCTGTTCGCCGTCCTGGCCGATGACTTGCCGCGCACCGCCGCCGTGCCGGGCGGCGTGGTGACGATTCCGGTGGAGGCGCCGGCCGATGCGCGCCCGGTCGCGACGCTCGACGGCGCGCGCGTCATGGTGCTGCGCGACGGCGGGCGGTGGATTGCCGTCGTCGGCATCCCGCTCGACGCGAAGCCCGGCCGGCACGAGCTCGTCGTCGGCCAGTCCGGCCGGACGGAGCGCCTCGCGTTCGACGTCGCCGACAAGGAATACGCGGTCCAGCGACTGAAGGTCGCGCCCGGCCAGGTGGACCTCTCGAAGCGCGACCTCGCGCGCGTGGACCAGGAGAAAGTGCGCATTCGCAAGGCGCTCACGGCATTCACGGACCGCGCGCCGGCGACGCTGCGCCTCGTGCAGCCCGTGCCGGGTGAGCGCTCGAGCTCCTACGGCCTGCGTCGCTTCTTCAACGACCAGCCGCGCAGCCCGCACTCGGGCATGGACATTGCCGCGCCGGCCGGCACGCCCATCCTCGCTGCCGCCGACGGCACGGTGGCGGACGCCGGCGATTTCTTCTTCAACGGCAATACGGTCCTGATCGACCACGGCTCCGGGCTCGTCACGATGTACTGCCACCTGAGCCGCATCGACGTCGAGGCGGGACAGGCCGTCAGCGCGGGAGATGCGATCGGCGCCGTGGGCGCGACCGGCCGCGTCACCGGCCCGCACCTGCACTTCGGCGTGACGCTGAACGGCACGATGGTGGACCCGGCGCTGTTCCTGCCGGCGGAGCCGGCCGCCGTCAACCGGGAATGAGGCCCAGCTGCTGCAGCAGCGCGTACTGGTCGAAAGACGTCCACTCCTCGATGATCCGCCCGTCCACCAGCCGGAAGATCGTCATCCCGCGCACGCGCAGCGAGCGGCCGGTCGCGGGGAAACCGTTGCCCTCCCCCGTGTTGGTGCCGGTGCCCTCGAAATGGGCCGCGACGTAGTCGCAGTCCGCCACGAGGTGCAGGACTTCCATCCGCAGGTCAGGCGCCATCTTTCGCCAGCCCTCGCTCGCCGCCCGGTCCTCGGCGCGGGTCGCGTCGCGCGTGATGCCGCGCGCCCTGAAGTCGGGATGATAGATGTGCTCGTTCTCGGCGATGCGGCCCTTGCCGAGCATTTCCTCGAACACGATGCGGACTGTCGCCGCGTTCTGCGCGCGCGCCTCGGCGGTGCAGGGGAATGCCTCGTCCGCGGCCGCGCCGCCGGGCGCGGTTACCGCCAGCCAACCGAGAGCGACCGCCGCGAGCTGCCTGGTCATGGAATGATTCTCCCTTACAGTGTAAGATTCCGGCTCACGATAAACCTTACGGTGTAAGCCGTCAAGATGAAGCCACCGCGCCGGAAGCGGCGCCCAGCCGCACCGCTCGACCGCAACCGCATCGCCCGGGCCGCGCTCGCGCGCATCGAGGCGGGCGGCCTTGCCGCCCTCAGCATGCGCGCGCTCGCGGCGGACCTCGGCTGCGAGGCGATGTCCCTGTACCACCACGTCGACGGGATCGAGGGCGTCCTCGACGCGGTCGTCGACGAACTGTTCGACAGGCTGCTGCGCGATCCGCCGCCCGCACCGGGGGCGCGCAGCTCGCTGGCGGCCTTTGCCGATGCCTACCTCGCGCTGGCGGAGTCGTTCCCGCACGCGTTCCCGCTCCTCGCCACGCGCCTGCTGCACACGCCGCGGGCCCTCGCCGCGGTCGGCCGGGTGCTCGGGCTGCTGCAGGAACTCGGACTCGCGCAGCGCGCCGCGCTGCGTCAGGCCCGTGTCCTCGCGGCGTACCTGAACGGCGCCGGCCTCGCCCTGGCGGCCTGGCGGCTCGCGCCGGGCAGCGGGCGCCGCAGCGCACAGGCCGCCGAGGGCGATCCGGTCCTGGGACCGCTGGCACCGGACGTGCGCGGGCCTTCCGTCCAGGTCGACCTGAAAGCGGGACTCCGGCAGTTGCTCGGCGCCCTTTGAGTCCGGATCGGCGTGCGGAACCGACGGTTATCGTGCGAGTCTATAGCGAGCGATTTGCAGCACCGGAGCATTCATGTTCGATCCCAAGTCCCTGCTCGACCAGTTTCTCGGCAGCCAGGCGGGCCAGGGCATGCGCGATGCCGGCCAGGGCGCCAAAGGCCGGCTGGACCAGTACAGCGGCAGCGGCGGATTCGTCCGCGGCGCAGCCGCGGGCGGCTTGCTGGGCCTGCTGCTCGGCGGCAAGGGCATGCGCAAGATGGCCGGCGGCGCACTGGGGTACGGCGGCGCGGCGGTGCTCGGCGCGCTGGCGCTGAAGGCCTACCAGAATTACCAGCAAAAGCGATCGCCCGGCCCGGTCTCGCTGACTCCCGAGCTGTTCGCCCAGCTCCCGCCGCAGGCGCTGCCGGACGCGCAGCCCGCGGCCGACGGCAGCCCGTTCCAGCTCGTGCTCGTCCGCGCCATGGTCGGCGCTGCCAAGGCCGACGGCCACGTGGATGCCGCGGAGCAGCAGCGGTTGTTCAGCCAGGTGGAACAGCTCGGTCTGGACGCGGAAGCGAAGGCCTATGTATTCGACCTGCTGTCCGGGCCCGTGGACCTGAATGACATCACCCGCGCCGTGGCCACGCCGGAGCAGGGCGCCGAGGTCTACCTGGCGTCGCGCCTGGCCATCGATCCGGATGTCCCGGCCGAGCGCGTGTATCTCGACGCACTGGCCGCGAAGCTCAAGCTGCCTGCTGAACTTCGCGCGCAACTCGATGCGCAGGCACAGTAAACCCGGATTGACGCGGTAGCCCTTGAGTCCAGCCCCCGCAGGCGTCCTGACACTCGCCCTCCTCCTGACGGCCCTGCCCGGGCACTTCGGCGGCGCATCGGCTGCCGGGTCGCCCGCGGACGGTATCTTCCTGCCGACGGCCACGACCCAGTCCGAAGCCGACGCCTACACGCGCTACGACCTGCTGTCGCCCGACAGCGGCAAGTTCCGGATCACCTACGAAGTGACCGCGACCACCGCCGGGGCGCGCCACTTCTACAACCCCATCCGCAAAGGCAGCGTGGCCAGCGACGAAGCCGTCCTCGATGCCATGACCGGCCGGCCGCTGCACTTCGAGGTCGTGAGCGGCGCCGACGCACGCCGGGATCCGCTGATGCCGGACGCGGACCCCGACACCGACTACATCAAGGTGTCGCTCGCGCGCCCCGTGCCGCAGAACGGCCAAGCCCGCCTCGTCATCCTCAAGACCTACGAGGACCGCAAGAGCTACTACCTTGACGGCCGCACCCTCGTGTTCGACCGGCCGCTCGGCATCCGCCGCAACAAGGTCGTGCTCCCCGCGGGCTACGAGGTCGTCGGCCTCACCGTGCCTTCCCAGATCCTCACCGAACCGGACGGCCGCATCGGCATCAGCTTCGTCAACGGCACCGAAGGCGAGGCGCCGCTCGTGCTACGTGCGGCGCCGGGCGCCAGGACCGGCGCGGCGGCCGCGCCGAAGCCGGCGACGCAGCAGCGCAGCTGGGAATCGCCCTTCGAAGGCGAAACCGAGGCGGATCGCCTCGCCGAGCGCGCGCACCAGGATCGCGACATCGTCTACTTCCTGCAGCAGCCCGAGACGCACGCATTCCAGCTCTACCACGACTACACCGAATCGCGCCCGGGCATCAACGGCTACGCCAACGTCGTCCGCAAGGGCAGCACTGCGAGCGGCCCTTCGGCGCGCATCCTCGACACCGGCGAAGTCCTCGAGGCGAAGGAGATGAGCGGCGCCGAGATGGCCGCGATGAAGGTCAATGCCGGCGAAGCGGTCGATCCCGACGCGCGCGTCGTCGTGATCCCCTTCGAGCCCGTGAGGCCCGGGCAGTCGCTGCGGCTCAGGATCTCCGAAACCTACACGGACCCGGTCAGCTACCGGCTGGACGGCGACGACCTGGTGTTCGACCGCAGCCTCGGCAGGCCGCGCAATGCGGTCGTGCTGCCGTCGGGCTGGTACTGCACGTTCAGTTCGATCCCGGCGACGGTGAGCCAGCTCCCCGACGGGCGCGTGCGGCTCGACTACTGGAACGGCCGGCCGGAGCCGGTGGTCGTGCTGCTGAAGGCGCGTCGGCGCGTCGCGCAATGAGAAACGCCCGGGATTTGCGTCCCGGGCGTTCGCATCAAGACTGTATGGAAGCCGCTTCAGCAGCTCGCTTCGGACGGGCAGTTCTTGATGGCGGCCGAGCCGTGGCCGTTCTGTATGTACATCTTGTTGTAGAAGGCCAGGCGATCGACGAAGGCCGTACCTTCCTCATCCATAATGAGGTACGCGGGACCGGTCCACGACATCACCTTGGCTGCCGGGTTGGCGTCTGCGTACACCTTCCACGCCGAGCGCGTGCCATCCGACGTGTACTGCACGCCGCCGGCCCAGACCGAGCAGGCGTTCAGTGCCGTCTGCCCCGTGAAGTCTGCGCGGCTCCAGCGAGCGTCGGTGGTCGTACCCTGGCAGTAAGAGGCGGCGAGGAACGCGGAGTAGTCGTAATCTCCATCGCCGTCGCCGTCGATGTCGACGGAGAAACGCGGCGCCCCTGCCCCGATGTGCACGGACGGCTCGCCGGTGGCGTTCAGGAAATCGAACGACAGGTTTCTGACGTCGCCCACCGACTTGCCCTCGATACCCGTGCAATTCGAGTACGCGCCCGCCCAATCATCGCCGTCCTGCCGGAGGAGATGCACGAGCAGTCGCTGGCTGTTGGGATCGAGCGGTGAATCGAGCCGCGGGTTCTGCCAAAAGATTCCGCCTGTGTCGCTCGAAAAGAACTGCAGCTTCTTGTAGTCCGCGTTGCTGCAGTTGGTTGCATTGGCCGTGCCAGCCGTGGCCAATGTCACTGCCGCGAGAGCCCAGGCACAGAGCTTTCTCATTGAGATTTCTCCCCTAGCGTTGATGGTTGAACTTGGAAACGACTCCTTCAGTTGAGACAAACGTCCCTGTCAAACAGGGAACGAATACGCCTGCGGGGCTCGTCAGTCAACGAGGGTCCCGCGTCGGATTTACATAATTGCGCCCTGTTTCGCGACGCACAAAAAGAAACCCCGCCGTATGGCGGGGTTTCCAGCTCAGCCGTAAAGCCTCTCGGCCTTACATGTCCATCCCGCCCATGCCGCCCATGCCGCCGCCCGGGGCCGGGTGGTCGTGCTCCT
>ERZ1066138.19-NODE-19-length-50979-cov-9.911770_pt1 | contig 50979 bp, 36 predicted proteins | sample MGYA00382785_ERZ1066138 | MGnify/ENA primary metagenome ERZ1066138 (study PRJEB33369, sample SAMEA5778368) | biofilm metagenome | biome: Industrial cooling water; feature: Water cooling tower basin; material: Biofilm | place: United Arab Emirates | collected... | reverse complement strand
CATCGGGGCAAAAGACGCGGAAATTGTTCAAGGTAATTGCGGAACACCACACCAGAGAGTGTGCAGGGCGCCAATCCTGTCAGGCACAGCGTTCCCAGGCGATCACGGTTAGGTCGTCATGCTGCTCGGCGCCTTCGGTGAACTGCGCCACGGCGCCCTGCAGACGCCGCGCTGCGTCGGCGGCGCCCACCACCGCATGCAAGGCCGCCATCACGCGGGCACGGCCGAACTCTTCCCCGCCAGCGCTGTGTGCCTCTTCCACGCCATCGGTGGTGAGCAGCAACAGATCGCCCGAGCCCAGCTGCAGTTCGGTGGCGCCGACGTCGGCGTCGGACTGCGCACCCAGGGCCACGCCAGCGTCCACGATGACCTCGCGCACCAGTCCATCGGCATTGCGCAGGATCGGCGGCGCATGGCCCGCGCTGGCCACCTCGACGCGATGCGTGTGCGGGTCGATCAGGCAGGCGCAGGCGGTGAGGAACAGGCCCGGCTCCATCACCCGATGCAGGATCGCGTTGGCGCGGGCGAGGATGTCGGCCGCGCTGTGGCTGGCCGGCACCAGCTCGTACAGGAGGCCGCTCATGAAGGCCATGTACATCGCCGCTGCCACGCCCTTGCCGCAGACATCGCCGACCACCACCGCGTGGCGGCCGTCGACGATGCGACCCCAATGCAGGAAGTCGCCGCCCACGCCCTGGCAGGGCAGGACCACATGGCCGATCTCATAACCCTCGATCGCTGGCGGGCGATCCATCAACATGCGGCGCTGGGCGATGCGCGCCAGCAGCAGATGCGCCTCCACACGCCCGCCAGCGCCATGCTGGGTCTGCATCAGCGAACCGCGCGGCGGCTCGGGCGGCGCCGGCAGCGTGCTGTCGTCCGGCGTCAGATAGAAGCGCAGCTGCAGATGGCCGAGGCGCAGCTGGTCGCCATCGGCCAGCAGGCAGGGCCGCTGATCCAGCGGCCGCCCGTTGACCCAGGTGCCATTGACGCTGCCCAGATCGCTGATCTCCACGCCATGCCCGCGCACGTCGAAACGCGCATGCCGTCGCGACACCGTGGGATGTTCGAGCACGATGTCCGCCGCCGGATCTCGACCGCACACCCCGCCGCGGCTGATGTCGATCAATTGCGCAGCGCCGAGCGCGTCGGTGCAATGCAAGCGGGCGCGAATCATGGGTGCGGAAGGCTTGGCCTCGGGAAAGGCGCAGCATAGCCCCTACACATTGGCTTGACGGATTGATGACGGGTGCTCGGGACTCGGGACTCGGGACTCGGGACTCGGGACTCGGGGGCTGGGGGCTGGGGACTGGGGGCTGGGGATTGGGGGCTGGGGATTGGGGCGCGTTGCGGGTGGGACTCGGGAGTCGGGAAGGCTGGATGGTTGACTGAGTCGGCGCGAGTTGAAGATGACGCGATCGTTGACGCAAAGGGGCGCAAAGGCAGCGAAGGACGCAAAGGCGATTTCCCACGGCAGTCCGCAGCGGCTCGGCCGACCCCGGCCAGATCTCCATGCCGCTTGGGTGTGAGCCGCCGTCATCAACCCCGGGCACTTTCACACGACCGGCATGGGCACCAAGCCGACCAGGCTCAGCCAAGCAGGCCCAGAACCCAGCGCCACTTCGCCACTGGCCTTGCCCAGCAGCCTTTGCGTCGACCGTCTCTGATCGTCAATTTCCGACCGTTCGATTTGACGCAAAGGGGCGCAAAGGCAGCGAAGGACGCGAAGGCGATTTCCCGCGACAGTCCGCAGCTGCTCGGCCGACCCCGGCCGGATCTCCAGCTCCAGAACCCAGCGGCACTCGCCACTGGTCCTGCGTAGCAGACTTTGCGTCCTTTGCACGCTTTGCGCCCCTTTGCGTCGACCGTCTCTGATCGTCAATTTCCGACCGTTGCCAGCCGCGCTTCCAGTTCGGCCCGGGCGAAGCCGTTGATGCGTTCCTCGCCCAGGATGAAGGTGGGGACGACCTGGATGTTGAGTTCGCGGGCGAGTTGGAGGGCTGCATCCGAGCTGTCGATCGGCTGCTCGATGTAGTCGATGCCGCGCGCCTGCAGCCATTGGCGTGCATCGCTGCAGACCGGGCAGGTGCTGGTGGCGAAGAGGACGAGACGGTCGGCGCGATAGCCGCCGGGGGCGAGTTGCTCCACCACTGGGCTCTGGCGCTCGGCGCGCCACCACTGCCCGGCGCCCACGCCCAGGGTGATGCACAGCGCGCAGGCTGCGAGCAGCCACATCAGGTCTTTCTTGAGGTCTTGCATCGATGCGAGTTCCGGCTGGGTGCGTGAGGGCTCCGAAAGGCGCCGCCCGCGTGGCGGGTGGCCCGGACTCTGGCCCAAAGCCGGTCAGCGACCGGCTCCGGGTCAGCGCAGCGCCGTGCTCAGGGCAGCGGACAGTTGTTGCTGCGCATGCAGATCTCGTAGCGCATGGTGCAGTGGTCGTTCTGATAGCCGCCGCAACGCCAGAAGGCGGCGTCACAGGCAATGCAGGCGGCGGAGGTGGCGTAGGCGCTGCCGATGCCACTGGCCACGGCGAACACGGCGAGGAGGAGCTTTTTGCGAAGTGTCATGGGAATCTCCAGTTCAGGATGGGAATCGAGCGCGCGGCCTTGGCGGATCACGCTGCAGGTCGCTGACCCGCAGCGCTCAGGGCACTGACCGTCTTGCGCTCGATTCCTCTACTCGCCGAATCCCGGAAAACTCGATCAGGACTCACTCGTTCTGCAGGCAGGGGAACAAGGTCTGCGCCGTGCTCGCCACGCCGTTCGGGGCGATCACCGTCACCGCCACGCGACCGCTGTTGCCGGTGCAATTGCCGGTGAGCTCGGGGCTGAACTCATGCGCCGCGTAGCCCGGTGCCACGCCGTTCAACACCGAGTAGACGTAGCGATAGGTGAGTTGCGAAGACTGCGGCCAAGCTTCGCAATGCACCACGCCATAGGCGCTTTCGCAGCTGATCTGCGCCGGCGGCGGCGCCCAGATCTTGGGGCAGGCGAAGGCCTTGAGCGGCGTCGACTGTTGTTCAGGGCATTCGGCGAGCCAGGTCACAGCCTCGTCGGGATTGGGGCAGACCTGCTCCAGCCGCACCACGCAGGTCGGCGGACTATCGGCGGCAGCCGGCAGGGCCGGGAGCAGCATGAGCAGCGGCAGCAAGGACAGGGTGGGACGCATGTTGAGACTCCTTTATGGGCTTGCCTCGCACACAGGGGCGGGGCCAATCGGACTTACTCGCCAAAGCGCGAAGAACTCGATCAGGGCGGCACGAGCCGCCGCTGCATGGACTGGCAGCTCGTATCCGGCGCGTTGGCGGCGGCACACACCGCGAACAGCGTTTCCTGATACGCGGTCTGATTGCTGGGGCTCAGTTTGGCGTAGGCCAGTTGCCAATCGGGGGCATCGAGGGCGCGCAGTGCGGCCTCGACGCGGCCTTGCTCGGCGAGGAAGCTCGCCGCGTGCATGCGGTAGTAGGCGAGGATGGCGGTGTCGGGGCTGAGCCTTTGTGCCGCCAGCCGGAGCAGCTCCTGATAGGCCTGCTCGGCCTCGTCGATCGCGCCGGCCGCACCCAGGCTGTAGGCCAGATTGAAATGCATGCGCAGGGTGTTGGGATGATCGCGACCCGCTGCACGGCTGCTGCTGGCATGCGCGTGCCGGTAGGCGTCCAGCGCTTCCTCTGATCGCTGCAGGCTCTCCAGCGAGCGGCCCAGCGTGTTGTACACATAGGCCGCCTCGGCGGTGTCCTCGCCAAAGATGCGCTGCACGTCGATGAGCAGGGCCTGCGCTTCGGTCACGGCGGTGGCGTGCTGCTGCGCCAGGTGCAGGGCGACCAGCCGGCGCAGGCGGGTGGGCAGCAGCTGCGGGTGGTCGGCTGGCCAGCGCTCGCGCTGCCAGGCCAGCGTGGCTTCCAGACTGCGCAACTCGGCATCCGCAGCGCCAGACAATCCGTGCGCTTCGGCCTGGCCGTAGCGGGCCCATGTCAGCCACTCCTCGTCATCCTCGGCGCCGAGCAAGGCGATGGCGCGGTCCAGGGCCAGCAAGGCGCCGGCGTGATCGCCCTCCAGGCTGCGCAGACGGCCGTCCACCGCCATCCAGCGTCCGCGCTGATCCTCGCTCGGGATGAGCGCGTTCAAGCGCTGGCGCGCTTCCGGCAGTTGCCGTGCCTGCATGCGTGCGCGCGCTTCCCACAGCCCCAGCTCGAAGCGCGTGCCGGCATCCAGCGCGGCCACGTCAGCGGCCTGGTCGGCGCGCGCCAGCAACTCGCCGGCGTCGGCGGCCCGTCCCAGCGACAGATCGACGCGCGCAATCGTGCCGGCCAGATTGGCGTACAGATCCGGTTGCTCCTGCGCCAGCGGTTCGAGCTTGCGCTTGGCCGAGTCCAGCACCTGTCGCGCCGTCACATCGGGCCCGGCCGCGCGCACCGGGTCGGCTGCGGCAAAGGCGTCCTGCAGGATGGACAGGCTGCTCTGCGCCAGATCGCGTTGTGCGCGCAGCGCCTGGTTCTGTTGCCACAGCAACACGCCAGCGGCGGCCAGGGCGAGCAGCGACAAGGCGCCGGTGAGCACCGCCACGCGGTGGCGCGCGGCGAACTTGCGCAGCCGGTACCAGCGATGGCCACCACGTGAGCGGATCGGCATGCCCTGCAGCCAGGCGCCCAGCTCGTCCACCCATTGCGCCACCGTTTCGTAGCGCTCCTCAGGCCGCTTGCGCAGACAGGTGAGGGTGATGTCGTCCAGATCGCCGCGCAGTGCGCGCGCCCAGGGCGTGCGCGCCCGCGTGCTGGGAGCAGGCGCGGGCAATTCGACCACCAGCCTTTCGATCTCGCCAAAGCTCAGCCCCTCGAACTCGAAGGCCGGGGTCTCCGCCAGCAACTCGTAGCTCAACATGCCCAGCGCATAAAGATCGGCGCCCACCTGCACATGGCCGCCGCGAAACTGCTCCGGCGCGGCATAGCGTGGCGAAAAGAAGCGCTGCGCCGTCGCGGTGTGCTGCCAGGCTTCTGCCTCCAGGCGCTTGGCGATGCCGAAATCGAGCAGCTTGGGCAAGCCGTCATCGCCGACCAGGATGTTGCTGGGCTTGAGATCGCGATGCACGATCAGATGGCGGTGCGCGTGCGCCACCGCCTGCCCGACGCGGCGCAGCAATTCGACGCGTGCGCGCAGGTTGAGCTGCTGCCGGCGACAGTAGACATCGATGGCCACGCCCTGCACGTACTCCATCACCACATAGGGCGTGCCATCGGGCAGCGCGTCGGCATCGATCAGACGCGCGATGTAGGGATGATCCAGCGCCGCCAGCGCGCGGCGTTCCTGTTCGAAGCGCTGCTGATAGCTGCCATCGCCATCCAGCGGGCGCACGATCTTGATCGCCACCTGCTGACCCAGACCATCGCTGCGTTCGGCGCGAAACACCACGCCCATGCCACCCTGGCCCAGCGGTTCGCACAGGCGATAGATGCCGACGTTGTCGCCCGGCCGCAGTCCGCCGGCCAGCATGCTCAGCCAGGGCGCGGCCGCCAGGCGCCGGCTGTCGGTGCCGGCGAGACGCGCGTCGGCGCGCAGCAGGGCTTCAACCTGTGCGCGTTGCGCTGGATCCGGGCAATGCGCGTCCAGGTAAGCCGCACGCGCCTCAGGCGGCAGCGCCAGCGCCGCCTCGAACCAGTCCTGCAGCGTCATGGTGCAGCAGCGTCGGGCAGGCCCAGGCGGTGTCCCAGCCAGGCCCGGGCAAAGCGCCACTGACGGCCGACGGTGGCCACCGAGCTGTCCATCGCGCGGGCGATCTCCTCGGTGTTGAGGCCGGAGAAGAACTTGAGTTCCACCACCCGCGCCGCCACCGGATCCACCGCTTCGAACTCACTCAGGGCCTGATCGACGGCAATCCAGTCCACCGAGTCATCGATGGCCAGCGCGCTGTCCTCGGCCAACTGGTCCAGCGGCACGAAGGGCAATCCGCCGCCGCGCTTGTCGCGTCCGCGCAGGCGCAGGTAATCCACCACCACGCGACGGATCACGGTGGCGGCGATGGCATAGAAGTGCTCGCGGTTCTGCCAGTCCACCCCGTGCTGGGTGGCCAGGCGTGCGTAAGCCTCGTGCGCCAGCTCCGTGCTTTGCAGGGTCAAGGCGCCGTGGCGACGCGCCTGGGCGCGCGCCAGATCGAGCAGGGTCGGGTAGGCCAAGGCCATCAGCTGCGCCTCGACCGAGCGGTCGCCCTGGCGCCAGCGCTGCAACAGATCCGTGATCACGAAGGAGCCTCCTCGAAAGCGCCGCGCTGACATCCATGAGCTTCCCTTGGGACCGGGATCTGTCGTTCAAGTTCAGCACGCCCACGATGAACCCCGCGACGCAAGCCCATGTGAAGCGGCGCCGACGCCAACCCGCGCACCACGCGGCAGCATCAGGTCCGAAAACGGCGCGCGGCGCGCGCTGCTTTGCCGATACTCGGCGCCATGTGGACCGATCCTGAGCAATGCTATCGCGCCTTTGCTGCGCATGACCCCCGCTTTGACGGGCGCGTGTACGTGGGGGTGAGCAGCACCGGCATCTATTGCCGGCCGGTGTGTCGTGTGCGCCTGCCGAAGGCGGCCAACTGCCGCTTCTTTGCGCATGCGGCGGCGGCCGAGGCGGCCGGTTTCCGGCCGTGCCTGCGCTGTCGGCCGGAGCTGGCGCCAGGGTTGGCGCCGGTGGATGCGCCGGAGCGCCTGGCGCTGGCCTGCGCACGCGCGCTGGAAGCCGATCCTTGCGGCGAGCGCAGTCTGGCCGAGATCGCCACTGCGCTGGGTGTCAGCGACCGCCACCTGCGCCGCGTCTTCGAGCACTGCTATGGCGTGCGGCCGATCGAGTACGCGCAGACGCAGCGCCTGCTGCTGGCCAAGCGTCTGCTCACCGACACCCGCCTGCCGCTGACCGAAGTGGCCTATGCCAGCGGCTTTCGCTCGCTGCGCCGTTTCCAGGCCACGCTGCAGTCGCGCTATCGACTCAGCGCCGGCGACATCCGCCGCCAGGGTGTGCCAGCCGATCGCGAATTGCGCTTCAGCCTGGGCTATCGCGGCCACTATGACTTTGCCGGAATGCTGGCTTTTCTGGCGCCGCGCGCGGTGGCCGGCGTGGAGCGTGTCCAGGACCAGTGCTACCAGCGCTGCCTGCGCATCGAGACAGGCGGGCGGCGCCATCAGGGCTGGATCAGCCTGCGTCATCGTGAGGGGCTGATCGAACTGGCGCTGGCCCCCGAACTTGCGGCGGCGGCGCTGCCGGTGCTGGCGCGCGTGCGTCGCCTGCTCGATCTGGACGCAGATGTCGAAGCCATCGCGGCAGGGCTGGGCAGCTTTGCGCGGCGCCCTGGCTTGCGCGTGCCCGGCGCCGTGGACGGCTTCGAGGTTGCGGTGCGCGCGGTGCTGGGTCAGCTGGTCAGCGTGGCCCAGGCGCAGCGTTTCGCAGCCTGGATCGCGGCGCACATGGGCACGCCACTGGACACGCCGCTGCCAGGTCTGAATCGCTTGTTCCCGAGCGCCGCCGAGCTGGCCGCGCAGGCGCCGGAGGCCTTCCACGGCAGCGGCATCGCGCGGCCGCGCGTGGCCGCGATCCTTGCCCTGGCACGTGCCGTCCGCGATGGCGAATTGCGCCTCGACCCGGGCGCCGATCCGACGCGCACACGCGCCGCCCTGCGCGCCCTGCCCGGCTTCGGCGAATGGACCGTCGAGTACGTGGCGATGCGCGCGCTGTCCGATCCCGATGCACTGCCGGCCAGCGATCTGGGGCTGAAGAAAGCCCTGGGTCTCAGCAGCCCGGCCGCCATCCGCCGCGCCGCCGAAGCCTGGCGGCCCTTCCGCAGCTATGCCGTGATGCAGGCCTGGCTGGGGCCACTCGCACCGCCCGAGGACAAGGATCCGCGATGAAGCACTGTCAGCACCCCACGCCCCTCGGCCCGATGCTGCTGATCGGCGACGACGACGGCCTGCATTACCTCGGCTTCGAGGGGCAGAAGCACGCACACGCTGCTCCGCCGGGCGCTGCGACACCTGAGGCCGCGGTGCTGCAGAGCACCAGTGCCTGGCTGGATGCCTACTTCGGCGGCCGCAGCGCGCCGCCGCCGCGACTCGCCGTGCACGGCACGCCCTTTCAGCGGCGCGTGTGGCAGGCGCTGGCCGAGATCCCGCGCGGGCAGAGCATCAGCTACGCAGAACTCGCGCGACGACTGGCCGCGCCCCATGCAGTGCGCGCGGTGGCCGCCGCCGTCGGCCGCAATCCGATCTCGATCATCGTGCCCTGCCACCGCGTGCTGGGCAGCAATGGCAGCCTCACCGGTTATGCGGGCGGTCTCGCCCGCAAGGCGGCATTGCTGCAGTTGGAAGGCCACCCGCCGCCCCAACAATCCGGCGCTCGCCGCGCCAAGCTGTTGTAGGGGCGACCCTTGTGGCCGCCCGCGCCACGAATCGCCGATGCATGTGCGACCGGCTGTCGCCCGCGGCGTGGATGACTACCCCTGCACCACGGCGCGCATCAGGCCGAGGCTCGTCTGGCATGCACAGGCCGCAAACCACCAGACCGGGCAGGCACACGGCCTGCCCCGACACCCATGGTGCGCCGCGCGACGCTGTTGTAGGGGCGGCCCTTGTGGCCGCCCGCGTTTTCACTGGAAGGCTGCTCGAACCAACCAGATCCCAAAAAAAGACCCCGGATCGCGCGGGACGATCCGGGGTGGGAGAGACAAGCGTTGAGCGACGGCAGCGCGTCGAGGCGCTGCGCGTCCGGCCCGTCAGTCGAAGCGATAGGTCACACCGAACAGAATGGTGCGGCCGTATTCGTTGTAGGAGCGCGGGCGATCGGGCGTGCCCGGATCGCGGAAGAACTCCTGGTAGGGCTCGTCGGTCACGTTGTTGACCTGCAACAGCAGGGTGGTGCCATCCAGCGTGCTGCCGTCCTGGAACTCGTAGCTGATCTGGAAGTCCACCACCTGCTCGCCGCGGATGTAGCGGGTTTCGCGATCCGCGCCGAAGCCCTGCACTTCGCCGATGAAGGACGAACGCGTGCGCCGGCTGATGCGGGTGGAGAAGCCGCTGTGCTCGTAGTAGGCCGTGATGTTCGACACATAGCGCGACAGGCCCGGCAGTGGCTGCGAGGTTCCCGGCCCCAGCGGCTTGATCGAGCTGCGCGTGTCGGCGTAGCTGGCCAGGGCGCCGAAGCCTTCCAGCGCTTGGGAGAACATGTCGAAGGGCACCGAGGCGGCGAACTCCCAGCCGTTGATCGAGCCACCTTCGCCATTGGCCGGTCGGGTGAAGCGACCGATGGTGGTGGGCGGACGCGGCGGACTGAGGTTGCTCAGGTCAAACACGCTGAAGTCGAAGTCGACGGTCTGGCTGTAGATGTAGGTGCGCAGATCCTTGTGGAAGGCCGCCAGGCTGATATAGCCCCGATTGCCGCCGAAGTACTTCTCGTAGCTGAGGTCGTAGTTGTTGGCCCGCCATGGTTCCAGCAGCGGATTGCCGCCATCACCGGAGTACTGGCCACGCGTGCGATCGATGCTGATGTTGCTGTTGGCGCGCATCTGGTCCATGCGCGGACGCGACAACTGCTTGCCGGCGCCGAAGCGCAGCAGCTGGTCGTTCTCCAGCGTCAGCGCCAGATTCAGGCTGGGCAGCACATCGGAGTAATCGGTGCCGTCGGTGAAGGGCGCAGCGACATTGGCGGCGCCGCCCGGCACTGAAAAGCCCTGCGACTCCTGATCGGCACCCACGTACTGCAGGCCGATGTTGCCGCGCAGCGGCAGATCGCCCACGTAGCCATCGATGTTGAGCTTGGCGTAGCCCAGGGTCACCGACTCCTCGACATTCCAGTCCTTGTTGAGGATGTCCTGGTTGATGTTGGTGCGCGGGCGGTACAAGCCGAAGGCGCGCTGGATGTCGTAGCTGATCACGCCCGGGATGCCGGTGAAGCTGACATCCACCGGATCGACCAGGATGTCGCCCGGAATCGCGGTGGGCGTGCGGCCCGGCAGATCGAGGAAGGCCTCGGCCACGGCGCGGCTCTTCTCGCGCTTGGAGTAGTTGAGGCCGAAGTCGACGCCGCTGAACCACTCACTCTCCAGGCTGCGCGTCAGACCCGCGCGCACCGAACGCAACTCATCTTCGAACTCGGGGTACTTGATGTAGCCGTCCTGGCCCCAGCCTCCCGGATCGGTCAGGCGGATGATCGACGGATCGGCGTAGTTGAGGCGGAAGTTCAGGTCCGGCAGACCGGTGCGGCGGTTGATCAGCACATCGACGGTGTCGGTCTGGCCGGTGGTGCCGGCGTAGGTTTCCAGGATCGATTCATCGCGATCGGCGCGCGACATGCTGAGGTCGAGCATGCCGGTCCAGGAATCATCGAACACGAACTCGTTCTTGAGGCCGATGGCGAAGACGCCGTCCTCGCGCTTGTTGCGATCGTTGCGCAGCACCGGGCGCACGCCGGTCCAGCGACCGCCGACCAGCAGGCCGTTGTCCACCACCGGATTGCTCAGCGTGCCGCCCGACCAGCCAAGACCAGTCTGCAGGCCACGCGTGGTCTCGATGCGCTCGAAGTCCGAGTAGTACACATCCAGCGCGCCCGAGTAGCGATCGTTGGGCTTCCACTCGACGATGCCGATGATGCCGGTGCGCACGTTGTCGGTGGACGAGGTGTAGGACTCGCTGCCACCCAGCACGAAGACGTTGTTCTGGCCGGCCACGTTCTGCGTCGGATAACCCCAGGCATTCCAGCGCTCGGCCTGGCCCGGCGAGTCCAGCCGTGCAAAGCCCAGCGCGAGGCCCACGGTGTTGTCGGCGAACTGATCGATGTAGGAGGCGCTGATGCGGCTGCCCATGTCATCGGAGTCGGCGTTGAGCTTGCCCAGCGAGTTCTTGTCCAGGCGCGCATTCAGCGACACCACGCGATCCGGGAAGGACAGCGGACGCACTGTCTGCAGATCCACCGTACCGGAAATGCCCTGCGCCACCAGATTGGCATCGGCCGACTTGTACACCACCACCGAGTTCAGCAGCTCGGAGGGGTATTGCTCGAACTCGACGCCGCGGTTGTCGCCGCTGCTGACCTGTTCGCGGCCGTTGAGCAGCGTGGTGGAGAAGTCCGCAGCCAGGCCGCGGATGGCGATGGTCGAGGAGCGGCCGGCCACGCGCTGCGCCGACAGGCCGGGCAGACGCGCCAGCGACTCGGCGATCGAGGAATCGGGCAGCTTGCCGATGTCTTCGGCGGAGATCGCCTCGATGATCGAGCTCGATTCGAGCTTGAGGTTGATCGCGCTCTCGATGCCGCGGCGGATGCCGGTCACGGTCACGCTATCGAGTTTTTGCGCCTCGTCCTTCTTGGCGTCCTGCTGCTGTTCGGCTTCGGTCTTCGCTTCCGTCGCCGCTTGCTGGGCGTAGGCCGAATGCGCCATGACAAAGGCCGCAGACGCCAAAGCCACGCAAAGTGCTTTGCGCTTGAGTTTCATCCCCAACCCCTCCTCCAAGTGAACCGCGTGGGACCGTGAAGGAAGGCCCGTGGCGGTCGATATGCCGTTTTGTCGGTCTTGCTGCCGCGCACGGCGGAGCGTTACGCGGAAGTGAAGGGATGGTAGCCAGAGCCCTTTGGCCAAAGGTCTAGGTGAATACGTATTCATGGCCGAGGCGCCTTCAGTGCACACGATTGCAAGGCTTGCGATGGCCCACGAAGCGCGTCGTAGAGCCACTTTGGCGCCATGCTGGCCGCACCGCGCCGCCGCTTTCGAGGAGTAGTCAATGCCAAAGCTTCGCTGTGTGCTGCTGGCGAGCATGGCCCTGCTTTGCACTCAGGCGCCGGCGGTGGAACTCAAGCTGCATGTGCCCTCGCCGGACTGGCGCGAGCAGATCGTCTACTTCGTGCTGCTCGATCGATTTGCCGACGGCGATCCTGCCAACAACGACCAGGGCGCCGGCGAGTACGACCCGGGCGACTCGCGTCGCTACAGTGGCGGTGACCTGAAGGGCCTGATCGCCCAGCTCGACTACATCCAGGGCCTGGGCGCGACGGCGGTGTGGATCACCCCGCCCAATGCGCATCAATGGTGGGACCGACAGCGCGAGTACGGCGGCTATCACGGCTACTGGCCGGAGCACTTCGCCGAGGTCGATCCGCACTTCGGCACGCTGGATGACTACCGCGCGCTGTCCGACGCGCTGCATCGCCGCGGCATGTACCTGATCCAGGACATCGTGGTGAATCACACCGGCAATTACTTCGATGTGGCACGGCTGGCCGAAGACCCGGCGCAGGCCGGCTTCGTGCGCCATCGCCAGCCACCTGGCGAGCGCTTCGCGCCGCGCCAGTGGCCCTTCTCCGAGAACGACCTCCTGGACCCGCGCCAGCGCGAACTGGGCGTGTATCACCGCGCGCCCGACATCGTCGATTTCAGCGATCCCGTGGCCATCCAGAGCGGACAGATGGCCGGGCTCGACGATCTCAACACCGACAATCCGTTGGTCCGGCGCGCGCTGCGACAGAGCTACGGCCACTGGATCCGCGAAGTGGGCGTGGATGCCTACCGCGTCGACACCGCCTTCTATGTGGCGCCCGACTTCTTCGCCGATTTCATGGATGCCAAGGACGCCGCGGCGCCGGGGCTACGCGCCGTCGCGGCGAGCACGGGTCGCGATCAGTTCCTGGCCTTCGGCGAAGGCTTCGCCATCGATCCGCCGCTGCGCGACGAGTCGGCCCTGCGCATCGAGGGCTACATGCACGCCGCCGATGGCAGCGCACGCCTGCCGGGCATGCTCAACTTTCCGCTGTATGGCACCTTGCTTGATGTGTACGCGCGCGGCCGGCCGACGGCCGATCTGGCCTTCCGTATCGAGAGCATGCAGCGCCGCCACCCGCGTCTGGCGCTGATGCCAAGCTTCGTCGACAACCATGATGTCGACCGCTTTCTCGCCGGTGGCTCGGAAGCCGGACTCAGGCAGGCTTTGCTGACGCTGATGAGCCTGCCCGGCATCCCGGTCATCTACTACGGCACCGAACAAGGCTTCCGCGCGCAACGCGCGTCGATGTTCGCCGCCGGCTACGGCAGCGGCGGGCGCTCGCACTTCGATCGCGAGGCACCGCTGTATCGCTATCTGGCACGGGTCAGCGCACTGCGTCGCGAGCATCCGGTGCTGGCCAAGGGACAGGTGCAGGTGCTGGCCAGCAGCAGCGCCGGACCGGGCGCGATCGCCTGGCGCGTGGATGACGGCAACACGCGCCGGCTGGTGCTGATCAACAGCGCCGACACGCCGCGCCTGTTGGCCGATCTGGATGTGGATGTGGCGGCCGGCAGCGAGCTCGCTGGCGTGTTCGCGATCGCAGGCGAGCCGCCGGCGCTGCGCGCCGATGCCGGCGGGCATCTCAGCATCGAACTGCCGCCGCGCTCGGGTTATGTGTACGCGCTGCCGGCCAGCCCTGCGCAGTCGGCACTCAGCATGGCGGCACTGCCCGACCCAGTCAGCAGCGAGCAGCTGGCGATCAGCGGTCGCGCGCCGGCCGGCAGCCGCCTGCAGTGGGTGCTGGATGGCGCGCTGCGCGAGGGGCAGCACATCGAGGTCGATGGCGATGGCCGCTGGCAGGCCAGCCTGGATCTGGGCGAGCTCTACGATCCGCAGGTGCTGCATGAACTGGTGTTGCGCGATGCTGGCACTGGCGCCAGCCTGCGCCGCCACTTCCGCGTGGCGCGCAGCTGGCAGCCCTGGCTCAGCGTGGAAGATCCCGCGGGCGATGACCACGGGCCTTCGACTGCGCTCAGAAGTCAGCCTTCGGGTGCACCGGCCGAGGTGCGCTACCGCTATCCCGGCGATCCCAGCTGGGGCAGCAATCGCCAGCTGGATCTGCGCCGCATCGAGGTCTCGCGCGCCGGCCGCGCGTTGAAGCTCGACCTGGGCATGCCCACGCTGACGCAGTACTGGAACCCACCGAACGGCTTCGATCACGTGGCCTTCTTCGTCTACGTGGAAGTACCCGGCCGTCCCGGCGGTCTGCGCGTGATGCCACAACAGAACGCCGAACTGCCCGCTGGCATGCGCTGGCACTACCGGCTGCGCGCGCACGGCTGGTCGAATGTGTGGACCGCCAGCGACGGCGCCGACGCCGAGCACGAGGGCACCCCGGTACAACCCGGCCTGCGCCTGATCGCCGATCCGGCCCAGCAGCGCGTCAGCATCGTGATTTCGCCCGCTGCGCTGGGCGGGATCGAATCACTGGAAGGCGTGCGCCTCTTCATCAGCACCTGGGACTACGACGGCCGCATGCGCCCCCTGCGCCCGACCGGCGATGGCATGAGCTTCGGCGGCGGCGACGCCAGCCGCGACCCGCTGGTAATGGACGACAGCGGCGTGATCGAGCTGCGCGATCGCTAGCCCGTCCCAGGAGGGCGCCGCTCCTGCGGCGCTGCTAAGACGTGCGTGGAGGGCGCCGCTCCTGCGGTGCTGCTCTGGCTTCGGCTTGGCCTTGTTGATTGACGCCAAGGACGCGAAGTGGGCAAAGGGACGCAAACCAGGCGGACCCAGCGCACCGTGGAGGGTGCCGCTCCCGCGGCGCTGCTCTGGCTTCGGCATGGCCTTGTCGATCGACGCCAAGGACGCAAAGTGGGCAAAGGGACGCAAACCAGGCGGACCCAGCGCAGCGTGGAGGGCGCCGCTCCCGCGGCGCTGCTCTGGCTCTCTAATCCGCACGACTCATCAATGACAAGCTGCCCCGCCGCTCAGCTCGCTCGTCCGGCCAGGAAATCCTGGGCGAAGCGCTGCAGTACGCCACCCGCCTCGTAGATCGACACCTCTTCGGCGGTGTCGAGACGGCAGCGCAGCGGCACTTCCTGTTCGCTGCCATCGCGGCGCCGGATGATCAGGCGCAGCGTGGCGCGCGGGGTGCGCTCGCCCAGCACGTCGAAGGTCTCGGTGCCGTCCAGGCCCAGGCTGAGCCGCGTGGTGCCGGGCAGGAACTCGCAGGGCAGCACGCCCATGCCGATTAGATTGGTGCGGTGGATGCGCTCGAAACTCTCCGCCACGATGGCTTCCACGCCGGCCAGACGCACGCCCTTGGCAGCCCAATCGCGCGAGCTGCCCTGGCCGTAATCGGCGCCAGCGATGATGCACAGCGGCTGGCCGCGCTGCATGTAGGTCTCGATCGCCTCCCACATGCGCATCACCGTGCCTTCCGGCTCCACCCGCGCCAGCGATCCCTGGCGCACCGAGCCATCCGGCTTGCGCACCATCTCGTTCTTCAGCGTCGGATTGGCGAAGGTGGCGCGCTGCGCGGTGAGGTGATCGCCGCGGTGCGTGGCGTAGGAGTTGAAGTCCTCCTCCGGCAAGCCCATCCGCGCCAGGTACTCGCCGGCCGCGCTGTCGGCCAGGATCGCGTTCGACGGCGACAGGTGGTCGGTGGTGATGTTGTCCGGCAGGATCGCCAGCGGCCGCATGCCGGCCAGCGTGCGCGGCTTGGCCAGCGCGCCTTCCCAATACGGCGGGCGGCGGATGTAGGTGCTCTGCGGACGCCAGTCGTACAGCGCGCTGACGCTGGCCTGCGCCGCCGCCGGGCGCGCGAACATCGGCTCATACACGGCGCGGAACTGCTCGGGCTTCACCGCGCGTGCGACCAGTGCGTCGATCTCCGCATCGCTGGGCCAGAGGTCCTTGAGCAGGATCGGCGAGCCATCGGCGCGGTGGCCCAGCGCGTCGCGCTCGATGTCGAATCGCACCGTGCCGGCGATGGCATAGGCCACCACCAGCGGCGGCGAAGCCAGGAAGGCCTGCTTGGCGTAGGGATGGATGCGGCCATCGAAGTTGCGGTTGCCGGAGAGCACCGCGGTGGCATAGAGATCGCGGCTGATGATTTCCTGCTGGATCTTGGGATCGAGCGCGCCGGACATGCCGTTGCAGGTGGTGCAGGCGAAGGCGACGATGCCAAAGCCCAGTTGCTCCAGTTCCGTCTTGAGCCCGGCTTCCTCCAGGTACAGCGCCACCGCCTTGGAGCCCGGCGCCAGCGAGGACTTCACCCAGGGCTTGCGCTTGAGACCCAGGGCATTGGCCTTCTGCGCCAGCAGCCCGGCGGCGATCACATTGCGCGGATTGCTGGTGTTGGTGCAGCTGGTGATGGCGGCGATGATCACCGCGCCATCGGGCATCTGCCCGGCGGCTTCCTGCGCGCGTGCCGCCGCCAGATCGCCGGCAATGCCCTTGGCCGCCAGATCCGTGGTCGCCACCCGCGCATGCGGATTCGAGGGGCCGGCCATGGTGCGCACCACGCTGGAGAGATCGAAGTGCAGCGTGCGCTCGTACTCGGCCGTGGCCAGCGCGTCAGCCCACAGCCCGGCAGTCTTGGCGTAGATCTCGACCAGCTGCAGCTGTGCATCGCTGCGCCCGGTCAGGCGCAGGTAGTCGAGGGTGTTGGCGTCGATGAAGAACATCGCCGCAGTGGCGCCGTACTCGGGTGCCATGTTGGAAATGGTGGCGCGATCGCCCAGAGTCAGCGCGGCCGCCCCTGCGCCACGGAATTCGAGATAGGCCCCGACCACCTTCTGCTTGCGCAGGAACTCGGTCAGCGAGAGCACGATGTCGGTGGCGGTGATGCCGGGCGCAGGTCGGCCGCTGAGTTCCACCGCGATGATGTCGGGCAGGCGCATCCATGAGGCGCGGCCCAGCATCACGTTCTCCGCCTCCAGCCCGCCCACGCCGATGGCGATCACGCCCAGCGCGTCCACATGCGGCGTGTGGCTGTCGGTGCCCACGCAGGTATCGGGATAGGCCACGCCCGACTCCACGCCGATCACCGGGCTCATTCGCTCCAGATTGATCTGATGCATGATCCCGTTGCCCGGCGGGATCACATCCACATTGCGGAAGGCCTTGCGCGTCCATTCGATGAAGTGGAAGCGATCGTCATTGCGCCGATCCTCGATCGCGCGGTTCTTGGCGAAGGCCTGCGGATCGTCGCCACCGTGCTCCACCGCCAGCGAGTGATCGACGATCAGCTGTACCGGCACCACCGGATTGACCTGGGCCGGATCACCGCCCTGCTCGGCGATCGCATCGCGCAAGCCGGCCAGATCGACCAGCGCGGTCTGGCCGAGGATGTCGTGGCACACCACACGCGCCGGAAACCAGGGGAAGTCCAGCTCGCGACGACGCTCGATCAGCTGGCGCAGCGAGTCATCCAGCGTCGCCGGATCGCAGCGCCGCACCAGGTTCTCGGCCAGCACGCGCGAGGTGTAGGGCAGCCCGTCCCAGGCACCCGGCGCCAGCGCCTCGACCGCCGCGCGCGCGTCGAAGTAATCGAGTTCAGTGCCGGGCAAGGGCTTGCGGTGGGCGGTGTTCATGCAGGATGGCTCTGACGAGGTGGGCGCGGGATCGCGCGAAGGCCGCGGATGATAGTCGCGCGCCAGCACCGCGATGGGGGCCTCAGGCCATGGACGTACGCGCCCGCGCCAGCCTCGCAGGACGGTTGCTACGCAGCCGACCGTACAACTGCAGCGCAACTCCCGGAAAGCGCCAAGTGATTGGCAGAAGCCCCCGCACTTTTGTCCTCTGCTCTCGCGCACGCCGATGCGGGGGGGCTGGATTCGAAGGATTGGCGTGGATCGCGTGACCTGTTGCACCGCGCTTTTCCGTTACAGCCCATGTGCGTTGTGCACAGGTGACCCCAGCGGCGCCTTTTCTGTCTTGACCTTGGAGAGCACGAAATGACTGCGAACAACATGACCCCGCGTAAGCTGAGCCTGGCGCTGATGCTGGCTTTGGGCATGAACGCTGCGATGGCCGGCGAGACCTGCGATGAGGCTTTCCCGCCGCGTTCGGGCGCCCAGGCCCCGGGCCAGGACGCCTTTGCCTGCGGCACCGGGGCACAGGCCACCGGTGTGCGCGCGAACGCCTTCGGCAGCCGTGCCCGCGCCACCGATGAAGAGGCCGTGGCCCTGGGCCACGAAGCCAATGCTTCGGGCTTCCACTCCTCGGCGCTGGGTGCGCTGTCGGTGGCTTCGGGTCGTGGCGCCAGCGCCGTGGGCTGGTTCGCCCAGGCCACCGGCGACTTCTCCACCGCCACCGGCAACAGCGCGCGCGCCACCGGCACCAACAGCACGGCAAATGGCCGCTCGGCCGCCGCCACGGGTGCCAACAGCTCGGCCCTTGGCGCCAACTCCACCGCTTCCGGCGCCAACAGCACGGCAGTCGGCCAGGGCTCCACCGCCAGCGGCGCCAACAGCACGGCGCTGGGCCAGGGTGCCAACGCGACCGGTGCGAACAGCACTGCACTGGGCCAGGGCGCCAGCGCCACCGGCGACGCCAGCACTGTGCTCGGCCAGGGTGCCAGCGCCGCCGGCGCTCGCAACACCGCCGTGGGTCAGGGCGCGGTTGCTTCGGATGAGGAATCGACGGCGCTGGGTCAGGGCGCACAGTCGACCGGCTTCCATTCCACCGCCACCGGCGCGTTGAGCGTGGCCTCGGGTCGCGGCGGCACCGCCACCGGCTGGCTGTCGCGCGCCACCGGCGATCTGTCCACCGCCACTGGCAACAGCGCCAATGCCACCGGCGCCGCCAGCACCGCCACCGGCCGTTCGGCGCAAGCCACCGGCGCCCAGTCCACCGCCACCGGCGCCACCGCGCTGGCCAGCGGCGCCAACAGCACGGCGAACGGCCACGGCGCACGCGCCACCGCCGCCAACAGCAGCGCCAGCGGTCAAGGTGCCGCCGCCACCGGCGATGACAGCACCGCCACCGGCCAGGCCGCGCAAGCGACGGGCACGCAGTCCACCGCCACTGGTGTGGCCGCCACCGCCACCGGCAACGGCGCCACCGCCAATGGCCGCGGTGCCAATGCCAGCGGCCTGCAGTCGACCGCGGTCGGTGCCGCTTCCGTGGCTGCCGGCGAGAACGGCACCGCGCTGGGGCGTGGCGCCAATGCCAGCGCCGCCAACAGCGTGGCTCTGGGCGCTGGCTCCACCAACACCCGCGCCAACACGGTCTCGGTGGGTTCGGCCGGTGCCGAACGCCAGATCACCAATGTCGCCGCTGGCACGCAGCGCACCGACGCCGTCAACTTCGGCCAGTTCACCGACGAGCTGACCGCCCTGCGCACCTACGTCGATCTGCGCTTCGACCAGACCGATGAGCGCATCGACAAGATGGGCGCGATGAACTCGGCGATGGCGATGATGATCGGCAGCGCGGCCGGCATTCAGACCGAGAACCGCTTCGCCGTCGGCGCCGGCTTCTCCGGTGGCGAATCGGCCTTGTCGCTGGGCTACCAGCGCGCGCTGAGCGAGCGCTCCACGCTGACCATCGGTGGCTCCTTCACCGATGACGAGAGCCAGGCCGGCATCGGCTTCGGCATCGGCTGGTGATGCAAGGCGGGGACCCGGGCATCCGCCCGGGTCCTCGTTGTGGTGATCTTGCTGCGCGATATCTGAGTCGTCCTCGCGTGCCTATGATCCCGCTCGTCTGGGATTGGAGGCGGCGCAATGTTTGGACTGTTGATCTTCCTGTTGATCGGCGCCATTGCCGGCTGGCTGGCGAGCAAGCTGGTGCGCGGCAGCGGCATGGGTTTCTGGGCCAACATGGGCCTGGGCGTGGTGGGCGCGCTGGTCGGCGGCTTCGTGTTCGAACAGTTGGGCATCGCCATCCGCCCATTGGGTTTCTTCTCCAGCTTCATCGGCGCGGTGATCGTGCTGGCGCTGGCCAATCTGATTGCCAGGAAGTAAGCCGGCCATGCGCATCCTGTTGCTGGCCCTGTGCCTGTGCGCCCCGCTGTGGGCGGCCAGTCCCTACGCCATCGCCATCCACGGCGGCGCTGGCACCATCGAGCGCAGCAAGCTCAGCGCCGAGCAGGAGCGCGAGATCCGCGCCGCACTGGAAGCCGCCGCGCGGGCGGGCGAGGCGGTGCTGGCTGACGGCGGCAGCGCGCTGGATGCGGTCAGCGCCAGCGTGGTGCTGCTGGAAGACTCGCCGTGGTTCAACGCCGGCAAGGGCGCGGTGTTCAACGCCGCCGGCGAGAACGAACTGGATGCCGCGATCATGGACGGCCACACGCTGGCGGCCGGCGCGGTGGCCGGGCTCAAGCGCACGCGCAACCCGATCCTGCTGGCGCGCGCGGTGATGGAACGCTCGCCGCACGTGATGATGATCGGCGCGGGCGCCGAGGAGTTCGGGCTTGAGCAAGGCATCGAGCAGGTCGATCCCGCCTACTTCCACACCGAGCGGCGCTGGCAGCAGTACCTGGAGGCCAAGGCCCAGGCCGGCGGCGATCGTCCGGCCATCCATGCGCTGCCGCGCAGCTGGCTGTATGGCACTGTGGGTGCGGTGGCGCTGGATCAACAGGGCCGGCTGGCCGCCGCCACCTCCACCGGCGGCATGACGCTCAAGCGCTACGGCCGAGTGGGCGATGCGCCGATCATCGGCGCCGGCACCTATGCCGACGATCGCTGCGCGGTCTCCGCCACCGGCTGGGGCGAATTCTTCATCCGCCTCAACGTCGCCCACGACATCTGCGCGCGGATGCGCTACGGCGGCGTGCGTAGCGACCGCGCTGCGCGCAGCGTGGTGATGGAGCGCGTGCCGGCGCTGGGCGGCAACGGGGGCGTCATCGTCATCGACCGCCAGGGCCGCATCAGCATGCCCTTCAACACCAGCGGCATGTACCGCGCGGCGATCAATCGCGATGGCGAGCTCAAGGTGGCGATTTACGCCGACGAGTGAAGGCTAGGCGCTCGAGCGCTGCGCGCTGCTTCAGACACTCCAGTCCTCGAGCAGCAGTCCCGCGCAGTGGCGGAAGGCGCGATCGCTGCTGACCAGGATGGCCCCCAGCGCGTGGCTGTGCTGAAAGGACGAAAGGGAGCAAAGTCCGCGAAAGAAGCAGCAGCGCCGCAGGAGCGGCGCCCTCCTGGCAAATGCTGCGCCCACCTGTCCAAGATCGAACGCGGCATCGTCCGATCTTGAACACTGCGCCTGCCCGGTTCCGGACAATTGCCGCGAAAACCGCGTCATGAGGCCATTGCGAGCACTTGGCACGGACCTTGTTTTGGGTCTGCCATGGACATCCCACGCCCCGACTATCAAAAAGCCCTGCAGCGCCGCCGTTGGATCATCGGTGGCGTGGTCAGCCTGGTGCTCGGCACCGCCGCCTATGGTCTGAGCCGGTTGGAGCCCGCCGCGCCGCGGGTCGAGCGCGCCTCGGTGTGGATCGACACGGTCAAGCGCGGCGATCTGATGCGCGAAGTGCGCGGTCCCGGCCAGCTGGTGCCGCGCGAAATCCGCTGGATCGCTGCCGAAACCCCGGCCCGCGTCGAACGCATCGTGGTGCGTCCCGGTGCCACGGTGCAGCCGGAAGACCTGATCCTCGAACTCAGCAATCCCGAGGTCAGTGATGCAGTGCTGGCGGCGCGGGCCGAGGTGCAGGCCGCGCGCGCCGATCTGGAAGCGCAGCGCCTGGCGCTGCAGACCCAGGCCCTGGATCAGCAGGCGCGAGTCGCGGAGATCCACGCCGATCACGCCAGCGCCCTGCTGCAGGCCGAGGCCGAGGGCGAACTGAATCGCAAGGGCATCGTCTCCGCGCTGCAGTTCCGCCAGTCCGAGCTGCGCGCCGAACAGTTGGGCGTGCGCCTGAAGATCGAGCGCGAACGGGTCACCATGTTGCAGCGCAATGTGGAAGCGCAGCTGGACGCCGCGCGCGCCCGCCTGGAGCAGCTGGAGAACACGCTGAGCCTGCGCGAACGTCAGGCCGACGCGCTGCAGGTGCGCGCCGGCATGCAAGGCGTGCTGCAGGTGGTGGCGGTGGAGGAGGGCCAGCAGGTGACCGCCGGCCTGAATCTGGCGCGCGTGGCCCGGCCCGACGTGCTGATGGCCGAGCTGCGCATCCCGGAGACCCAGGCCAAGGATGTGATCCTGGGCCAGACCGTGCGCATCGACACGCGCAATGGCGTGGTCGAGGGCAGCGTCACCCGCATCGATCCGGCGGTCGCCAATGGCGCCGTGCAGGTGGATGTGGACCTGATCGGCAGCTTGCCGCCGGGCGCTCGTCCCGACCTCTCCGTTGACGGCACCATCGAGATCGAAACCCTGCACGACGTGCTCTACGTGGGACGCCCGGCCTTCGGCCAGATTGAGAGCGACACCACGCTGTTCCGCCTGGATGCCGAAGGCACGATCGCGCGCCGTGTGCCGGTGCGTCTGGGCCGCGCCTCGGTCAGCCTGATCGAAGTGCAGCGCGGGCTCAAAGTGGGCGATCGCGTGGTGCTTTCCGATACCAGCAATTACGACCGCAGCGACCGGCTGCGGCTGGAATGAAGTGCAGATCCTCAGCCATTCCCTCTCCACAACAAGGACATCGTCGACATGAGCCAGGACGCCAACGCATTGATCAAGCTGCGTGACGTGGGCAAGGTTTACCTCACGGAAGAGGTGGAGACGCATGCGCTGTCCGGCGTGCATCTGGACATCCGCAAGGGCGAGTACCTCTCGATCAGCGGTCCCTCGGGCTGCGGCAAATCCACGCTGCTGGCCATCCTCGGCCTGCTCGACACGCCGAGCAGCGGCAGCTACGAGCTCAACGGCCGCGCCGTGCAGTCGATCAGCGCCAACGAGCGCGCGCGCATCCGTAATCGCGAGATCGGCTTCATCTTCCAGGCCTTCAATCTGATCGGCGATCTCAATGTGCTGGAGAACGTCGAGCTGCCGCTGACTTATCGGCAGGGCGTGGGCAAGGCCGAGCGCCGGGCCAAGGCCTTGCAGGCGCTGGAGCGCGTGGGCATGGCGCATCGCACCAAGCACTTCCCCTCGCAGCTGTCTGGCGGTCAGCAGCAGCGTGTGGCGGTGGCGCGCGCGCTGGTCGGCGATCCCTCGTTGCTGCTGGCTGACGAACCCACCGGCAACCTCGACTCCAAGAACGGCGAGGCGGTGATGACGTTGCTCAGCGAACTGCATGCGGCCGGCGCCACCATCTGCATGGTCACCCATGACCCGCGCTACGCCGACTTCGCCTCCCGCCAGGTTTTCATGTTCGACGGCCGCATCGTCGACGAAGCCACGCTGCATCGTTTGCGCCACGAAGAGGACGCCCGTCTGAAGCGGGTGGCCTCCGGCGCCTGAGGACGCCGCCATGGACCGATTCCTTTCCGATGTGCGCCAGATCTGGCGCAGCCTGATCCGTCAGCCGCTGGGCAGCGTGCTGATCGTGGTCGTGCTCAGCCTGGGCATGGCGGGTGTGATCTCCATCCTCAGCTTCGTCAAGACCATGCTGTGGGAGCCGGCACCTTTTCCCAATGCCGCGACGGTGAGCAACCTCGGTTGGCGCGACCCGATCAACAATGGCGATGAGGTGCAGGGCATTGCCGGCCGCCAGTTGCTGGAGTGGCGTCAGCGCATGCCTGAGGGGGTCGAACTGGCGGGCTATTCAACCGCCACGCTCAACCTCGCTGACCGCGACAAGGTGGAGCGTTACGACGGCTCTTTCATCACTGCCAATCTGCTGCCCATGCTCGGCGTGCAGCCGCTGCTGGGACGACCACTCGCTGCAGCGGACGAAGTACCAGGCGCACCGTTGGCGCTGGTCCTGTCCTATGAGTTGTGGCAAGGCCGCTTCAATGGCGATCCCAACATCATCGGCAAGGCGCTGCGAGCCAATGCACGGCCGGCCGTGGTGGTGGCGGTGATGCCGCAAGGCTTCGCCTTTCCTTGGCGCCAGCAAGTCTGGGCGCCAGCGCAGATCGACGCCGCTGCTGATGCCTCGCGCGACGTGTTCCTCAACCTGCTGATGAGCCGGCCGCCCACGCTCTCGCTGAGCGCCATCCTCACGCCCGTCGAGACCTGGATTGCCGATCAGCGCCAGCAGGACCCGGCGGCCTGGGCCACTGCCGAGCCGGCGCTGCAGAGCATGACCGAGCTGTTCACCGACCAGCAGACGCGCGCGCTGATGTACATCATGCTGGCGGTGGTGGTGATGGTGCTGCTGGTGGCCTGCGCCAATGCCGCCAATCTGATGCTGGCGCGCACCCTGAGCCGCAGTCGCGATCTCGCCCTGCGCCTCACCCTGGGTGCCAGCCGTGCACGGATCGCCCTGTACCTGCTGGGCCAGAGCCTGGGCTTGTGCCTGATCTCGGTACTCTGCGCGCTGCCGCTGGCGCATGCCGCCAACGAGGCCGTGATGCGGACCTTCCGCGGCACCGATGACGGCCCGCCGATCTGGATGGACTTCGGCCTGGATGGCGAGATGGTGCTGCTGGCGGCGGGCGTGGCCCTGTTGTCCTCCTTGTTGGTGGGCCTGTTGCCGATGCTGCGCCTCAAGTCCGATGCGCTGGCCGGCGCCATGCGTGACGGTGGCCGTGCGGTCGCTGGCGGCGTGGGCTCGATGAGCCGCGTGCTGGTGGTGTCCGAGCTGGCCTTCGCCTGCATCGTGCTGCTCGCCACCCTGGTCATGGTGCGCGGCATCGATGGTCTGCTCCGCGCCGACATCGGCATCAATCCCGAGAACCTGCTGACCGCACGCATCGCCTTGTTCGAGAACGCCTATCCCGGTGATGCGGCGGTGCTCAACTTCGTCGAGCGCTTCAATCGCGAACTGGAGCAGCACCCGGAAGTGCTGCGTGCCACTGCCGCCACCACCTTGCCCGGCGACATGGCGATGACCTTGCGGGTGAGGCCTGAGGGCAGGCCACCGAATCCCGAGGGCGATCCCTGGACGCGCCTGGGCAGCACCGACCCGGGCTTCCTCGAGGCCTATGGCGTGGAACTGCGCCGTGGCCGTTACTTCAACGCGGCCGATCGCGCCGACACGCAGAAGGTCGCAGTGATCGACGAGGACTTCGCCAGCGCCATGTTCGCCGGCCAGGATCCGATCGGGCGCAGCGTGATCATGGCCGGCGAGGATGGCAGCGAGCAGCGCTACAGCGTCATTGGCGTGATCGAGTCCATGCATCTGGAAGACGTGGGCGACTTGAAGTTGCCCACCCTGCTGGTGCCGCTGAGCCAGCGTCCGGCGCGCTTTCTGAGCTTCGCGGTGCGCACGCGCGGCGATCCTGCGGCGTTCAAGACCGAGTTCACCAGCCTGCTGCGCACGCTTGATCCAGACACACCGGCCTACTGGCTGCGCACCTACAGCGAGGTGAAGTTCGCCACCATGACCGGCGAGCACGTCCTGCTGACGATGTTCAGCACCTTCGGACTGATGGCCTTGCTGATGGCCGCCGCCGGCTTGTACGGCCTGATCGCGCAGATTGTCGGTCAACGCACTCGCGAGATCGGTGTGCAGCGTGCCTTGGGCGCCCCCGCGCTGTCGGTGTTGCGCAAGCTGCTGACCAGCACCCTGGTGCAGGTCGGCATCGGTATCGGCATCGGCATCGCGCTGGGCATTCCCTTCGCCAGCGAGCTCGGCAGAGTGATCGACAGCCTCAGCGTGGACACCAACAGCGTGTTGCTGCTCGTGCTGATGCTGACGGTGGTGGCCGCCGTCGCCACGCTGGTGCCGGCCTTGCGCGCGCTGCGCGTGGACCCTTGTGTCGCGCTGCGCCACGAGTAACCGGAGAGCTTTGCGATGAACATCCTGAGTGAAGCATGGCGCGCCTGGCGTACGCGGCCCCTGGCCAATGGCGCGGCAGCAATGGTGCTCGCCACCGGTCTGGCCGCGCTGGCCACCATGGCCTCGCTGGGCGACCTCCTGCTCGGCGGCGTACCCAAGCAGATTCCCAACAAGGCGCTGTACTCGGTGGCCACCGGCTACGGCAACAGCGGCTCGGTCACGCCGCTCAGCGTGGAGGAAGCGCGCGAGGTGCAGAACGCGCTCGCGGATCCGGCGCCCACATTGTTCGGCTGGGCCGAAGCCAGCCTCGCCGACGGCAGCCACGCCGAGCGCTACAGTGCACTGCGCGTGAGCGGCGATCTGTTCGCCACGCTGGGCTGGCGCATGGCCATGGGTCCGGGCTTTGCCGCCGACTCCTTCGCCGCCGATGCAGTGCCGACGGCGGTGATCACCGATCAGCTGTGGCAGCGCCGCTATGCCGGCGCGCCGGACATCGTCGGCCGCCGCGTGCGCATCGACGGGATCGACACCGAGATCGTCGGCGTGTTGCCGCCGCGCCGCGCCTATCCCTTCCAGCAGCAGCTGTACCTGGCCAGCGCGCTGAGCAGCGCCGAGGCCGGCACGCGCTGGGGCTTGCTGGCCTCGGCGCCAGATGAGGCCAGCCAGACCCGGCTGGCCAGCGTGATCACCGGCCTGCAGCAGGAGCGTGTGCGCCTGCGCGGCCTCAGCGCCGAGCAGTCGCCGATCCGCCTCGCCCCCACCTTCAGCGAGATTGGCGACAGCGGCTCGCAGACCTTGCTCGGCGTCGCCATGGCGGTGGCGGTGCTGCTGCTGGCGATGGCGGCGAGCAATGCCGGCGGCTTGTTGCTGATGCAATGGCTGGGACGGCGCCGCGAGATCGCCACGCGCAGTGCCCTGGGCGCCAGTTTCCGCCAGCAGCTGCCACCCTTGCTGGGCCAGGTCCTGCTGGTGCTCGGCGGCGCCTTGCTGCTGGGACTGGGTCTGGCCCAGTTCGCGCTGGATGCACTGGAGCGCTACCTGACCAGCTCGGCCAATGGCATTCCGGCCTATGCCGAGCTCGACTTCAACCCGCGCGTCTGGCTGGCATTGCTGGCCGGCTGCGCGCTCGGCGGCACGCTGCTCCTGCTGCCCACCTTCTGGCGGCTCAAGCGCGGCGAGCTGCGCGATGACATGCAGAGCGGCGCACGCGGCGGGCAACGCTGGTTGAACCGCTTCGGCCGCGGCGCGCTGGCCTTCCAGCTGGCGCTGGGCCTGATCGCCACTTCGGTGGCGATCGCCTGCGCCCTGGCCGCGCAGCGCTCGCAGGCCAGCCCCTCCGGCATCGATGGCAGCGCGGTCCTGACCGCCGAGTTCAGCAGCGCCGACGCGGATCGGCTGGCGCTGTTCCGCGCGCAGCTCCTGCAGCGTCTGGCGCAGGATCCGGAGGTGCTGAGTGCCAGCGTCGGCCATCTGCTGCCGCATGGCATGGATGCCTACCGTCGCGAGCTCGAGGGCGTGCCCGGCTTTGCCGAAGCCGACTTTGCGCCGGTGGATGAGAACTTTGCCGCGGTCTACGGCATCGAGTTGCGCAGCGGACGCTGGCTGAGCGCCGAGGATGTGAGCGCCGAGCGCGCAGTGGCGGTGATCACGCCGCAGCTGGCGACGGCGCTGGGTGGCGATGTGCTCGGTCGCAGCCTGCGCCTGCGTCAGGGCGACACGCTGCGCGAGGTCGAGGTGATCGGCGTCAGCGACGCGCTGCGACTGTCGGGCTCGGCCAGCAGCCATCGTCCGGCCCTGTTCATGCCTGCGAGCAAGGGCTTCGACAGCAACTACCTCCTGCATGTGCGCACCCGCGGCGCGCCGGGCGCCTTCGAAGCGGCCTTGCGTGAGCATGTGCGCGCGCTGGACCCGGATATGGCTCTGGCCAATGTGCAGAGCTTCGAGCAGGCGGTGTGGCGGGTGTCGGAATGGACGCGTTTCATCGCCGCTCTGTTCGCACCGCTGGGTGCGATCGCCCTGCTGCTGGCCGCCACCGCGCTCAGCGCCTTGCTCGCCACCTTGATTGCCACCCAGGTGCGCGAGATCGGCGTGCGCCGCGCGCTCGGTGCCACCGCGCCGCGCCTGATCCGCGAGCTGGGCAGCCATCTGGCAGGCTGGGGCGTGGCCGGGCTCGGCGCCGGCGCACTGCTCGGCGCCCTGCTCGCCGGCACGCTGGCCGAGGCCTTGTACAGCGATGCCTCGCTGGTCGCCCCGGCACTGGCCTGGTCGGCGACGGTGCTGCTGTTGAGTCTGCTGCTGGCCGCGGTGGCGCCCTTGCGCCGCGCGCTGGCGATTGCCCCGGCGCATGCCTTGCGCCGCGAGTGAGGAAGGACGATCGACATGAATCTGTGGGCTTCGAACTGGCAGTCGCTACGCCGCCGCGCCGGCCTGATGCTGGGTGCGGTGCTGAGTCTGGGCCTGGCCCTGGGTGCCGCGCTCACCGTGTTCAGCGCCATCGACGCGGTGATGCTGCGCCCGCTGCCGTACCCGGCGCAGGATGAGATTGTGGTGGTGCGTCGCGCGCAGGGCCCGGAGCGGATCGGCCCGCCGGTCTGCGGCCCCAGCTTTCTCGATCTCAAGCGCCAGGTGCAAAGCCTGAGCGCGCTCGCCGCGGTCACCGGCACCACCCTGCTGACCCGCCACGCCGGCAACGCCGAGCGCTGGTCGGGCCTGGAAGTCAGTGCCGATTTCGCAGCGGTCTACGCATTGCCCGCCCATCTGGGCCGCATGCTCGGCGCCAGCGACATGGCGGCCGAGGCTGCGCCAGCGATCGTGCTCAGCCATGCCCTTTGGCAGCGCCGCTTCGCCAGCGATCCGGCCGCCGTGGGCCGCGAGCTGCTGATCGACGGCGTGGCCCATCGCATCGTCGGCGTGGCCCATCCGGCACTCGAACTGCCGGGCGCAGCCGAGGCCATGGTGCCGCTCAAGCTGCCTGCCGATGGCGGCACGCGCGGCAACAACTACCTCAATCTGAGCGGGCGACTGGCGCCTGGTCGCAGCGTGGCCGAGGCCCAGGCCGAGTTGCGCCATCTGGCCACGGTGCTTGCCGCCGCACACTCCGATGCGCATGCCCAGCTCGATTTCGACGTGCAGCTGTTGCGTGAGCGCCTGACCTTGGCGCTGCGCGAGCCCCTGTGGCTGCTGTTGGCGGCGATCGGCCTGCTGCTGGTGGTGGGCCTGGCCAGCCTGATCAACCTGCTGCTGGCCAGCTACGGTGCGCGTCGACGCGAATTCGCCACGCGCGCCGCACTGGGCCTGGATGACGCCGGCCTCACCGGCACGGTGCTGCGCGAGACCCTGATCCTGCTGCTGGGTGCTGGCGTCGCCGCGGTGCTGGTGTCCAGCCTGGCGCTGGGCCTGTTGCCGCAGTGGTTGCTGGACGGGCGCGAGCTGAGCCTGTGGCCAAGACCGCTGCTGGCGCTGGCCAGCGTGCTGCTGCTTCTGCTCGGCGCCAGTGTGCTCGCAGTGAGCTACTTCACCCGTCGCCAGCTGCGCCAGGCACCGCTGGCCGGCAGCACTCGCAGTGGCGGTCTGGATCGCAGTGGCCAGCAATTGCGCCGCGGTCTGGTGGTGGTGCAGCTGGCGCTCTCGCTGGTGCTGGTCGCCGGCGCGGTGATGATGACAACGGGCATGCGCCAGCTGCTGCGCAGCGATCCAGGCTTCAGCACCGAGTCCTTGTACGCGCTGCGCGTGGCCGTTCCCGCCGATGTGGTCAGTCGCGATCGCGCCAGTGATTTCCAGAGCCTGCCGGTCGATGGCGGCGGCGTCGGTCGTTTCGTCCTGCAGTTGGAAACCGAACTGGCGCAGCAGGCCGGCATCCGTGCCGCTGGCGTCACCAATGTGGCGCCCATCGTCGACGGCGGCGGCATGAACAGCGGCTTTCAGGTCGCGGGTGCGGCAGCGCCACCGCCGGGCGGCGAACCGCTGATCGAGGTGCGCTACGTCAGCCCGGGCTATCACGCCGCGCTGGGACAGCGCCTCATTCAGGGGCGCGGGCTGGACACGCGTCCGGTCACTGCCACAGAGCGGCGCGGCATCGTGGTCAATCAGGCGCTGGTGGAACGCCATCTGGGCGGTCGCGATCCGCTCGGCGCGCGCCTGATCGTCGGCGGCGGCATCGAACTGCCGATCCTCGGCGTGGTCAGCGATGCCCGCCAGGACGGACCCGGCGATGCGGTGCGCGAAGAGCTCTATCTCAACTATCTGGACTGGTCGGATTCGAGCAGCAATCTGGTGCTGATCGTGCGCAGCGATCTGGCCCAGGCCGAGTTGTTCGAGCGCGTGCGCAGCGTGGTGGCAGGCATCCACCCGGACGCGCCGGTGTACGAGATCACCAGCTTCGACGCTGCCGCGAGCACCTGGACTCGGCGCCGCGAGTTCCTGCTCAGTCTCATGCAGTTCTTTGGCAGCAGCGCAGTGGCCATCGCCCTGGTCGGCCTGTACGCCCTGTTCGCCCACGCCGTGGCGCAACGCCGACTGGAATTCGGACTGCGCCAGGCGCTCGGCGCCGCGCCCGCCGATGTCTGGCGCCGCATCGTCGGCGAAGCCCTGGTCGTGGCCGGCACCGGTGTGCTGATCGGCCTGGTGGTCTCGCAGGTGCTGACGCCCTGGTACCGTCATCTGGTGCACGGCTTGCAACAAGGCGAATGGTGGGTGCAAGTCGCCACCGCCCTCGGCCTCATGCTCGCCGCCCTCGCCGCCATCCTCGCCCCCGCCTGGCGCGCCCTGCAAGTCACGCCGGTCGAGGCTTTGCGCATGGACACGTAGGGCCACATCAAGCAGGGCGGGGCTGGGGATTGGGGGCTGGGGCGCAAGCCCGATGGACCGCGCAACTCTGTAGGAGCGCGCTTGCGCGCGATCAACCTCCCCACTCACCCATTCCCCACCAGCAACGCGCCCCAGCCCCCAACCCCCAACCCCGCTTCTTCTCGCCACCAAGGAACCTCCCCATGCTCCGCCTGCACCATGTCGAAAAATCCGTACCCGCTGGCCAGGGGCGTCTGTGGTTGCTGCGGCAGATCGAGCTCAACATCGCGGCGGGGGAATTCGTGGCGATCACCGGGCCGTCGGGCGCGGGGAAGAGCACCTTGCTGCACATCCTGGGACTGCTGGATGCCGAATTCAGCGGCGAATACTGGCTCGATGGCCAGGCCGTACACGGATTGAATGCCAAGGCGCGTCAGGCGCTGCAGCGTGAGGCCATCGGCTTCATCTTCCAGTACTACCACCTGATCGACGACCTCAGCGTGGCGGAGAACCTGGAGCTGCCGCTGAGCTATCGCAATGTGCCGGCGGCCGAGCGCAAGGCACGCGTGGCGGACATCCTCGATCGCTTCCAGATCGTCGGCAAGAAGGATCTCTATCCGCGCCAGCTCTCCGGCGGCCAGCAGCAGCTCGTTGCGGTGGCGCGCGCCACCATCACCCGGCCCAAGATCCTGCTCGCCGACGAGCCCACCGGCGCGCTGCACCAGAGCCAGGGCGAAGAAATCATGGCCTTGCTCGAAGAGCTGCACCGCGCCGGCAGCACCATCCTGATGGTCACCCACAATCCGGCCAATGCCGCGCGCGCACAGCGCCAGGTGAGCTTGAAGGATGGCTGGGTCCAGACTTGATCCCGCGCGCCGCGCTGGCCCAGCATGAGGGCGCCAGGCTCGGCAGCCGCATTCCTTCCCGGTCGCGCCGGGACTCCGCACTTCCAAGGTCCGCCTTCCATGTCCGAATTGCTGCCGATCCTGATCGCCGATGACCAGCGCGATGTGCTGGAAGCGCTGCGCCTGCTGCTCAAGGGCGAAGGCCTGACCAGCGTGCAGACGCAAAGTCCCGATGGCGCGCTGGCGATCCTGCGCAGCCAGCCGGTGGCCGCCGCGCTGATCGATCTCAACTACACGCGCGACACCACCAGCGGCCAGGAAGGCCTGGAGCTGCTGGAACGCATGCGCCAGCTGGAGCCCGAGCTGCCGGTGGTGGTAATGACCGCCTGGGGCACCATCGACATCGCGGTGGAGGCGATGCGTCGCGGGGCCAATGACTTCGTCGAGAAGCCCTGGGACAACCAGCGCCTGATGACCATCCTGCGCAACCAGATGGCGCTCGGCGCCAGTCAGCGCCGGGCACGACGACTGGAGCGCGAGAACGAGATCCTGCGCGGCACCGAGGCCTTCGACTTCGTCGCCGAATCAGCCTCGATGCGGCCGGTGCTGGAGCTGATCCGCCGCGTCGGCCCAACCGATGCCAATGTGCTGGTGCTGGGAGAGAACGGCACCGGCAAGGGACTGATCGCCGAGCTGCTGCACCGCAATTCCAAGCGTGCCGAGAAGACGCTGATCAAGGTCAACATGGGCGGCATCGCCGAGACCGTGTTCGAGAGCGAGATGTTCGGCCATGTGCGCGGCGCCTTCACCGATGCCAAGCAGGATCGCCTGGGTCGCTTCGAACTGGCCGATGGCGGCACCTTGTTTCTCGACGAGATCGGCAACATCCCGGCCTCGCAGCAGCCCAAATTGCTGCGCGTGCTGGAAGATGGCGAATTCGAGCGCCTGGGTTCCTCGCGCACGCAGAAGGTGAATGTGCGTCTGGTCTCCGCCACCAACGCCGATCTGGCCGATGAGGTGGCCAAGGGGCGCTTCCGCAAGGACCTCCTGTTCCGCTTGAACACGGTGGAGATCCGTCTGCCACCGCTGCGCGAGCGGCGCGAGGACATCCTGCCGCTGGGTCGCCGGCTGCTGGAGCGCTTCTCGCAACGCTATCAGCGCGATTCGATGCGCCTGTCGCCCTCGGCCGAGCGCGCGCTGATCGGCTACGCCTGGCCGGGCAATGTGCGCGAGCTCTCGCATGTGATCGAGCGCGCCGTGCTGATGAGCGCGGCCAATGAGATCAGCGATCTCGAATTCAGCTTCCCGCCGGCGCGGCAGCAGGAGAGCGAGCTGGACACGCTGACCCTGGATGCAGCCGAGGAGATGCTGGTGCGCCGCGCGATGATCCGCGCCAGCGGCAATGTGCAACGTGCGGCGGATTTCCTGGGCCTGAGTCGCGCCGCCCTGTATCGGCGGCTGGAGAAATTCGGCATACGCAGTCCGGGTGAAGAGGACAGCGAGTGAACGATGCCGCCAACCCGGACGTGGCGCGGCAGCTGGGCCGGCCGCGCGGGCTGCGCTTCGAGCTGCGCATCTGGTTGGCGACTCTGGCGATCTTGCTGCCGGCGCTGGGTCTGGCCGCCTTCCTGTTGTGGCGTGGCGACTGGCCGCTGTGGCAGCGCTGGTCGCTGGGCATCGGCAGTTTGCTGCTGAGCGTGTACGCCGCGCGCCGCCTGCATCGCATGGTGGTGCATCCCTTGCTGACGCTGGCCAACCTGCTCGAAGCCCTGCGCGCCGGCGACTACAGCCTGCGCGGCGTGGAGGCACGGCGCGGCGATGCGCTGGGTGAGGTGCTGTGGGAGGTCAATGCGCTCAGCCATACGCTGCGCGAGGAACGCCTCAAGGTCGAGGAGACCCACGCGCTGCTGAGCAAGGTGCTGGCCAGTGTCGACATCGCCATCTTTGCCTTCGATGACGCGCGTCGGCTGCGCCTGTTGAACGCGGCCGGTGAGCGCCTGCTCGCGCGCAGCGCCGCCGACAGCCTGGGCCGCACGGCGCTGGAGCTGGGCCTGGAAGCCTGCTGCGAATCCGACACGCCGGCCACGCTCAAGCACGCCTTCCCGGGCGGCAGCGGCAGCTTCGATCTGCGCCGCACCAGTTTCCGCGAGGGCGGCCGACCGCACGAGCTGATCGCGATCACCGATCTGTCGCGCGCCCTGCGCGAGGAAGAGCGGCAGGCCTGGCAGCGCCTGATCCGCGTGCTCGGCCACGAACTCAACAACTCGCTGACGCCGATCAAGTCGATGACCGCCACGCTGCGCACCATCGTCGCCCGCGAGCCGCTGGCGGCGGACTGGCGCGAGGATGTGCAAGGCGGCCTCAGCGTGATGGGCGAACGCGCCGAAGCCCTGACCCGCTTCATGGGCCGCTACACGCAATTGGCGCGCCTGCCGCCGCCAGTCAAGCGCAGCACCGCGCTGGCACCCCTGCTGAGCCGCGTGTGCCGCTTCGAGCAGCGTCTGCCAGTCGAACTGCGCGAGGTGCCCGACATCCAGCTCGACATCGACAGCGATCAGATCGAACAGGCGCTGATCAACCTCGTGAAGAACGCGGTGGAAGCCGCGCAGTCCACCGGCGGCGGCGTGCGCGTGCGCGTGGAAGCCAGCGCCACCCAGGTCGCCATCCTGGTCGAGGACGAAGGCACCGGCCTGGCCAAGACCGACAACCTCTTCGTGCCCTTCTTCACCACCAAGCCCGGCGGCAGTGGCGTCGGCCTGGTCCTCGCCCGCCAGATCGTGGAAAACCACGGCGGCAGCCTGGACCTCAGCAACCGCCCAGACACCCGCGGCGCCATCGCCACCGTGATGCTGCCGGTGCGTGGGCAAGAGTGAGGGCTGGGAGTTGGGGGCTGGGGATTGGGGATTGGGGGCTGGGGCGCTTGTCCGAGGGGTTGCGGCGGATTGTGGTGCTGGATTTTGGACGCAAAGGACGCGAAAGGGGCGAAGGACGCCGTTATCCAGGCAAGAAACCAAAATCGGCCAGCATTCGGAAGTTTCTGTTTTTGCGTCCAAGAACCAGCACCACCAGACGCCTCAGCACCACGTGCTTGCGCCCCAGCCCCCAATCCCCAGCCCCGCTCCAGTCAAGAAACCAGCACCACCAGAATCCTCAGCACAACCAACTCGCGCCCCAGCCCCCAGCCCCCAATCCCCAGCCCCAGCCCCAGCCCCAGCCTATCTACCCCTGATGCCGCAGGGCCTCGATCGGGTCCAGGCGTGAGGCCTTGTGCGCGGGGTAGTAGCCGAAGAACAGGCCGGTGGCGACGGCGAAGCTGGTGGCGAGCAGGATCACCTCGACGCTGAGTTCGATGGGCAGGGCGATGAAGCGTTCGGCGAGCATGGTGCCGCCGATGCCCAGCGCGATGCCGATCGCGCCGCCGGCCAGCGAGATCAGCAGCGCCTCGGCCAGGAACTGCAGCTGGATTTCACGCGGGCCGGCGCCCACCGCCATGCGCAGGCCGATCTCGCGGATGCGCTCGGTGACCGAGACCAGCATGATGTTCATGATGCCGATGCCGCCCACGATCAAGGAGATCGTGGCGACTGCGCCCAGCAGCAGCGACATCAGGCGTTCGGTTTCGTTGCGCGCGGAGACGATCTCGGTGAGGTTGCGCACGGTGAAGTCGTCCTCGCCGCCGGGTGGAATGCGATGGCGCTGGCGCAGCAGCTCGTTGAGCTGACGCTCCACGCTGGGCAGATCCTCGGCGCGTGCAGTGCCCACCGAGATCGACTGCACCGAGCCCGGCGGCAGGTTCAGCGATCCCGCCAGGCGCCGCCGCGCGGTCTCCAGCGGCACCAGGATCACATCGTCCATGTCGCCGCCCCAGCCGCTCTGGCCCTTGGAATTGAGCACGCCGACCACGGTGAAGGGCACGCGGCCGACGCGGATGCTGGCGCCGATCGGATCGGCCTCGCCGAACAGTTCGCGCCGCACCGTGGTGCCAATCACCACCACCTTGCCGGCGCTGCTGAAGTCGCGCTCGGAGAAGCCGGAACCCTCGGTGATTTCCCAGCCGTTGGTGGGGAAGTAGTCGGCCATCACGCCCACCCACTGCGAGTTCCAGTTGCGCTCGGCGTTGACCAGCTGGGTGCTGCCGCGGATCTGCCCGGACAAGTAGCGCACCTCGGGGATCTCGTTGCGGATCGCGGCGATGTCGCCATCGTCCAGCGAGCTCACGCTGCCGCTGGCCGAGCGCACGCCGCCCATGCGCCCCGAGCCATTCCAGATCTCGATGCGATTGCTGCCCAGGTTGGCGATGGTGCGATCCAGCTCGGCCTGCGTGCCGCGGCCCACCGAGACCATCACGATCACCGCGGCGATGCCGATGATCACGCCCAAGGCGGTGAGCACACTGCGCAGCCAGTTGCCGCGCACCGCGAACACCGCCATCTCGATCACATCGCGCAGGCTCATCCGGCGCGGACGCGCCGCGCCCGGCCAGGGGCCGCTCAAACTCTCGCTGCGATTCATGCAAGACGCTCCTCGGATTCGATGCGGCCGTCGCGGATGTGCACCACGCGATCGGCCTTGTGGGCCACTTCGGCGTCGTGGGTGATCAGGATGATGGTGTGGCCGGCCAGCTGCAGGCGCTTGAACAAAGCCAGGATGTCGGCGCCGGTCTGGCTGTCCAGCGCGCCGGTGGGCTCATCGGCGAGCAGGATGGGCGGGCGGTTGATCAGCGCGCGGGCGATCGCCACGCGCTGCTGCTGGCCACCGGACAACTCGCTGGGCCGGTGCTGCATGCGTTCGCCCAGGCCCACATCCTTCAAGGCCTGTTCGGCGCGTGCACGGCGCTCGCCGCGCGGCACGCCGGCGTAGCCCAGCGGCAGCATCACATTGTCCAGCGCGCTCATCCGCGTCAGCAGATGGAAGCCCTGGAACACGAAGCCGAGCTTGTCCAGGCGCAGGCGTGCGCGCGCCGCCAGATCGAGCTGGCCGATGTCCACGCCGTCGATCCTCAGCAGGCCTGCGCTGGGCACATCCAGACAGCCGATCAGATTCATCAGCGTGGACTTGCCCGAGCCCGAGGGCCCCATGATCGCGACGAACTCGCCGCGCTCGATGCGCAGGCTGACGCCACGCAGCGCAGCCACTTCGGCCGGCGTGCCCTCGGCGTAGATCTTGCGGACGCCGTCGAGCTCGACCATCGCACTCATGCGCCGGCGCCCACGATGACCTCGGCACCTGCCTCGACGCCGCCGCCGAGGATCTCGCTGTGGGTGCCGTCGGAAACGCCCACGCGCACCGCCACTGCCTCGGGCTTGCCGTCCTTCAACAGCCACAGATTCACGCGCCGCGCGTTTTCCAGCAGCGCGATTTCCTGATCGAAACGCTGCCGCTGCGCCTCGTCCAGGGTGTCACGGAAGGGCGCCAGCGACTGCCGGAACATCTGCTGGAAGCGTGCGCGCATGGCGGCAATCTGCTCCGCGCTGGGCGCGGCACCGCCGCCGCCAGCACTTGCACCACCGCCGCCAGCACTTGCACCACCGCCGCCACCGCCACCACCGGCCATGGCGCGGCGGCGCGCCTCGGCCCGTTCACGCATCGCGGCCATGACCTGATCCAGCGCTGCCTGCTGCTCGGGGCGCAGTGCCAGCGCGGCGGCGATGCGCTGCAGCTCTTCGCCATTGCCGCCACCGCCAAAGCCGCTGGCCGGCGGCGCCTCGATGCCCTCCGGCTTGAAGCGCAGCGCGGCATTGGGCACGCGCAGCACATCGTTGCGCGAGGCCACGGTGATCTCGGCATTCGCGGTCATGCCCGGCAGCAGCGCGCCATCGGCATTGCTGACTTCCACCACCACCGGATAGGTCACCACATTGGCCACATTGGTCGCCGCCAGCCGCACCTGGTGCACGCGGCCCTCGAACTGGCGATTGGGGAAGGCATCGACGTTGAAGCTCACCGCCATGCCCTCGCGAATCTGTCCTACATCGGACTCGTCGATCGACAGATCGATCTGCATCCGCGTCAGATCCTCGGCGATGCGGAACAGCACCGGGGTCTGGAAGCTGGCGGCCACGGTCTGGCCGGGCTCCACGCTGCGCAGCAGGATCACGCCGTCGACCGGCGAACGGATCTCGGTGTAGGTGACGTCCAGCTGCGCATCCGCAACGCCGGCGGAACGCTGCTTGACCGCCGCACGCGCCGAACCCACGCGGGAGACGGCCTGATCGCGCGCTGCCTGCGCCACGTCCAGCTCGCTGGCCGAAATAAGCTTGCGCCCGGCCAGATCGTTCTTGCGCTTCAGCTCGGCCTCGGCCAGCCGCAGCGCAGTCTGCGCCTCCACCAGCGCGGCCTCGGCGCTGGCCAGATCAGCCTGGGCCTGGGTCAGCCGCGTCTCGAAGTTGCCGGGATCGATGCGCGCGATCACCTGGCCTTTGCGCACCGCTTCGTTGAAGTCCACCTCGACGCTCTGCACCTGCCCGGACACCTGCGAACCCACATCCACGGTCGACAAGGCGCGCAGCGTGCCGGTGGCCGAAATCGACACCTCCACATTGCCGCGATCGATGTTTGCGGTGCGATACGCCTGCTTGCCCGGCTCGCCGCCATTGCAGGCAGCCAGCCCCAGCGCGGCGAGGCCCGCGAGCCATAGGGTCCAACGAGGTTGCGCAGCGACTCTTTCCATGTCCACCCGATCCATGACGACAGACGCGGAAGCTTAAGCCGTCGCCGCGCCAAGACGATGTGAGTCGGGATGAGGCGGGGCAGTGCCGAGCCGGGGCGGGCAGCCGGCCCGGCAGGGCCAGGTTCTCTTACTCGAAGCCGTTGCGGAACAGCATTTCAAACTCGAAGGCGCCAACGTCGATGCGTGGGCCCTGTACTCGTGCAGCGCCGGCATGGTCATTGACGCCCGAGTAGCTCAGGTTGAGATCAGAACCCTCATCACGCAGCTGCGAGCTGGGGCCGGGTCGCAGATCAGACGGGTAGCTGGCAAACAGCGTCTGCCAGCCGCCGATGACGATGTGCGTGCCGCCCACCTGCGGGGAGCCGGACCAGAGCTTGGAAAGCACGTTGTCGGTGATGTGGGCGGAATTGCCCACCACGAGCAGATCCGGCTGGTTGGCCAGGCCATTCCCCACGATCACGTTGTTGTACAGCTCGACGTTGCCGTCCAGTGCATCGACGCGAACCCCGGCGGCAACATTGCCGGTCTGCACCGGGGCGTTGCCGACCACGGTGTTGTTGTAGAAGCGCAGATTCGACTGGCCCACGATGCCGTTCACGTACAGCGAAATGGCGGGGCCACTGGTGCTGGTGTTGTTGGTGTAGACGCTGTTGCGCACGACGACCTCGCCACTGCCGAGGTGGGTCACACTCATCGCGCCATAGGAAATCGTCTGGGCGTTATGGCAACCGCTGAAGGCCAGACGGTCCAGCGTGATGGTGCTGGCGCCGCTGCCGGTTTCCACATTGGCGCAGCCGGCATTGGCACCGAGTCCACGCCCGTCGATGAGGCTGAGATTGCGCAGGCTGACCGAGCCGGTGACGCCGTTGCCACTGCGCACGCGCAGGACCTGCTCACCGGCCTGTTGCTGGGCGGTCAGCACGGTGTCATCGGGCTGCCCGATCAGCAGATTGCAGTTGCCGCCGGAGGACACCCAGCCGCCGGAGATATCCAAGCTGCGGCCGTTCTCTGCAAGCACTTCAAAGCGATTGCCGTTGACGATGGGATAGGTGCCGAGGCGGATGCGGATGCCATCGTCCTGATTGTTGGTGGCCGCAGTGGCCAGCGCCGCACTGAGCTCGGCGGCAGTGCCCACGCAGAATGCGGCCGCAAAGGCCGGGGTGGCGGGGCAGAGGACGAGCAGCAGGCTCAGATCGCGCAACTTCATCGGGGCATTCCGGAGGTGATGATCACCTGAGGAACGAGATTGCCGCGCCGAGCGGACAGCGGACTGCGTGTCGCCGCAGGGCGTGGCGGCTGCACCGGCTGCTTGGGGTTATCGTCGGCAGTGCCTCCGTTTGCATCGAGTCCGCATGAAGGCGATCGACCTGCTTGAACCCGGCCGCTTGCAACGCTCCGCCCTGTACGCGGAGATCTGCACCGTCGGCAGCCTGCCGCCCGGCACCCGTCTGGGGCCGTTCAAGATCGAGCGCGAACTGGCGCGCGGCGGCATGGGCGTGGTGTATCTGGCGGCACGCGCCGACGGCGAGTACGAGCAGCGCGTGGCGATCAAGGTGACGGCGCATGCGCGGATCAGTGATGAGGTCTTCCGCCGTGAGCGGCAGATCCTGGCCGATCTGCGCCACCCGCACATCGCTCGCCTCGTCGACGGCGGTCGCGATCCGGAGGGCCATCCTTGGCTGGCGATGGAGCTGATCGAAGGGCAGCGCCTGGATCAGCATTGCGTCGATCGCGCCTTGCCCACTGCCGATCGACTGCGCCTGTTCCTGGCGGTCTGCGCCGCCGTGCACTTCGCCCATGGCCGCGGCGTGCTGCACCGTGATCTCAAGCCGGCCAATGTGATGGTGGATGCCGATGGCTCGGCCAAGCTGCTCGATTTCGGCATCGCCGATCTGATCGACGAGGGCGGCGAGGGCCTGCGCGCCTACACGCCGGGTTACGCCAGTCCCGAGCAGTTGCGCGGCGAGCCGGCCAGCATCGCCTCTGATGTGTTCCAGCTCGGCCGCCTGCTGGCGGCGCTGTTGTCCAGCGATCACGAGGAACGCGCCACCGTGCTCGGCGAGGCCGGCACCAGCGTGAACCGGCGCGTGCCGGATGGGCTGGATGCCGATCTGCGCGCGGTGATCGGCCGCGCCCAGGCACTCGATCCGGCCCAGCGCTACGCCAGCGCCGCGGCCCTGGCCGACGATGTGCGCGCGGTGCTGGAACGCCGTCCGGTCAGCGCAAGACCGCGCCACGCCGGCTATCTGCTGACGCGCTTCACCCAGCGCCATCCCTGGGGCGTGGGCCTGGGCAGCCTGGTGGTGTTGAGCGTGCTGATCCTGTCGCTGGCCTTCGCCCACCGGCTGGGCGTGGAGCGCGACCAGAGCCGGCTCGCCGCGCAGCGCGCCGAGGCCACCGCCGAGTTCCTGCTCGGCCTGTTCCGCGATGGCGATCCCACGCGCGGCATCGATCCCGGATTGACCGCACGCGAGCTGATCCAGACCGGCGCCGACCGCTTGATCGGCAATCGCCAATTGCCACCGGAAGTGCGGCGTGATCTGAGCTTGACCCTGGCCGAGATTCAATCGCGCCTGGCCGAGCATGCGCGCGCCGAGGCGCTGCTCGCCGAGATCGATCCGGATGCGGTGGATCCGGTGCGCCTGTTGATCATGCGCGGCCGCATCGCCGCCGGTCAGGGCCGTCCGCAGGAAGCCGCCGCCTTGTATCGCCAGGCGCTGGCCATGCGCAATGAGGCGCAGATCGAACTCTTGCTGGCGCGCGCCGAGTCCGATGGCGGCGACGCCGCCGGCCCGGCCCGGCTGGACGCCTTGTTGGCGCGGCGCGACTCGCTGCCGCCGGCCGTGCGCTTCAGCGTGCTGCTCAATGCCGGCGTGATGCGCTGGCGCGCGGCCAAGCCGCAGGAGGCGCTGGATCTGCTCGATCAGTCCCTGGCCGTGATCGAGGGTCTGTCCCCGCCCGCCTCGCCGGCGCCGGTGCACATCAATGCCGCGCTGGCGCTGATCGATCTCGCCCGCTTCGACGATGCGCTGGCGCGACTCAGCCTGGCCGAGCAGGCGCTGGAACGCTTCCCGAACCGCGGCTATGCGATCCGCGTGCTGCAGCAGCGCGGCATCGTGCACTTCCGACGCAATGACTACGAGGCCGCCCGGGAGAGCTGGCAGCAGGCGCTGGAGGCTTCGGCCAATGGCGTGGATCCGAGCATGCATGGCGCCGCGCTGCACAATCTCGCCACCACCTTCGAGGACAACGGCGACGCACTGCAGGCACTGGACTTCGGCCTGCGCGCCGCCATCGCCCGCGCGGCGCTGGGTGATCGTCCCGGGGCCTTGTCCTCGCGCATCAATGCCGCGGTCAAGCTGGGCCATCTGGCGCGTGCCGATCTGGCGCAGGAAATGGCACAGGCGGCGATCGCCGATGCGCAGGCGATGCAGCGCCCGGATCTCGAAGGGCGCGCGCAGCTGGCACTGGCGGCGGCACGACGACGGCTGGGTGATCCCGCCGCATTCCAGGCGCTGGATGCCGCGCTCGCTGCCTGGTCGGACGAGGCTTATCGCAGCAAGCGCCTGGATGCCCATCACGCGCGGGCGCTGGCGGCGATCGTGCTCGGCGATGCCGACCAGTACCAGCGTGCGCGCAAGGATTTCGCCCGCGAGGTGGAAGGTCTGGCCGATGCCGCGCAGCAACAGCGCGCCGCCCTGCTCGCCGCCTGGCCCGATCCGCTGGCCGCCGATGCGGCGAGCTGGCAGAGCGCCGCGCGCGACATCCAATACGCGCTGATCCTGGCCCTGTTGCGCGAGGGTCGCGCCGGCGCCGCCGCACAGCTGCTGCAGGGCATCAGTCCCGAGCCCAATGCCGGCTACTACGAACTGTTCGCGGCCGTGGCCAAGGCGCAATCCCGCGCGGCCGCGCAGGCGCAGGCCGAGGCCCAGGTGCGCGATTACGCGCAGGCCGCCGGCGATCTGTACGCGGCCTACCGCAAGGCGCCCGGCTGAGCCGCTCACGCGTGTCGGCCATCGCGGTGGCCGGGCTATGCTCCGTTTCCTCTGCGGCCCTGTCTCGCACATGACCGAAGTCACTCGACTGCTGGAACAAGCGCGGGCCGGCGATGCTGCGGCCTGGGACCGCGCCGTGGCGCTGGTCTACGAGGACCTGCGGCACATGGCGCGCGGCGTGCTGGGCGGCCCGGGCAGCGCCACCTTCAATGCCACCGGCCTGGTCCACGACTGCTACCTGCGGCTGTCGCGCGCCGGCGCCGATGGCGTGCTCAATCGCGCCCATTTCCTCGCCCTGGCGGCACGCGCGATGCGCCAGCTGATGCTCAACCACGCGCGCGACCGGGTCGCGCAGAAGCGCGGCGGCGGCGCCATCCACACCGACGTCGACGCGCATGCCGAGCAGATCGCCGCCGAGGCGCAGGGTCTGATCGAGCTGGACTCGGCCCTGGAACAACTGGGCCAGGAAAACGCCGACTTTGTGCGTGTGGTCGAATGCCGCATCCACGCCGGGCTGTCCGAGCAGGAAACCGCCGAGGCGCTGGGCATGTCGCTGCGCAGCAGCCAGCGCCTGTGGGCGGAAGCGCGCGAGCGGCTGGCGGCCCTGCTCGGCTGAAGCTGAAGCCCGGCCAACCCGATGCGATTGCGGCACGGGCACGCTTGCGCCCGCGCTTGGCAACATCGGCGCTCCCCACACCACGAGGAATGCCTCATGACATTGCGTGCTTCAAGCCTGGGTCTCTGCCTGCTGCTCGCCGCCGGCTCCGCAACCGCCGCGCAGCCCTCCAACTACGTCCGCGTCGATGCCGTCAGCGCCCAGTTCGATGTGCTCAGCCTGGACGATTCCAGCACCGGCCTGATGCTGACGCTGGGCTCGCGCTTCACCGACTACGTCGGCGCCGAGTTGTTCTACGCCGATCTGGGTGAAGTCGAAGGCGGTCGCCTGAGCGGATCTTCGCCGCTGGGCTTCAGCGGCTTCTCGGCGAACTTCGACGCCAAGGTCTATGGCGCTGGCCTCAACTTGCGCTACCCGATCGGCGACAGCGGCTTCTTCATGGGCGGCCAGGGCGGCATCCAGTGGTTCGACCTGAGCGGCAGTTACTCCACCGGCGGCTTCCCCGGCCCGATCTTCCGCTCGCTGGAGCAGAACGACGCTGGCGGCTACCTCGGCATCGCGCTGGGCTACCAGTTCACGGAGAGCCTGGACCTGTCGGCGCGCTGGACCCGTTACGCGGTCGACCTGGATCTCGGCAACCGCGAAGAGACCTTGGATCCGGAATTGCTGAGCGTGGGCCTGGAATATCGCTTCTGAGGCCATGAGGCGCCGCGTGCCCGGGCCTTTGGGGAGGCCCGGGCGCGCAGCGCAGCGCTTCACGGTTTCCAGTTGCGGAAGTAGGAGATCCAGGCGCGGTATTCCGGCGTGACCCGGGTGGCGCGCAAGGGCTGGGCGCTGGTCGCGGTGCAGGGAATGTCGGTCGCCGTCTTGCCGCACAGCGAGGTGGTGTGGATGCCGATCACCGCCGGCTGCCCGTTGAGGTAGGCGTACATGGCCGAGCCGCTGTGGCCGGCGCTGGCATCGCAGCTGTGGTCAAACAGGCGCGCCCAGCCATCGCCATCGGCAGCCTGGAAGTTGCCACTGCTGCAACTGCTGGCGTCGCCGTACAGGTGACGATCGTTGCACACCAGGCCCGAGAAAGGGTCGTCGCCAACATCGTCGATCCGCGCCACGCCATTGCGATCGGTGGCGTTGCACCAAGGGAAGCCGCGGTTGAACACCAGGCCGTTGGTGATCCCAGCATTGGTCAGTGTGGCGTAGCCCATCCATCCAGTCTGGTCACCGAGTCGATCCGGCAACACCAGGATGCCGAAGTCGTACTGCGCCGGGCCGCCGGCCGGGGTGGCCTGGCGCCACTCGGCGGGCGTGAAGTACCAGGTGAAGCTGCCCGAGGGAATCTGCGATCGGCCATAGCTCCAGTTGTTGCCGGCACGGCCAGGCGTGACGAAAAAGCCGGTGGACCAGGTGTTGCTCGGCCGGTCATACAGGCAATGCGCGGCGGTCACCGCATGGCGCGGGCCGATCAAGGTGCTGCTGCAGCGATTGCTGTGCTCGTTGATGGTGCGCCAGGGCCAGGCGGTGGTCCCCACCGTGAGCGAGGAGCGCAGCACCCGGTTGTCGCTGTTCTGGCTCCAGGCCTTGAGTTGGCTGCCGGGGATCGGTGCGTCGGGGTTGTCGTTGGGCGGCGGGCCGCCCTGTGGTCCAGCGGAGCCCTGCCGGCCGCGCCGCGCCGTCTCAGTGGCGATCCCGTCCAGATCAGCGCGCACCAGCTCGATGCGGAACTCGTTGCCGCTGGCGGGATTGAAGGCGGCAAAGCTGGCCAGCGGCGCGCCCACCGTCGAGCCCGGCGGCTCCACCGGCGCCTCAAAGGCATCGCCGGCCACGCGCTGGCCCTTGCCCACGTAGCGGATGTTCAGGCGCACGGGCGGGGCATTGCCCTGATAGAGATCGAGCATGGCCTCGAGATGCGCGTCTTCCAGCGCCAGTCGATCTTGCTCCACCGAAGGATCGAGGTCGAAGCCATCGGCGAACAACGGATCGCCGATGGTCTGGGCGTGGCAGCTCAGGGTGGTGCAAAGCAACAGGGCGGGCAGGAAGCGCATGGTCTGGGTCCACGGGAACGTGCCCAGCTCATACGCAGTCCGGTGCGCACGCGGATCATCTGCGCGCTCGCGCCGCGCCGCGCACCGCCACCACCAGCACGCCGGCGATGACCATGGCGCCGCCCAGCCACAGCGATGGGCCGGGGCGATCGCCCCACACCAGCACACCCAGCGCCACGGCAAACACTGGCGTCATCAGCAGCAGGGGCGTGACCTGCGCCACCGGATGGCGCTGCAGCAGCACGTAGAGCAGCCCATGACCGACCAGCGAGGCGGCAATCGCCGAGTACAGCACGCCGCCCCAATCCATCCAGCCGGCCTCGCTGAACAGCGCCACATCGACAGGCTCGATCAGCAGCGAGGTCAGCAGCAGCGGCGGCACGCTGATCACCGCCGTCCACGCCTGCAGCTGGAAGGTGTGCAAGCCCGGCAGCCGACGCAGCAGGACCGTGCCCAGGGCCAGGGTGATCGCCGCCAGCAGCGACAGGATCAGGGCTTGCGGGGCGTCCAGCACCAGCGGGTCGAAGGCCAGCACCGCCACCCCGCAGAAGGCGATCGCGGTGCCGATGCCGCTGCCCAGGCTGGGCTTCTCGCCCAGCAGCGCCCAGGCCAGCAGCGCAGTCATCGGGATGTAGCTCTGCAGGCTCAGTGCCACCGAGCTGATGTCGCCAGCAGCCTGGATCGCCCAGAAATTGAAGCCGAAGTGCAAGGCGCCATTGCACAGCGCCACGAAGATCAGGCGCGGCACCAGCGGCCGCGGCACCGGGCGCAGAAAGCGCAGCAACAACAGGCCCACCGCCAGCAGGCGCAGCGCGGTGAACAGAAAGGGCGGGAAATGCTGCAGCGCCTGTGCGGAGGCCAGGAAGTTGCCGGCCCAGCACAGGCAGATCAGCAGGACGAGCGCGAAGTCGCGTAACGGAAGCACGGTCGGACCAGTGCCAGGGCGTCACAGCATGCCATCGCCCCAGGGCCCCGAACGAGCGCCTCGGCGCGGCCCGCGCCCGCTTGGCGCGATGGACTCAGTAGCCCTGACAGGACAGCAGGTCGCGGTCGTTGATCACCCACTGGTGGCGGCCACCGCAGATGTCCACATTGCGCACCTCGCAGCGGTCGCCGTCTTCGTCGATCAGCATCACATCGTAGTCGTCGCAAGGCACGCCGCGCAGCAGGAAGCTCTCCCCGCTGGCGATCACATCCTCGCGCAGCTGATCCGGACCCCACTCGGAGTCGTTCACGCTGGACAGGTACAGCTGGTAGATGTCCCAGCTCGAGCGATTGACGATGGTGACGTTCGAGGGCGCGGCATCCGCAGTCGCGACAAAGACGTTCAGGCTCAGACACGCGGCGAGCAGGAGGGGACGCATCGAGGGGCTCCAATGGGCGAGACACAACCAAGCGGCTGCGCGCGCAAGGCTAGCGCGCCGACGCGCCCTCGTTGTGGTCCTGGTTGTAGTTGTTTTGGGCGGTGATGCGGGCAGCGCGGTGGATCGCGCGCAGCGCCTTTCGTGAGCTGGTTGCAGAGCAGCACTCCGGACCGATGACCCGCACGCCGCAAGGCCTTCGCCTTCTCCTTCGGTCGAGGGTTGAATGGCAACCTTGGTGTGGCGTGCGACCAGGGTCTCGGGCTGGGCCTGAAGGGCGCTCCGGCACAGAAGCAACCACCCCGCCCTTCGGGGCACCCCTCCATGGGAGGGGAATTCACGCCGTGGGCTGCGCTTGATTCGCCTTCGGGGGAAGAGCGACCACCCCGTCAGGCTGCGCCTGCCACCCCTCCAGGGGAGGGGAATTCACGTCGTGGGCTGCGCCTGACACGCCTCGTGGGGAGGGGAGTTTTGCGTTGTCGGCCAGGTGCGCAGACGGCGTGGCGTGGTGGTCATTTCCCCTCCTTTGACCCAAGCCCCAAAACAACGCCGTGCCCCATTCCCCTCCCCCGGAGGGGTGCCCCGAAGGGGCGGGGTGGTCGCTTTTCCCCCTCCCGACAGGCCCGCGTGCCCCATTCCCCTCCCCCGGAGGGGTGCCCCGAAGGGGCGGGGTGGTTGCTCTCCGTTCCCGCAGCGACCGACCGGTCGCCCGTCACGGCCCAAGCACAGACCCCTTCCGTCGCCCCCATCCAGCCTCTACTCGAAGATCTCCGACGGATCGCTGTCGAGTTCCTGCAGTCCGGCCGCATCGAGCCGCGCGTAGGCTTCCTCCGAGGCGCGCAGACCCCAGGTCTCGAAGAAGGCGCGCAGATCGTGGCCGGTCAGCTCGCACATCGCTTCCACGAAGGCATCCACACGTTCGCTGTCTTCGGCATCCTCCGGCAAGGGATGGGCGCGGAAGTGCTTGTGCAGATCCTGGTACAGCTCCCAGCCGTAGGTTTCCTTGAGCTGGTGGAACATCACCAGCTTGATGAAGAAGCCCTCGCCATCCTCGTCCACTTCGGCGGTGTAGTCCGGCGCACCCTGGGCCAGATAGTCGCGCGCCAGATCCATCAGGTTGCCGCCTTCCTCGCCGACCTGGAGCAGGGTGCTGGTCTGTCCGAATCGCTCCTGCACGTAGAGCGAGAAGATGTTGACGTTGACCTCCACCAGCGCCTCAAAGGTCCACGAGTGCTGCTGGTGCATGTGGCCGGTCTCGTGCCAGATCCCCCACTTCTCGCGCAACTGATCCGGATCGGTCAGCTCGTTGAAGTTGATGTCCAACATGCCGATGAACTGGTCAGTGGCGTACATGTAGAAGTTCTCACGATCTCGCGGCGACACACGGAAGTCGACGAGATAGTGAAAGCGCAGCGGTGAACGACGATCGCGCGCGCTGCTGCCGTCGAAGCCTGCCAACTCATCCTGCCAAGCCAGCACTTGCTCGAGCACCGCGAGTGTCTCATTGGGATCGTCGATGGGCTCGCGCGCGTGATCCGCCGCGGGCAGGGTGATCAGCGCGTGCTCGCTGATGAGCTGCACGTAGGGCGCGTCGGCGTGCGCGTCCAGCTCCTGCGCCCAGTCCTCGCCATCCATGTTCGCGTCCACGAAGAGTGGCAAGGGCGTGCCGCCTTCCAGCTCGATCAACACCTCGGCCGGCGCCGTGCTCTTCCGCGCCGGCGTGTTGTAGCGGAAGAACAAGGGACCGTCCTGTTCCACGCGCAAGCGGTTCTCGCCCTCGCTCAGGCGCTGCACCTGCTCGCTCTGTTGCGATCCCCACATCGGCAGGAATCCCACGGTGGCCGCCAGCACATGACCTGCCGTTAGGCCTTGCACCTGGATCACCAGCGTCTCGCCGCGCCGCACGAAGCGCCCGGCCGGCTGCTGATCGCTTAACTGCATGCGATCCATGCGCCTGGCTTCCCGCACCGGATCGGGCAAGGGGCTCAGCACATAGCGCCCGGACTCGTTATCCAGCTCCGCCGCCGACAGCGCGGCGCCACACCACAGGGCAGACAGCAGTAGCACCAGGCGCATTCGAGGTTCTCGGCATCATTGCGGGCCTGCAGTATCCCGAGTCCCGAGTCCCGAGTCCCGAGTCCCGAGTCCCGAGTCCCGTGTCCCGACTCCCGAGCGGCGAGCCCGCATGGCCCAGTTTTCGGCCGCATCCCGTGGACTTGGTACCACCCACACTCAGGACACCGCGATGCGTGCCACCCTTGCTCTGCTGTTTGGCCTTGCCCCCAGCCTTTGCCTGGCCGCAACCTTCACCGTGACCCGGCATGACGATCCTTTACCCGACGCCTGTCTGCCGGGCGATTGCTCGCTCAGAGAAGCGGCGATGGCCGCCAGTGCGCAGGCCGACGCCGACACCATTGTGCTCGCGGGCGGGACCTACTTTGTCTCGCGCGTCGATCCCACGCCCGGCAACGACAACGAGCCTGACAGCGGCGCGATCAAGCTCGATCACGGCAATGTGAGCCTGATCGGCCTCGGCAGCACGGCCACGCGAATCAAGTGGACCGAGCCCAATGCGAGCGGGGTGGTGCAGATCCATCGCCGCCTCAACACGCCGGCAAGGACCGTCGCCGTGCAGGGCATGGTGATCTCGCATGGCACACAAGGATGTCTGTCGACCTCTTCATCGACCAATGACGACCAGATCGAGCTGACCGATGTCATCGTGGAGTCGTGCACTGGCCGTCCAGCCTTGCATGTCCAGAACACCGATCTCACGATCACCGATTCAATCGTGCGCAACAATTCCATTGCCCAGGGCGGCGGAGCTGGCATCGACATTCTCGGATCGATCACGATCTTGAGCTCCAATCTGCAAGTCACCGGCAACGTGGCCGCATTCGGGGGCGGCGGCGTGCGCATCTACGGTGTCATTGCCATCGTGCAGTCGCATGTGACCTGGGTCGACGACGGCCGCAGCCTGATTGCCAACAACCAGACCAATGGCAGCGGTGGCGGGATTCAGGTGAGCGGCCCCGCGTCCCTGCAACTCGCGACCGTATCGACGGCACCGAGCAGCCAGCGGATGACCATTCGCGACAATGTGGCGGTGGGGCTGGGCGGCGGCATCCATGTGCAGACATTTCAACCTGCGTCGACCAACCGGCTGGAGCGCCTGCGCATCATTGGCAACAGCGCCGCCTCGGGCGGCGGTATCGCCGCGCTGTCTCACCTGCAGCTCGTGGGCAGCGAAATCGCCTCAAACACTGCGACTGGCAACGGCGGCGGTGTCTATTTCGAGAGCGAGTGGAGTGGCCGCAGCCTGCAGCAGGTGGCGCTGAGCGGCAACCAGGCGGGTGGCGGCGGCGGTGGCATTGCTGCCGATTGCAGCGACTTTGAAGTGCTCAATGCCTCATTCGATGGCAACCGTGCCGCCAGCGGTCGCGGTCAGGCCATCGAGACCGAGGGTCAGGTCCTCATGCGCCATGCCACGGTGCGCGGCAACGGGACGCACAACACGCCGGGCATTCGCAAGGCTTACCACACGCTGTGTGCGGCCGACAGAATCAAGATTGCGAACAGCCTGATCACAGACAACTGTTCTTCGGTGGTTACCGGCGGCATTCAAAGCGAGGGCGGCAATCAGTACGGCTTGCGTGCCAGCGCGTGCCCGGCCCTGCAAACCGATCGCCGGCAAAGCGACGACTCGGTGTTTGGCCTGACACTGGGTGCCTACGGCGGTGCCTTCAACGTCTGGGGCTGGTCGACGCTCAGTCTCTTGCCGCCGGCACGCCCGCAGCGCGACTTCGGGCTGACGGCCAATTGCACGGCCGTCGATGTACGCGGACTGCCGCGCATCGGCCGTTGCGATGCCGGTGCCTTCGAACAGCAGTGAGCCTCGCGCGCCGGATCGCAGTCGACAGGGCTGCGATCCGGCGCGACTGCCTTCATGACATGCGTCCGGACCACCGACGTGGTCATGGCGGGAGCGCGCTTGCGCGCCATCAGGCCTGACCGCGCAGCGTGTTGGGCCATCAAAGCGTCAAGCGCAGGGTCTGGCCAACCGGCAGTGCCAGCCAGTCCTTGGTGAGACTGGCGATCAGCCGACGCACGGCCAGGATCGCGTCCTCGTCCACCGGCAACATCGAGCAGGCCCGTGCGTCGCAGGTGACCCGATAGAGATCGATCATCTCGGCCGGCGCCGCATGGCCGCCCGACCACTCATCGCCCTGGAACACCTCCACGAGGCGTTCCACGGCATCGCTGTGATCCTCGGCTTGCATCTGGAACGAGGCCATCTCGCCCTGCTTGACCCGGGTCAGGAAGCCGCGCGCCTGGAGCGTGTGCTCGACGGCGTAATGGACCATGTCATGCGGAATGATGCGCTGCTTGGGACACTCGATCAGCTCCGGATCCCGGTTCGGCCGGATCACCTCCAGACGATCGTACTTACCCGCACCCTTGCTGAAGTTGAGAATCATCGTGTCCTCGCGAATTGGCGCCAAGGCGCGGCGCAAGCGATGCGCGGTCGTGGCCATCGCAGCCCGGCATTGCGGCGGTCGAAGAAACGTAGCACAAGTGCTGCGGGAGACAGCGCGCGCACCCTGCAAGTCAGCCCTCAGCAGCGCAGCATCAGCTTCCGTCGACGCTGGCCCGCGCAGTCGCCTCGAAGTCCTGCGGGTAGATGGTGATTTCCAATGCGACGCCCAGCGTGCCTGCAAGCCTGACCAGCTCCATCGGAAAGGTCTCGGACTGCATCACGAATGCGTCGCCATCAATTCGAAGGTCCACCGGGAAGTCGAGGCGAATGTCCTCGACGCCAGGTGTCGCGCGGAGCTCCGCGATGGCCGTGGCATGGGTCTGAAGAAAGCGCAGGGCGTCCGACACCTGGCTGCCCACGCTGTCCCAAGGCGCATCGCTCACGCCGACCGTGAACCCGGAAGACTCGTTCTTGCGCCCGCCCGGGTCAGATTGCCGACGGGCTTCGCCCGCACGAAAGATCTTGACGGCGATGAGTCCTGAGCTCGCCAGAGCGAGATCGGGATCGAAGCTTCGTCCCCACACGCGCAGCACACACATTTGGCTCAGTCTTCCGGGTAACGGTGACCGGCAGTCTAGTGTGGTGTTCCGCAATTACCTTGAACAATTTCCGCGTCTTTTGCCCCGATG
>ERZ1066138.18-NODE-18-length-51212-cov-9.334519_pt1 | contig 51212 bp, 47 predicted proteins | sample MGYA00382785_ERZ1066138 | MGnify/ENA primary metagenome ERZ1066138 (study PRJEB33369, sample SAMEA5778368) | biofilm metagenome | biome: Industrial cooling water; feature: Water cooling tower basin; material: Biofilm | place: United Arab Emirates | collected... | reverse complement strand
GCCACCGCCTGATCGGCCGCCGCCAAATCCGGGACCACCGCCCCCGCCACCACCTTGCGCCGCAGCACCTCCGCCTCCTCCTCCGCCCCCGCCGCCTCCCCCGCCACCACCTCTCCCTCCTCCGCCTCCGCCACCATCACGCTGGGCGAGAACAAAGGAGCCATCTGGTGCAGCGGTGGGAGACTGCGCGGCGGCGGGTGTGAGCAGCAAGACACCCGCTGCGATGGCCGATATCGCCAAATTGTGATTCATCACTTTTCCTCCTGATCATCTGTCTTTTTTGTTTTGCGTTCCACATCCGCTGACGGTCGCTGAGAGCGATCGGCTTCGGCTGGAAACCTGCAACGGTAACTGTGCGAAGATCGGGTTTGTTCCGGTCGTGAGGCAAGTCACGCCGCATCCGCAGCATCTTGAACTCGACCAGGCGGATCGTTTGCGAAGCGGCACAGCTTACTTGCGGATGCCTTCGACGTGAAACTCGAGCTCCACCGTTTTTGCGGCAGGGCCTAGTTCCCTGATGATGCCGAATTCAGACAACACGAGCTCAGTTTTGCCAGTAAAACCGTGCCTAAATCCACCCCATGGGTCCGCGCCGCCTCCGATGTACGCGGCGGTGATCGCGACAGGTCTTGTGATTCCGCGCAGTGTGAACTCGCCCGCGATGACAGCTTTGCCGTTGCCGTCGGCTGTCACGGACTTACTGACGAACGTTGCCTGAGGGAAAGTGGCCACATCGAGAAAGTCGGCGCCGCGGAGATGCTTGTCGCGCTCAGCATGATTTGAGTTCACGCTCTTGGTGTCGATGGTGACCGAAATGCCGGAGGCCGAGGGGTTCGTTTCATCGTAGCGGAATGTTCCAGAGAAGGTGTCGAAGCGGCCCGTCAGCCAGCTGAACCCAAGATGCTGGACACGGAAATTAATGGAGGCGTGGCCGCCCTTCGTATCGATCACGTATTCGGCGGCTGAAGCGCTCATTGCGCTGAGCGCACAGATGACCAGGCAAAGTCCGCGAAGCATCATTGTGCGTCACTCCTTCGATCAAGGGACAGCGGGTGATCAAGAGGCAGGGGGCGATCAAGATGCAGCGAGAGTTTGGAACTCCGAGGCTGCGCTCTGTGGTGTGCGAGAGCGTGCCTAATCGCAGCGGATGCATGGAGTGCCGTGAGCCCCATCAGGCCATACGCGATCCAGCGGTGAAGCGGTCCCGCTGCGTCGGAGAGGCTCTTGTTCTGCATAAGGGCTGGCACTTCAAACCAGCCGAAGACATCAATGGGCCGACCGTCGGCAGTTGAAATGAGATAGCCGCTCAGCATGAGACACAGCAGCAGCGGATAGAAGGCGAAGTGCACGATCCGTGATGCTTTGAGTTCGAAGGGGGTGAGGCCGGGGCGCACCGGCTTGATGCTGGTGAGGCGCCAGGCGATGCGCAGGAGCAGCGCAAACAGAATGACCATTCCGGTACTGCGATGAAGGGCGGGGGCGCGCGTGTAGTAGTAGTCGTAGTAGTCGAGGCGAACCATCCACCAGCCCATAGCGAACAGCGCAATTATCCCCGCCGCCATGCCCCAATGCAAACTTTGCGAAACGAGCCCGTAACGCGAGGAGTTATCCCTGATCAACAACAAACCGCATTCTCCCACGGTGTGCGCCCATGAGGATAACTTTTGATCAGGATCGCGGCCATATGGCGGCGTAATCGCTGTATTTTCGACAAATCAAAAAATTACAATTGCGCTTCATAAGTAAATTGGAGAGCAAAATGAAAACTACTCCGAATGCGATGCTTTCAATCGCGATGCTGGCATCGGCAATCGCGCTGGCTCCCGCTGTGCAGGCCGAGAGCTACGTCTTCAACAGCCGAAAGAGCGAAGTGCGATTTACCTATGCCATGGGAGTTCTGACACAGCGCGGCCGGTTCAGTCAGGTGGAGGGCGATCTGCAGTTCGACGAGCGTGCACCCGAAAAGAGCCGCGTATTTGCGAAGATCGCAACAGCGAGCATCGAAACCGGTCAGCCGATTGTCGATGACGAGTTGAAGGGCGCTAACTTCTTCAATGCCAAAGCATCTCCGACGGTCACGTTTCGGAGCCAATCCGTGAAGCCAATCGCACCTGATGCGGCGCTCATTACGGGTGATATAACGGTCAATGGGATCACAAAGCCCGTCACGCTCGATGTGAAGGTGACGGCCCACGAGGACCCTGCGCTCAAGTATAGCAAAGGCAGCAAGAAGTTCGTCGGTACGACCAAGATCTCCCGAAGTGCCTTCAAGATGGATTCTTACCCCGATATGGTCGGCGACGAGATCGCGATTGAGATCGATGCAATCGTTCGCCCAAAGAAGTAGGCGTCCCCTGACGACATGTCGGGGACTAGAACTTGCGGCGCAATTCGGTTCGGATGCCGAAGTTATCTTCGGCATCCTCAAGGATCTGATAGGTGGCGTCGGCGCGAAAGAGCCAGGCGCGGTCGAGTGGGATCTGATAGCGCGCGCCTAGAGCATACTGCGCATTCTTCGCGCCAATGCCGTCGTCTTCGAAGGGCTGGACCATGGCGGCCTCGACGACGATCTGCTGATCGAGATTGAATAGGTATTGCAGGCCGATCGCTCCTCCCCAGGCATTTGACGCGGTGTCGTCGAGCTTTGGGTAGCCCGTCAGCGCATCCGTTTCGAAATTGATCCCGACGTTCTTGAGAATGCCTGCTCCATTTCCGTCCACCAGAGGCCGGGGGTTGTCGAAGCCGATGAAGAAGTTGGCGTAAGGGAGCAGCGTGCTCGGCAGCCCCGTGATCAAGCTGTTTTCGGAAATGACAGCATAGCCATCCTCGCCATCGTTGCCGAAGTTTGCAAAGACCCGTGTGGAGTTCGACACGGTGTTTGCGTAGCGCCGTGTGTATGCGGCGGTGAGGTAATGTTCGAGCAGTCCATCTGCTTCGTTGGTACCCTGGACCATGCCGTAGCCTGCCTCGATGTAGCCGCTGAAGGCATCGATGAAGGTGGTGACGCCGTAGAGATTGGCGTTGTCGTTATCGGGTTTTCCGTTGGCGCCGAGCACATTCGCGTTGTCGATGTTGTCGAACGCGGCAAAGAATGTGACGTCGTAGTTTGCAAGTCCGAGAGTGGCCATATTTTTTGCGGGCAAGGTGACAGCGCCGCCGAGGATGGCATCATTGGCCCAGATCCCATTCTGCAGAAACAACGGGTAGAGGCCGACGACGAAGGGAAGATCGAAGCTGGCCGGGGTTCCGGAAAAGCCAGAGTAGAGCGATCCCACATCGCCTTCGAAGAAGAGTGTTTGAGGCAGTGGGTCGAATTCGTCGTTGAACTGGCCATTGCCATCGCCGGTACCGAATTCAAAGCGGGTGAATGCGACGTTGCCCTGTTGCAGCGGCGTGAAGAAGGCGTGGATCCGTTCGGTTCCTGTGATCTTGAAATCAACGTCGAGGTTCAAGCGGGTAGCAATCTGGGCGATGTCCTTGCCGTTGTTCCTATTGTAGGCGACGGCGGTGCGCCAATCGCCATAGACGGCCAGCCCAGGGAGCAGCGGATTGAGTTCGCCGAGGACGGTGCTGCTTTCATCGTACATTCCCGACGTGTACTGCTCGCGCCCGATCTCGAGGAGTGGACGGGGTGGCTCGACAGCACTTTTGCCGCCATAGATTTCGGCCTGCTCTTGCGCGTCGTAGGCCGTGTCGTACGTGGGGCCGTCGCGGAAAGCTGCGTTGACAAGTTTGTCCTCCTTGTGAGACGCGGCGTCTGTTTTTGATGTGGTCTCTGCTTTCGAACTTGTCTCGGTGGCGTCGATGGCTTCGTCTATCGGGCCGCGGACATGTGTTTTGGCAATCCAGGTCTCGTTCGCGTTGGGCTGTTGTGCGCTGACTGTCGTCGATGGTTCTGCCGTTGAAGCGGACATTCCGATGTATCCGCTGGTCACGATAGCCGCGACCCCAAGTGTGGTCTTGGCATAGGCGAGGCTCGCCGCGGTCGCATTCCGGGTCATACGCATGCTCCAGGTGGTGCGGCTGATCCCGTCAGAATCTTGCCGACGCAGTCGAACGTGTGATGGAGGCTTCGGACCCGCCTGATGGGACGCACGAGCGCGTCCCATCCGAAGTTGCTCTTGGTGTGCGGCGTTAGTTTCTGACGTCGATGTCCACCGCGTAGGCGTGAAAATTCATGATGCGCTCGTTCATGCTCTGCTCCATCGCCTTGGTCGCGCCCACGAAGCGCATGAAATAAATTGGCTCGGCTCGGCTGCGCATGCGGAAGGCGAGTTTGTATTTTCCAGCTTTCTTGATCAGGGCTCCGGGCACCTTATAGCTGGCAACCTTCTCCGCGAGCGGGGCGAGGGAATGGTTTTCCATGCGCACGAGCGGCGGGTGGTTGAGGACGGATGTCGGAATTCCCGGCGGGCGCAGATGCGGCAGAGGGTCGATGTCGAAGTTCACCGGGAGGTACATCTCGCGGTCGGTCCCCTTGACGTTCGTTGTCAGGAACTTGGTCTGGAAATTGACGAGTTGCTGATCGGTGGCGATACGTCCGGCGGCGACGTCGAGGCTATGCAAATCGGCCATGTCGCCATTGCTGTCGACATAACCGGACTCCCAGATGTTCTGACCATCGGGGTCTACGAGGGCGACGTTCACCCAGAGCTGCGGCTGGGCGCCCAGAGAACCGGAAGGCAGATTGTGGCCCTTGTTCGTGTTCTTGATCCGATATGAGAAGGCGAGGTCGCCGCCGATCCGCGGTGTGCCATCAATGAAGGGGCCATCGATTTTGCTCGAGTTCTCCATGACCTGCCTTCTGATGCGGTCGCGCTCGTCGAGCTTGGCAAGGTTTTCATCGATGATCAGGCGCGCTTCCTCGCGGTCGAGCGCATCGGCCCAGCGTTTGGGAAAGGTCACCTTGAGCTTGCCGGCCGCGACCTTGTCCTCGAACTTGGTCGTTCCCCAGCCCGCACGCCAATCGAACTGCAGCCAATCCTCGATGCTGATGTCCTTCGCCTTGATGTTGTGCGGGAAGACGCCGGGGTGCGCGATTGAATAGCCGGGACCGATGAAGCGATGATTGGCGTGCTTGCGTCCGGGGTTGATTTCCTTGCCGCCGACGATCGCGGATGGCGCTTTGGCATATCCTTGGGGCTTACCTGGGACTTTGCCCATGTGGCAATCTTGGCAAGAGATACCCTCTTTGCGCGCGGGGCTGTCGCGGTACTGATCCCAGACGATCTCGAGCTTGATGCCGAGGTTCACGGCGACCTGGTGGCAGCTGACGCAGAACTCGGATTTGCTGATCTGGTCGTTGGTGATCATGCCTGTGTGAATCTGGTTGCCGCGCTCCTTCTCGCTGGTGGCGACCGTGTAGGTGTCCTTCTTGGCGATGACGTCCTTGATGACGCTTTGTTCGCCGCTGCCGTAAACGGGATCGAAGATTTTGCCCGGCTCGATGCGGCGCTCGCCGTTGACCTTGCCGTATTGCTCCTTGACGCGGTGGCAGGTGATGCAGGTGACGCCTTCGCGTGAGATCGGGCTGCGCTCCCAGAGCGGCGCGTCCCGCTTCTCGCCGAGCTGCGTGCCTGCCTGCTGGTGGCAGCGGACGCAAAAGGTGCCAACCGTGCCCTGAGTGAGTTCCTGAAATTTCTGCTCGAATTTGTGGAACATCGGCGAGATTGATGCGTAGGCGTGGTTGGATGACGACCACTCATCATAGATCTGCTTGTGGCACTCGCCGCATTGGGAGGCGGTCGGGTAGAGCTCTTCATCACTGGCAGCAATCGCCTTTGCCAGCGTCGTGGCTGCCTCTTTCTGCGATTGAGGAGACGGGGTGGATTTTGTGATTTCCGCTGCCGAAAGTGCGGGTTTGTTTGGTGCCTGATTGGCATTCACGGACGAAATGAACGCGCATCCCCACACGGCAAAAATTGCTTGGACCAGTGCCCATTGTTTCGCGGCGTTTTTCATTGCGAAGGCTCTTTTCAGCGGCGATCCATTCGATTTCAGACGAGCACAAACGGCACTTCTAAGGCTTGGCTTTCGAAATCAAGAAGCAGGTTTTCATCCGGAAATGGGCTACGATGTGGCGAAATGATTATGCATTTTCGAGTTCAAAATAGCTTGGCGTCGATTGCATCAATAGCGATCAAACATGCTTAGGCTTTGCTTTGGTGATATGCTCTAAAATCGAAAAATGAGCGGACATTCTCTCGCCATTTTGGTGCCTGTAATCAAAATTCATTGAATTCAAACGTTGCCCTCAACGGAAGGATGACGCGGTGGCAGAACGCTGCAAAATCACGGTGAACGGCAGAACGATTTCGGCGCGGCGTGGCGAGGTTCTGCTTGATGCGGCTCTAAGTGGCGGTGTTGATCTTCCCTACGATTGCCGTGCGGGACATTGCGGCATGTGCTGCGTGCGTGTGGTCTCGGGTGCCGTAAGCGGCGGTGAAGGAGCGGAGCCCGGTATCGTGCACGCGTGTCAGTGCAGGGTCGCTGGCGATGCGGTTGTCGAGAGCGCCGCGGCGGCAGGTGTGCGCACCGTCAGCGGTGTGCTCGCCTCGTTGCGTCTGCTGTCAGCGCATGTCGTGGAAGTGGGCATTCGGACGGATCGCGCGCTGCCGCATCATCCGGGGCAGTACGCGCAGGTCCGCTTCGCAGGATTTCCGAGCCGTCCGTACAGCATCACATTGCCGATGAACGCCGACGCCGATAGCCGGCTGACATGGTTCCACATCCGGCGCGTGCCGGACGGGCGCGTGACTTCGGCGATCGGGAAGACGATCCGATTGGGGCACCGGGTGTCTCTGAAAGGGCCCTATGGATCTGCGTATTTCAGGCCCAATCTACAGAGCCGAAAAGTGCTGGTGGCGACGAATACGGGCTTTGCGCCGATTTGGGCAATTGCTGTAGCGGCTCTGCGGGAACGTCCGGACCGGATGATGATGGTGATTGCCGGTGGGCGGACGCTGAGCGCGATCTATATGGGTCCGGCGCTGGCGCAGCTTTCGCGTTTTCCGAATGTGCAGATCGTAGCGGTGAGCAGCGCGGGGCAGGATCCGGACCGCCGCGTGCTGCCAGGACGGCCGACGGACTATCTCCCGCTCTTGCTGCCGAGCGACGTGATCTACGCATGCGGTGCTCCGGAGATGGTGGAGGCGGTGAAGGCGATCGCGGCGCGACACGGCGCGGTGTGCCATGCAGATCCGTTCGTGCCGGCGACGGACGCGAAGCCGGTGGCGAACGGTGCGACCGTACGAACCCGCGCGAGGATGCTGCAACCGGGAGGATTGTCTGTCTCCAGTGTCTAGAACGGATCGGGTCCTGCTGGCCGGGTTTCTTTTGTCCGGCGGGGTCGTGATGGCAGCAGGATTGGCTATGGGTGCCGCCGGCAGCGCCGATCGAACAAAGATCGTCGGAACGAATGCATGCGCCGAATGTCACAAGCAGGAGGCTGAGGCATTGAAGGGAACGCACCACTTCAAGACGTTTCGCGAAATGCCGCGCGATGCCGCCGCAAACAAGATCGCGAAGGCCATGGGTGTGCGGCGCGTGAAGGCAGAGAGCGTGTGCCTGAATTGCCATTTCACGGTGCAGGAGAAAGGCGGGAGCGCTGAGCCGATCTCCGGCATCTCGTGTGAATCATGCCATGGCGCGGGCCAGGACTGGATCAAGGTGCACAGCGGCTACAGCGGCAAGACCGCTGCGACGGAAACAAAGTCCGAGGCGGCGGCGCGTTGGAAGCAGGCGGAGGCTAAGGGAATGATCCGTCCAGGATCGGTCTATGCGCTCGCGAAGAATTGCTACAGCTGCCATGTGGTGCCGCATGAAGAGCTTGTGAACAAGGGCGGACACTTGCCCGGCAGCGCGTTTGATCTGGTGGCATGGTCGCAAGGCGAAGTGCGCCACAACACGTGGCATTCGAAGGGCAAGGATAATGTCGCGGCGAGTGCGGCGCGGCGGAGGATGCTCTACCTCGTCGGCCTCGGCGTGGAATTGGAAACGGCTCTTCGTGCGATCGGCAAAGCCAGCGCGAGGAAGATCTATGCCTTCGACATGGCGGCGCGAGCGGACCGTGCCCGTAAGCAGCTGGCCGCCGCTGCCAAAGCCGTGCCGGGTGTTCCGGAGATCGAGAAGCTTGTCGAACTTGGCCACGCTGGCGCGTTGAAGCTCAACAATGAAGGCGCGTTGTTGGCCGCGGCGGATGGCATTGCCAAAGTTCTTGAAGCGATCAGCGCAAAGTACGACGGCAGCACGATGTCCGGGCTCGATACCTTCATACCGACGCCGGACAAGTACAAGGGGCAGGCGCGCGCCGCGGCGGCGGTGAAGTGACCGAGCGCGCCGCCGGCGTCAGAGCGGCGGCCTGGTGAGGATGCGAGTGATGCGTCAGGCGATAGGGGCTGCTGGACTGACGTTCAAAGCCAAGACGAGCGGAAACGGGTTTAGCACTGCGAGATCTCTGACACGGGGTCTGCTTCCGATCATCACGATCGCTGGTTTGTCGGGCGGCCTGTTCTGGCTCACGTCGATCTATGAAGGCAGCTTGCGCGATCCGCGCTATCTCGACGGATGGGTGCTCGCGGGTGGCATGGGGCTGCAACTGTTCTTTCATCTTGCGATCAAATCCGGGTTCTCGCCAAGGTCCGTCCTGCGCTGGCGAACATTCCATATCTTTCTCGGATATCTGCTCATTGCCGCTTTTGTTTCGCACTGCGATTTTTCGTGGCCGGATAGCGCGTTCGAATGGATGCTATGGTTCGGCTTTGTGCTCGTGACGATGAGCGGAGCGGCGAGTGCCTTTCTCGTCTGGTCCATGCGGTCCAAGCTTTTGGCGGACAGCAGCCTCAGTTTCGAGCGCATTCCGGTCCGGCGCGCCGAACTGGAGCGCGAGGTGCAAGCCGCGATTATGACAGATGATCCCGCGCATATTGCTCTCGGTCTTCCGCAGCCGCCCTATGATGCCTGGATCGCCGATCTTTATGCCAATCAACTCCGGGAGTTTCTTCAGGGTCCGGGGAATGCGCTGGCGCATCTCATCGGATCGCAGCGTCCGCTGAGGCATCTGATCGATGAGATCGACGAGGTCTCTCGCTATGTCGACGCGCGCAATCGCGACAAGCTCGACGTCATCCGTGATCTCGTCATAGAAAAAGACGGTCTCGACTTCGCGCATGTGCATCTGAGGCTCAGCCGTGGTCTCATGTTCCTGCATGTGCCCATCACGTACGCGCTGATGGTGCTGACAGTCGCCCACGTCATGATTGTGTATGCGTTCGCGTCGGGTGGCTGGTGATGCCGCCGTCGCAGACCAACAAAGACGTCCGACCCGGTGCGAGGCGTGATCGCATCGCCCAGTGGCTTGCGGTCGCGATGGTGGTTTGCCTTGCCGCAATCCTTTTCGGCACGGCCGGTTTGAACATCCTCATGCCGGGACCGCTTACCAGCGCGCACGGCGGTGTGGAAGCGTGCAGCGCGTGTCATACGAACAGCGGGACGACGAAACTCAGCTGGCTCCATGGGCTCGTCGCCGGAGATCGCGCCGCGGACAGCAAGGCCTGTCTGACGTGCCATAAGATGCCGCAGACCGCCATGAACGCACACGGCGCTACGGCGGACGTTCTGAAGGAGAGCACGGTTCGGCTCACGAAACTTGCGATGGGAAAGACGGACGCAGGATCTCCAGGGGTGCAAGGCCTCCTGTCGCAAACGCAGGTCGGGGAAGCGCGCGGGCCCTTTTGCGGCACATGTCACCAGGAGCATCAGGGCGCGAACTTCGACTTGCGGACGATCACCAACGAGCAGTGCCAGTCGTGCCATGTTCTGAAGTTCGGCCACTTCGACAAGGACCACCCGGAGTTCAGCAATTATCCGTTCGAGACTAGAACGCGCCTTGTGTTCGATCATGCCGGTCATTTCGGCAAGCATTATCCGGAGATCGCGAAGAAGGAACCGGATAAGCGAATTCCAGAAACATGTTCGAGCTGTCACGATAGCCGCGGCGATAAGCGGGTTATGGCGGTTGCGCCGTTCGAGAAGACGTGCGCGTCCTGTCATGGGGATCAGATCACCGGCAAGCAGCGTGTCAGCGGACCCAAGGGAATCGCGTTTTTGTCGCTTCCCGGTCTCGATCTCGAAACGCTCAGGAAGAAGAATGCCGCCATTGGGGAATGGCCAGACGGGTCAGAGGCGACGCTAACGCCGTTCATGAAAGTTATGATCGACCGTAATGAAGATGGCCGCGTCCTTCTGGCGGCGCTCGAAGGGCTCAATCTTGAGGACCTGAGCCAAGCGAACGATACACAGATCAAAGTGGTGACGGACATGGTCTGGGAGATCAAGCGTCTCCTGAATGGGCTCATTGCAGGAAAAGCGTCCGACATTTTCGCCGATCTTAATATCGTGCAGGGGACAAAGCTCAGTGCGTCACTTGTCGGTGATCTCACAGCGAGCATTCCGCGAGATGTTCTGCTCGGCGCGCAGCAACAGTGGTTGCCCAATCTTGGGCGTGAGATTGCGAACGGACCCATGGCACCCGATGCGCAGCCGGATAGCAAAGCACAAGATGTTTCCGAACCTGCGCCCGCTGCTGACGTACCAGACGATAAGTCAGAAGAGAGTGAGAGCGCCGATACGGCACCGCCACAGGATGAGAAGGCCAAGACGAAAGCGGAGCGCGATCCACCTGCCTGTACGATGAGGGTTTTTGGCACATGCCTGGTTTCCAAGCAACAAAGCACGGCTGCAAATAGAAACGATGGGCCACCGAGCTTCAATGAGACACCGGAGGCGAAATCGCGTTTGCTTCCAGCCGACCCGTTCCCGCAACCGATGAGAGCGGGCCTCGGTGATCTTTCTCCGCCAAAGCCGGTGGAATTGGCGGCGAGCGAGGCGCAATCGGACGAGCTGTTATTCCCAACTGAGGACGAACTGCGTGAACTGAAGTCGCGCAAAGCGAGGTCGGCTCGTCGGCAGCCGGCGCAGTCCGGTGCGCCGGGGAGTGCTCCGGCTGGTGATGCAACGCCAGTGATCAGCATCGACAGCGGGGTCGATCCGGAGAGTTGGGCGGACATCGGTGGCTGGTATCGGCAGGACCACACGATCTTCTATCGGCCGACGGGACACAAAGATAAGTTCATCTATTCGTGGCTCTTTCTCACGGGTCCGCAGGCGCCCAAAGACGCCGCAACGCCGGTTGCGGCCGTGTTCGATTCCTTCACGGGCAAGGATGCGCCGGGCTCGTGCACCAAGTGCCATAGCGTCGATGAGGTGCGCGGCAAAGGTCGGATCGTCAATTTCGGACCGCTGACCGCTGCGAGCAAAGCTGGACGATTCACGCGCTTTATTCATGAGCCGCATCTGACCATCAAGGATGACCGCGGATGCTTGACCTGCCATAGCCTTGCGAAGGACCGAACCTATCTGAAGAGCTATGTGCAGGGCGAGCCAAACACGTTCACGTCGAACTTCGATCCGGTAAAGCGCGATGTCTGCCAGACCTGTCACAACAGCAGCAAGGCGCGGCAGGATTGCCAGAACTGCCACAGCTATCATGTGAATGGCGTTGTAACACCGGCCATGCAGACGAAGTTGCCCGCTCAATGAGATGACCGTCGGGGTTTTGTTCCACTCTGGATGGGTTAACGGGAACGGATCTGCCGAGCACCTCGTTACGCATGCAAACCGTGCGTGAGTATCATGGTCAAAAGCAAGCTCGCCCTCTACCAGCAGAAGCGAGACTTCACGAAGACGAAGGAGCCGAGCGGTCAAGCCAAGATCGCGCCGGCCGAATATCCCCGTTTTGTTATTCAGAAACATGCAGCGACGCGCCTCCATTATGATCTTCGCCTCGAGGTCGATGGCGTGTTCAAGTCCTGGGCGGTGACAAAGGGTCCGTCGCTTGATCCGAAGGAAAAGCGACTCGCGGTCGAAACCGAGGACCACCCTCTCGACTATGGCGATTTCGAAGGAACCATCCCCAAGGGCGAGTATGGCGGGGGCACCGTCATGCTGTGGGATCGCGGCTTCTGGACGACGGACGATGATCCTGAAGAGGCGATCCGCAAAGGTGAAATGCGGTTTACGCTCGCTGGAGACAAGCTGAAGGGTAGTTTCGTGCTGGTACGCCTCCGTAATGAGCGGGAGCGGAGCAAACGTCAAAACTGGTTGCTGATCAAACGGCATGACGGCTACGAGCGCGAGGGGGAAGGTGATGCCGTCCTCGCCTACGATCGCTCCATCGCGTCGGGACGCACGATGGAGGCGATCGCTGCGGGGAAGGGCCGGAGCCCGAAGCCGTTCATGCTAGGCAAATCGACTGCATTCAAAGCTGATGCGGTTTGGCATTCCAATCGTGACAAGGCGGCGCCGCTCGCCGCACTGCCCGTGGTGAAAGCCAAACGACGAGTGGGCAAGAGCGTGGCCGCGATGCCGGAATTCGTTCCCCCCCAGCTCTGTAAGAGTCTCACCCGTCCCCCGTCTGGTTCTGACTGGGTGCATGAGATCAAGCTCGACGGCTATCGGATGCAACTTCGCGTGGAAAACGGGAAGGCCGTCATACGCACGCGCAAGGGTCTTGACTGGACCACAAAGTTTGCGCGTGTCGCAAAGTCTGGAGAGGGATTACGAGATTGTATTCTCGACGGCGAGGTGGTTGCACTCGACCCTGCGGGGGCGCCTGATTTTGCTGCGTTGCAGGCGGCGCTGTCGGAGGGCTGGTCGGCAGATCTCGTGTATTTCGTGTTCGACCTGCTGTTTGAAAGTGGTGAAGATCTGAGGCCGTTGCCGTTGATCGCGCGGAAAGATCGATTGAAGGCGCTTCTCGCTCCTAAAGGGCCGCATAAGAAGCAGATCAGATTTGTGGACCATCTGGCTGCGCCGGGTGATGAAGTCCTGAAGTCGGCGTGCGAGCTCAAACTCGAGGGCGTTGTTTCGAAGCGCACAAACACCGCCTATAAGTCGGGGCGAACGCACAACTGGGTGAAAGCGAAGTGCCGTGCGGGGCATGAAGTGGTGATCGGTGGCTGGAGTGGGAGTGGCACAAATTTGCGCTCGCTCATCGTTGGCGTGTATCGCGGGGATCACCTCGTGCATACGGGGAGAGTGGGCACAGGCTTCAACGGGCGCAACGCAGCAGCGCTTTTGAAGAAGCTTAATGCGCTCAAGACGGCGGATAGCCCGTTCGGTGGTAAGGGCGCCCCGCGCAAGGGCAAGGACTGGTCGTGGGTCAAGCCGGAGCTTGTGGCGGAAATCGAGTTTGCCGGGTTCACCGCCGATGGCATGGTGCGTCAAGCCGCGTTCAAAGGGCTACGCGAGGATAAGCCAGCGGATGAGGTCTGTGCCGAGATGCCTGCGCCACCTGAGAAAGCCACTGAGCTCAAGCTATCCGTGCGAGGCAGCCGTACGAAGAGCGGCAGCGAAGCCGTTATGGGCGTGAGTATCTCAAAACCCGACAAGCTGCTGTGGCCGGACCCGGATCATTATACGAAGCTCGATCTGGCGCAGTATCTCGCTAAGGTTGGACCGTGGATGATCGAGCATCTCAAGGGGCGGCCCTGTTCCATCATCCGAGCGCCTGACGGCATCACGGGCGAGCGATTTTTTCAGCGGCACGAGATGCGCGGCATGTCCAACCTTCTGTCGGTCATGAAGGTCGAAGGGGATCGCGAGCCGTACATCCAAATCGACCGGGTCGAAGGTCTGATCGCGGCCGCACAGATTGCCGCCATCGAATTTCACCCTTGGAACAATCAACCGGGACATCCGCAAATTCCAGGACGTCTCGTGTTCGACCTTGATCCGGCTTCGGATGTTTCGTTCGACACCGTGATCGCAGCGGCCAGAGAGATGGGGGAACGGCTGAAGGCGCTGGGGTTGGTTCCCTACTGCAAGACGACTGGCGGGAAAGGTCTGCACGTGGTCACGCCGCTGCGCGTCAGAGAGAAGGATCAACTCGGGTGGGATGAAGCCAAGTCTTTCGCGCAAGCCGTCTGCTCGGCCATGGTTCGCGACAACCCTGGGCGCTACCTCATCAACATGTCGAAGAAGCTGCGAGCGGGTAAAATTTTTCTCGACTATCTGCGCAATGACCGGATGTCGACCGCTGTTGCGCCGCTTTCGCCTCGGATGCGACCGGGCGCTCCGGTCTCCATGCCGCTGAACTGGAGCCAGGTGCGCGCGGGCCTGGATCCGAACCGCTTCACGATCAAGACGGCGCCGATACTGCTTGCAAAGAGCAAGCCCTGGGCCGAATACTTCGATAGCGAGGTTCCGTTGAGGGCGGTGATTCAAAAGCTGCTGCGCCAGAAGTAAGACGCGCGACGGGCGATTTCTTCCATGGAGCAGGCGCGCGTGACCCGCACCACACTTGCCTATCTTCGGCAGCGCTACGTGATCGAGGGCCGCGCCTTGGAGGCCAGCGTGGAGGCGGAGCTTCGGGCGGACGGCCGCGCCGGGGCAAAGGCCATTCTGCAGTCTGTTGCACAACGCAGAACACGCAACCGTGCAGAAGGTCAGCGCCTGCGTGGCATGCTGCATATGGAAAATGCGCTCCGCGCGAAAGGCATTGTGCATGTCGCCGGCGTTGACGAGGCGGGGATGAGTCCGCTGGCCGGACCGGTGGCGGCGGCGGCTGTGATCCTTCCGGCGGGTGTGCGGATCGCGGGGATCAATGACTCTAAGCAGCTAGATGCTGCTTCACGCGAGGAGCTCGCAGCGGAAATCAAGACCAGGGCGATAGCGTGGAGCGTCGCATTCGCCGAGGTCGAAGAGATCGACCGCATCAACATCTACTGGGCCGGGATCCTTGCGATGCGGCGCGCGGTCGAAGGTCTCGTACCCATGCCGCAGCACCTCCTGCTCGATGCCCGCCAACTCAAGGATGTCGCGCTTCCGCAAGAAGCCATTATCGGGGGTGATGCCAAGTGCGCTTGTATTGCCGCGGCTTCCATTCTGGCGAAGACCGCGCGCGATGCGGTGATGCGCGAGCTGGACCGCAGATATCCCGGCTATGGTTTTGCCGAACATAAAGGATACCCTGTGCGTTTTCACCATTCGATGCTGAGTAAGCTGGGTGCCTCTCCCGTTCACCGGCGTTCTTTCGCACCTGTTCGGGCCGTGTTGGGCTTACCGCCGCTACCACCTTGGACGAAGCCCGGTCACACTACTTGATCTGCTGAAGCGTGCCTTCGGTTGCCTTTGCGGATCACGAGGGCGTGTCGACGACGCTCAGCGTGGTGGATACGGCGGTCAGTTTGACGAGTTCGTCGATCAAGGTTTTCGATGCGAACGGCTTTCCCACGAGTGGTGCCAGAGCGTAGGCCCTCGGCAAACTCTCTCGACCGTAGCCACTAATGAACAAAAACGGCACTCTTGCCCGTGTGAGCGCCGCCGCGATATCGTCCACCGGGTCACCCAGCAGATTTCCGTCAAGGATCGCGAGATCAAATCCACCGGACGAAACCTTTTGCAGTGCGGCTTCGCACGATGAGACTGGTCCGGCCGCCTGGGCGCCAGCATCCTGAATGATTGCTGCGAGCTCCATTGCGACAAGAGGCTCGTCTTCGATGACGAGTACGCGCAGTCCGCGCAAGCTCTGGACCAGCTCTCCCTGCGGCGTGCGCAAGAGCGCAGGGGCCGTGGCATAGAACTGCTTTGTTACACGATGCAAGGGCAATCGAAATCTCCAGACAACACTGCCATCTTCAAGATCCATGACGGCTTCGCCGCCTTCCGACTTTGCGCTCTGTTCGATCAGGGTTGTGCCGAAGCTGCGTGCGCCCAGCGTGGTCACGCGAGGTCCGTTACGTTCGGCCCAGCGAAGTTTCATGTCCGAACCATCCGTCGTCCATGTGATTGACACCCGCCCGCTGCTGCTGGACAGCGCACCGTACTTGATGGAATTCGTGCCGAGCTCGTGGATGACGAGCGCGAGATGGAGCGACATTTGCGGTGCGAGGGTGATGTGCGGCCCCTCGATCTCGACGGACCGAATGTCCACGGGGCCCATCGAAAGCTGATCCCGGATCAGGGCTTCCAGATCGGCACCCTGCCACGTCGCGTGACTGAGCATCGAATGGGCTTTGGATAGCGCTTGCAAGCGGCCGGAGAAGCTCTCTACAAAGCGTTCGGGATTTCGCGTATGGCGCAGCGTCTGTTGCGCGATGGCTTGGACGTTGGCCAACGTATTCTTCACGCGATGATTGAGTTCGCTGAGAAGCAGCGCTTGCGTGTCTTCTGCTCGCTTCCGGTCGCTGATGTCGATGACGGATCCGATGTACCCAAGGTAGCGGCCGTCCGTATCGAAGCGTGGGGCCGCTGCATCGATGCACCAGAAATAGACTCCATCGTTGCGGCGAAGACGGTATTCCAGTCGAAACCGCACCTTCTGTTCATTGGCGGCGATGAACGTTTGCTTGGCGGCGATGCGGTCCTCGGGGTGGATGGCTTCGAGCCAGCCCATTCCGAGACCTTCCAACGGGGATTGCCCAGTGAAGTCATACCAGGGTTTGCTGAGATAGCTGCACGTCCCATCGACCTCGGTCATCCGGATCATGACGGGAGCGTTGTCGGCCATGTGCCTGAAACGGTGTTCGCTTTCGCGCGCGAGGCTTTCGGCCCGCCGAATGGGGGTCGAGTCGAAAAAGTAACAGACGATTCCGAACCGCCCATCCAACAGCAAAATGCGATGCAATTCCCACTCATAGGCCTCAACTGCGGAAACATCGCTACGCCGCTCGATGAAATCCCGCGACCGGAACGGTTCGCCAGTTTCCAAAGTATGCCGAAACTGCTTGATCACTTTCGCGGCCACGGCTTCTGGCCACAACACGCGCATTGCCTTATCGAGGTCTTGTCCGAGGATGGGCCGAACGTTCTTGAACGCTCCGCTTTGGGACTGTGCGTTCATCTGCACGATGCGCAACTCGGAATCGACGATATAGACGCCAAAGGGTGCGTTCTGTATCAGCTCGGCGAGAGCCCGCTCGTTACGGGCGAGCACAACTTCCTGCTGTTTACGATCAGTCAGGTCGTGGACGAGAACGTAGCAGCCTCGCGTTCGGCCGTTGCCTTCAGGGCGGGGTATGTACTCGGCTCTGATATGGCGAAAGCCGGCTGTGTCATAGACAATGTCGGTTTCGAACGCGACGCGTTCGCCGAGGAGGGCGCGTTCCATCTTATCGCCGATCGTCGCAAACGCTTTTTCCCCGAGTATCGAGGCCACTTTCCTGCCGACGACCTGTGCGGCCGGCATCTTGAACCAGCGCTCGTAGGCAGCATTCACATATTCATAGCGCAAATCGGCATCGACGACTGCCATCAGCGATGGCATAGCGTCCGCAATGAGGGTCAGCCGCTGCTCGCCCAACATCTTGGCGTGTAGCAGAGCACTTCGATCTATGGCCGCAGCGAATTGCGTGGCAACCGATTGAACAAGTGCGACAGAGTCAGCGGTGAACGCGCGCTTGGACCGACTGACGAATGCGACAACCCCATGCAGCCGTCCACCGGCTATCAATGGTGCTCCCGCATAACACCGCCCGCCAAGTTCGCGGACCCCGCGCGTGCGTTCGCTCGTGTCCTTTTCGAGGTCGCCAAGGATGATCGCCTGTCGGGTTGCGGCCACCTGTCCGCAAACATATTCGCCAAAGCGAAACTCCGAGAACTGCGCCTTCTGAGCCTCTGTCAGGCCTTGGCAGAACTGGAGGATGAGCTTCTCGGGGTCGGCTTCGTCAACGGCGTAGTTGAAGTAGAGATCGGCTCCGATCTCAGCGCAGACGGCGTTGAATGCGGGCTCCAGGTCTGGTGTGGGATCGTCATGCATCACAAGGCGCTGAGCAATCGAGCTGAGGAGGCTTGCGCGCCTGCTCCGGCGCTCATCGGCCTCCTTGGAAGTCTCGCGGTGAATCGCAAGACTCGCGAGGTGCGTCGCTGCGCAAATGAGTGGCATGTTGTGGGGAAGGTCAGGCTGTAGCTCGCTGTAATGGATAGAGAGGCAGGCGACCGCTTTTTCGCCATTGCTGATCGGATGCGACGAGAGCGCTCGCGAACCAAACTCCAGAAGTAGATCTCTCCAGGATGCCGAATAGCGATGGTCGTTGGCCACATCGCTGACCACGATGGATTCGCAACGATCAACTGCGGCACCGCACGAGCCCAGATCGGGCAGGCCTGTCACGCTCAATGCGTCGGCAAATGCTGCGGGAAATGAAGGCGCGACGCATGAAGCGATCTGATGGCGATCCGAGGAGATCAGAAGAATGGCACAGCGGCTGGCGGGTTCGTGCCGTTCCACGAAATGTGCAATAGTTTCTAATGTCTCGCGTAGCGGCTTGCCGAGGGCGACGAGCTCAAGAATTCGCCTCTGGTCGTCACATTGTTCCACGCTGGTCGCCATGTCGGCCATCATCAACCTCATAAACTGGCGTCGGGCTCCACCTTATCGCAGTTGTGAGGGCGGACTACAGCGAACAATCAAAAGCCTGCGCTTATGCTTCGGTCAGCGTTCGCAGCATCGAACTCCGCTCTTTGGAACCTAATCCATCGGAGTATGTTTAACGATGATCCCACAGACAACTGAACACGGTCCCATCACTAGGGTCATTGCAGGAGTTTATTGTGAGCAGGCCGTCGAACACGACTGCAAAGTCGCCCTCCCACTCCGAACGCGCCGCACTGGCGCAGGCCGTCAAGCTGATCGCCGGCAAGCCGGGCATGAGCCCGGCCAGCGCACTGCGTAAGGCAGGAATTAAGTCGGCGGCCAGGATTAAGCAGCTGAGTGTTGAGTTGCGCCGCCAGCAGGCCAGTCGCGGTCAACGGAAGGGCACCGATTTTGGCGGCCGACGCCAGTCGAACAGGAGCGAGGCTGCGGCCAGAGCGAAGGCGCTGAGTACGTCTCAGGGGGTATCGAAAAAGGGTGCCGTCAGACATGGAAAGCCCGCTAGCAATGAAGTGGCCTTGGCCTTCCAAAGCGATTTGATGAGTAACTGGCTCAAAATCTACGTCGGGTGGTGGTCCCAGATGATGAAGTGGTCTCCACTGGGCCTGATGATGTCCGCCAATGCGGCTGACAAGCCCCAGCGGGATCGCGCATCGCTAAAATGGTTTTCGAACCTTCAGCATTGACCAAACGGCAGCTTAGCTGGAACGACGTTCTGTCGGCCACGTTGAGCCGCTATGGATCGTGCACTTGACACACTCATCGTGGGAGGAGGACCGGCGGGGCTGACGGCGGCGCTGGTTCTGGGCCGGTGCCTGCGAACTGTCTTGCTATGCGACACGGGAAAACAGAGGAATCGAGCAGCACACGCGATACATGCGATGCCGGGACAGGAAGGGCGGGCGCCATCGGCTTTTCTGGCTGATGTTCGTCAAGAGTTGTGCCGGTACCCTACGATCAGGTTATTGGAAACGGAAGTTGAGCGCGTGGCTTCCAACGGCGGCGACTTCGAATTCAGATGCGCTGACGGAACGACGGGGTCAGCGGCTACCGTGCTGTTTGCCACCGGCTTAGTGGACACGCTGCCGTCGATCCCCGGCATCGAAAAATTCTACGGCGGTTCCGTTCATCACTGTGTCTATTGCGACGGCGCAGAGTACGAAGGTCAGCCGTTGGTAGCTTGCGGTGATGGAGACAAGGGCGCGGCCCTGGCACTTATGTTAAGCCATTGGTCGGCGGATGTTGTCGCGTGCTGCGATGAGACCGCACCGAGCGCCGACCTGGAGAAGCGATTGGCAGATCGGCGAATTCCGGTCATCACGTCGCGTGTGAGGGAGCTTGTGGGTAAAAGTCCCATACTGGAGGCCGTGATCTTCGAGAATGGAATGAGGTACTCCTGTAGCGCTCTCTTTTTCTCGACGGGATGCACGCAGGGTTCCAAGCTCGTCAGCCAACTTGGATGTTTGCGAGATGAGCGAGGAACGATCAGGACGGATCCTCTGACCGAGGAGACCACGGTGCGCGGGGTTTACGTGGCTGGTGATGCCTCTCGCGATGTTCTGCTCGTTGCTGTCGCCGTTGGAGAAGGCGCAAAAGCCGGAGTTGCAATCAATCGGGCACTCCTTAAGGCCGACGGGCTTCTTTAGGTCTCGAACAGGATCAACGGTATCTTGGGTGCTCCAACTCCCCAACACCATCTCAGAGGGAACTCATGAGACTGAACACCGTTGTCCGATCATGGATGTCACCCGAGGTGGATGTTTTATGATGATCCTGCTTGCAGTCACTCCGGTGCTGGATGCTGGAGGGATCAACCCTCCTGTGCCTCCAGACAGCCCCGGACCGCATAACCCTAATCCGCGGCCCAATCCGATACCCGGGCCAACCAATCCGGGCTCACCGCCGCAGCCCAGTCCGGTTCCCGATCCTGTAGTCCCGCCGCCCATTCAGCGCTGAGCCTCTAGATAAAGCTAGGACAGTTCGATCGCGGTCAAGCCGACCAGTGCGGGATGAGGCAAGACGATCTCGCTGACTTCGACGCGGGCCATCCGGTCCGACATGAGGCCCTTGTCCTGGAATGCGGCTCTAAAGGAGGATAGGTCTCCCGTTCGGCACCAGGCTGAGGCCACACTGCCGCACAGATAGACGCCGCCCCAGGCTCCAGTGGCCAATACCAAGTTGCCACAAACCGCTCCAAATAGATCTGTGAAGGCTGCCGAGAATTGGCCAAACGGTACGTTTGTCGCCGTACTCAGAGCAAGGCCCGAAAGCTTGTCTTCAACGGACACTGTCTTCGAAACATTGCTCTTAATCGTGTCGATGTCTTCGAGCGCCGCAAACGTCATGTGGCCTGCTTCGGTGGCGACCGATTGCCAGCCTGAGGGTGTCTCAATCAAGAGTGCCGCGCCGAAGCCAGTCCCGACATTGACAACCAGGCGCGGTCCGCCTTTCGGATTGGAAGCCGCAACCACCGGCGCAATGTCGTCGGCGCTGAGCAAGGGAACGGCGTAGGCCGTCGCCTCGATGTCGTTGAGGAGAGCGACCGGCTTACCGTTAAGTCCTGCCGCAACGGCCTCGCGGTCGATCGTCATGGGATGGTTGGTGAGTGTCACCCGCCCTGCTTCGACGGGTCCTGCAGCAGCGATCGCGGCTCCTGACATCCTGTCGTGGTCATCGAATGCGCGACAATAGTCCAAGATGGTATCCTGAAAGGATGAACATAGCTTCGTTGGCCGTACCGTCACGCTGACAAGCTTTTTCGGTCCCTCACACCTAGCCATGCGGATGTTGGTGCCGCCGACATCGCAGACAAGCCGCCAGCCCGTCATATCTCCACATCCCACGAAGACGACAGGAGCCGTGCTGCGTTGATGATGCCGACCATCGAGTACGTCTGCGGGAAATTGCCCCATGCTTCGCCCGTATCGGGCTTGATGTCTTCAGACATGAGACCGACGTGGTTGCGACTGGCCAGGAGAGTCTCAAAAATGGCGCGGGCATCCTCCTTGCGCCCAGAACGCGCCAAAGCCGTGACCCTCCAAAAGGCGCAAATATTGAAAGCGGTATCGGGCGGACCGAAATCGTCCGGTGCCTCATATCTCATCATGAACGCGCCGCGGCCGAGGGTTTTTTCGGTCAGCGATAATGTGGAGATGAAACGTGGATCGGACGGATCGATGAAACCGACCTCCGCCATCAGCAGCACTCCTGCATCGAGCATTTCGCCCTCGAACGATTCAACGAACGACTGGCGCTTCTCCGACCACGCCCGATCGAGAATGACGGCCTTGATGGCTTCGGATTTCTCTCGCCAGTAGGCGTAGCGATCACGTAGCCCGAGATGATACGCAATGCGAGCGAGGCGATCGCATGCTGCCCAGCACATGAGACTGGATGTCGTGTGAATCTTTGCGCTGAAGCGCAGCTCCCACATGCCGGCATCCGGCTTGTCGAAAAGTTTAATCGATTGGTGCCCGGCGCGCTCCAACAATTCGAATTCGCTTGCTCCAGGCCGGCTCAGAAGTCTGCAATCAAGGAATGCCTGGGCCGCACCCAAGACGACGTTGCCGTATGAATCGTGCTGAAGGTGCTCGAATGCCTGATTGCCTCTGCGTACCGGTCCCATGCCGCGGTATCCGGGCAGGCTCGAGACGATGTGCTCGGTGAGATCGCTTTCCAGGCCGACTCCATAGACCGGCTGGATATGGTCGCCGTTCGAGTTCGCTACAACATTCATCAACCAGCGAAAGTAGTTCTCCATCGTCCGCACGGCCGACAGACTGTTTAGCGCCCTTACGACGAAATATGCGTCCCTGATCCAGCAGAAGCGATAATCCCAATTCCTTTGCGTATACGGTGCCTCGGGAATGCTCGTGGTCACCGCGGCGACAATCGCTCCGGTCGGCTCATACGTGCAGAGTTTGAGCGTGATGGCGGCGCGGATGACGGCTTCTTGCCATTCGAAGGGAATGGCCAACCGGTGGACCCAAGCCCGCCAGTAATATTCTGTCTGCTCGAATTCGAACCGCGCGAACGAACTGACCGAGTCGGTCAGTGTTTCATCCGGCCCAAGAACGAAATTCAGCGGCTCGTGCAAATTGAACGTGGTCCTGTCGAGAATGTAATCGATGGGCGCATCTGTTGTGAGCCGCATGGTAAGGCGTGGGCCGACATAGCGGATGTGGTTCGATCCGTAGGTGATGGTGGGCTGCAGCGCCCCGTAGTCGAAGCTCGGGCGCACCGAGATGATTATGCGCGGCGTTCCTGCAAGTGGTCTTATCCTGCGTACAAGCGTCTGCGGCCGGTAAGCTCGGCCACGCGATTCATAGCGGGGAGCGAAATCAACAATCTCGACCGCTCCGCTGCTGCCCTTGAGCACGGTTCGAACAATGGCAGTATTCTCGATGTATGACTGCTCGGTTTCCTGCAAGTCCTCCATTTCCACCGCGAATGTACCGTCTAGGTGACGTCCGTTGGGTGCGCCCATCAGCTGGTGGAATACGGGGTCGCCGTCAAAGCGGGGAAGACAGTACCAAACAATGCGAGCGTTGCGATCAATCAAGGCCGCGATATTGCAGTTGCCTACCAGTGCAAGATCCAAAGTCAATCCCTCAATCTGTCGAACGCCGCGCCGAACCAAGCCGCGTCAGCCATTGCCGAAATTGGGCAGCGTCGTCGAAGCGGTACCGCGCGCAGGAGGGACCATCTCCAATCTTGATCGAAACGCCTTCAAGTGCGTTTACGGTTTCGAAGCCATGCTCGTCTGTCGTGTCGTCTCCTGCGAAAACGGGTATTCGACCCAAGAACGGCTCGCACGACATGAAGCTTGCAATGGCGCTGCCTTTGTTCACATCCGCAGGCACTATTTCCACGATCATCTTGCCTTTGACTTTCGTTAAACCGTCATTCGTGCGCACGATGTGATCGACGAAAACTTCCACGGCTTCGGCGAGAGTTGGGTTGGCACGATAGTGGAGCGCGACGGAGAAGGGCTTGCACTCGATGAGGAGTCCCGAAGCACCTGAAAATCGATCGCGGACTGATTTTTCTATGGCGTTGGTGTCGATGACAGGCGCAGCGCTGACGTTGAGGAGGTGACCCGACTTGCGAAGTTCAGCTCCGTGGCTACCAGCAGCGTTTTGCGCAGAGCGGCCGATCAGCCGGTCAATATCGGTGAGTTTCCTGCCGGAGATGACAGCCAACGCACCACCGAGTTCGTCGCTTAGCCGCTCTACCGCCTGCAAGGTCGCAGAATCTATGAAGGCACCGTCCGGTGACGGTGCAATATCCGAAAGTGTGCCGTCGATGTCGAGAAAGAGAGCATATGACTCAAAGCGAGCGAGGACTGGCGCTTGATGCTTCATCATACTCCTGCGCGCAGATGGGGGCATTGGATAAGAGAGGACGAGCAAGGTGCTTAAATTAACAGTAGGGAGGAAATTCGGCCCCCGCAACAGCGGAAGGAAGCTCAACCCTTACGGCAATACTACGTATTGACCTGTAGGTTCCACCTGCCCAGCATGCGCGCGAGATGAAGAACGATAGCCTCGGCATCCTCAGACCCCCTCATATTTTTCAACGGCTGGCGCGCTCCGCACGGAACGCTGCGATTGAATCTTCGCGCCTACGACTGATCGCGGGGTATGGTGTTATCGGTGCTTTCGTTGCCGTGCTGGCTGCACTGCTGCTTGCGCCTCTTATGAGCACTATGGTCAGCGATTGGTCGCGTCGAGATGTCGAAGCGCGGTCGAGACTTGTATTCAATACGATTCAGGAGCCGCTCGTGGCCATGCTGGCGGCGGGCGAAGCTCAGCGGATCGAGGCGCTATTCGAAAGCGTAGCGGCCGATTCACGTGTTGTGGCTGTTGCTTTCTGCAAGGCAGCCGACGAACGGGCGATTTCCTCAAAGCTGATGCCATCCTCCCTGCCTTGCGACGCCATCGCGCGCGGCACGACTGAAATCTTTTCGTCTCTTCATGCGAACGGGCGCGACATGCTGATCGCTTCGTTCCCACTCTCGACGCGCGAGATCGAGGGGCACTTCATCATCGTGCACGATCTCACATTTTCCGAACGCAGAGGCGTTGAAGCGCGGAACTTTGTCTCTATTCTTCTCGGTGGCATCGTTCTACTGAGCGGCGCGGCCGCAGTTGCCCTTGTGCTATTCTTGACGCGCAGTTGGATCCGTTCATTCCGGCGCGCGCTGTTCAATGTGGCACGCAATGCAGAGGGGGGCGAGACTGCAGGAAGCGTGGGTATCCTGGATCGGGAGCTTCAGCTCATCCTGCGTCAGCTCAAAGCTGGCCGAGCTGCTGTCGATTCCGAGACGGTGGAGTGGAACAAGGACACGCTGCGCACGATCATGGAAGCCGAGCTTCCTGGAGTTGAAGTTCTCGTTGTTGCAAACCGTGAGCCCTACATCCACAACTTTGGGAACGAGGGCATAGAGCTACAAACACCAGCAAGTGGGCTCGTTTCGGCGGTAGAGCCGATTATGCGCGCATGCCGTGGCACTTGGATTGCGCACGGCAGCGGATCGGCGGATCGCGATACCGTCGACCAGAACGACCGGATTGCGGTGCCGCCAGACGGGCCGGAATATACCCTCCGGCGCGTGTGGATCACGGAGGCAGAGCAGGACGGCTACTATTACGGCCTTGCAAATGAGGGGCTATGGCCCTTGTGCCATATCGCATTCACGCGTCCTACCTTCCGCTTCTCGGATTGGGAGACCTATCGCGCAATCAACCACAGGTTCGCAGATGCCGTTGTGCGGGAAGCTCGGACGGATTCACCCATCGTTTTGGTGCAAGACTATCACTTCGCACTCTTGCCTCGGATGCTTCGGGAGCGGCTGCCCAACGCGACGATCATCGCGTTCTGGCACATTCCGTGGCCCAACTCGGAAACATTCGGCATCTTCCCATGGAAGGAAGAACTCATACATGGGTTGCTCGGCAGCACGATCATCGGATTTCATACGCAGTTTCACTGCAACAATTTTCTTGAAACCGTCGATCGATTTGTAGAAAGCCGGATCGACCGGGAGCATGAAGCCGTTGTGCTGGGCGGACACGAGACGTTCGTGAGACCTTACCCGATTTCTATCGAGTGGCCGCCTGCTGCCCTTAAAGATCAGCCTCCGATTGCGCAGTGCCGAACAGAGGTGCGCGAAAGGCTCGGCTTGTCCGAGGACTGCAAGATTGCTGTCGGCATAGAAAGATTCGATTATACAAAGGGTGTTCTGGATCGCTTGCACGGCGTTGACCGCCTCTTAACGGCGCATCCGGAATGGATTGGCCGCTTTTCTCTCGTACAGGCCGCAGCGCCGACGCGGAGCAAGCTTCCCGCATATCGGGAGCTACAACAGGAAGCGATTGCGCTGGCGGACGAAATCAACAGCAAATACGCCAACGCCGGGGTGAAACCGATAACGTTGGTGATCCGTCATCATGAGCCGAGCGAAGTGTTCAAGCTTTTCCGAGCCGCGGATGCCTGCATCGTGTCCAGCTTGCACGATGGAATGAACCTCGTCGCGAAGGAGTTCGTCGCCGCCCGTGACGACGAATTGGGCGTCTTGCTGCTCTCGAGCTTTGCCGGTGCATCGCGGGAACTGTCCGAAGCCATCATCATCAATCCGTATGACGCTCAGGATCTGGGTGAAGCCATGCATCAAGCTCTCATGATGCCGGTGACCGAACAGCATGAACGCATGAAGTTGATGCGTGAACAGGTTCGCTCGCGAAATGTCTATCGGTGGGCAGGACAGATGCTTCTCGATGCTAGTCGCATTAGAAAGAAGCAGCGCATTTTGCAAATCGCAGGGCAAGGCCGGTGACGCACGGTCTTTGAGTGACGACCGCGGTGCGGCTCACGTACGCGTGGACCGATCGTGACGGACGCGGGTTCCCCTCCTGCTCGCGGTCGCTGCCGTTCCAGCGTCCTCCAGAAGATTGACAGCGTCGGCCGCATTCGCAGGCGCTGGGGCAAGTGCTGACACTTGCGGTGTTTCCGGAGCGACGCTTTCGACCACCGGCGAAATGGGCGTCGGAGTTTTCGCAGGACTCGTCTTGGGAGGTGCGGGTTGTAAGACAGCAAGTGGCAAAGGCGCCGGCATCTGAATGCCAGCGTCGAGCAAGGCCCGGCGGGCACGGCGCAGCAGGGCCGAGCGGAGCTTAATTGGGGATACATTCGAGCTGTCGAACCAGAAGTAAACTTTGAGCTCGATGCGGTCGGCTTCTAGCTTGTCCACGAGAACGAGCGGCTCTGGTGGTGAGCATATGGCCCCTTCTTTACGCAGCACATCCAGGACGATCGACTGAGCTTTTGTCACGGGTGCGCCGGTGGCGATCGGAACGATGAAATCCGCCCTGCGGGTTGGATTGCGCGTGTAATTGATGAGCGTGCTTTTGTAGACCGTGGCGTTTGGGACCTGAATTTGATTACCTTCGAGGGTTAGCAGAACGGTAGTCCGGGTATTCAGATTTTGAACAATTCCTTCGTGGTCACCAATTCGGATGAGATCGCCAGTCAGGAATGGATTGCGGATGCTGAGAAGCAGGCTTGCCAGAAAATTCTCGGCAATGTCGCGAAACGCAAATCCGAGAACGATACCCAATACGCCGGTGCCCCCAAGCACCGTGATCGCAAGGCGCGTCAGGCCAGCAACCTGCAAGACCAGATAGAGGCCCAGCAGAAACAGAGGCACTGCTATCGCGCGGGCTACGACTGTCAAAAGGAGAGGTGATCGAATTCGGGGTTTCAGGAGACGCCGAGCTACGCTTGCAGTCAGGTAAGCTATCCAGCCAGTCAGAAGAAGGATGCTCGCACCCAGGATTGTGAGGGGAAGCACCGTTACCGCTTTTTGGACGAGCGCCTTGACCTCGTAGTAAGCGGGCTCAAAGCCCCAGTCGAACACGGGCTCGACGACAATTCTGTTTACGACGGCTACCACGTCTTGTGTTTTACGAGCTAAATTTCCAGCCCACTCGCGCTGCTCATCCGATGCGGCCGCACCATCCAGAAATACGACGCCTTCGCGAACTGAGACGCGGGGCGAGGAAAACCAGCCTGTCGCGCTTAAAATTTTCTCAAGGCGAGAGGCGATCTCGACATCCTCAGCACGCGGTTCGACCACCACTTCCTGCTGGGGCTCGACAGACTGGTTTCGAAAATCCTTGTTGTCGGGTGTCTGTGCCGAGACCTTCGAACAGGCGAGTGCCAGTATGAGCCCTATCGGAAGAATAGAGCGGAGAAAGGTCATTCGAAAGTTGCGTTTATAGGTTGTGAGATTATTCAGCATGAAGGCCGGGCATGTGACGAGCACATACGAACGATACCATCGAGATGATGGTTCCACGGCAGAGTACTGCGCAAGGTCGTCAGCGCGCTTACTGGCTATGATGCAGTACAGAAAGAGATCCGTTCGCCTCGAGCACCACGGACATATCGGGCGTCAGATCTTTTTTTCCCTGCTGGCGCGCTGCGGCATGGATTTCATCCTCCGTAACGCGCGCGGCGCGCATCTGATTTTTGAGCATGGTTCCTTGGTGCACCAACAGGCGCGGTTCCGATTTCACGATGGCTTCGAAAGCGGTCCAGCGAACGGAGGTCCATGTTACGGCGTACTGCAGGGCTACCAGTAAGACCATTCCTGCAATGCCTTCAACAAGAGCGGTGCTCTTTGACAGCATCGTGGTGGCAAGCGCTGAACCCAGTGCAACGGTAATGATAAAGTCGAAGGCGTTTAGTTTAGAGAGTGTCCGATTGCCGGTGATCCGCAGGACAGCCACGAGAGACAGATAGCCGAAGATGCCTGCCAGCAGAACACGAAGCACCTCTCCGACGCTGGTGCCGAATAAGCCTTCCATGAGATTCCTTTCCTGTCATGACGAGCGGAACTCTGTCCCGTTCCGTTCGTTCGCGTCAGAACGCGCAGCTTGTGAGGTAATCATCGATGGATGAGAAGATACGAAAGCAGAAGCTGGGCTATGGCCGCGGTGGGCGAAGTCCCCAGCCCCCTGGCGGTAAGAAGGAAATGGCCAATCCGCCGGTCAAGATTCCTTGCGCACCAAACCCTTCGCCGCCGACCAAACGCCAGCCGTCGAAACCTTGATTCATATGGAGGAAAGTGAGTTGCCGCGAACCTCGAAATCGTCGAGCGCGATCACGCAGACGGATTTGGCCTCGGATATAATGGGCAGAAACAGTCTCCAAGGCGACGATCAGCGCGCGACCAGAAACGAACGTCGAGCCGTTCCAGACGTCAAGCAGGATGCCGATCAGTCAATTATGGAAACGCTCGAGAAGTCGAACAAGAATGAACGGTCTCGGGCCGATTTAAACAAGGGGAAGGGCATTCATCGGCGAAAGCCTCGATAGGCTCGCGCGTGTGGGATGTTCCACCTACTCATTGTTCCCTAGGTGATGTTTTGAGTCATCCAGGATCGATGCACGGAGTTAGCCCTCCTCTGAACAACACGAGGAGGCATCAAACAATGCGATATAACTATTCCATCTCATGCTTGGCTTTTGCCGCGGCGATGTCGCTTGGTCCAGTTGCGGCGTTCGCTCAAACAACGCAGGGCGCAACGAGCAATCAGATGAACACCAATCAGGCGCAGAAGCAGTCAACGGCTAATACAGAAGCTGGTGCTTGTGATCGCCTGATTGACCGCTTGAGAGCCATGCAAATTGACCAGCGGCCGATACGGCTACGTCAAGCACGTCAGTATCGTCAGAACAACAATACCGAGGCCTGCCAGCAGTCATTGCAGCAGGTGGATCAGCGCGCCCAGTCCGGCAACCGTTCGGGAGAAGCAGCCGGCGGACAAATTACTGTACAGAGGGCAGCTCCCAGCGTCACCGTCAGCCGGGGCCAGCCCGAGATAACGATCCAACAACAGAGGCCCATCGTGACAGTTGAGATTCCGCCTCCGCGTGTGACCGTGCGAATGCCAGAACCGGACGTCAACGTGGTGACCAATCAGCAGGAACCAAACGTTCAGTATTCCGAACAGAATACCAAGCCGAAAGTGAATTATGAAACCGCTGAGCCGCAGGTCAATGTCCGGCAATCGAAGCAGTCGCCCGAGGTAAATATCGAACGGACGGGTCAGTCGGGTGGCCGTGAGTCAGTTCAGTCGAGCGGAAGCAACCAAGCAGCCGCATCTCAGTCGTCCTCCTCGCAAGCTCGTATCTCCGTCGACGACCTGACGGACATGTCGCTCTACACAGAGCGCGGAGAACTTATCGGCGATGTCGAACGGGTTGTCCGCAATTCGAATGGGGCTACGCGCGTGATTGTCGGCCATGGCGGAATTCTTGGGATGGGAGAGAAGCAGATCGCTGTCGATATCGATAAGGTCTTTAAATCTGGCGATTATCTCTATGCCAAGGGTTTGTCCCAGACTGCAGCGAGTGGAATGCCTGAATGGAATGAACAAGCGGGCGTCACTGATCTAGACGACGATCAAACGCTGAACATTGAGATGCGTGCTCGCAGGGACCAAAGTTCTATGGGATACAATCCTTCCCAGCAAAACTAGCGCCTCCCTGACGGTTTGCTTGCAGCGGCAGATTTGTCGCTGCAAGCATTGCTCGGTCTTTCGGACTCTATTCTCGCAATCGAAGCCGCGCCGTTGGTGGCGGAGCTTCGAAAGAGGTCGACCTGACCAATACCCATGAAACTGGAACTTAGCCGGGCGCCGATGGTTTGAGAGCGTGATTTGCTCTTCTGGCCAGGAAGGTAGGGACGAGGTGTCGGCGCGCGAGATCACGATCGTAGGAGTGAAGCTGCTCGCGTTCGGCTTTTCGCTTTTTCTACTGTGGCAGGCGAGTGGTGCGATCGTCATCATCCTCGTCGGCGTCGTGATGGGGCTTGCGCTCAGTGCAGCTGCTGATGCTATTGCGCGCTTCGCGCCGCTGTCGCGCGAGGCGAGCTTAGCCGTCTTGATCGGTCTCATTCTCGTCGCCGTCGGTCTTGGGATCTGGTCTGGAGGTACCGCTCTCATTTCTCAGCTGCAATCCTATTTACAGGCGGTCCAGACGGTCGGTCGACAACTGCAGGAGTTTCTGGCGCGAGGGGCTGGCGGTCTGTTTCCAGAAGGTTCGATAAATTTCGATGAGGCAATGCCGCGGTTTGCAACGGTTTTTGGTAGCGCAGCGCGGTTGTTTGCTGCGCTGAGCGAAATTGCCGTCAATGTCGTCATCATTGCCTTTCTGGCAGTGTTCTTCGCGTGGCAGCCCTCCGTTTACCGATCGGGTGTTTTGGCGCTCGTCCCTCAGGACAAACGATCCACCATCGGTCAGGCTGTTGACCGCTCGGCAATGGCAATTCGCAATTGGCTTGCCGGACAAACGATTAGCATGGTCGTCGTTTTTTTTTCGACGCTCATCTCGCTTTTATTGGTCGGAATGCCCTATGCAGTTTTACTGGCGTTCATATCGGGTGTGTTGACATTCGTTCCCACTCTGGGGCCATTTCTCTCGGGTGTTGCCATTGTCATCGCCGGTCTGTCGGTCAGTGTTGAACTCGGGCTTTATGGTCTTGGCGTTTATATTCTGATCCAATTCCTTGAGACGTACTTAGTCACGCCCCTGGTTCAGAATGAAGCGGTACATCTGCCTCCTGCAGCGACACTCGGCGCGCAACTCGTCGGTGGAGCTATTTTTGGTACACTCGGCTTTGCGTTTGCAGTTCCTCTTGCTGCAGCCTTGCGCGCGCTCGTTCCCGAACTTTACGTCGACCGCATCACACAACCAAAAGTTTGAGGCGATTCGATCCAAGCGAATGGCGGTATCTTTTTTGCACGCTCGTGTTTCGCGCACTCAAGGTTCTGGCCACTTCGGCAAATGAAGATCCGGCTTTGAGCTGTCTTCGGGAACCCATCCTCGAACCGGTTGTTCACAATCGTCGAAAAGTGGGGTCATGGTAGAATACAGAAAGGAAAAGCTCATGCGAAGAATGGGTGCACCCCTTATCTCTCTGTGTGCTCTGTCGACCGCGACAGCAGCCAGTGCACAAGACGCTGCCGTCGTCACGACGGATCTCAACATGCGCGCAGGACCCTCGTCACGTTTTCCTGTCATCACGACACTGCCCTCTGACGTCCGTGTCGATATTTACGGATGCGTGGATGGGTACGAATGGTGCGATGTCTCCTGGCGTGGCAATCGTGGTTGGGTTTTCGCTGACTATCTGAACTACCGGTATGAAGGCCGCTTGGTACCAGTCGTGGATTACGGTCCTCGAATCGGAATTGATGTCGTCGGCTTTTCGGTCGGCTCCTACTGGCAGTCGCACTATCGCGATCGGCCTTGGTACGACGATCGCAGCCGTTGGATAACGATTTGGGATCGCGACCGGCCCGACTACTGGGGCCGCGATCGCCGAGATGTTCGCGACCGTGATTGGGATCGCGATCGCGATTGGGACCGGGACCGCGATCGCATCCGTGCTGATCGTGATGATGACCGCGACCGTGACCGCGCCGATCGGGATGGCGATCGAGATCGTGACCGTGATCGCGCCGATCGGGACCGCAATCGTGATCGCGCGGATCGTGACCGCGATGGTGATCAGGAGCAGCGGGACCGAGCGGATCGGGATCGTGACAGCGATCGATACGGCTATCGCTCTGACGATGAGCGCAAGCAGAACCGTGCGGATCGCGACAACGACAAAGGGCGGAGCGATCAAAACCGCTCTGACGATCAAAGCCAGAAGCGCAGCAGCGACGAGGGCAGCGATCGCACACCCCGCGGCTACCGCAGCGGCAACGATAGTAACGACGGCGGTCAGCGTGGTCGGAATGGCTCTGCTGGAAGAGACGCAGAGCGCTCCTCATCTGCTTCTTCCGGCGGCGGCGACCCGGCGGCTCAAGGCGGTGCAACGGGCCAGGCTGGGGGCGGTGCAAGCCCTGGCGGGGCGTCAGGCCAGGCTGGCGCTGCTAGCGCCGGCGGCGCAGGGCCTGAAGGTGGCGGTTCATCCGGTTCGCCTTAGTAAAAGTTACATCGCAAGCCCGCAGTAAAGCTGTGCGCGGTCATCTGACTGCGCACAGCTTTACTTCGTATCGCCCAATCCACGCTTGCGGAGACCAGCTTTGTTCTGCCGCTAAACCGTTACTGCTTTTAAGGAAAGTTGGAGGACTGTCATTGCGGGATTGCCCGGCACCTGCTCCTTGCGTGTGGGAGGCTTAAGAGCCACCGAGCCGTTCACACCAACGAGTGCATTCTCAAAACCCGGTTGAACGGCTACTCCCGGAGGGTTGCGGCGTACGAACAAGCCACTCAAGTCAGTTGGCTTGAGGCCCGGCGGGCCGTACACCGCCCATATGAATACCCGTTTTGCAAAATCAGGCATGTCACCGCTTGTAAATCCTGAACGTTCAATCTCACCGTCGAAGCGTGCGGTTTTTCCATTAGCCTGCTGAAAACTACACGTCAGAAGGAGGGTGCCGTGTTCAGCCTGCGGTTCGCCTGCTTTTGTTGTGCAAGCCAACTGACCGGTTATCGCTGACGCAGCATTGGCGTTGACGACTGGCAGTTCCGCAAGTGCAGCACACAGCAGACAAGCGGATAGGAAGCGGGCGGTCACACGTTCAGTGGTCATGCTCCTCGCTCCGGCGAATGAAATCCAACATGCGTGATGCAGCATTTTCCTACCTTTACGGCGTTCCAGATTGTTTGATGTCGATCTTCACCGTAACGCGTTTCGAATCCGGCTCAACCAGTGCCACGTCATCACCTTCGATGAAGTAGGAGTAATTCGCTAAGCTGGGAACGCGCTCGACGATCTTCTCCGGCAGGGGACGCAGCGGAATCTCAGGCCCTGCGATGCCACCGAGTGGCACGGCAGTGGCGCCGGCCGGAGCAGACGTCCGTTCTGACACGGGTGCCCGCTGCACATCATCTGCCAATGTTTTCCCGACAAAAGTACAGTCTGAAACTGGAAACTGACGAATTCTGCCGCCCTCTCCGGCTTCGCACGAGATCACCATGTCGGGCATGACGGGGCCGGTCGACGCGTACCACATGAGAAGGACCAGCAATGTGCCGCCAATCAGCGTCATGACAGCAGAGATTGGAATTTGGCCTGTCACTCGCGTTCCTCCTGCTATGGCCGTAACGAGGAGAAGGCACGCGCGTTCCCTGTGAAATCGTGTTTGGCAGAAACGTGCGGGCTCAGGTCGGAACAAAACCAGGGCCAAAAAAGTTTGACGAGATCCTGTAACAAGCGGAGGTGAACGTCATGAACTGGGATCGCATCGAAGGCAACTGGAAGCAGTTTACCGGAAAGGCAAAGGAGAAGTGGGGGCAATTGACGGATGATGATCTGTCAAAAATCAATGGCAGCCGGGAACAACTTGAGGGGGCAATTCAAGAGCGGTATGGCTACGGCAAAGATCGTGCAAAGGATGAAGTCGACAGCTGGAGCCGAACTCTCGGCAGCTAATCTAGGTGTTACGACACTCGCGGTCTGTAATGTCCCGACGCTCTTCCGGTAGCTGGATCTGGTCCCGATCGTAGCTTCTGTGGACTGGACCGCTTCCGGAGAGGGCTGTTTGCTCGCAGCAATCTGTCATCTAGCAGACCGGCAATGAACGTCCGTTCGATCCAGTCGAGTGCGGTCCGATATCTTCGTTGGCGTGTGCAATACAGACCATATCGCTGTCTCCTGACGCAATGACTGCTGCGTCATCGGCCGACCTCCACGCGTTCAATGTCGGGTTCTGGAGCAGCAGCGCCCTCTGCACCGCTCGAAGGTGACATCTGATTTGGCGGAATTGCCGCCTGCTTCAGGACGTTTTGCGGGATCGCAAAAACCAGCAACGTGCTGCCGCCCAGTGTATATGCGGGAAGATCCTGGGTGGCTCCGATGAAGCCGAGAGCGCCGTTACGCACGCGCGGATCCAATTCCGCATTGGCAATTGCACCGGACCAGCCGCCGACGCCGGAGAGAATTGCCACATACTGACGGCCGTCGGTACCTTGATACGTAACCGGTTGACCGATGATTCCTGACGGTGTGCGGAAGGTCCAAAGAAGCTGGCCTGAGCGGGCATCGACGGCCTTCAACCAGCGGTCCATTGTTCCGTAGAATGCAACATCTCCAGCAGTGACGACCGTACCGCTCCAGACCGGAAACTTCTCCTTGATGCTCCACACGGTCTTTCGCTTCTTCACGTCCCACGCTTGGAACACGCCGCGGTATCCGTCACCCGGTCCGGCGTACATGTCCACCGTAGCTCCGACATACGGGGTGCCGGCTATGTAGCCGACTTCAGAAGCTTTGAAACTCATGCACAGATGTTGATGGGGAACGTACAGGTATTGAGTGCGTGGCGACCAAGCCGTCGGTTGCCAATCCTTTGCACCAGGAGCAGCGGGACAGACGTTCTCTACGAGTTTGCCGGTTTCGGGCTTTTTCTCTTCGTTTGGGATGATGCGGCCGGTCTTCAGATCGACGCCGTGATAGGCCGTTACCGTGTCGAAGGCGTCGGCAGAAAGGACTTCGCCCGTTGCTCGGTCGATAACGTACATGAAGCCGGTGCGACCGGGCCGAACGAGAACCTTTCGTGTCTGCCCGCCGATCTCCAAATCGAGAAGGACCAATTCATTGATCCCGTCATGATCCCACAAGTCGTGGGGAGACGTCTGGTAGGCCCACTTCGCCATACCGGTATCCGGATCGCGGGCAAAAATAGTTGTTGTCCAAAGATTGTCGCCAGCCCGCTGATTGGGATTCCAAGGCCCCGGATTGCCAGACCCGTAGTAGATGAGATTGAGTTCAGGATCGTACGAAATCCAGCCCCAGACCGTTCCTCCACCCTGCTGCCAATGATCCGCCGGCCAAGTCTTAACCCCGAGATCGTTTCCCTTCATCCAATCATAGTGAGGCTTGAAATCAGAACCGATGAGAACGTCTTTGTCAGGGCCCGTGTGATAGGCGCGCCAGACAATTTTGCCGGTATTCGTATCGAGTGCCGTGATCCAACCACGCACACCCATCTCGCCGCCGCTGTTTCCCACAAGTACCTTGTTCTTCACGACCAGCGGCGCCATCGTCATGGTCTCACCGAGATTGATGTCGCCAAGTTTGGTGTGCCAGATCTCCTTTCCCGTTTCTGCGTCGACAGCAACGGTATGATTATCGAGCGTATTGAAGAAGATCTTGCCATCGCTATAGGCGGCTCCGCGATTGACGACATCACAGCACGCCACCCCTTGGGCAGCCACTTCGGTTGGTGGTTCAAAAATCCATTTTAACTCGCCATCTGTAGCGCCAAGCGCAAACAGCTTATTGGGATAAGGGCCGACGACATACATTGTGTCGCCGATAACAAGCGGCGCTGCTTCCTGTCCGCGATTGACGCCGGTGGAGAAGCTCCATGCCAATTGCAGGTGCTTGATGTTCTCGGCGTTGATCTGATCCAGTTCGCTGAAGCGTGTACTGGCATAATTCCGGGCGGGCATGACCCACTGACGCGCATCGCGGCTTAGGGACTGAAGGTCGTCCGCTCTCGCTGGCTCGAGGATCGACATCGGCACTACCAGCGCGACGAGGGCCGTAATTATGCGATTCAGGGGCCCGGGCATGACTACCTCAATCTTTGAAATATGGCCGGGCCCAGACTTCCAGTCAGTGCGCCCGGGTGAATCCCGTATCGCAACATCCCACTGACCGCGCGGTTCCGCGGTCTTCTCTCTATCGATCATTTTTTACCGAAGGCGCTTGTGGGCCTCAGAACCAGACAGCAGAAATCAGCCGCTCGTCGGCGCGTCGGTCGGCGGAATGATGGGCGGCGATCCGGTTTGATAGTTTTCCAGAGCACTCCAGGCGAACATGAAGCCCAGCAGAACCAAGGCGAATACGATCCAGCGTACCATCCGACGCTCCTTAATTTCCTTCAAGTGAGGAACAGAAGCGTCTCTGGCCGGTTCCATTGCCACCCCTAGTCAACGAAGGAGGTTCTTATGAAGTTATCCGTAGCTGTGGCGGCCATGATGATGATGGCGACGCCCGTGTATGCGCAAGGCGCAGATGACATCCCGGGCAGAAAAGCGGGGCAACCCACTTCCGATCGAACGCCTCAGGACAAGACGATCACGCCTCTGGATCAAACGACTCAAACGAAACAGGGCGCTACGTCGGATCGTACGCCGTCCAACAATCAGATGGATGGCGCCTCCGGCAGCAGCATGCAGCATGGCGGACAGTCAATGCAGCAGTCGTCGTCCGATCAGCAATCAGGTGGTCCAAACACCGGTAGGCCCGCCGTTCTTACTCCGACTAAATTGCGAGATTCGCTCGAGAAGGCAGGGTTCAAAGACATAAGAATTCTCGATGCGGCCTATCTGGTGCACGCGCGCAATAGCGACGGAGATCTGATCGTAATGACGATCAATCCGCCGACGATTGCCGCAGCAACGAGTGCTGGTGGTACGTCCAGTTCCGGTTCGTCCGGCGACAGTTCTTCCGAAGGCATGGGCTACAACGCGCCCGGCTCCAGCGACAAGAGCAAACCTTAGCGGTTAATCATACCCGATGGCGGAGCGCCTGCGCCTCGTGTTGGCAGATCTCGTGACGACCCTCTGGTTCGTCCCATTGATTATGTCGATAATCGCAGCCGCTCTCGCCATCTTGGTGCTCGAGGCGGATTTCGATCTGCACGATCCTTGGTGGCTTCATCAGGGAAATGCGAGAGATGCGAGCGGACTGTTATCGAGCCTGCTCAACTCGCTGATGACGATCTCGGCGCTGGTGATTTCGATTACAGTGGTTGTTCTGACCTTGGCCGCCCGGCAATTGGGGCCGCGTATTCTCTTGAGCTTCATGGGTGATAGGCGGACCCAACTCGCTCTCGGCTACTTTATTGCGACAGTTGTCTATTTTCTTCTGGTTCTGCGCGTTATCAATTCCGATCTTGCGCAAGACGAGGTTCCACACCTGGCAGTGACTATTGCCAGTGTCCTGATGCTCGGTGCGCTTGTGACATTGCTCTTTTATACGCACCATCTCGCGCGGGCGATTGTTGCCGACACGGTCATTAGCCGGATCGGAAGAGATCTCAACGAGGCTGTTTGCCGGCACTTTCCCAGCGACAAGACCGCCCAAGAACGAATCCCCGCCGATATAGAAAACACGGTGGGAATCCTGCGCTTCAAACAGTCCGGGTACATTCAGTCATGCGACTATGACGGTTTGACTGAGGCAGCGGCGCGAAGCGGTTCCATAATGCAACTCGTGGTCAGGCCAGGTGACTATGTAATTGCCGGCGAATGCGGCGCCATGATCCAGCCCTGCCGCGACACGCCGGGCGAAGACATCCTTGCTGAGGGCATCGTCATCGACCACGTTCAGAGCGCCGATCAGGATGTTCTATTCGCGGCTCGACAGCTCGTGGAAATCGCGCTCAGGGCGCTCTCAAGCGGGAATGCGGATCCATTTACCGCCATAGCCATTATCAACCGTCTGTCGGCTGCGACTGCGATTGCCATTGAGCGAAACCGACCGGTTGAAATTTGGTCGACACAGCACCGTGATAAAGCCGGTTGGCTTATTGCGCCGGTGGTGACCTTTGGCGACTTGGTGACTACGTCGTTCGACGAAATTCGCCATGCAGCACCGGTATTTCCTATCGTTTTGGTTCATCTTTTCGCTCAGCTTTTGACGCTGCTCAAACTATCGCGAACCGACGAACAGCGCACTGCCATCCGCCGCCAGCTCGAGCAACTACTCGAGATCGATAGCGCAATTGTCCAGCGTTATCGCCTTTCTTGGTCTCAACAGATTGAAGCGGCAGGTGATGTGGCAGGCCAGAGATTGCATTCGCTGCGGCACGCGTAATCATACGTGTGGAACGGCCTGTATTGATCTCGGTTGTTGGGAACAGTTCCGGCACAGCTTGCGTGAACGGTCATATGCTGCGGTTTGACAAGACTGATCACGTTCGCGTGGTCTTCGTGGGTATTGGAATTGCTCTGGTGGCCCTCTCAGCGGCGACCACCCTGGCTCAGAGCATTTCTGGTCTCGTGAGTGCCGGGCCTGTGACCACTCACATGCTCATGCACCTTGCGCTGATGAATGTTGCTGGGCCTTTTGCGGGGCTCTGCGTTATTCAAATCGTGAAGCGGAGCTGGAGTGCGGGTGAGCTGGCGCTCGCAGGCGTGGCTCAAATTTTGCTCCTTTGGGCATGGCATTCTCCTGCGGCTTTTGATTGGGCCCATCACAGCAGCCTCACAATGGCAGCCATGCACGTGTCCCTCTATCTGACCGCAATCCTATTCTGGGCTGCTGTGTTCGGAGCCGAAAGGGACGCCCGATGGATGTCCATCGCCACCGTTCTAGTGACGGGTAAGCTTTTTTGTCTATTGGCAGTCCTCCTCGCGCTCTCGCCTCGTGTGCTCTATCTGCTCAGTTCCCACCATGCGAGTGCCGTCGCCCTCGCGGATCAGCAGTTCGCTGGTTTGATCATGATTGTTGCTTGTCCTTTGACGTACGTCCTTGCCGGCGTTGTGATCGCATCGCGATGGCTGCTTGAGATTGAAAGCCGATCAACGGGCTCCGCAACGCTGTTGCACTCGGAGTAGAGAGGATGGCTTTGGGTCTACGTCTTGACTGGAGGGTTGCAGCGCTCCTCGGCTTTGCAGTGTTTGGGAACGCAACCGAGGCATGGTGCAACCAGTCAGCCCTCCATCCGGCTAGCGATGCGGCAGAGCGGATCTTCAATTTAATCGTTGTCATGACGGCCGGAGCGGTCGTCATTCAGTTGCTCGTCATCGGGCTCGTGATCGCCGGAGTATACGGCAACTGGCGCTGGCGCCACCGCATCGCGTCCGTGCGTTTCGTATTCGCGATGGGTGTCATCTTTCCAACCGTTATTTTGACGGCGCTCCTCGTCTACGGCCTTCTTCTGATGCGAGACGGGCACTCGGGCGCTCTTCCGGGCCACGATGCCGCTCCCATGGACACGACATGACAAACACCGATCTCCTGAAGCTCCCCAACTCCGCGCCTCGGCCAGCGGGCGAATTGGAGGCGCTTGAGCGAATTTGGTCCACCCCGACCGGGTTCCGGCGGCTGACCGCTATCAACAACAACATCATTGGCGTCTACTACATCGCCACTGCACTTGCGTTCTTCGTCTTTGCTGGCGTGCTGGCTGCGATTATGCGCGCACAGTTGGCCGTTCCTGACAACACACTGGTCTCGCCAGACGTCTATAACCAGCTGATGACCATGCACGGCACGGTCATGATGTTTCTCTTTGCCGTTCCTGCCGTCGAAGCAGCCGGTGTTCTGCTGCTTCCGCAAATGCTAGGTGCTCGCGATCTTCCTTTTCCACGCCTCAGTGCATATGCGTTCTGGGCGTATGCAATTGGCGGAACGATCTTTTGTTCGAGCCTTCTGTTCGGCCTATCGCCTGCGGGCGGCTGGTTCATGTATCCGCCCCTCACCAGCAGCAGCTTCTCGTCAGGAATCGGTGCCGATTTCTGGCTCTTGGGGATCGGTTTTATCGAAATATCCGCAATTGCCGGCGCAATAGAAATCATTGTCGGAGTTCTGCGGACCCGTGCGCCCGGCATGACGATCGGAAAGATGCCTGTTTTCGCATGGACCATGCTGATCTTCGCCGGGATGGTGATTTTCGCCTTTCCGGCAATCATATTAGCGACGCTCCTTCTCGAACTCGAGCGCGCGTTTGGATGGCCGTTTTTTATTTCTGACAGGGGTGGTGATCCGTTGCTGTGGCAGCATCTTTTCTGGTTTTTCGGGCATCCAGAGGTCTACGTGATTTTTTTGCCGGCGGCGGGAATGGTTTCGATGATCCTGCCGTCCATGACCCAGTCGCCACTCGTTGCCTACAACATCATTGTCGTGGCGCTGATTGCTACCGGGTTCTTCAGCTTCGGACTCTGGGTGCATCATATGTTCACGACCGGACTACCGAACCTCTCTCTCGGCTTTTTTTCGGCTGCGAGCATGGCCGTTTCGCTTCCGTCGGGCGTGCAGGTTTTCGCCTGGATTGCGACCATTGCCAATGGCAAGCTGCGCTTCCATACACCGGCACTCTTCGTTCTCGGCTTCTTATTCATTTTTACTCTGGGCGGCTTGACCGGGGTCATGGTCGCCATGGTTCCATTCGATTGGCAGGCTCACGACACCTACTTTGTCGTCGCCCATCTGCATTATGTCCTGATTGGCGGAATGGTCTTTCCGCTCTTCGCCGCCATCTACTATTGGACGCCGGCATTCAGCCGGAAGGCACTGGACGAGCGATTGGGCAAAATCGCTTTCTGGCTCATGTTCATTGGCTTCAACCTTGCGTTTTTCATCATGCATCTGACCGGGCTGTGGGGAATGCCTCGCCGGGTCTACACTTATAAGAGCGAAATGGGATGGGGCTTACCCAATCTTGTCTCGACCATTGGGGCCTACATCTTTGCAGCTGGCGTTGCGATCGTTTTGTTCGATCTCATCCGCAAATTCCGGATCGGCTATCCGCGGGGCAACGTCTGGTCTGCTGGTACTCTCGAATGGCTTCCTAACGGCAACTATTCGGCGCGAAGCGTTCCAATCATTAGGCATCACAATCCGCTTTGGAGCGATCCTGCCTTGTCGCGCCATGTGGAGGAAGGTCGGTACTACTTGCCAGGAACGGCGACGGGGTATCGCGAGACAATCGTCACATCCCCTGTCGAGGCCGTTCCCCAGTACGTCATGATCATGCCTCAGCCGAGCTGGGCTCCGATGATCGCCGCCGCAGGTACGGCCGCGTTCTTCATTCTTTTGACCTTCAAGCTGGTGGGGCTCGCATTATTCGCAGGAGCGATCGCAGTCATTGCAATGATCCGCTGGGGGTGGGATCTCGAACCCAAGCCGCCCTTTGCGGAGGTGGATATCGGCGGCGGGCTTAGGTTGCCAACGTACATGTCCGGTCCTCGTTCGCACTCGTGGTGGGCCGTCAGCATTCTACTTCTGGCAGCCGCAGCGCTCTATCTGTCGTACGTTTTTTCCTATCTATACCTTTGGACGGTAGCGCCCGGCGTATGGCCGTCCGCGGCAGACGTTTCGTATGGATCGTTTGCGGCGTTATGCGCCGCTCTATTCATCTTCGCGAGCGTCGGCATGCTGCTTGCGTCGCACACCCTCCGCATTGCACATCGATCGCGGCAGTGGATCTTTCCAGTCCTCGTCATTGGCTCTCTTGCTGCGCTGAGCGTCGGGCTTGTCCTTGAGGTCTATGGGCATTGGTCCGCCGGACTGCGCCCGACCATCAATTCCTTCGCCGCTCTGACATACACCGCGTCGCTGCTGCAGGGGATGCTCGTAGCACCGGCCCTGGTTATTGGAGTGTACTCGCTCGCCCGATATGCACGTGGCGACCTTGATAGCAACCGGCGTGCGGCTTTCGACGTTACACATCTTCTGTTTCAGGCGGCAGTGGTTGAAGGCCTGTTCAATCAACTGCTCGTCTACGGCTTTCCACATGTGGTTCGGTAATGAAGCCATGATGAAGGGTGAGACCGACACGATCTTCGATTTCGTCAGCGTGCTTGCCGGACCCTTAATCTGGTTTGCGCACTTTTTCCTCGTATACGGCGCACAGTCGGTTCTGTGCACATTTGACCGGGCTGCGGCAGTGCCTTGGATGATCTTTGTGGCCACCGTTCTTGCACTGGGAAGCGTCGCCTGGCTGGTCATCGACGGTGTTCGCCGCTCCGACCGGCTCATCCCGCGTCCTGATGGTGAGCATCAGGACTTCATGGCCTACCTGAAGTATGCAATTGCCTTTGCATCGGGCATCAGCATTGTCTGGGTTGGAGCAACGGCAGCTGTCTTGCCGTCCTGTAACTGACGCTCTGCGGATTGCCTTCCGCTGCTGCAAAGACAGTTCTGCTGTAAGCAAGGCTTCAGTACGACTGCACCTTGCTGAGGAGTCTAACATGCCCCTGGCCCAATTGAGTTGGACCAGGGGCTGGGACGGCCTACCAACCGACAGGAGGAGGAGGACGCGAATAGGCCATCCGGTCAAGTATCCATTACGCGCCCGCCTCACGCATGTTCCCCGCCGTCATATGGTGCTGGATACCTAAGGGAAATAGCCAATAAGCTCCAGAGCGCGGCTGTGCGCTGCTGATTAATCATCAAGTCGGGATCTGTAGATTGCGCACGAGTTTGTCCGCAAACATCTATCGGAGACGGACGTGTGAGCTTGGACTAGTCAGATTGCTTTTTTGGATGGAGCTGCACCAGTCGAAGTGCCAGTCCTAGAAGCACTGTGCACAGTGGGATCGCGATCAAAGCTCCTAACTCCAGCCAAGTAAAGTCAGCATCAGGAACTTGAAACATTTGTAGCGCGATCCGCAGGAATAGGACGAATAAAATAACAATGATGACCTCTGCCACAACCTGCTTCAATTGGCCGATCTGCTTTACCTGAAGCCACTGCGGAATCGCCAGCGTTTCACCGGGCTGTTCGGGATGAATAAAAAGAGAGTATACACCAAATGAGAAGTACAAAAGAACTATGGCGATCAGAAATCGATCCAGCGCCTCAATCACGCTGATGACGGCTGCAGTTCCGAATGGAAGAGTGCTGTCGGAGGCGACGAGACCGAAGCGAAACGCTTCGTATACATTCAGCAGCCCGAGAGCGAACATCAAAGCTGCGCTAGCAAGCGATCCAAAAACGGCCATTAGGCTGAAGTAGCGAAAGCTGACGACAACCGTCCGCTCGTACTTTCGAACACGTGATGCAGATGTTGACGAATGCTGGCTGGTAGATTGACCAGGGGGTAAATTCATCGGTCGACCGCATGTCAAACGGAAGTCATTAAGAACGGAAGTCAGGGGGCGTTTCCAAGTTCCGCCAGGCAGGATCAACAGATCACTGCAGAGGCGCGATTTCAAAATGTGCCTGGACGCGTGCTTCGCTCGTCCGCACCAAGATTACCGGATCGTTCGGTGTTGCCGCGCATATGGTGTTCGCGCGCTCGTGCTCATCCAAAATCGTGTGGGCAAGTCAGATATCACGGGTGGCTCAGATCGCTTGCGATGCTGAGGCGTGGGCGCCTCTCGGCGCAGATTAATGCAGGTTCTGCGAACCTAATGATCTCGATCTAAAGGAACATATCGGTCACCGGCTTGTTTGGTTTGAAAGCTCGTCATTTACGAATTGGCGAAGGAGCTTGGCAATGAGAAGGAGACTGAGAAATGAGCGATAGGTACTCAGCAGTTCCACCTGCAGCACCGGAGGTGAGCTCGAGGACGGAAAGCAGGCGCGATGGAAGTAGCGCTGCTGCAGACCAAGTGCAGAGGCAGGGAAAACAGGTTGCGGATGAAGCAAAAGCACGTGCCGAAGAGATCACCAATGAGCAAATGAAGATTGGTGCCGAACACGTCAAGCAGATCGCGAACGCGGTCAGAGCAGCGGCCGAGGAACTGAACGACTCGTCTCCACTGCTCGCGCACTACGCGCGCAGCATGAGCTCCGCTTTCTGTGGGATATCTGAAAAGATGCGCAGCGAGTCCCCCAGGCAAGTTTTGAAGAACGCCTCAGATTATGCGAGCCGGGAGCCGGTGGCTTTTTTTGGCGCCGCAGTTGTTGCAGGGTTCGCACTGTCTCGCTTCCTCAAGAGCAGCAGCGAATCGTCATCTGGCTCGTTCGATCCTCGGAGAGATCGGCTGGGAGATCGCACGACGGGAATGACGGGGACGAGAACGCCGGCGACAGGATCACAGGAGATGTAGCATGAACGCCGAGAAATCAGTCCCCGAATTGTTTTCCGACTTGATCGATAACCTCTCGAGTTTGTTCAGGCAGGAAGTGAGACTTGCGAAGACTGAATTTACCGAAGGGGTTGAAAACGCCCGTGGTGGCGTTGCCTACATCGCAGCAGGCACCATGGTTGGTCTCGCCGCTCTCATCGTTCTACTCGGCGCCGTTGTTGCCTGGCTGGCGTGGATGGGCATCGATGTTCGATGGGGTTCACTTGCTGTCGGGCTAGTTGCGGCCGGTATCGCAGCCTTCCTGGCGATGAAGGGAATTCGCGACCTCAAGTCAACCGCTGTAGTCCCCGGCCGTGTCATGAATCAGCTGCATCGCGATGCACGCGTTGCTAAGGAGAGTTTGCAATGACAGCCACTGTTCACGGGTCCACGTACACGGGCCAATCCAGCGCCGATATCGAGCGCAATATCGAAGAGTCCCGTACAAAAGTCGCCGATACGCTCCGGACATTGCGTGACCGGATGTCACCCGGCCAGATGGTCGATGAGTTGATCGAATACACGAAATCGTCCGGCGGAGCGGAATTTACGCATAACCTCAAGCGCTCGGTGACGCAGAATCCCTTGCCTCTTCTCCTGGTGGGCACTGGTGTTGCGTGGCTCATGACATCGAGCCAACACTCGACTTCCGGATACCCCGGGATTTCTACAGGGGATACGGGTGAGGAGAATTACGCTGGTCATGCGCGCAGTGCCGCTGGTGCCGTGGCGGACTATTCGGACGCTACTCAGCGGTTCGCCAGAGACACACGAGATCAAGTCCAGCACGCTGCGCATCAGGCGCAACATGCGGCGCAAAATGCTGCTCACCAGGCGCAGCAGACCTGGCAGAGACTGGCTGAAGAGCAACCGCTGGTAATTGGTGCGGTCGGTATAGCGATCGGTGCGTTGCTGGGAGCAGGTCTACCCTCGACGTCCGTCGAAAACCGCCTCATGGGTGACGCGAGCGATACTTTGAAAGAGACAACAAGAGACGAAGTTTCGCATCAGTACGAGTCCGTCAAGGCGGCAGCGGCAGACACCTACGAGAAGGTGTCCCACGACGTTGCCGAGAGAGGCTTGAGCACCGATACCGCCAAGCGGGCCGTCGACGAAATTGGCTCAGCGGCATCGAAGGTCGCCGATGAGGCCAAGTCCAGTAGCGAGCGAGGAATAGCCGGGCAAACGGATAATTCTCCGGGCGCCGCTGGGGGTATTGGATCAGTTCGAAACAAGCGCTCCTAAATGCCAAAAGACGCAAATTTGAATGGTAGCGCCCTTCGGAAGCCAGCAGCAGCGGCGGCTGTCACTCTGATGGGATTTGCGGTTCTAAGAAGGTTGGGGGTCCGCAAAGACGATCAGGTGGTACATCAGTCCATCCATGGGTCGCGGGGGGCTGATCGAGGTCGCCGCGCCGATCGGCCAAGTGAACTAGGGACGCTAGGCTGGAGAGACGTTCTCTGGCGTACTTATGCGGAGTTTTCAGATGATCGAATTCTGATGATAGCCGCGGGCATAACTTTCTACGGTCTTCTTGCCCTGTTTCCTGCTCTCACGGCGCTGGTGTCGATCGCGGGACTTGTTATCGACCCGAGCCGCATCGTGGAACAAGTGCAGAGCCTTTCTGGAGTTGTGCCAGAGGCGGCAATCGGCATCATTAGCGACCAATTACAACGCATCGCCGAACAGCCGGCAAACAGCTTGAGTTTTGCGTTCATGATCGGCTTGGCCATTGCTTTGTGGAGCGCCAACAACGGCATTAAAGCCATGTTTGAAGGTTTAAATATCGTTTACGATGAAGAGGAGGACCGAAGTTTTCTGCGCTTGAACGCGGTCTCACTGATGTTCACCCTGGGGGCCATGGTGACGATCATCATAGCGCTTGGTGCGATCGTGGTGGTTCCGGCACTGCTCGGGTTCGTTGGTCTCGGCGGCTTGTCCAGTACTTTGATCAATCTGGGACGATGGCCGGTTCTGTTTGCCTTCATTATCGTGGGAATCGGGTTGCTGTATCGGTTCGGTCCGAGCCGGAGGCCCGCGCGGTGGCGCTGGATCTCGGTTGGCAGCGTGCTTGCCGCGGTTCTGTGGGTTGTCATGTCCGCAGTGTTCTCGTGGTACGTCTCAAATTTCAACAGCTACAATCAAACGTATGGCTCGTTGGGTGCAGTGATCGCGTTCATGGTTTGGATGTGGATCTCGGCATCGATCATTTTGCTAGGGGCCGAGTTGAACGCTGAATTGGAGCATCAGACAGCCCGCGATACGACAATCTCTCCGGAAAAACCGATGGGCAATCGCGGGGCCCATGCAGCGGACACAGTCGGTAAGCGGATGACTTCGTAGCGCCCGGACGTCTGGAGAAGAGCATTGGTGGACGCTTCTCGCACCATTGAGACGCTCGGCTACGCCATGGACCTTGCCGGTGTTTTGCTGATCACTGGCGGCGTCCTGATTGCCTCTGTCCGGGGCGCCCATAACGTGCTGCGGCAGGCCGACAAAGCTTATGTACGGTACCGCCAGGACATCGGACGCGCGATCTTGTTAGGGCTCGAGGTTCTCGTCGCGGCTGACATTATTCGGACGGTAGCAATACGGCCTACGCTCGATAGCGTGATTGTTCTTGCGGTAATCGTACTGGTGCGGACTTTCCTCAGCATAAGCCTGCAAATTGAACTTGAAGGACGTTTGCCGTGGCGGCGTGAGCGGGAGGCGCGACCGCAGTTTGATCGGAGAAGTTTCGAGCTGCCGAATAAAGATTGATGAGACAAGATCAGTCCCGCGTTTACCGTTTTGCTGATTACATAAGCTCTCGCGAGCGAGTCCAGGCACAATCAGTCGATGAATTTCGATGCGCGAAAAGTGGAACAATCCACATCTGGATATGATGCTGTCGTCGTTGGTTCCGGTTATGGAGGAAGCGTTGCCGCCTCGCGACTCTCTCGAATGGGGCTGCGCGTAGCGGTATTCGAAAGGGGACGCCATTGGCGACCCGGGGATTTTCCGACCACAACATCTGCAAAGCTTAGAGCATGCCGGTTGACAGGGCACGCGCCGGACTTAGGCCATCCCACCGGGCTTTATTATCTTTCGATTGGCAAAGGCTTGACGGTATTCGGCGCCTCGGGACTAGGAGGCGGATCGCTCATCAACGCTGGCATCGCGCTTCGCCCTGACATGGCGTGGCTGCGCAAGTCCGGTTGGCCACCCGATGTCATCGACGATGGGCTGCTGAACGAAGGATTCGCGCGAGCCGAGACAATGCTAGGCGTTGCACCTGTCCCTGAGCCAGGCCGCTTCGCCAAGCTCGAATGGATGAGCAAGACGGCGAAGTCCTGCGAGAAGCCGCTGCAGTTCCCGGCAATGACCATCACCCATAAGCCGGGGCTGAACAGCGCCGGGGTTCTCCAGTACGCTTGTCAGCACTGCGGCGACTGCTGGTCGGGGTGCAACGTCGGCGCCAAGAACACCACGGGCGTCACATACCTGATGGATGCCACTGATCATGGTGCGTCTGTGTTCTGCGAGAGCCATGTTCAGTCCATTGCTAAGTGCGATGCCGGATGGCGCATTGAAGTAAAGGATATGTCGCAGCAGGCTCGGGTGAGGATCATTGCAACTCCCATTCTCGTTCTTGCTGCAGGAACATTGGGTACCAATGAACTGCTGCTCAAGGCGCAGGCCTGCGGGCTGCCACTGTCGTCGAAATTGGGCACACGGTTTTCAGCCAATGGGGATGACCTGATGCTCGCGATGCAATTGGCGACACCCGTCAATGCCGTGGCGACGGGCTTCCCGTCGCGAGCTCCGCGGGGCACGCCGCTCGTGGGACCGCACAGCGCCGCGGCAATCAATTTGAGCGACAATGATGGGCCGCTATGGGTTCATGACGGCACGATGCTGACCCTCATGGCGCGGCTCGCACCGTTGAAAAACATGTTGCAGTTAGATTTCCGCAGGGCCCTTCGCGAACTCCGACACGGCATTTACGCAGCCGACCTCAGCCGGACGCAGCTTCTCTATGTCGTGGCGTACGACAATGCGGGCGGCCAACTGCGTCTCAAAAATGATCGGGTCTGTGTTGACTGGTCAGACTACAGCGATGCACCAGAGCGCCTGAAAACCGAGCAAAGGGTCAAAGCCGTTATCGAGCGCGTGAGCGGCAAGTTCGGCGCTAATCCATTCGCTATGACGGCCTTTGGAGGCAATCGCATCATTGCCCATCCCCTCGGTGGGGCGGCGATGGGTGAGACGTCAATGGACGGAGTAGTTGCCCCAGATGGACAGGTTTTTGATCCCTCCAGCGGGCCCACAGCCGTCCACAAAGGGCTTTATGTCTGCGACGGCGCCGCCATACCATCCTCTGTGGGCGTCAGCCCTCTCTTGACGATCAGCGCACTTGCTGAACGCGCGATGGTTTTGCTCTCGAGAAAGCTGAATCGTAAAATCGATATGGGCGCAACGCCGATGCGGTGGCCGCGAGATGCTCTGGCCTGATGACTGGGCGAACATCAGGCTTGCGCAGCGTTGAGGTCCGCTTAGGCCATCCAGTCCTGGGGAGGTTGCCCAAGAAGCACTGCGATCTCCTGCGTAAGCTCACCGATCCGGCGCTCTGCCATCAGAAAGCTCGGCGAAGTAAATCCACCGTCTGCGACTGCGGCTAGCGCGAAATCATGGGCTTCTTGGCGTTCCGCGTAAAGCGCGAGAAGCTTCTCGCGGAACCTTTCCGACCCACCTTCGATGACATTATAGTCAACCATCGACTTCACTCCATGATGCGGTCCGTAGTGGCTTAGCATGCGGTGAGCTTTTTGATCACCCGTTCCGATTGGAGATCGGCATGCTGATCAAGCATTCAGTATCCGACTGTGCGGGGCATCGTCAGCAGAGTGAATGATTTAGCCATCTTGGCCCCCGCTCAACAACTCGATCGCGGTCTCTAGTTGCGGATCGCGTCCGGCGGCGTATCGAATGTCGAACGGAACTTCGACGGTCGGACTGACGCCGACGCCCTCGAGTCGTACCTCGTTCACTTTGACGTCGTTGACCGCAAGAATGAGCAGGCTGTCATCGCCGAGCAGGAATGCCCTGCCGGCAAGGAGTGCGCCAGCGGTTGTCTCACCGACCACGGAGCCGAGGTTGTATTCCTTGAAGGCGTGGGCCAGGACCTCCTTGCCGCTGCGCGAGCCCTGATTGATCACCAGAGCGACGGGCTTGCGCCACCGAAAATTCACGCGTTCCGTTTCGCCCGACCGTTCCGTGAGTGTCATGGCCGCGCCTTGGGGCACGAACACGTCAAGATAGCCGGGGCGCGCCCCACCCCAGCCATCGCGCAGGTCCCAAATCACCGCATCGGCATCTTTAAGTTTGCCGCTCGAAAGGAGATCGATCAGTGTCTCTTGGTATTCTCCGCCCGCATAGGAAAAGATCGGTACATGCCCAATGCGGCGACCGTTTCGCTCAATGATGCTGGCGCCTTGCGTCATCGCTGTCTTGAACGCTTCACCGGGCTCGATCACCTCCGGTACGACGAGCAGACGTCGAGTCGGCCCTCCCTTATGGCGGCGAACTTCCAAAATGACCGGCTGTCCGACCTTGCCGCGAAAAGAGCCGATCGCTTCGAACGGCTTGTCGTCTACACTGACGATCTCGTCGCCGACCAGCAGCCCGGCCTTGGATCCGGCGAGGCCCGCCAACACGCCGCTGACAAACGTGCGCCCTTCCAGTTCCTTGGTGAAGATGCCTATGCCCGGATAGGTTGGCTTTGAGGAGCCGAAAATGCGTTTTATGCCGTCGCGAAGGGGATAAGCGAAGATTTCGACGAGCTGGAAGTAAGCCGGCTGGTCTTTGGTATAGTGGCGCGTGTGCGAGGCGCCGAGTTTATCGAGCATGGCGTTGATCACCGCGGAGCGTTCCGCGTCGGACTTTGCGCTCGCATAACGGGGCCGATACTCATCGCCGATGGCCTGCCAGTCGACACCGTGTAAGTTAGGATCATAAAAGCCATCGCGGACTTGCCGCCAGACCTCATCGAACACCTCGGTGGCTTTGTTGTTTGCCGTGGCGGAGTTGAGGACCGCAGTGTCCGCCAGAGCTACCGTCGTGCCAAGGTTAAGTGCAGCGCTGGTGCAAATTTGAAGAACTGTACCGAGTGCGAGTATCAAGTGGCGAGTCGAGGCGTGCGATACCATTGTGCCTGCTCCGTGTGACAACGAGGTCTCGAACGTAGGGTCTGCTTATCTCGACCTCCAATGACATCTTGGCAAGGTTCGTGGCTCTTGATTGTAGTGAATGGACCTCTGCTGCTCGTCGGCTTTGACCCTTCGCCTCATGATTGTGCTTCGGTTCATGCTGCGCATTGGAATTGTGAGATAGCCCAGGCGCGAGCGACGGCAGGCCGGTCTAGCCTCAGCTATCTCATAAATGCGAGGTGCCGCAGAACGTCGAGATTCAGTCTGAGTTGAAGCCGAACCATTGAAGCCAAAGTTGATTGGGAGTAATATTCAAGGCGATCAGTCGAGGTGATGTCTCTGACGGTCATTCGCACGCTGAGATGATCAGCTGCTGTCATCGGTGTTAGAGCCTGCCCTGACGATCGCTGCGCGAGCGAAAGGTAGGTGTGTGATGACTATCGCGCTTTCTTTACAACGATACCTTGATGGGCGCGGGTGTTCGTACGATGTCGTGACTCACGAGCGCACGCTCCACGCCACCGATACGGCAGACGTGAGTGACGTTCCAAAGGACAACCTTGCTAAAGGTGTCTTGATGAAGCGCAAAGACGGCTACCTTCTGGCTGTCGTGCCGGCGTCCTGCCATGTCGATCTCGATGCTGTTGCGAGTTTCATCCGACACCCCGTCGCGCTGGCAACCGAGGAGGAGGTCACGGCCGTGTTCGCGGATTGTGACGTGGGAGCCGTTCCGCCAGTCGGCAGTGCTTATGGATTGAGTTCCGTAATTGACGACGGGTTGGAAGGCCTCAACGAGATCTACTTCGACGGCGGCGACCAC
>ERZ1066138.17-NODE-17-length-51754-cov-8.083019_pt1 | contig 51754 bp, 52 predicted proteins | sample MGYA00382785_ERZ1066138 | MGnify/ENA primary metagenome ERZ1066138 (study PRJEB33369, sample SAMEA5778368) | biofilm metagenome | biome: Industrial cooling water; feature: Water cooling tower basin; material: Biofilm | place: United Arab Emirates | collected... | reverse complement strand
TCCCAGTACAACTGCACATCTTCGGTCAGGTCGAAGTGGCCGACGGTGTTGAAGTTGGCGCGGTCGAGGTCAGACAGGATCTGCGCCGTCTCAACGATGTTCCAGCCATCACCACCCACCGCATTGGAGGTGCCGAAGTTGATGCCCGGGTTGTACGGAACGAGATTGCCGCTGCGATCGAACTGGAAGTAAGTGGTGGAAGTCGGGCCGAAGCCACGCAGACGACCATCCGCCAGGTTGACCGCGCCGGTGGCCGGCAGGATCAAGCCGCCCGGGGTGAAGGTGAAGAAGCGCGAGTCGCGGATCAGCACCGAGTTGGGGATGCCGTCCGTGTTGCCGGTATTGAAGGGAATCAAGGGGTTGACGCGACCGTCTGTGCCCGGCAAGCGGCTCGGATTGTTGGCAGCGATCACGCTGGCCAGCGGGTTCGGCTGGAAGGCGAAGGAGCTGCGGAAGCGCTCACGCTCGGTCTGCAGCACGCCCTTCGAGGTATCGACGCTGAAGGCCAGGGTCACGTTGCCGCGGTTCTCGGCGAAGTTCGAGCCCCAGATCAGCGAGCCATTGAAGCGATCGTTGTCACCGCGATCGGTCTGGCCGACCGTGGTGCCAATTTGCAGACCTTCGAAATCCTTCTTCAGGATGACGTTGACGACGCCGGCAATGGCATCAGTACCGTAGGCCGGGGCACCACCGATGGCGATGTTCTCGATGCGGTCGACCAGGGCCGAGGGAATCGAGTTCAGGTCCACCTGCAGGCCAGGAGCCGCGGGACCGAAAATCGTCGGCACGTTGGCCGAGACGAAGCGGCGACCGTTGACCAGGGTCAGCGTACGCGCCGTGCCCAGGCCGAAACGGTTCACGAAGTTGACCGCCACGCCGAAGCTGGCCTGGCCGCCTTCCGGCGTCACGCCGAGGCCGAAGCCCGGAATCTCGTTGATGGCGTCGGCGATGTTCGTCAGGCCACGCGATGCCACGTAGTCCTCTCCGATCACATTGGCCGGTTCCAGCGTGTCAAAGCCGGCGCGCGGGATACGCGTACCGGTGGTGACGATGACGTCCAGCTCTTCAGCCTTTTCCTGTTCGGCCGCCTGGGCCTCTTCGGTTTTCTCGGCGGGCGCCTGCTCCTGGGCCAAGGCCCACTGGCTGGCACTCAGGGCGAACAGTGCAGCGCTGAGCGCGCTGACCAGGGCCTTGGGTTGCGGTCGTTTCATGGTGACGTCCCCTCTTGCAGAAGTGGATGAAGCTGCGATGCCGGCCGGCCGCCCACCTCAGGGCGAACTACGAAGACTGCTAGAGGTTAAGTCCGGCTGACGAAGTTTGTTGGCCGAGCATGCTACAAGTCATGCCTGCGGCCAAGCATGGAGTTGTCAAAGCCGGTCGACAGCGTCACCGATGCGCCGGGTCGATGGCATCGAGTGCCGCAGAAACGACAAGGGCGCCCGCAGGCGCCCTTGTCGATCCATGCAAGATGCCGCTCAGCGATGCAGTTGCAGCTGCGACAGCGGGTGACGGAAGTAGCGCTTGGGAGCGGATATGCCGCCTTGGCCCAGATCGGCGCTGCTCACATCCGCCTGCTGCGGCATCGGGAACTTCGGCGGCCAGCTCAGCGTGGGCAGCTTGCGCTCCTCCAGCGACTTGTTGATCGCCGGCAGATGCTCGGCCTTCACCGCCTCGAAGTCCTTGTTGATCTGCGCCAGCTCGCCTTCGAGCACGCCGATGCGCGCAATCTGGTACTCGGCGGGACGCCCCTCGTAGCCCAGGATCGCGCCGTAAAGCTGATCGGTGTGTTCGCGCAGGCGCTCCTCACCGGTGATCGCACCGCCTTCCTTGGTGGCCACGATGTCCTTGCGCACTTCACCCGCCGCTGCGGCGAAGGCGGCGATCTTCGCGCGCAGCTTGTCCTTCTCTGGCAACTGTGCGGCCAGTCCGCCGGCCATCTGGCCCATGAACTGGATCTGGTCGGTCAGGCCGGTCATCTGCCCGAACAGGGCGTGCACGCGCATGGCGGCCTCGAACTGCGCCTTGCGATCTTCGACCGTGTACTCGGCGCGACGATCCAGGCCGACTTCGATCTTGGTCTCATAGACCTGCTTGTTCTTGGTCAGGCGCACGGTGTAAGTGCCAGGCAACACGCGCGGGCCCTGAGTGCCGGCGAATGCCACCTGGGCGGCGCGCGGCACACGCGGCGGCTTGACTCGCATCGACCAACTGACGCGGTTGATGCCCCGACGCTTGCTGGCCGGGATGGTGTCGATCACCTTGCCCTCGGCGTCGAGGATCTCCAGCTTCAGATCGCCGAACAGATGGCGCGTCTTCTGGTAATAGGTGATGACGGCGCCGCCTGGCGGATTCTCACCGAGGAACTTGGCATCGCCCTCGGACCAGCCGCCCACTCCGCCGATGCGCTGCTGCACCGGACGCGCAGACAGGAAGCCGGCCTCCCGCGCCAGGAAGCCCTCATCGAGCTGCCGCAGCGAGGACACGTCGTCGATGATCCAGATGCCGCGGCCATGCGTGGCCAGCACCAGATCGTTCTCGCGCGCCTGCACCGCGATGTCGCGCACCGCGGCGGCCGGGAAATTGCCACCCTTGAACTCGGCCCAGCGCTTGCCGCCATCGATCGAGATCCACAGGCCCAACTCGGTGCCGACGAACAGGAGATCCGGGTCGACGCTGTCTTCCTTGATGACGTGGGCGTAGCCACGCAGTCCTTGCGCCTTGCCGGCGATGCGTTCCCAGCTCGCGCCAAAATCACGGGTGCGGTACACGTGCGGATCCATGTCGCCCACGGTGTGGCGATCGAAGGTCGCGTAGGCCGTGCCCTCGTCGAAGCGGCTGGCCTCGATCCAGGACACCCAGCTGTGCGCCGGCACGTCCTTCAGATTGCGCGTGAGATTGGTCCACTGGGCGCCACCATTGCGGGTGACCTGGATCTGGCCATCGTCAGTGCCCACCCAGATCACATTCTTGTTCTTCGGCGACTCGCTGATCGAGTAGATGGTGGTGTGCATCTCGGCCGAGGAGTTATCGACCGTAATGCCGCCCGACAACTCCTGCTGCTGCTTCTTGCTGTCATTGCTGGTGAGATCGGGCGAGATGCGTTCCCAGCTCTGGCCGTGGTCGCGGGTGCGGAATAGATACTGCGCCGCGATGTAGATCACGCCGGGCTCGCTCGGGCTCTGATGGATCGGCGAGTTCCAATTGAAGCGCAGCTTTTCGCCACTGGCCAGGGCCTTGGGCTGGATGTCACGCGCCTGCTTGGTGCGACGATCGATGCGCGCAATGTTGCCGCCCTGGTACTCGGCGTAGACGAAGTTCGGATCCGAATGATCCGGGATCACCCAGAAGCCATCGCCGCCGTAGAGGTTTTCCCAACGCGAGTTGCTGATGCCGCCGGGATAGGCCGAATCGCCCACCCACGAGCTGTTGTCCTGCAGGCCGCCATAGACCTGGTAGGGATCGGCGTTGTCGACGGCCACGTGATAGAACTGGCTGATCGGCAGATTCTCGCCCTTCCACCAGCGCGCGCCGCCGTCGTAGCTGTACCAGATGCCGCCGTCGTCACCCATGATGACGTGCTTGGGGTTGCTCGGATTGATCCACACATCGTGCGAATCGGCGTGCGTGGAACCGGCCGCATCGGAGAAGCTCTTGCCGCCATCATCGCTGACGATCAGGCGCAGATTGACCTTGAACACGCGGTCGGCGTTGGTCGGGTCGACGATCAGGTTGGCGAAGTAGAAGGGGCGCCAGACCATCATCTGACTCTTGTCGCGCTGCTCGAAGCTCTGGCCGCCATCGCTGGACACATACAGCGCCGAATCCACGCCCTCGATGAAGGCATACACACGCTTCGGATCGGAGGGCGCGAACTCGACTTCGATGCGCCCGTAGGGCTTCGGCGGCAGACCATTCTGCCCGGCCGCCAGTTCGCGCCAGTTGGCGCCACCGTTCTCGCTGAGGTACAGCCCGCTGCCGCTCTTGGCCTCCGGTCCCTCACCGCCGGAGCGGAAGGTCCAGCCCTTGCGGCGGAAGTCCCAGGTGCCGGCAAACAGGCGCTCCGGATTACTCGGATCCAGGGTGATGCCGGAGCAACCGGTGGAGGCATTGGGGCCGCTCAGCACCAGCTTCCAGCTCTTGCCCGCATCCGTGGTCTTGTACAGGCCACGATCCTTGGAGTCGCTCCACAGCTTGCCCGGCACGCAGACGTAGGCCACGTTGCCATCCTTGGGATGGACCAGGATTTTGGTGATGCGCTCGCTTTCCGGCAGGCCGAGATAACTCCAGGTCTCGCCGCCATCGACCGAGCGGTACACGCCATTGCCGATTGACACCGAATTGCGCGTCCACGACTCGCCGGTACCCACCCACACGATTTCGGGGTTGCTGGGATCGAGGGCAATCGCGCCGATCGACTGCACCGGCTGCTTGTCGAAGATCGGCTTGAAGCTGGTGCCGCCATCGCTGGACTTCCACACGCCACCGCTGGCAGCGCCGGCGTAGATCACGGTCTTGCCATCGTGTTCATGGGCGGCCAGCGCCGAGATGCGACCGCTCATGGTGGCCGATCCGATGTTGCGCGCACCCAGGCCCGACACCGTGCCCGAATCGAAACGCGGCGCCACCGTCGGATTGGCCTGCACGCTCATCGCACAGGCGAGCGCCAGGCACAGCGGAATGATCTTGCTCATGAGGAATGCTCCTTGGGGCTCAGCGCGCGGGCGCAGCGGCAGCGGCGGCGGGGAAAGCGAACAGGGCGTCGTCCAGCTTCACATTGGGTTCGGCCTTCTCGATCGTGATCTTCTGGCCCTTCGGCCCGCCCTTGGCACCGGACTCCAGCGAAAAGGGCACGTACACGCCAGCGATCTGCTCGTAGTTGCCCAGATCGGTTTCGCTCTCGATCTCAACGCCTCGACGCTTGACCGAAGAGATCACGCGGATCTCCAGGAAGTAGTCGGGATCGAAGTAGTAGTACTGGACGTCGCCGTTCTTCAGCGTCACCTTCAGCTTGTGCGCCTCGGTGCCATCGACATCTTCGAGCCCCTGGTACTCGAGCTTGTGGCCCTTGGCCTGCCAGTCGACCAGCGGGCCGTCGATGTCAGCCTGGATTTCCAGACCCTTGTTCTCTTCCGCAGTCATGCGCTGCGGGTCGCGGCGACCCTGGAAGGGCTGGATGTTCCAACCTTCCTTGCCATCGTAGGCGGTGACCTGGGTCAAGCCCTGCAGCGAGGCCTCGGTGCGCAGCTTGTTGTCGCGGCGCTGCATCTGGGTGAAGCCCAGGTCGACGGAGAAATCGCCGCCCGAGAAATTCATCTTGCCGCTGAGTTTCCAGGACTCGATCGCCTTCAGCTTGTCGATGCCACCTTTGGCCTCAATGTTCTTCTGAACCAGTTCTTCCGCGCTCATCGCGAAAGCCGGTCCTGCAGCCAACAGCCAGGCTGCGGCGGCAAAGCTCAACGCCGTACGCATGATCGATGTCCTCGGGTGCTTCAGGTCGGAGGGGGATGTCCGCCTCGCGACGGAGGCAAGGCGGCGCGCGGCGGACGCTACGCCCTTGACCTGTGCAGGCCATCAACCAGAAGTCATGGAATTGTGCAGGAATCGTCGAAACGCAGGCAGGACGCGACGACGCCCCTCAGCGCAGGCCTTCGCGCACGCGCCAGCCGGCCTGCGAGAGCGCTTCGCGGGCGCGCTCCGACACGCTGCCGGACACCAGCAGCTCATGGTTCTGGGCGACAAGATCGTCGCGCCAGGCAAAGCGCGCGAAATCCTCGCTCCAGTAGACGTGGTCGACCGGCATCGCAATCACCCATTGGCCCTTGCGCGTGTAGAGGCCGGGAATACGGCCCAGCAGCTCGATGGCCACGCCATCACCACCCTGCTCGGCCCGCTGCATCAGCATCGACAGCGCGCCCAGCAGAAAGCGCGCCTCACGCTCGGTCTGCAGGCTCAAGGCCAAGCGGAACCAGGCGATGCGGTCGCGCGCCAGCAAGGGTGACTGCAGCTTCAATACGAAGTCGGTGGCCAGGCTCAGGGTGAAGGCATCGCTGCGCATGAAGTCGCGCGCCGGCTTGCCGCGGATGCCCATCTGGTCCAGCGCTTCCAGATTGCGCTTGCGCAGTTCCTCCGGCGGCAGTTCCCACACCATCTTGTAGGCATCCTGCGACAGCCCCACCAGCGTTTGAGTCACGCCGCCGAGCACTGCATCGAGGCCGAAACCCACCGTCTTGCCACCGGCCCACGCCGCCCAGGCGAGCTCGTCCAGCCTTTCGCGCAGCAAGGGATTGCTGCTGTAGGGATCGATGGCCAGCTCGCGCGCCAGTTCGCGCCGCGCACGCTGGTAACCGATGTAGCGCAGGGCGGCCTTCTCGGTGGCCCGTGTGACCTTTTCGCCAGTCCCCTCCTCGTCCTGCTGGGACTCACCCTCGGCATCGTCCTCATCGCGCATGGCGTCGCGCGCCGCATCGGTGATGTCGAGTGCGGTGTCCTTGGCCCGTTCCAGGCTGCGCACCAGGAAGCGCCCCACTCCCGCCGGCAGGCCGGCCAGGGTATCGACCGGCTTGCTGCCCACCTGGCGCACCGCTTCCACTGGCCGTTCGACACCGCGTTTGGCCGCATCGACGAAGACATCGCTGCGGCTCAGGGCATCCAGTCGGCGCACCGCTTCCAATTCGGCAATGCGTATGGCCAAGAGATCGGCACCATCGACCTTCAGGTTGCCCACGTCCGAGCGCAACTCGTAGTGACCGTAGTACTCATGCACGGCCACGGGCTCGCTGATCTGATAGCCGGGGCCCAGCGCCGGCACCTGTGGCGCCAGTTGCTTCAGCGGCAGCTGTTGCGGCGTCTCGTACTCCTCGGCATAGACCGGCAGAGCCGCCAGCAGGCCCAGCCACACGCACGCGCTGCAGATGATCGTCTTCATGTGCGGAAATCTGCCTGCGCTGTCCGCAGCGGAGGCTGAACCGGAGAGCGGCGTGAAGCTGGAGCGCACATTCAGACTCGGCCTCCTATACTCCGCGCCTTCTTGAACCGGCATCCACCGAGCCCGGTTCTTCCCATCGACACCACCCTTTTTCCTGGCCCCTGCCGCCGGCATCCCGCCGATGGCCCCTGTAGCGTGCCCCTCATGATCCAGAATCTGCGCAACATCGCCATCATCGCGCACGTCGACCACGGCAAGACCACCCTGGTCGATCAGCTGCTCAAGCAGTCCAACACGCTGAGCGAGCGCCAGGTCATCCCTGACCGCGTGATGGACTCCAACGACCTCGAGCGCGAACGCGGGATCACGATCCTGGCCAAGAACACGGCCATTCGCTGGTCCGACTTCCGCATCAACATCGTCGACACCCCCGGGCATGCCGACTTCGGCGGCGAGGTGGAGCGCGTGCTGAGCATGGTCGACTCGGTGCTGCTGGTGGTCGATGCCGTCGACGGTCCGATGCCGCAGACCCGCTTCGTGACGCAGAAGGCCTTCCAGCGCGGTCTCAACCCGATCGTGGTGATCAACAAGATCGACCGCCCGGGCGCGCGTCCGGACTGGGTGATCAACCAGACTTTCGATCTCTTCGACCGCCTCGGGGCCACCGAAGAGCAGCTCGACTTCCCGGTGGTCTATTGCTCGGCGCTGCATGGCTATGCCGGACTCAAGGATGACGTGCGCGGCGGCGACATGAACCCCTTGTTCCAGACCATCATCGACCGCGTGCCGGCGCCCAAGGTGGATCCGGACGGCCCCTTCCAGATGCAGATCAGCCAGCTCGACTACTCGAACTATGTGGGCGTGATCGGCATCGGCCGTGTGCAGCGCGGGCGCATCCGCACCAACACCGCGATCAGCGTGATCGATCGCGAAGGCAAGAAGCGCAACGGCCGCGTGCTGCAGGTGCTGGGCTTCCTGGGCCTGGAACGCCATGAAGTGCCGGAAGCGCAGGCTGGCGACATCATCGCCATCACCGGCGTGGATCCGCTGGGCATCTCCGACACCGTGTGCGATCCCGCCAATGTGGAAGCCCTGCCGGCGCTGACCGTCGACGAGCCGACCATCAGCATGTTCTTCTGCGTCAACAACTCGCCCTTCGCCGGTCGCGAAGGCAAGTTCCTGACCAGCCGCCAGATCCGCGACCGCCTGATGCGCGAGACGCAGACCAATGTCGCGCTGCGCGTGGAAGAAACCGAGGATCCGGACAAGTTCAAGGTCTCCGGCCGCGGCGAACTGCATCTCTCGATCCTGATCGAGACCATGCGTCGTGAAGGCTATGAGCTGGCCCTGTCGCGCCCGGAAGTGATCGTCCGCGAGATCGATGGCGTGCTGTGCGAGCCCTACGAGCAACTGGTCCTGGATCTGGACGAAACCAGCCAGGGCGGCGTGATGGAACGCCTGGGCGAGCGCCGCTCGCAGCTCAAGAACATGGAGAACGACGGCAAGGGTCGCACGCGCCTTGAGTACCTGGTGCCCTCGCGCGGCCTGATCGGCTTCCAGTCCGAATTCCGTACCCTGACTGGCGGCACCGGACTGATGTTCCACGTCTTCGACCACTACGGCCCGGCAGTCAAGGGCAGCATCGCCCCGCGCACCAACGGCGTGATGATCAGCAACGGTGCCGGTGTGGCACCGGCCTACGCGCTGTACGGGCTGCAGGAGCGTGGTCGCCTGCTGATCGAAGCCAATGCCGAGATCTACGAAGGCCAGCTGGTCGGCATCCATGCCAAGGACAACGACCTCACCGTCAATGCCCTGCGCAGCAAGCAGCTGACCAACTTCCGTGCCGCTGGCAAGGACGATGCGCTGACCCTGACCCCGCCGGTGCGCTACTCGCTGGAGCAGTGTCTGGAATTCATCGAAGACGATGAACTGGTCGAGGTGACGCCGCACGCGCTGCGTCTGCGCAAGAAGCTGCTCAAGGAAAGCGATCGCGTGCAGGCCAGCCGCAAGGCCAAGTCGGCCTGAGCCAGCTGCGGCACCGATGTCTGCCTTGACCGTGGAACCAGACTCGCTCAGCGAGTCCCTGCATGCCTGGGCCCTGCCGCAACTGGGGGCGCGGGTCGCCGCCGTGCGCCTGACGGCCTCCTATCGCGAGGTCCTGTCGCACCAGCCGTACCCGGCGCAACTGGCCGGCTGGCTGGGCGAAGGGCTGGCGGCAAGCGCCCTGCTGATGGCCGGGCTCAAGTTCGAGGGCCGGCTGTCGCTGCAATTCCAATCGCCCAATGCGCTGCGCCTGCTGTACGCGGAATGCAGCAGCGAGGGTGATCTGCGCGGCATTGCGCGCTGGCAGGAAGGGCATGCATTCAGCGCCGACTTCCGCGCCGAACTGGCCGGCGGGCTGCTGGTCCTGACCTTGGAGTCCGCGCGCCAGCGCGAGCGCCATCAAGGCATCGTGCCGCTGGAAGGCGACAATCTGGCGGAATGCCTGGCGGCCTACTTCCAGCAGTCCGAGCAGCTTGAGACGCTGGTCCTGCTGGCAGCCGACGGGCAGCAGTGCGCCGGGCTGCTGGCCCAGCGCCTGCCCAGCGAAGGCGGCCACGCCACGGCGGTCGATCCGGACGGATGGAACCGCATCGGCCATCTGCTGGCCACCGTCGGCCCGCAGGAGTTATGCAGCAGCGCACCGGACACCTTGCTGGAGCGACTGTTCCATGACGAAACGCGCTTGCTGCGCGAGCCCACGTCGCTGCGCCTGCGCTGCCGCTGCTCCCGCGACAAGGTGAGCGAGGTGTTGCGCCAGATCGGGCGCGAGGAAGCGCTGGCAGCCGCCGAAAGCGGTCAGGCCGCGATCACCTGCGAGTTCTGCGGTCGCGTGTATCGCTTCGACCGGGTGGAGATCGAGCAGCTGTTTCATCTCGCGGGGCCGGCTTCCCCGCGACTGCAGTGACGGGCGCTTGCGGGGCAAGCCTGAGAAACTGCTTCAGGCTCGCATGCTTAAGTGCTGATTCTGTTATCCTTAACACATTTAGCGACTCACCCAGGCTGGAAACTTGGGAACCTCGGACGGCAACGGGCGGTCAAGGATGGCAATGACGACACGGACCACAGGAAGGCACAGCTCATGGAGCGCGTTGGCGCTCATGCTGCTGTCTGCCCCGCTGGCGGCCCAACTGCCGCAACCGCAGCCGCCGGACTCCGCGCCTTCGGTGGGCATCGCCAGCCCTGCCGGTGCCCTGCTGAGTGCGCTCCCGCAGAGCGCCAGCGTCGGCGAAGGCCGCTGGATTCCGGTGTTCATGCTGGACCCGCTGGATGCCGGCGGCGACAGCAGCGGCGTGCTGGTCGGCCTGGCCCAGGTACAGAGCAGCGGCCTGGAACCCGATGGTGTCTCGGTCTCACCGAGCTTGCGTTGGCGTCTCGGCGAGGACATGGCGGCCAGTGCCACCATGACCGTCACCGATTTCGTCCCTTGTCGCAGCTTGCTGCAACAGAATCTGACCCCGCTGCGCATGGATGCCTGCGAAGCGGCGCTGGCGGCCTCGCATTCCCAGGGCAGCACCTTCTTGAGTGGGCGTCTGGATATCGGCGCTGGCAGTGTGGAACTGGGCTACGGCGAAGGTCCGGTGATGGGCGGCCTCGATGGTCCGTCCATGCTGGTGGTCTCCGAGGGCGGCACTGCCCTGCCGCGACCCGTTGGTACACCGTGGCGCAGCCCGCTGCTGCCGATACCCACCAACGACAGCGACTCCGCACGCACTTTCTCCCTCGGCGGCGAACTGCGCTTGTCGCCGGACACGCGCATGGGCATGGCGCTGGCCTTGTCGCAACTGCCGCAGTTGGAAAACAGTCCTGACATGGGCCGCATGCGCCTCAGCTTCGCGCACGGCAATCTCAGCGCCAATCTGGGCACGCAGGTGGTGCCGCGTCCCTGGGATGCGCTGAATCCATTCTGGGCAGGGCTGGACCTGGGCATGAGCTGGCGCACGCCGTGGTCCGGCGTGATTTCCGTCGGCGCGCGCAATCTGGTCACTACCGGCAAGGCGCCCAAGTTGCGCGATGAGGCCGAAGAGTCGCGCAGCACTGATGCCTTTGCGCGCACGCCCTACGTGCGCTACGAACAGGATTTCTGATCAGCTGCGGCCTGCGCCAGGCAGGCCGCTGTGTCCAGGCTAACGGCGCTCAGGGCTTCGGCTTGCGCTTGCGCGGCGCCGCCTGACCGGCGTCCTGATCCTCGCGCAGCCGGAAACGCTTCGCTGCCGGCTTGCTGTCCTGCTCGTCCAGCTTGCGGATCTCCAGCTTGCGGCCGGCCACCCACACCTTCTTCAGGTGGTGGAAGATCTCCTTGGGCATGCCTTCGGGCAGTTCGACCACGCTGTGGTCGTCTTCGATGCGGATCTGGCCGATGAACTGACTGTCCAGCCCGGCTTCGTTGGCAATGGCGCCGACCAGATTGCCGGGGCGCACGCCGTCACGGTGTCCGACTTCGACGCGGTAGCTCTCAAAGCCGAGCTTCGCTGATGCAGGCTTGCTCTTGCGCGGTGGTGCCTCGCTGCGCACGCGCTCCACTTCGGACGGGCGCTCGAGCTTGGATGGGCGTTCCAGCTTCGACGGACGTTCTGCGCGCGGCGGGCGCGCTTCGCTCGGCGCGCTCTCCGGCGCGCCTGGCCGCGCGCGCGGCGCGCGCTTGTCCTCGTCGCGTGGCTTGAAGGGCGCGCGTGGCGCCACTTCCGGCATCGCGTCGACGCTCGCCGCCCGCGCCATCAACAGCGGCGTATCGCCCTGCAACTGTCGCGCCAGTGCGGCCGCCACATCGAGTTCGGAGACCTCACGGTCATGCACGAAGGATTGGATCAGGCCGCGATACAAGTCCAGGTCTTCGGCTTCCAGACCGCGCGCGATGCGCTCATGGAAACGCGCGACACGCTGATCGTTCACCTCGTCGATGGACGGCAACCACATCTGTTCGATCGGCTGCCGCGTGGCGCGCTCGATGGCGCGCAGCAGATGGCGTTCGCGTGGGGCCACGAACAGGATCGCCTCACCGCTGCGACCGGCACGCCCGGTACGGCCGATGCGGTGCACATAGGCCTCGCTGTCGTAAGGAATGTCGTAGTTCAGCACATGGCTGACCCGCTCGACATCCAGGCCGCGCGCTGCCACGTCGGTGGCCACCAGGATGTCCAGTTGCGCCTCGCGCAGCCGGGCGATGGTCTTCTCGCGCAAGGGTTGCGGCAGATCGCCGTTGATCGCTGCAGCAGCGAAACCACGCGCCTGCAAGCGCTCGGCGAGCTCCTCGGTGCCTTGCTTGGTGCGCGCGAACACGATCATGGCCTCGAAGCGCTCGGCCTCGAGGATGCGGGTCAGTGCATCCAGCTTGTTGACGCCGCTGACCAGCCAGTAGCGCTGACGGATCTGGGCGGCCGTCTCGGTCTTGGCCTTGATCGTGATCTCGCGCGGTTCGCGCAGATAGGTTTGCGCGATGCGGCGGATCTGGGCTGGCATCGTGGCCGAGAACAGCGCCGTCTGGCGGGCCGCTGGCGTTTGCTTGAGGATGATCTCGACTTCGTCGATGAAGCCCATGCGCAGCATTTCGTCGGCTTCATCCAGCACCACGAAGCGCAGGCCCGAGAGGTCCAGGGTGCCGCGCTCCAGGTGATCCTTCACTCGTCCTGGCGTGCCCACGATCACATGCGCGCCGCGCCGCAATCCGTGCAACTGCTGGCCGTAGCCCTGTCCGCCGTAGATCGGCAGTACGTGGAAGTCCGGGATGTGCTGGGCGTAGCGCTGGAAAGCTTCTGCAACCTGGATGGCCAGTTCGCGTGTCGGCGCCAGCACCAGCGCCTGCGGCTGCATGCGCGTGGCATCCAGTTGCGCCAGGATCGGCAAGGCGAAGGCAGCGGTCTTGCCGGTGCCAGTCTGTGCGGTGCCCAGCACATCCGAACCCTGCATCAGCGGCGGAATGGTGGCGGCCTGAATCGGCGATGGGGCCTCGTAACCCACGGCGCGCAGGGCGTCGAGCAGGTGTTGCGGCAGGCCAAGCTCGGCAAAGCTGGTGGGGGCGTCCATGGGGACGTCATCCGTCGAAGCACAGCCAGAGCCATGCGGGTCGTGAAGTCTACGCGCCAACGCCTTGATTGCCCGCTGCAATGGCCAAAAATCGTTGGCGCGGATTCATCGCTGCGCCGCGGCTCGCAGGCACTTCGTCGCGCCCGCCTGGAATGCGCCGCGCACCGATGGGCGCCTCATCCACGCTCCCTGCTGACAGCCCCGGCCGAGTCGGCCAGGCATTGTTCCAGGGTACTGGCCAACTGGTCGCGGGTCAGCGGCTTGGCCAGCACGCAATCGCAACCCGCCGCGCGGTGCTCATCGATGGACTCGGGCACCAGGTCAGCGGTCAGGGCGACGATGGGAATGGCGATGCCGGCCGCGCGCAGGCGGCGCGTGGCCTCGCGGCCATCCAGCTCCGGCATGTGCATGTCCATCAGCACCAGATCGTAGCTGGCGGCCTGCATGCGCTCGATCGCCTGACGACCATTCGACACCACATCGGCGGTGATGCCCAACTCGCCGAGCATCGCGCGCATCAGCTCCTGCAGGATGTCGTCGTCCTCGGCCACCAGCACGCGCACACCAGCGAAGCTCTGCCGGCGCGGCGGAAGGATTGTGCTGGCCGCTGGCTCGTCCGGCGCCGCCGGTCCGCGCTCGTCGATGGGCAAGCGCACGCTGAAGCAACTGCCGCGGCCCATTTCGCTGCTGACATGAATATTGCCGCCCATGCGCTCGATCAGCGCCCGGCTGATGTACAGCCCAAGCCCGCTGCCGCCGTATCGACGGCTGCGTGTGGCGTCTGCCTGGGCGAAGGGCTGGAACAAGGTCGCCATCTGCTGGCGCATGATGCCGATGCCGCTGTCGGTGACCCGGATCAGCATCTCGCCCTCGCCCATCGAGGCGTCGATGCGCACCTCGCCCTGTTCGGTGAACTTGATCGCGTTCGACACCAGGTTCCACAGGACCTGCTTCAAGCGCAGATCGTCGACGCGGATGCGGCTGGGGAGTTTGCTCGTAGCATCGAAGCTGATGCGCAGACCCTTGGCTTCTGCCGAATTGCGCAGGATCTCGATCACATCCCGGCACAACTGTTCCGGGTCGACCAGCGTTTGGTGCAGGCGCAGCTGACCGCTGTCCAGTTGCGCCGCATCCAGCACATCGTTCACCAGCGCCAGCAGGTGATCCGCACTGCGGCGGATGGTGGCAACAGATTTGCGCAAGTTCGCCGAATCCTCCGGCTGGCGCAATGCCTCGTCACTGTAGCCGACGATGGCGGTGAGCGGCGTACGCATCTCATGACTCATGTTGGCCAGGAAGTCGCTCTTGGCACGCGCCAAGGCCTGCGCTTCCTGAGAGCGACGTTCGAGCAACTGGTTCTGCCTGGACAGTTCCTGCTCCAGCAGCCGCGACCGGGTGATGTCGGCAAGGCAGGACACCACCATCGTCTGCCCGCCCACCGGATCCTCGGTCAGGCTGGTGTTGACTGACCACCAGCTCATGCCCTCACCCTCGCGCTTCAGGCCGATCACCACGCCACGTTGCGCCACCCGCGACCGCAGGCTGAGCAGCCATGGCATGCGCTCGGCACTGAGGCTCTGGCCTTCGCCATCCACCCAGAGCAGGCTGTGATCCGCCCATGAACTGCCGACGATCGCGGCCACCGGCTTGCGGAAGATCCGCTCCGCGGCCGAGTTGCAATCGGTGATCGAACCGTGCGCATCCTGCACCACCAGTGCTTCTGCCACGGCATCGAAGATCAGAAACTGTCGCCGCTGTGCCTGCAGTTGCTGGGCCTGGCTGAGATGGCGACCGATGGCGATGGCTGCCAGAGAATTGGCGTCAGCGATCACCGCATGCTCCGCCGCGCTGGGCTGATGCGGTTGGCTGGCGTAGGTGGCGAAGGTGCCCAGGATTTCACCGGTGCTGGCTCGAATCGGCTCGGACCAACAGGCGCGCACGCCGGCCTGCAGTGCCAGATCCCGCATCGATGCACATTCCGGGCTTTCCAGAACGTCTACGCAAATCACGCGGCGGCCGAGGGCGCAGGCCGAACTGCACACACCGTAGCCAAGCTTGACCGGCATCCCCTCGCACAACTCGACCAGACTCTCCGGCAGATTCGGCATCGCACCGACATGCAGGCTCTTGGTCAGTGGTGAGTAGGTCAGGATGCTGCTGCGCAAGGGCGTCAGCGCATCTTCCACGTGCAACACGATCGCCTTCAGGATCTCGGGCAGCGGACTGCCGCCGGCAATCATCAGCAGGATCCGCGATCGCGCCGCCTCGCGCGCTGCAGACTGGCGTTCCTCGGTCACGTCGATCGCCACGCCGCGCAGGATGGGCGCAGCGCCCGAACGTTCGACCTTGCGGATGGAATTGTCCATCCACAACCACTTGCCCTGTGCCGTCAGCAAGCGGAACTGCGCACGGCAGTTGGTGGCGCCTTGGGCGAGCTCGTTGCGAAAGCGCGCCACCACCGGCAGATCCTCAGGGTGTACCAGGCTGCGCCGGAAAGCAGGATCGCGCCATGCGTTCGCCGGATAGCCGAACTGGCGCTCGGCATTCGCGCTGATGAAGCTCAACTCATCGGAGTCAGATTCCTGCTCCCAGATCACCGCGTCCGTGCCATCGACCAGATTCTGCAAGTGCGCTTGCGTACGCTGCAGTTCTGCCGCGGCACGCTTGCTCTCGGAGATGTCCTGGATCGACCCGTGCGCACGTCGATAGCGACCCTCGGCGTGCTCGACCACCGCCGTCAATCGCACGTCGACCAAACGACCTGCGGGTGTGCGCAGGCACAGCTGCAGATCGGCGCCCACACCCTCGCTGGCTGCCCGTGCCGCTGCATTGCGGATCTGCAGTTGGGAATCCGGCAAGTAGCAGGCCAAAGCCCCCTCCAAGCTCGGCTGGAACTGCGCCGGATCGAGTTCGTGGATTCGGTAGGTCTCGTCGGTCCAGAACATCCGGCCAGTGTCGAGGTCGAGCTCCCAGCCACCCACCTTGGCCACCGACTCGGTGGTCGACAGCAGGGTATTGCTGCGGTGCAGATCCTCCAGCAGTTGCGCGCGGGCGGTGACGTCACGGCTGACGCCCACCTGACGCACCTGGCTGCCATGTTCGGAGCGCAGCACGAGGCCACTGCTTTCGATCCAGCGCAGCTGCCCATCCGAGGGGCGCCGAAAGCGGAACACGACGTGCTCGATCTGGCCTTCGCTAACCATTGCCTCGACGCCGCGCGCGACGCGCTCGCGATCCTCCACCACCACATGTTCTTGCCATTGCCGGGTGTCGAAGCCGCAGTCAGCAGGCCGACAACCGAACATCATGGTGCTGGCTTCATCCCAATCCAGGCGCCGTGTGGCCGGATCGAACTCCCAGATTCCCAGTTCGGCAGCCTTGATGGCCAAGCGCAGGGTTTCGCTCAAGCGCTGGTTCTCAGCCGCTGCCTGCTGCACGCTGGTGATGTCGCGCAACAGGCCGAACTGGCGTCTGACGCCGGAATCGTCCTGCAACTGGCCGATGCTCTCCAGCAGCCGCAATTCGCCATTGTCCAGACGGCGGAACCAGAACTGGACCGGCGTCGGCGGTGCTCCCTGCTGCAAGGATTGTGCGTGCAGACGCACGCGCTCGCGGTCTGCCGGCACGACCTGCCCGAGCCAGCGCTCGGTGTCGTAACCGAGTTGTACGGCAGTGCCCCCGAACAAGCGATCGCCGATCGAATTCCAGGACAGGCGCCGCTGCTCGTCGACGCGCCACATGCAGAGCTCGGCGGCCTGTAGCGCCAGACCCAACTCGTCCCGCAGGCGCCGACCTTCCATCTCGGCGCGGCGCAGACTGGTGATGTCGACATAGGCTGCGAGACAGCGCGACAGGCGCCCACTGGCATCAAACAAGGGCGCCGCACTGCCGTAAACCCAGGTCGCAGTGCCGTCGGCGCGGCGGATCTCCAGCACCGCCGGCGGCGTCGCACGTCCATGACGTGCGGCCTGATGCAGGGGCGTTTCGGTGCTGTGCAGCTCCACACCATCCTGGAGCATGCGGAAGCCGAGGAAATCCGAGCCGGCCGGCGCATAGTGGCCCTCGGGATTGAGCGCACAGCACTGCAGAGCCAGCGCAACCGGATTGGCGTAAAGGCGCGCACCGCCAGGCGCGGCATCGAATTCCAGCAACCAGCAAGGCGCTGGAACGGCTGCGATCAGCGCCTCCATTGCATCCTGGGCGATTGGGCTGGCGTGCAGGATGCCGTGCTGCAAGCCCAATTGGGCGCGCAACCAGGCGTTCTCCTGCTCCAGAACCTGCAAGCGTCGCACCAGGTCCTGACTTGTGGCGGATTCAGTGCTCAAGACTCTCTGCCATCCAAGCGACCATCACCACTAGGGAAGCGAACAACGCTTCAAGATTGTCAGCGATGCCTCGCCGGGCTGTGGCTCCCGCTGATCAGAGCTCCCCTAGCTTAGCCGCCAGGGCGCAGTCAGATCTCGCTGGCCCGCCCTGCATTGCAATACTTGACACCTGCGAGCGCCTCCGGCGTGAAGTTTTGCTGAGGACCGCGCGAAGCGCGTCTCAGCAGAGCTCGCAACGAGACTCGACTTCTCGCAACCAGGCCGAAAGGCTCGAGGCCGACAAGGGTTTGGTTTCCACCGCATTGCAGCCGGCGGCCAGATGGCCCTCGCGACCTGCGGCATCGCTGGTCACCGCCACGATCAGGCTGGCGACACCTGCATCGCGAATCGCACGCGTGGCCGAACGACCATCCATGTCGGGCATGTCGATGTCCATGAAGATCAGGTCGTAGCGATGCAGTTCCGCCAGAGCCAGCGCCGCCTTGCCATCACCCGCCACATCGGCGCGCACCTGCCGGGCGAGCAACTGCGCGCGCAGGCTTTCCTGGATCAAGTCATCGTCATCCGCGATCAACACGCGCAATGCGCGCGGCCGGGCCGCGTGCCCACCGCACAGCCCACGCTTCAACGTCTCTGGTGCCATCGCCACTCCAGGTCGACGACCTCGACGCCAGTCCCGCCATCCAAGCGGCACCAGCCATGACCGAGGCATCCGCAATGATTGATCTCCAACAAGAGAGCTCAGACGGAAAAAGCTGACAAAAAGACGCAGGCCATGCCCAAGAATTGACAGGCTTTTGCAATCCGCACCCGGATGTCCGAGCTCAGGGCATACAAGGTGGCCCAAGCCGCTTCGGGATGTCCGGCCTTGCGCGACAGACTGGGAACTGGCTCAGAACCACTCCGCACGCATCGCATGGGCGCTGTCGTCGACCCGGCCCACCAGATCCAGCGCGTGCAGGGCCTGGGGCAATTCGACGGCGAAGAACCAGCGGCAGCACTGCAGCTTGCCGGCGGCAAAGTCGCGTTCGGCGCTGCTGCCGTGCTCAGCTTGCAGCGCGACACGCGCCTGCCAGAGCCACATCCAGCCGATGCAGAGATGACCCACCGCCTGCATGTAGTACGCGGCATTGGCGAGCGCGAGGCGTGCCTCGCCCGCCTGCAGGCGTTGCCCGATCGCCTGGGTGGTGGCGGCCACGGCGCGTCCCAGCGCGGCCAGCGCCTGCCCCATCGGCGCCAGTTCGGCCACACCGGCTGCGCGTTCGCATTCGCCGCCGATGCGGCTCAGCAGCAGCTTCAAGGCGGCACCGCCCTGCATCATCGCCTTGCGGCCCAGCAAATCCAGCGCCTGGATGCCGTTGGTGCCTTCGTGGATGGGGTTGATGCGGTTGTCGCGATAGCACTGCTCCACCGGGTAGTCGCGGGTGTAGCCGTAACCACCCAGCACCTGGATCGCCAGCTCGTTGGCCTTGAGCGCGTAGTCCGATCCCCAGGCCTTGACCACGGGCGTGAGGATCTCAAGCAGCAAGGCGCTGTCGCGCACCACCGTCGGATCCGGGTCACGCGCGTGGTCGACCAGCAGGGACGCGTAGAAGCCCAGCGCCTGCGCGCCCTCCACATAAGCCTTCTGCGCCAGCAGCATGCGCCGCACATCGGCGTGCTCGATGATGGTCACCGGCGTCGACTCGGGATCCTTCTGGTCCACATGCCGACCCTGGCGGCGTTCGCGCGCGTACTGCAGCGAATACAGATAGCCCACCGAGCCTTGCTGCACCGCGCTCATGCCGACGCCGATGCGTTCCTCATTCATCATGTGGAACATGTAGCTCAGGCCCTGATGCGGCTCGCCCACCAGTTCCGCGTAGCAGTCGCCGTTCTCACCGAACTTGAGGAAGGTGTTGACGCTGCCGCGCTGCCCCATCTTGTGATTGAGCCCGGCCAGCGCTACATCGTTGCGCGCACCCAGCGTGCCGTTCTCCGCCACCCGCCAGCGCGGCACGATAAACAGGCTGATGCCGCGCACGCCCGGCGGCGCCCCGGCGATCTTGGCCAGCACCAGATGAATGATGTTCTCGCCCAGCTCATGGTCGCCGGCCGAGATCCACATCTTGGCGCCACTCAGGCGATAGCTGCCATCGGGCATGGGCTCGGCGCGCGTCTTGATGTCGGCCAGTGAACTGCCTGCCTGCGGCTCGGACAAGCACATGGTGCCGAAGAAGCGGCCCTGGATGATCGGTAGCATGTAGCGCTGCTTTTGCGCCGGCGTGCCATAGACGTCGAGCAGATTGGCGGCAGCACGGGCCAGCGCCGGATAGGCGATGGTGCTCGGATTGGCCGCCGAGAACATGGCATCGCAGGCCTGGGTGATGACGAAAGGCAGCTGCATGCCGCCGTGTTCCAGATCGGCCAGAGCAGCGCAAAAGCCGGCGTCGTTGAAGGCCTTCAGGGCCTTGCCGATCTCCGGAATCAGCTCAACCCTGCCATCCACCATCTTCGGTTCGTTGAGATCCGAGCTGCGGTTGTGCGGCAAGAACTCGGCCAGTGCCAGTTGATGCGCCAGATCGATGGCGGCATCGAAGGTCTCGCGATTGTGCGGCGCGTAGCGCGGATAGGCGCTGAGCGCCTCAACGCCAAACACGTCATACAGCAGGAAATCGAGGTGACGACGATCAACCAAAGGGCTCATGCGCGACCCGGCGTGGGGAGAAGGCGCGAAGATGGCAGGCTTGCGCGTCCGCGCCAAGCGCCATTCCAGCCATCTACAGCGTGGCCCATCGACCGCCGCACGCATTCACGCGACGAGGATGAGCATTGATCAATGGGCTCGGCCTGGCCGCAGTGTCTGATCAGAATCCCCCTTGGCAAGCAGTCTTTGCGTCCCTTGCCCCCTTTGCGTCAACCCCGCCTCATCCTCACTGCCCGCCGAATGGTCAGTCCACCAGTTCACGCACCACGCGGAAGCCAACGCGCGGGCCGCTGGAGCTGCTCAGCGCGCTGCCGCGCCAGGCCGAGCGCACCTGATCGGCGGCGCTGCCCCAGGAGCCACCGCGGATCACGCGCAGCTCACAGCCGGGATTGACCCAGGCACCGGCGCCTTCGGGCGCACGCCTGAAGTTGTCGTGCCAGCAATCTTCCACCCATTCCGATAGGTTGCCGTCCAGGTCGAAGAAGCCGAAGGCATTGGCCGGGAAGCTGCGCGCCGGCGCCGGGCCCCAGAAGCCATCGTCATAGCCTTCCATGCCCTGCGACCAGCTGCGCTTGGCCTTGAGGGAACGCTCCGCCGCGCCGGCGATGTTGGCCACCGCCGTGGCAGGTGGACCATCGCCCCAGGGATAACGGCTCTGCGTGCCCGCGCGCAGGGCGTACTCAAACTCCGCCTCGCTGGGCAGTCGATAGCGCGCACCGCTCACCTGAGTCAGCCATTCGGCGTAGGCCGCCGCATCATTCCAGGACACATGCACCACCGGATCATTGTCACGACTGCGCGCACCCGAGTAGTTGCGTCGCCACATTGCGCGCCGGCTCTTGCTGATGCGGCCGCTCTGCTCGTCGTACACCGCAGAACTGCCGCTGCGCTCAGCATCGGTCTGATAGCCGCTGGCTTCGACAAAGCTGGCGAATTCGGCCACCGTGATCTCGGCGCGCGCCATGGCGAAGCCACGATCGATGACGATCTCGCGCTGCGGGCCTTCGGAGTCATTGCGACCCGCCTCGTCGTTGGGCGAGCCCATGCGGAAGCTGCCCACCGGGACCACCACCAGCCGCGGACCGCGCAAGCCGCCTTGCAGCTCGTCGGCAAAGCGCTCGCCCGGCGAAAAGCCGCCGTACAAGCGCGAGTTCTCCAGCTTGCTGCGCAGGTCATTGAGCTGGCCCGCATCCACACGCAGCTTCTCCAGCGTGGCAATGGCGGTCGCCGCCTCATCCAGGCGCCGCGCCGCCAGCGCATCCTTGAAACGACTGAGCTGCTCGGCTTCGATCTGCGAGCGGAAAGCCATCACCTGTGAACGCACATCGAGCATCTGCGAGGTGCCGGATTGCACCGAGTCCGCATCGCTGAGCAACTCGTCCGCCTCATCGAAGCGCAAGGCATGCGCCGCAGCCAGCGCGCGCTGCAGGAACACCCGCTGCAGCTCATCCAGGCCGCGCAGGGCGCGCACGCTGGTCGGATCCACGGCCAGCACGGCGCGATAGGCCTCGCGTGCTTCGATCAGGCTCTTGCGGGTGGCACCTTCGCGCGACACCCGCCGCTCGGCACGCTTGAGCTGGGCCAAGGCATCTTCGGTGCGCGCCACGCTCTCGGCCACGCGCGCAGCCAGCGCGGTCTCGAACTCAATCAGCCGCGCCTTGGCCACCGCCTGTTGCGCCAACGCCAGCAATTCTTCCGGCAACACGCGCTCACCGGCGTCGAGCATGTCTTCCAGGGCGCGCTTGAGAATGCTGCGCGCATCGCGCTGCGCCGGATCGGCCGCCAGCACACGCAGGGCGAGGTTGTAGGCGCTGGCCTCGCCGCCTTCGAGCACACCATCCTGCCGTGCCGCCCCGCGCATTTCGGCCAGCAGGCTGTCCAGTTCTGCGGGCGCCAGCGTGCCCGACGCAGGCAGTGGCAGGCTCGCCGCCACGGCCGGCTCGGCGCTCTCGTCCACGTCCGTTTCCGGCGCGCCCGGCGAGAGCTCCGGCTCGCGAACCGGGTCGGCAGACGACACCAGCGGCGCCGGCGCAACGCCGGCACTTGGTGCGAACAAGGGCGTCTGGCCACGCCCCGCTTTTTCGCTGCGCCACCAACCGATCCAGGCGCTGCCCAGTATGATGACCAGCGCAAGAATCAGGCTCAGGGTGGAGCGACGCTGCTCGGTCTGGACGAAGGTGGCGCCCTCCGCAGTGGACAAGGGGCGCGGTTCGAGACAGCTGCGCGATGGGCCGATGGCGCTGGCGCGATGTGGAATCCGGTGGCAGGGCCACCTTGGTCTCCACGTTCTCGCATCAGCGTCGGGGCGCCTCGCCGTGGCTCTCCCAACCGCCGCAAACAACAAAGCGACTGACGCGCCGCACGATAACGCGAGCCGAAGGAGAATGCCGAGCATGGATGCTGAATCGCAGGACCTCGCATGGGTGGATGACCCGGTCCAGGCGCAAGCCCTTGCCCAACGCCTGCGCGGGCTCAGCGCGCTGGCGGTGGATACCGAGTTCGTGCGCCAGCAGACTTACCGCGCCCGCCTCGGACTGATCCAGATCCACGATGGCACGCGGCCGGTTCTGGTCGATCCCTTGCCGGCCGGCGTGTTGGATGCGCTGCGCGAGGTCTTCACCGCACCGATTCCGCTGATCATCCACAGTGCCAGCGAGGATCTGGAAGTGCTGGGCCAGGCCTTTGGCCAGGTTCCCACGCAGCTCTTCGACACGCAGATCGCCGAGGTCATGCTCGGTGCCGATCCGCCGCCCGGCTATCAGAAACTGGTCCAGCGTGAACTGGGCATCGAACTGCCCAAACAGGCGCAACGCACCGACTGGCTCAAGCGGCCCCTGGATGCCGAGCAACTGCGCTATGCCGCCGAGGATGTCGCCTGGCTGCCGACCATCGCCGATCGCCAACGTGATGCGCTGACCCGCCTGGGCCGCTGGGACTGGTTCGCCGAGGAATGCGCACGGCTGTGCGAGCGCGTGCGTGCCGCGCAAGATCCCAATCCGCATCTCAAGATCAAGTCCTGCGAGCGCTTCACGCCACTGCAGCAGCAGCGTTTGTGGCGCCTGCTGCGCTGGCGTGACGCCGAAGCCATGGCGCGCGACCGGCCGAAGAACTGGATCCTCGACCAAGGCGTAGCGGTGCGCGTCGCCCTGCTCGATCGCATTGATCGCAGCAGCCTGGAATCCGCCACTCAGATCGACGGTCGTGCCAGCCCGCGCGTCGCCGCCAAGATCGAGGCCGTGCTGGCGCAGGCAGCAAGCGAGCAAGAACTGAAGATCCCGCTGGCGCGACCGCTGGAAGAGGCAGAGAAGCAGCGCGCACAGGATCTGCGCGAGCACGTGCAGATCAAGGCCGAAGAACTGGGCATCGCACCCGAGTTCCTATGCAACCGCCGCGGCCTGGAGCACTGGGCCCGCTACGGCGAGCTGCCGGAGGATCTGCGCGGCTGGCGCCAGCGCCTGTTGGCGCTGTGACTGGACCCGCCCGCTGCCGCTGAACAGATCGCAAACAAGCCCGGCGCCCTGCCCCCCAGCCCCCGCCGCACCTATTCACATCCAGAACCACCGTGCTATGGTTCGGCGCCTTTCCAAGGGCCGGTAGCTCAGCTGGGAGAGCGTCGCGTTCGCAATGCGAAGGTCGGGAGTTCGATCCTCCTCCGGTCCACCAATGCACCAACAAGAACCGGCCCTCAAGGCCGGTTTTTTGTTGCCCGGAATCGCGTGTCGTTGCGGGATTTCGCGCGGTTTTGCCGGTGCCACGCGCGCCAGGAACACCGCCGGAATGTGGCCCGGTTCGCCTCCCTTTTCCTCTCTCTTCTCCACTTGCCCTCACCAACCGGCCGCGGTTGGCACCGGCAGAACCCTTGTCGTGGCGCGAGGTTATGCGGGTGTCGCGGAGAGCGGTCGGAATCGAAGATTGGAGCAGCAATCGGGTTGTGAGAACCGAGGGTCGGCAGTCACCGGACGGCGCACGGCATGCGGTACAAGCCTTCCTTCTGGTTGGTCACGACCAAGGTCTTGTAGGCCCGGAGCCGCTCTTGGTTGCTCTTGAACAGGTCGATGGGCTTCGGGCTGCTGCGGCCGGTGCGCCGCATCACATCTTCAGCTCGGCGATCCTGACCAGCGAATTCCCACAGAGCGCGAAACACTTCGGACTGAGCTTTCGTGCATCGAATCGGCGCGCTGTCCTCGCCATCGAGATACACGAACCGGAAGTCCGCAGAGAACGGCCCATGCACGGGTGCCGCCGGATCATTCCTGCGCCGTGTCGTGGTGACCGCCCCACGAGCGCCCAGGAACGAGATTGCTTCGCCGTGCAGCCGGAACCGTTCCTCCAGCGCCAACCATTCCACGCCCGCATCCAAAGGCACACCAGCAGCAATCTGGTGCGCTGGCGCGATCACATGCACCGGACCGTTGGCGGCGCGCATGCGATCCAGCAGCCCAGGCTCTCGCCACAATCGGCGGATGTCGCGCGTCAGAACCACCGGTGTCTTCCCGGCATGACCAAGCATCCACGCTCCTGCGGCAAGCGCCGCCGACCCGCCATCGGACTCAATATCCAGCGCTGCGCGGAGCCTTCGGTGTAACCAGTTCTCGTCGAGCATGAGCGCTGCCACGTCATCGGCATCCACCGGAACGGCGCCGCACTCGGCGCAGCAGCATTCCAGATCGCCGTCTCGACTGCGCCGCACCTCGCCGCCATTTATTCCACAGTACGGGCACGGCACGATGCTGACGTTACGCGATGTCGGCTTCACAGCCTTCGCCAGCGCAGGCAAGACAGCGACCTCGCTCGCCGACAGCCGCATCTTCATCACGGGCGTGCCGGTCGAGAACAAACGGCACACCAGCACCCACTCCGCATGCGCCGACAACGGTCAGCCCTCGACCATCGAGTGCGGCTGCTCGTCGACCTGCGGGAAGTCGTCCGCGTCCAGCGTCTGGCCGCGCGCCAGGATTCCCTTCTCGACGAGGTAGCGTTCGACGTTGGCCTTCATCACGGGATCGCGCATCGGCAGCCGCAGCCGGCCCATGCTGGTCAACTCGGCGGTGATCACGCGGTTCCTGCGGCCGGCCTCACCCGGGTAGTACAGGTTGATCTGCACCGCGGTCACCGTCCAGCCGCCTTCCAGCGGCGCCGACATCTCTTCCTGCATCAACTCGGTGACCGACTGGTGCTGAGCCATCGCCGTCGCCGTGGCTTCGACCTTGAGCTTGCCGGTCGGACTCAGCACCGTGATCTGTTTCAGCTGCACGGCGACAAACCCGTCCTTGATCGCCTGCGGGAAATCGACGCCTGCCCGGAACTGCGTGAGGTCAAGCTTCTCCGGCTTGATGCGCTTGGCATCGACGATCTGGCCCAAAACGTGGGTAGCGAATTCGCTGGCCAGCATCTGGTGGAAGGCGGCGCCACCCTTGATCAGCGTACGCACCACACCAGTCTTTTCGGAGTACTCCAGCATCCCGTGGATGCTCGGGTTGCCGACGCGGCGCGTCAGCGACGTACCCTGGAACTCGAGGTGCAGCATCGCCAAGCCCTTGACGTGCGTGGTCAGCAGAAACACGCCGGGGCTACGCTGGAAGATCGTGGTCTCGACACCGTCGCCGCAGCTCAGCATGCGCTGATAGAACTTCGAGACAGCCTGACCAAAGGCCGTGAGCGCGGGCTTGGTCATGTTTGGATGGCGCTTGATACCCAGCGCGTGCTGCTGGACCTGACTGCCCCGACGCTCGATGAAGTCGGCATCCAGCGCGTGGCGAAACAGGTCGGGATGGTGCCGGTAGAGCGAGAAGGCGCGATGCAGGTCGCTCTTGCAGCCCGCGAGACCGATCAGAGCGCTGCCGCCGCTGGCGGCCGCCTGGAAGATGGCCTGCTGCCCCGGTCCGTCAGCCAAAGGCAGGCAGGCATTCAGTTCGCCGACCAGGCGATCCTTGGCATCGATATCGGGCCACTGGCGGACAGAGTCGAGCAGCGCACGCGAGGTTTCGGGGGTGTCGTCCCAGGCAAAGCCCAACGGCACAGGTAGCGCGTGCTCCGTCAGGAATTGCTGGAGCGTGGCGTCCACCGGGAGTTCGAGCAGCACATCGACAAACGTTTTCTTCATTGCGGGGAGTTCCTTCAAAGGACTGGCAGTCGGGAGCTGGACAGCACGAGATCAGGCACAACAGATGTCAGTGTTTGAAGGCAATGCTCCCTTGGTTTGTCGTGTAGCGAGATACAGCGAAAGGCTAGTACCCGGATTTCCGCTTGTCAATCATCGAGAGCGCTTCACCCCGTCCATGTATCTCGTGGCTATACTTCTTGGCTCACGTCTTGAGACGCCTGTCCAGTAGAAGCAGACCGATGGCAACCACACTCGGAACCCGGCTTCGGCGCCTACGCGAAGCCAAAGGCATGACCCTGCAGCAGGTGGCCGACGCGGTCGGCTGCACCCGCGGCTACATCTGGGAACTGGAGATGAAGGACGGCCAACGACCGTCGGCCGAACGCGTGTTCCTCCTCGCAAAGACCTTCGGGGTCACGGTCGAGGACCTGATGGAGGAAACGCCGCGCGAGGCTCACGAGGCCAAGCCCGAAGACGTCGCGTTCTTTCGGGAATACGCTGGCATGACCGACGAAGAGAAGGAGCGCTACCGCCAGGCGTTGAAGCTGATGTTCCCAGGGCGCGGCGAGGGCGACGCCAAGTCGTGACCGACACAACTCTCACTCCTGCCATCGCGGCCAGCACGGCACTGAAGTGGTTGCGCCTATGGCATGGCGCGACCATTCCCGAAGCCACCGATCTGGATGTGCTTCGCCGAATGCTTCCGGAAACGCCATATGGCAAGGGCGCCCGTGAGATCAAGGCGCCGCAGGCACTCGACATCAGCAGCTTCGAGGGCTCCTTGGTGCGCAATCCGCAAGATCCGACTGAGTGGGGCATCCTGTACAGGGAGCACGCGACGCCCGAGCGCAGCCGCTTCACCATCGCGCACGAGTTGGGCCACTTCATCCTGCACCGTGCGCTGAAGGACCGCTTCGAATGCGACTACGGCGGCGTCACGTCCGGCCAATTCGACGGCCGGAACATCGAGCGCGAAGCCAACGAATTCGCCAGCAACCTGCTGATGCCACTGGATCTGCTGCGGCGTTTCCTCGGCGATCAGCGCAAGGTCACGCTGCACCTGCTGAGCGACATCGCGCGCACCTTCGAAGTCTCCTTCGAAGCGTTGTGCCTGCGCTTCATCGAAGCCACGGACCAGCGCGCGATCTTGATCCACTGGGATCAGGGCTTCCTCAAGTACCAGCGAGCCAGCCGCAACGCGCTCAAGACCCGCGCCCGAGTCCGCCAAACAGATTCCGCGCAAGAGCCGTTCGCCGGCACCCTGGCCGCAGACGCCAGCGTGGTGCAATGCTTCGATGGCGTGGAGTGCTCCGCGGCGATCTGGTGCGCCGAGGAGGGCGCACACATGAAGTTGCGGGAGTTCAAGCATTCCTACACTGACCGGGACCGGGTGATCACGCTGCTGCTACTCGAAGGCGCGGAGCCGCGGGACTGGGATGACTCGTGGAAGGACGAGCATGTCCCTGATGCCAGTGATCGGTTTCGAGCAACCGCACAGCATCCAGTCCGCTGATTGCTGCGATCAATGTGCAGATTGCCTCACTGTCACGCGGGTCTCCGCCGACCCAGGCTCGACGAGAACACCTATCCCGCACAGCAGGACAGTTGCTTCACATCCTTGTTAAAGGTCTGCGCCGCGAGCTTCAGCCCCTCGACCATCGTCAGATAAGGGAACAACTGGTCTGCCAATTCCTGCACCGTCATGCGGTGGCGAATCGCCAGCGCCGCCGTCTGGATTAGTTCGCCGGCGTCCGGCGCGACGGCTTGCACGCCGATCAATCGACCTGATGCGGCCTCGGCGACCAACTTGATGAAGCCGCGCGTGTCGAAATTGGCCAGCGCCCTCGGCACGTTGTCGAGGGTCAGCGTCCGGCTGCTGGTCGCGATTCCGCCGAGGTGCGCTTCCGCTTCGCTGATGCCGACGGTTGCGACCTGTGGGTCGGTGAACACCACTGCCGGCATCGCGGTCAGGTCCAATGCTGCCTCGCCGCCGGTCATGTTGATTGCGGCACGGGTGCCGGCCGCCGCGGCGACGTAGACGAACTGTGGCTGGTCGGTGCAGTCGCCAGCGGCAAAGATCGTCGGCGCACCGGTGCGCATCGCGTGGTCGACGACGATGGCCCCCTGGGTATTGACGGCGACGTCTGCCGCCTCGAGGTTCAACCCACACGTGTTCGGTGCGCGGCCGGTGGCGATCAGCAACTGCTCGGCGCGCAGTTCCTCGTGTCCGGTGGTGAGTACGAATTCGCCCTCTGCATAGGCGACCTGGCTCGCCTCGGTATGCTCCAGCACCTCGATTCCCTCGGCGCGGAACGCAGCGGTGACGGCCTCGCCAATGGCCGGATCTTCGCGGAAGAACAGCGTCTTGCGCGCCAGGATCGTGACGCGACTACCCAACCGGGCGAATGCCTGAGCGAGTTCGACGGCCACCACCGAGGAGCCGATGACGGCCAGCCGCGCCGGGATCGAAGCGCTGACTAGCGCCTCGGTGGAGGTCCAGTAGGGCGTGTCCTGCAGGCCGGGGATCGACGGAATCGCCGGGCGCGCGCCCGTCGCGACCAGGCAGGAGTCAAAGCGTACGTCGCGTACGTCGCCGCCGGCGGTCGCCACACGCAATGTGCGCGCGTCGGTGAACCGGGCGTCTCCGCGCATCACGGTGATGGCCGGCGTGTTCTCCAGGATGTTCTCGTACTTGGCGTGGCGCAGCTCGTCGACACGGCGTTGTTGCTGGACCAGCAGGCGGTCGCGCAGCACGGCCGGCGTGGCGACAGAGATGCCCTCATCGAAGGGACTAGTGCGGCGTACGTGGGCGACGTGCGCAGCGCGAATCATGATCTTCGACGGCACGCATCCGATATTGACGCAGGTCCCACCGATCTCGCCGCGCTCGATCAGCGTGATCCGTGCGCCGCGCTCCACGGCCTTCAGCGCTGCCGCCATCGCCGCGCCACCGCTGCCGATGATCGCGATATGCGGGCCTTCGGCGGCGTCTGCGGAGCTTGATGGAGCCGCCGGTGCGCTGGGTTGGCGCAGCGCATTCCCCGCATCCGGTGAAGCATCACCATGAGCCGCGTGATAGCCCAGCGCGGTGACGGCGGCGATCAGCGCGGTCAAAGGTGTGGTCGGGGTCGCGACGACGTGCGCCGTGCCTTGCGCATAGGTCACTTGCGCCGACTGAACGCCCGGCACTTGTTCCAGCGCCTGCTGGACGTGGGGTGCGCATGAAGCGCAGGTCATGCCGCTGATGCGCAATTCGATCACGGCTGGTTTCCTCGGCGGCGCTTGCTGCTGGTTTGATCGGCAGGTGTCGCATCGATACCCACCGACGCGCCCAGGCTAGTGATGGTGGGGAAGCGCAACACGTAGCTCATCGCGGTCACCGACGCACTGAGCGAGCCGACGTCGTCGCCGATCTGGCTGACCAACGACTGCTGCAACGTCATCAATCAGCCTTTGTCTGTTTGACGGTGGACGGATAGCCGGCGTTCTTGGTCGCCTCGGTCAATGCGTTCACGTCGGTGCGGGCGTCGTCATAGGTCACGACCGCTTCCTTTGGCTCCCAGGTCACCTTCGCCTCGAGCACGCCATCGACCTTGGACAGCGCCGTCTTCACCGTGAGCGGACAGGTCGCGCAGGTCATCGTCGGCACGTCGAGGGTAACGGTCTGCGTGGCCGCGAACGCCTGACCGGCCACGGCCAGCAGTACCAGAGAGAGCAGACTGGTCTTGATATTCATGGGCAGCATCTCAGTAGAAGAACGGAACGAAATAGGGGAAAGCGAACGCGACGAGAACCAACACGGCCACGATCCAGAAAATCCAGCGATAGGTTCGGCGCACCTGCGGGACAGCGCACACCTCGCCCGGCGCACACACGGTTGCCGGTCGATAGATGCGCCGCCAGGCGAAGGCCAAGGCGATCAGCGCGACGCCGATGAAAAAAGGACGATACGGTTCAAGTACCGCCAGATTGCCGATCCAGGCGCCACTGATGCCCAGCGTCACCAGGATCAGCGGCCCCAGGCAGCAGGTCGAGGCCAAGATGGCCGCCAATCCACCGGTGACCAAGGCGGCGCCACCGCCAAGACTCTTTGGATTCGACATGACAATGAGTACCCGATTCGGAGTTCTAGCGCTAACCTTACTTCCGTAGTCAAGTACGGAGTCAAGTGCCATGGCGAACAAACCGGAGTACCTAACCATCGGCGCACTGGCGAAAGCGGCCGGAGTCAATGTGGAGACGATCCGGTTCTATCAAAGAAAGCGACTGTTGTCCGAACCGCAACGGCCCCTCGGAGGAATCCGGCGATACGGTTCGGCAGACGTAGCTCGGGTGAAATTCGTGAAATCAGCACAGCGGTTGGGGTTCAGTCTGGATGAAGTCGGCCAACTCCTGACGTTGGAAGACGGTGCGCACTGCAGCGACGCTGCAGAGTTGGGCGCGCTGCGTCTGGCCGATGTCCGCGCGCGCCTGGCGGATCTGACGCGGATAGAAGCCGCATTGTCGAGGCTGGTAAGCCAGTGCAACTCGCGCCGAGGCAGCGTTTCATGTCCGCTCATTGCTGCTTTGCAAAGCTGAGGATCACCGCTCACTTCCGCGCATTCGCGTTACTTCGAGTGCCCCTGGTTCCTAGCATGAGAGGCGTTCATCACCCGAGCGCTCACCATGCTGCATCACGAACTTTCCGCCAATCTCGACGCGCCCCGGCACCCACATCAGGAGATCGCTGACCTCCTGGCTATCGCCTTCTTACGCCTGCGCCAACACGCTTCGTCATCGACCACCGCAGAGAGCGCGGTTGACCTTGGCTTCGGTGGCCAACAGCGTGTTCATGCGAACCCCTCTCAACCGAAAGGAGTTCGCTGATGCTCAAGCACAACAAGCACCCCGATGCCGCGACGGTCACCGCCCGCGTCGCCCAGTTACCGCACCTGTCGATGGAGCAGCTGTGGTCGCTGTGGGATGACCACTTCGACGAGCGCCCCGGCCACCACCAGCGCGTCTGGCTCGAATCCCGCCTCGCCTACCGGATGCAGGAACGTGCTTTCGGCGGCCTGAAGCCTTCGGTGCGCAAGCAACTGGAGGACATCGGCCAGAGCGGACTGCTGCCGCGCGCGATGCGGCGCGACGCCAACCGATTGCTGCCGGGCACGATGCTGACGCGCGTGTTCGACGACGCCGAGCACCGCGTGCTGGTCCGCGGGCCGAACGACTTCGAGTACGACGGTCGGCGCTACACCAGCCTCACCGCCATCGCCTGCCACATCGCCGGCACGCGCTGGTCCGGTCCTGCCTTCTTCGGGCTCACCACCAAGGAGCGCGCATGAAGCCGCAGCGCACTGCCTACGCGCCGCCGGCGCCGGTCGTCACCAAGAAACGCTGTGCGATCTACACCCGCAAATCCAGCGACGAAGGGCTCGACCAGGAGTACAACAGCCTCGAAGCGCAGCGCGATGCCGGCTTGGCGTTCATAGCCAGCCAGCGCCACGAAGGCTGGCTGGCGCTGGACGACGGCTACGACGATGGCGGCTTCTCTGGCGGCAACATGGAGCGCCCCGGCCTGCGGCGCCTGCTGGCCGACATCGAGGCCAAGCGCGTCGACATCGTGGTCGTCTACAAGATCGACCGACTGACGCGCTCGCTGGCGGATTTCGCCAGGCTCGTGGATGTGTTCGACCGCAACAACGTGTCCTTCGTGTCGGTGACGCAGCAGTTCAACACCACGACGTCGATGGGCCGACTGACCCTCAACATCCTGCTGTCCTTCGCGCAGTTCGAGCGCGAGGTCACCGGCGAGCGCATCCGCGACAAGATCGCTGCCAGCAAGGCCAAGGGCATGTGGATGGGCGGCGTGCCACCGCTCGGCTACGACGTGGTCGAGCGCAAGCTCGTGGTTAACCCGCCCGAGGCTGCGCTGGTGCGCGATCTGTTCCGCCGATACGGCGAACACGGGTCGGCGGCGCGCATCGTGCGTGAGCTCGCCCAGGAAGGTGTGACCACCAAGGCATGGGTTACCCAGACCGGCCGCCACCGGTCGGGCAGCCCCATCGACCAGAAGTTCCTGTTCAAGATGCTGCGCAATCGAATCTATCTGGGCGAACTGACCCACCGCGGGCGCGCCTATCCTGGCCAGCATCAAGCCATCGTCGCGCGCGAGGCATGGGACGCGGTGCAAGCCTTCATGGAGCGTCGCAAACAAGGCCCGCGCGATGCCTTGCAGAAGAATCCGGCGTTGCTCGCTGGCTTGCTATTCGCGCCCGATGGTCAACGCATGATTCAGTCGTACACCCGAAAGAAGAACGGGCGCTGCTACCGGTACTACGTGCCGCAGATGCACAAGCGCCATGCCGCGGGAACGCAGCGCAACGCCAATGCCCCGAACCTTGGCCATCTGCCGGCCGCCGATCTCGAAAACGCAGTCCTGGCGCAGATCCATGCCGCGCTCGCCGCGCCGGAAGTCCTGATCGGCGTATGGCGCGCGTGCTTGCGCCATCCCGAAGGCGCCGGCCTGGATGAGGCGCAGGTCGTGATCGGCATGCGCCGCATCGGCGAAGTCTGGGCGCAACTGTTCCCGGCCGAGCAGCAACGCATTCTGCGGCTGCTGATCGAGCGCATCCAACTGCACGGCGATGGTCTCGATATCCACTGGCGCGAGGACGGATGGATCGGCCTGGGCCCTGACGTCTGCACCCACCCACTCGTCGAGGAGCACCGCGACCTGGAGGCTGCCGCATGAGCATGCAGGCCCGGCGATTCGCCGTCACCATCGAGGCCAAGGAGGATTCGCGCAGCTACGTCAGCAACGGACAACGGGTCACGGTGGTCCCGCTGACGATCAAGCGCCGACAGAACCGCAAGGTGCTGACGCCGCCGCCATCCTCGACGTCGGATGCCACGGTCGGCGGCTTCGACGAATCGATGATCCGAACGCTCGGGAAAGGCTTCCATTGGCAGAGGCAACTCGACGAGGGCCGCTACCCACACGTCAGCGATCTGGCCCGCAAGCAGAAGCTCGAACGTGGCTGGATCTCGGAGATCTTGCGGATGACGCTGCTCGCGCCCGACATCATCACCGCCATCGTCGAAGGTCGGCAGCCCCGCCACGTCAACCTGCACGCACTGCGCGGTCGCATCGACATCATCCCGCGCGACTGGAACGAACAGCGACGCCTGCTTGGTTTTCCCGAACGTTGACCTGATCCGAACACGCATCCACGCCAACGGCGAGCCTCGAGCTCGCCGTTGGCGTTTCTGGCGTCGGCGAACCACTGGCGAATATTTGCCATCGAAAAAATTCGCCAGTGCGTCCATCGGCAATTCGCCACTGAAAACCTGAAATGCCTCCACCGATTCCGCAGCGGAATCACAGGAGGAACAGATGCAAGCGCTAGCCCGCACCACCCCGCCCATCAGCGAACTGGCTCCCGGCGACCGCCGGGTTCTGAACGAAAACGAGGTCGCGAACCGCTGGGGCGTGAGCCCCAAGACCCTACAGCGGTGGCGCTCGGAGGGCCGCGGCCCGAAGTACCTGAAGCTGTCCAAGCGCGTCGGCTACCCGCTGGAGTCGGTGATCGACTTCGAACGCCGGGTGCTGCACGAGTCCACCTACCAGCACGCGTCGGCGTGAGGTGGCGGCCATGACTGCAATGACCGTCCTGCCCGACCGCCTCACCGCACTCAGCGTCGCTGACCTCGCCGCATTGCCGGCGACCCAGCTCGCCGAGATCGTCTGCAACCTCGACGACCTTCTCACCTGGCACAAGCAGCAGCGCGCCAAGGTCGATGCGGCGCTCGACCAGAGCTACGCCGAGCGCATCCAGAAAGTCCGCGCCGACGCCGGCAAGGACTTCGGCACCGTACACATCGACGACGGCGCTGTCCGCGTCACCGTCGATGTCCCGAAGCGGGTGTCCTGGGACCAGACCAAGCTCGCCGCCATCGCCCAGCGCATCGCCGCTGCCGGCGAAAAGGTCGAGGACTTCATCGACGTCGACTACGCCATCAGCGAGTCGCGATTCAACAACTGGCCGCCCTCGCTTCGCGAGCAGTTCGCCAGCGCCCGCACCGTGAAGCCGGGCAAGCCGACCTTCCGCCTGACCACCATCTCCGAGGACTGAGTCCATGAGTACGCAACTCGCGCCCTTCAGTTTTGAAGGGCAATCGCTCCGCGTCATCACCGATGAACAGGGTCAGCCTTGGTTCGTCGCTGCTGATGTCCTGGCATCCCTGCAGCTGGATCGCAAGGCGCTCGAACGCCTCGACGCCGACGAGAAGGGGGTGAGTTCAATTCACACCCTTGGTGGTGATCAGGACATGACCACCGTCAACGAACCCGGCCTGTACGCGCTGATCCTCGGCAGTCGCAAGGCCGAAGCCAAGCGCTTCAAACGCTGGGTCACGCATGATGTGATTCCGGCCATTCGCAAGACCGGGTCGTACCTGACGCCGGGCACGCTTGCCACGCTGCCGGCGCCGACCCACGACCGCGTCAGCGCCATCCTGCTGATCGGTGAAGCGGTCGCCAAGGTGCCGGGCGTCAAGGCGGGCATCGCCGCGGCAGCGATGCTGACCTGCATCCAGGAAAACACCGGCATCACCACTGAGGTGCTGCGGCGCGCGCTGCCGGCGGCCAACGAGCCGGTGTGCGCCTTGAACGCTACCCAGCTCGGCAAGCTGCTGAATCGCTCGCCCAAGGCGACGAACCGGCTGCTGTCCGACAACGGTCTGCAGATCCGCAACGAGCGCGACGAGTGGGAGCTGACCGAGGCCGGCGAGGCCTGGGCGGAGGCCATGCCGTACTCCCGCAACGGTCACAGCGGCTACCAGATCCTCTGGAATCCGGCGGTCGCCGAGATGCTGAAGGAGGCCGCATGAGCCTCCCCATCATCTCCGCGCAGCAGCGCATGGCCGAGCGCAAGGGCGTGAAGCTGTTGATGCTCGGTAAGTCGGGCATCGGTAAGACCACCCGCCTGCGCGATCTCGATCCGTCGACAACGCTGTTCATCGATATCGAGGCAGGCGATCTCTCGGTCGCCGACTGGCCTGGCGACACCATCCGCCCGGCCTCCTGGCCGGAGTGTCGCGACCTGTTCGTCTACCTCGCGGGACCGGATCGCTCGCTGCCGCCGGAGGCGGCGTTCTCGGTCGCGCACTACGAGCACGTCGTCGGCCAGTTCGGCGACGTCGCGCAGATCGACCGCTACGCGACCTTCTTCGTCGACTCGATCACGCAGATGTCGCGGCTGTGCTTCACCTGGTGCAAGTCGCAACCGGGCGCCATCAGCGACCGCTCCGGCAAGCCTGACCTGCGCGCAGCCTACGGACTGCTCGGGCAGGAGATGGTCAGCGCACTCACCCACCTGCAGCACGCCCGGGGCAAGAACGTCGTATTCGTCGCGATCCTCGACGAGCGCCTCGACGACTACAACCGCAGGGTCTTCGAGCCGCAGATCGAGGGCAGCAAGACCGGCCTGCAGATGCCCGGGATCGTCGACGAAGTCGTGACCCTCGCCGAGATCAAAGCCGAGGACGGCAGCGCCTACCGCGCCTTCGTCACCCACACGCTCAACCCCTACGGCTTTCCGGCCAAAGACCGTTCGGGCCGCCTCGATCTGCTCGAACCGCCTGACCTCGGCGCACTGATCGCCAAGTGCGCGGCCACTGCCGCGCCGACGCCTGCCTCTGCCACTTCCAAGGAGTAATCCATGACCACGTCCAATGCTTCGAGCTGGAACGACTTCAACGACGCCGACACCCAGAGCGGCTTCGACCTGATCCCCAAGGGCACGCTGGTGCCGGTGCGCATGACCATCAAGCCGGGCGGCTTCGATGAGCCGGCGCAGGGCTGGACGGGCGGCTACGCCACGCAGTCCTTCGAGACCGGCGCGGTGTACCTCTCGGCTGAGTTCGTCGTCACCGGCGGCGACTTCGCCAAGCGCAAGCTGTGGAGCAACATCGGCCTGTACTCGGCCAAGGGCCCGACCTGGGGCCAGATGGGACGCAGTTTCATCCGGGCCGCGCTCAACAGCGCGCGCAACGTGCACCCGCAGGACAACTCGCCGCCAGCGGTCGCCGCGCGCCGCATCGCCGGCTTCCACGAGCTCGACGGCCTGGAGTTCCTCGCCCGCGTCGACGTCGAGAAGGACGCCAAGGGCGGCGACCGCAACGTGGTGAAGCTCGCGGTGGAACCCGACCACCCCGACTACGCCCGCCTGATGGGCGTGCCGACTCGCACCCACGGCGCACCGTCCGCGCCCACCGCGCGCGCCGCCGCGGCACCGACGCATTCCCCCGAACCGGCAACCTCCGCGCCCACTCGCGCGCCCACGGGCAAGCCGGCCTGGGCGAGCTGAGGATGGCCAGTGAAATGTTGGGTCTGCAAACGACAGGCGCGCGGGTTCGGCCATGCCGACACCCGCTTCAAGCCGACCGATCCGCGTCACCACCCCTGGGACTGGGTGTTTTGCTCACGCCGCTGCCAGGACGCCTTTCACGCCCTGTACGGCCGCTGGAAAAACGCGCGCACCCAGGGAACCCCCATTCCGGAGACCGACATGATCGATGCCACTGAGATCGAGCGCGCGTGCCTGCAGAAGTGCTTGAAGGCTTTCGGCGCCGCCGCAGAAGCGATCGGATTCGACAAGCCGCTCGGCGAGTACGCCGAGACGGAGGCCCTGCAGGTGATCGGCGCCATCGTCACCTGCTTCACCAACGCGATGGCGGCCCACCACGAGATGGCGAAGTACCCGCCTGTTCGCGGCATGCCCGAGGTGCGCGACCCGCTGACCGACTTCTCTGATCTGGAGGACAAGGCGTTCTGGGAGAAGTCGCCATGACGCTCGACTTCAATGCAACGGCCAGCGTCAGCGGCCAGGTCTCGGCGCGCATCGACCGCGGCCTGCAGGCGGCGCGCGCGAAGGAGAAGTCGCGCGACTACCTTGGCGCCTCGCGCTTGGGTGTCGAGTGCGAGCGCGCGCTGCAGTTCGAGTACGCCAAAGCCCCGGTGGACTACGGACGCGACGTCGACGGGCGGATGCTGCGCATCTTCCAGCGCGGCCACGTAATGGAAGACTGCATGGTGGCCTGGCTGCGGGATGCCGGCTTCGATCTGCGCACCCGCCGCGCCAACGGCGAGCAGTTCGGCTTTTCCGACGCCGATGGCCGACTGCGCGGGCACGTCGATGGCGTGATCGTCGGCGGACCCGACGGCTTCGCTTACCCGGCGCTGTGGGAGAACAAGTGCCTCGGCGCCAAGGCGTGGCGCGAGGTTGAGTCCAAGGGGCTCGCCGTCGCCAAGCCGGTCTATGCGGCGCAGGTGGCGCTGTACCAAGCGCATCTCGAACTGCACGAACACCCGGCGATCTTCACCGCGATCAACGCTGACTCGATGGAGATCTACGTTGAGCGCGTGCCGTTCAACGCGGCGCTGGCGCAGCAGATGACCGACCGCGCAGTCCGCGTGATCACCGCCACCGAAGCCGGCGAACTCCTTCCCCGTCGCTTCTTTGATGCCACCCACTTCGAGTGCCGGATGTGCGACTGGCAGGACCGCTGCTGGAGGGCCGCCGCATGACGACGCCCTCAGTTGATCTCGTGCTCGGCGAGAAACTCGTCGACGCGCGCAGCGCTGCCATGAGTCTCAACCTGCCGTTGCACTGGCTGGCACAGAAGCAGCAGCGCAAGCATCGCGGCATTCCGCACTACCGCGTTGGCAAGCTGGTGCGCTTCAAGCTCGGCGAACTGTTGGCCTGGATGCAGGCCCAGCAGCCGAACGCCTCCGAGGAGGCTGCCCATGCTTGATTTCAACGAAGCCGACGCAGCTCCACTCCCGGACCGCAGCGCGCAGCGTGACGCCATCCGCGCCGAGGTGATCGCCCGGATCGAACCGGTGCTGTTGGCGCTGTTCCCGGCCGGCAAGAAGCGCAAAGGCCTGTTCCTGATCGGCGACGTGCTCGGCAGTCCCGGCGACAGCCTGGAAGTGGTGCTCACCGGCGACAAGGCTGGCCTGTGGACCGACCGCGCCACCGGAGATGGCGGCGATCTCTTCGACCTGATCGCCGCGGCGCGCGGCATCGATCCGGTGGCCGACTTCCCGCGCCTGCTCGACGCGGCCGCGGACCTCGCAGGCCGTGTGCCGGCGACGCAAGCCAAGCCGTCGCGCAAGGAAGCACCGGTCGACGATCTCGGGCCGGCGACGGCGAAGTGGGACTACCTCGATGCCGCGGGCAAGCTGATCGCGGTCGTCTACCGCTACGACCCGCCTGGGCGGAAAAAGGAATTCCGGCCCTGGGATGCGCGCCGCCGCAAGACGGCGCCGCCCGACCCGCGACCGCTCTACCACCAGCCGGGCATCGCCAGTGCCGCGCAGGTGGTCCTGGTCGAGGGCGAGAAATGCGCTCAGGCCTTGATCGATGCCGGCATCGCCGCGACCACGGCCATGCACGGCGCCAACGCACCGGTCGAGAAGACCGATTGGTCACCGCTGGCCGGCAAGGCCGTGCTCATCTGGCCGGACCGCGACAAACCGGGCTGGGAGTACGCCACGCTCGCAGCGCAGGCGATTCTGTCGGCCGGCGCCAAAACCTGCCACATCCTGTACCCGCCCGAAGAGGCCGCGGACGGTTGGGACGCGGCGGACGCGGTTGCGGAAGGCTTCGATGTCGCCGCCTTCCTCACCCACGGTCCGCGCCTGCAGATGCATGACGTCGCTGACGAGGCCGAGCCGGTCATCGGCAGCGATGAATCGGTGTGGGGCACCGAGGATGCGTTGGCGCTGGCCTTTACCCGTCGCTACCACCGCGATTGGCGGTACGTCGCAGCCTGGGGCCGCTGGCTGGTCTGGGACGGTCACCGCTGGCGCACCGAGGACACGCTGGCAGCAACCGACCTGATCCGTTGCGTCTGCCGACACGCCGCCGTCCATGCCGACAACCCGAAGATCGCCGCCAAGCTCGCCACATCGGGCACGGTCGGTGGCGTCGAGCGACTGGCGCGAGCGGATCGCCGACACGCGGCCACCACCGCCGAGTGGGACGCCGACCCCTGGCTGCTCAACACGCCCGGTGGCGTGGTCGATCTCAAGACCGGCCGGCAACGCTCCCACGACCGCGCCGACCGAATGACCAAGATCACCACGGCGACGCCGAGCGGCGACTGCCCGATCTGGCGACAGTTCCTGGCCGAAGTCACCGGTGGCGATGCCGACCTGCAGGCCTACCTGCAGCGGATGGCGGGCTACACGCTGACCGGCTCGACGCAGGAGCACGCGCTGTTCTTCCTCTACGGCACGGGCGCCAACGGCAAGTCGGTGTTCGTGAACACGCTGGCCACGATCCTCGGCGACTACGCGGCCAACGCGCCGATGGACACCTTCATGGAGACGCGCACCGACCGGCACCCGACCGACATGGCGGGCCTGCGCGGCGCGCGCTTCGTGGCCGCCATCGAAACCGAGCAAGGCCGACGCTGGGCCGAGTCCAAGGTCAAGAACCTCACCGGCGGCGACAAGATCTCCGCGCGCTTCATGCGGCAGGACTTCTTCGAGTTCTTCCCGCAGTTCAAGCTCGTGGTGGCCGGCAACCACAAACCGGCCATCCGCAACATCGACGAAGCGATGAAGCGGCGCCTGCACCTGATCCCGTTCACGATCACGGTGCCTCCCGAGCGCCGCGACAAGCACCTGCAGCAGAAGCTGCTGGGCGAACGCGACGGCATCCTCGCGTGGGCCGTGCAGGGCTGTCTCGACTGGCAGCGCTTGGGTCGGCTCGATCCACCGCAGCAGGTCCTCGAGGCCACGGAAGAGTACTTCGAAGCCGAAGACGCGTTGGGCCGTTGGCTCGACGAGCGCTGCGTGCGCGAGAGCAACGCCAAGTCGCTGAGCGCCGAGTTGTTCACCGACTGGAAGCAGTGGGCGGATGCCGCCGGCGAGTTCATCGGCTCGCAGAAGCGGTTCTCCGATCTGCTGATCACGCGCGGCATCGAGAAGTGGCGCAACCCGTGTGGCCTGCGCGGCTTCCGGGGCATCGGCCTCAAGAGCCCGCCCAAGCCCGCTTACACCCCATACGCCGACGACTGACGGCCATGCCGACGCATCCGTCTGACGCATTTGACGCACTACGTCGTTACCTCTCCCGCGCGGGCGCGCGTGCACACGCCTCATGGGAGTTTCGACATAGCGCGTCGGATGCGTCAGTCCACACCGAATCAAGGACTGAACTCATGACGACGACGATCCTCGCCCTCGATCTGGGCACCACCACCGGCTGGGCGCTGCGCAGCAGCGACGGCGCCATCACCAGCGGCAGCGCGAGCTTCCGACCGCAGCGCTTCGAAGGCGGCGGCATGCGCTTCCTGCGCTTCAAGCGCTGGCTCGCGGAACTCAAGGACATGACCGGCGGCTTCGATGCGCTGCACTTCGAGGAAGTGCGACGGCACGTCTCGACCGACGCAGCGCACGCCTACGGCGGCTTCCTCGCCACGCTCACCGCGTGGTGCGAGCACCACCAGATTCCCTACCAGGGCGTGCCGGTCGGCACGATCAAGAAGCACGCGACCGGCAAGGGCAACGCCGGCAAGGACCTGGTGATCGCGGCGATGACTGCACTCGGCCACGCACCTGCCGACGACAACGAAGCCGACGCCCTGGCCCTGCTGCACTGGGCCATCGCCAGCGAGGCGGCGTGAGATGAAGATCCCGATGCCCACTTATCGCTGCCCCTTGGCCCGCATCCAGCCCGAGACCACGGACCTGGATCTCTTGAAGCAACGCGGCTGGCGCGACCAGCACATCCTCGTCGTCCACCTGACCGACGACCGGCTCGACTACTTCGAGCGGGAGTTCGTGAAGGCCATCGGCGAGCGGCTCTACGGAGGCGCGCGCCGTGGCTGACCGGACCTGGACGATTGACGCGGTGGCCGCGCGCTTCGAAGAAGCAGCCAGTACCAGCCGTCGCCTGCCACCCGTGCGTGTGCAGGGCTACTTCAACACCTGGCCGGTGATCGCCCGCAGCGCTTGGGAAGCCTTCTCGGCCGACGAGAAGGTCTATCGGCCGTTCCCACCATCGCCCGCCGCCATCGACCGCATGCTGGAAACGATGCACTGGGTGCAATGGCTCGACGAGGAGCAGCGCCACCTGGTGTGGATGCGCGCCAAGCGTTACGGCTGGCGCGACATCACCATCCGCTTCGCCTGCGACCGCAGCACGGCGTGGCGGCGTTGGCAGGCAGCACTCGCACACGTTGCCGCCAAGCTCAACGGTGCGTGCATCGCGTAGGGTTTTGGCGTGTTTTGGCGGAACGCTCACCGAGATTGCGGTGGCGATAGGAAATGCGCGGCGATGAGGCCGCGCAACATTTTCGGCGATCCGTCGTAGGATTTCCTCCATGCTCGGGAGCAGTGGCGATGAAGCCACAGTGGCTTCGCCGCGACGCTCTCGGGGCGAGGGGTCCTTCCTGCCGGAAGTGCCATGCGGGGGGCGCGAGCGCGATGCTTCCCTAGCGTCAGGGTGCGAACCGAGGTTCGCAGGGTTCGCAGGTTCGCACCCGGTTCGCACTACCCCACCGATTCCACTCCACCCGCCACGGCGTTCGTCGGCGGGTTTTTCATTTTCAGGACCCGCATCCGCGTGAATCCGCTCCACGTCGAGTACCGCCAGGTCGAGACGCTGATCCCCTACGCCCGCAATCCGCGCACGCACAACGATGCGCAGATCGCCAAGATCGCCGCGAGCATCGCCGAGTTCGGCTGGACCACGCCGATCCTGGTCGATGCCGACCACGGCATCATCGCGGGCCACGGGCGCTTGGCGGCGGCGCGCAAACTGGGTCTGGCCGACGTCCCGGTGATCGAACTGACCCATCTGTCGCCGGCGCAGAAGCGCGCCTACGTCATTGCCGACAACCGCCTGGCGCTCGATGCTGGCTGGGACGAGGAAATGCTGGCGCTGGAACTGGCCGACCTCACCGAGGCCGGGTTCGACCTCGCGCTGACCGGTTTCGAAGACGCTGAACTGCAGTCGCTACTCACCGACGCCGAGGCCGCCGACCGCGAGGACACCGAGGAAGCGCCGCAGGAGGACGACGCGGCCGACCAGGTGCCCGATGCACCGACGGTTGCGGTTTCGCGCCCGGGCGATGTCTGGTTGCTCGGCGCGCATCGGCTCATCTGTGGCGACGCCAGCGACCGCGGCGTGATTGCTGCGCTCATGCAGGACGACCGGGCCCAGTTATGTTTCACCTCGCCGCCCTACGGCAACCAGCGCGACTACACCACCGGTGGCATCGCCGATTGGGATGCGTTGATGCGCGGCGTGTTCGCGCCGCTGCCGATGGACGACGATGGTCAGGTCCTGGTCAACCTCGGCCTTATCCATCGCGACAACGAGTTCATCCCCTATTGGGACGCTTGGATTGGCTGGATGCGCACCCAGGGTTGGCGGCGTTTCGCGTGGTACGTCTGGGACCAGGGCCCGGGCATGCCGGGCGACTGGGCCGGCCGGCTCGCGCCGAGCTTCGAGTTCGTCTTTCACTTCAACCGCGACACGCGCAAGCCGAACAAGATCGTGCCCTGCAAGTTCGCCGGCCAAGAAACGCATCTGCGCGCGGACGGCTCGTCCACCGCACTGCGCGGCAAGGACGGCGACGTCGGGGGTTGGACCCATGCAGGCCAGCCTACGCAGGACCATCGCATCCCCGATTCGGTCATCCGAGTCATGCGGCACAAGGGCAAGATCGGAGAAGGCATCGACCACCCGGCGGTGTTTCCCGTGGCGCTGCCGCAGTTCGTCATCGAGGCCTACTCGGCTGAGGGCGAGATCGTGTTCGAGCCGTTCTGCGGCTCTGGCACGACGATCCTGGCGGCGCAGCGCACGAATCGCGTGGCGCGCGCCGTCGAGATCGCGCCGGAGTATGTGGACGTGGCGATCCGGCGCTTTCGCCAGACCTTTCCAGACATGCCGGTGCGCCTGCAAGCGACCGGTGAGAGTTTCGATGCCGTGGCCGCGGCGCGCGCCGGAGCGAGCGCATGACGCGCTCCTGGCTCGCCGAAAAGATCGAGCCGTGGCCGACCGCCAAGCTCGTCCCCTACGCCCGCAACGCGCGCCAGCACTCGGACGCGCAGGTGGCGCAGATCGCCGCCAGCATCGCGGAGTTCGGGTTTACCAACCCGATCCTCGCGGGTAGCGACGGCGTGATCGTAGCCGGTCACGGGCGCCTTGCCGCGGCGCAGAAACTTGGGCTCATCATGGTGCCGGTCGTGGTGCTGGACCATCTGACGCCGACGCAGCGCCGCGCGCTGGTGCTGGCCGACAACCGCATCGCCGAGAACGCGAGCTGGGACGAGGAACTGTTGCGCGTGGAACTCGCGGACCTGCAGGACGCCGGTTTCGACCTGGACATCACCGGCTTCGACGCCGACGCGCTTGCAGAACTGATGGCCGGTAACGAGCCCGATGTGTCAGGGCAGACCGATGAAGATGCCGTGCCGGAGGCGTCCGATGCGCCGGTGTCCCGCCCTGGAGACATCTGGCATCTGGGCCAGCATCGCCTGCTGTGTGGCGACGCGACCCTGGCGGCAAGCTACGACGCGCTGCTCGGCGACGAGCGCGTGGCCATGGTCTTCACCGATCCGCCGTACAACGTGAACTACGCCAACAGCGCCAAGGACAAGCTGCGTGGCAAGGACCGCGCGATCCTCAACGACAACCTGGGTGACGGCTTCTACGACTTCCTGCTGGCCGCGCTGACGCCGATGCTCGCGCGCTGCGATGGCGCGATCTACGTCGCGATGTCGTCGAGCGAGCTGGATGCGCTGCAGGCCGCCTTTCGTGCGGCCGGCGGCCACTGGTCGACGTTCATCATCTGGGCCAAGCACACCTTCACGCTCGGCCGTGCCGACTACCAGCGCCAGTACGAGCCCATCCTCTACGGCTGGCCCGAGGGCGCCGAGCGCCACTGGTGCGGGGACCGCGACCAGAGCGACGTCTGGCAGATCAAGAAACCGCAGAAGAACGACCTGCATCCGACCATGAAGCCAGTTGAACTGGTCGAGCGCGCGTTGCGAAACAGTTCGCGGCCGGGTGATGTGGTGCTCGATCCATTTGGCGGCTCGGGCACCACGCTGATTGCCGCCGAGAAGTCCGGGCGCGTCGCGCGCTTGATGGAGCTGGACCCGAAGTACGCCGACGTGATCGTGCGCCGGTGGGAGGACTTCACCGGCAAGCAGGCTATCCGTGAGGCGGCAGACCAGGAGGAATGCGCCAGCTAGATCGGTGCGGAGTCTCCTTGGGGTCTTCCTCCTCCGCGATGCGCCGCAGCAGTTGCATCGTGGAGAGATCGCGAGGCAGCAGTGCGCTCATTAAGCGCACGGTCTGTTCGATGGAGACGTCCGGACGCCGGTTGGTGATCAGCCACCGCAGCGCCTGCTCCCGTTCGGCAGCAGACGTATTCATCAGGCGGCGCACGACTCGTCGATGATGCCGCAGTGGATCACGTAGCCCGTCAGGTAGGGCAACCCGCGTGGGATGCCGTAGTCCTTGCTGGCCTGGCGCCCAATCGTCCATCCCATCCACTTGCGCGTGGCGACGTTGACCGCATCCGGCAAGGCGTGGCCATTGTCGACCGCGTTGAGGACGTCGTCCGCGAAGTGGCGGCCAAATCGGCTGTCGAGGAAAACGCGCACGATGTCGAGGGACTCGCCGGTGGCGTTGGCGACTGCGGTCATCGCCAGGGGCCAGGCGGCCTCGGCGCGTTCGTTCATCGTGCCGTAGAAGCCCCAACCCTCGTTGCGGGTGGCGGGGATGGTGTGCGTGATCTGGCTCATCGTGGACTCCGTGGTGTGGGTGGCGACGCGTCCATGAACGCGCTGTTCCGACCCAAAGCCAAGCGTTCTCGCGAGGAAACGTTGATCAACTTCGCGCCGAGTCAATCGGCGATCTCGACGGCGCCAGGACCATTGCCTTCGGGATCGGAAAGGATGAGCACGGTCCGCTGCTGACCGTTCGGCAAGGTCAGCACCAGTCCGAAGTACTCGGGTTCGAACACGTCTTCGCCCGGCGCAGTTCGCGCCAAGGCGGTGATGGTCGCGCCCACCAAGGGGCGCAGTTGCTGCAGTTGGTGATCGACATAGCTGGACATAACTCTGGCCTTCAGTCGGCGCGGATGCCGACGTAACGCCCGTACTTCGAACCTGAGGGATCGATGTAGAGCGTGGTGCGATTGGGCGCGGTGACCTCAACGACGCTGCGCCCGCCGCCCTCCAGAAATCCGCCGCGCCCCGCAAGCCAGTCGCGGTCGGCCAGCAATGTGTTGGTGAATGCGTCGTACTCGGCCTCGGTCATTGCCTGGCGCGACTCGATGTCGACGTAGTTCGCCAGGTCGCCATGACGCAGGCTGGACAGGACGTCGGCCAGATCGTTTGGCTTGCGGGCGAAGCGGACTTTGATGCTCTCGATCATGGGGATCTCGGGGTTGTTGAGTGTGGATGCATGAACGCGCTGTTCGCGTCGGAAGCCAAGCAATTACTGCTTGGCTTGGCCCTCCTTCTTCGTCCGACCCGCCTGGCGGAGGCCTTCCGCGACGCCCGCATCAAAGGCGGCCTGCAGGGCGTCGCGCACGCACCACACGCCCACGTCGTGGAAGTCCAGGCTGTCGCGGTGGCGCGTCTCCAGGGTCTCGATGTGCAGATGCGTCTGGGCGATGCGGGTGAAGAGGTCTTTGGTGCTCATGGGAGGTCTCCGGGTCGTGTAGCAACGACCCCATGAACGCGCTGTTCGAGCGAGAAGCCAAGCGTTTCCGCCTGGCTTCTCGATCATGTTCAAGCGACCCGGTACACCCGTTCCGCGCCCGTCGCTTTCTCGGAGGTCAGCACCAGGCCGAGCTTCTTCTTGAAGGCCCCGGCGAAGGTTCCGCGTACCGTGTGCGCCTGCCAGCCGGTGGTCTCGCAGATCTGGCTGATCGTCGCGCCCTCGGGCCGACGCAGCATCCGCAGCACTTCTGCCTGCTTGCTGTTTTCGCGGGTGCGTGGCGCGCGGCGCGCGTCGTTCGCCGCGAAGCTCGCCTCGGCGCTGGCGACCGCGTCTTCCATCGCCGCGTCGTCCACGGCGTCCGTTGTGGCGTCTGGTGCGGCCTGCGCCGCCGCCTCGGCGTTGGCGATGACCTGGTCGAGCTTGGATTCGAAGGCCGATATGCGCTTCGGGTTGATGCCCGGGCGCGGGTAGTTCAGCGCGTCGTAGCCCTCGGCGGCCACGCGCCAGCCCTGCCCATCGGGCGTGATCATCGCGCGATTGAAAAGGCCTTCGAGCACCTTGGATCGCGCGCCGCCTTTGACGTTGTCCGGGAATTGTTCGATGCGCCCCTCGGTGTGCTTGATGGCGGCATCCAGGATGAAGTGCTGGGTCGAGGTCAGTTGAATCGTGCTCATGGTGTTGCTCCTGGTTTGATGTGGGTGTGCGCGTGATGAACGCGCTGTTCGTTGATAAAGCCAAGCGACGTCGGCGGGGCTGGCCGGGCGGAATGACCCGCCCGGCGCTGCGCTCAGTCGTCGTCGTTCTTGATCTCGTCGATGGTGTTCTGCAGGCTGACCATCGATCCGCCGAGGTAGCCGTGGTCGTTGCTCACTGCGGTGATGACATGCGCGATCCAGTAGGACTCGGCGCGCATCAGCGCCCCCTGCAGGTCGTTGCGGCGCAATAGCCCGCGGGCCTGATCGACCAGTTCCAGGATCTGGGATTGGATCTCGCCGAGTTCGTCGACGATCTCCTGGCGCTTGGCGGTTGTCGTGCTCATGGTGGTGCTCCGTGATGGTGTGGATGTGCTCGTTGCGGGACACATGAACACGCTGTTCCGCAGTGAAGCCAAGCGTTGCTCGCCAGCAAATTCAGGCTTCAGAGGCCTTCAGCGCGGCGATGCCGGTCTGCGCCAATTCCAGGGCCGCAGCGGCGAAGGCCGCCTCGGCCACCCAGGGCGCCGCACGGGCGTCGTCGAGCAGTTGGTCGAGCACCGGGCGCGCCTTGGCGCGCATCGCGGCGCAGGCCGTTTCCAGGCGCGCGTGGCTGGCGCCAGCAACTTCCTTGCGGCAGGAGCGCACCAGCACCGTCATCGCGGCGTTGGCCAGTGCTTTCGCCAGCGTGTCCATGTTCGAAGGTTTCATCGGCTCGTCCTCGTGATCGGGGACGGCGATGAACGCGCTGTGCGGAGGTGAAGCCAAGCGCTTTTCGTCGCTTGTTCGACTTGATTGAAAAGGGCCGATGGGACTGTCGATTCGCGCCTACGCGCGGCACCGGGGTGTATCGGATGCCGCCGTTCGCAAAGCCATTGCTGCAGGCCGCATCACGCCCAACGCCGACGGCACGCTGGACCCGACGCAGGCCGATGCCCAGTGGTCGCGCAACACCGAAGCCCCGCGCGTGGGCTCGCGCACGCCAGCGCCGCGGGCGCCCGTTCCGGCCGACGTTGCGCCCGCAGGCGATGCGGGTTCTGCGCTCCCGGCGGGCGGCGCGTCCCTGCTGCAAGCGCGCACGGTCAACGAGGTGGTCAAGGCACAGACCAACAAGGTCCGCCTCGCCCGCCTCAAAGGCGAACTGGTCGACCGCAATCAGGCCATCGCGCATGTGTTCAAGCTGGCGCGCACCGAGCGCGACGCCTGGTTGAACTGGCCCGCGCGCATTTCGGCGCAGATGGCCGCTCGCCTCGGCGTTGATCCACACACCCTGCACGTCGCCCTGGAGGCGGCTGTGCGCGAACACCTGCAGGAGTTGGGCGAGCTCCGCCCGCGCATCGAATGATCGACGCGATCTACGAGGGCGCGGCCGAACTGGAGCGGGCGTGGCGCGAGGGATTGCTCCCCGACCCGCTGCTGACCGTCTCGGAGTGGTCGGATCGGCACCGGATGCTGTCAAGCAAGGCCTCGGCCGAGCCTGGGCGCTGGCGGACCAGCCGCACGCCGTACCTCAAAGCCATCATGGACTGCCTGTCGCCGACCTCGCCGGTCGAGCGCGTGGTGTTCATGAAGGCGGCGCAGCTCGGCGCCACCGAGATGGGTTCGAACTGGATCGGTTACGTGATCCACCACGCGCCGGGTCCGATGATGGCGGTCTGGCCGACCGTCGAGATGGCCAAGCGCAACTCCAAGCAGCGCATCGACCCGCTGATCGAGGAGTCCGGTGTGCTGGCGGAGCTGATCGCGCCGGCGCGGTCGCGCGATTCCGGCAACACGATTCTTGCCAAGGAGTTTCGCGGCGGCGTGCTGGTGATGACCGGCGCCAACAGCGCGGTCGGTCTGCGCTCGATGCCCGTGCGGTACCTGTTTCTGGACGAGGTCGATGGGTACCCGCTCGACGTCGAGGGCGAAGGCGATGCGATCTCGCTTGCCGAGGCGCGCACACGCACCTTCGCCCGGCGCAAGATCTTCATCGTCTCGACGCCAACGATTGCCGGCGCCTCAGCCATCGAACGCGAGTACGAGGCCAGCGACCAGCGCCGCTACTTCCTGCCGTGCCCGCATTGCGCACACCGGCAATGGCTGCGCTTCGAGCAGCTGCGCTGGGACAAGGGCGCACCAGAGACGGCCGCCTACATCTGCGAGGCCTGCGACATCGCCATCGCCGAGCACCACAAGACCTGGATGCTCGAGCACGGCGAATGGCGCGCGACCGCGGACGTTACCGGCAAGACCGCAGGCTTCCACCTGTCCTCGCTCTACAGCCCGGTGGGCTGGCGTGCCTGGCGCGATATCGCCGCAGCCTGGGACGCCGCGGTCAACAAGGAGTCCGGATCGGCCTCGGCGATCAAGACCTTCAAGAACACCGAGCTCGGCGAGACTTGGGTCGAAGAAGGCGAAGCGCCGGACTGGCAGCGCCTTGTTGAGCGCCGCGAGGACTACCGCATCGGCACGGTGCCGCTCGGTGGCCTGCTACTGGTCGGTGGCGCCGACGTGCAGAAGGACCGCATCGAAGTCTCGATCTGGGCTTTCGGGCGCGGCAAGGAGTCCTGGCTGGTCGAACATCGGGTGCTGATGGGCGACACCGCACGCGAGGGCGTGTGGCGGGCGCTCTCCGCGCTCCTCGATGAGCACTGGACCCACGCCTCAGGCGCGCTGATGCCGCTGGTGCGCTTCGCGCTCGACACCGGCTTCGCCACGCAGGAGGCCTATGCCTTCGTGCGTGCCTGCCGCGATGCGCGAGTGATGGCCGTCAAGGGCGCGGCACGCGGCGCCGCCTTGATCGGAACGCCGACTGCGGTCGATGTCTCGCGCGATGGCAAGCGCCTTCGCCGCGGTATCAAGGTGTTCTCCGTCGCGGTCGGGATCGCGAAGCTCGAGCTCTACAACAACCTGCGCAAGAGCGCGACGGTCGGCGACGACGACGTGAGCCTGACGTTCCCGTCCGGCTTCGTGCACCTGCCGCAGATCGATGCGGAGTTCGTGCAGCAGCTGTGCGCCGAGCAGCTGATCACGCGCCGCGACCGCAACGGGTTTCCGGTGCGCGAGTGGCAGAAGGTCCGCGAGCGCAACGAAGCGCTCGATTGCTACATCTACGCCCGCGCTGCGGCCGCCGCAGCTGGCCTCGACCGATTCGAAGAGCGCCACTGGCGCGACCTGGAGCGTTCGCTCGGCGTCGAACGTGCGCCGGAGCCGACGCTCGCACTACCGATCCACGACCCGGCCACCCCACGCGGTGGCCAGGCCCACCCGGGCGCGCCCATCCGGCGGCGCGTCGTCAAAAGCCGATGGCTGTCGTAACCGATCCATCCCCATCTCAAGGAGTGCTTCATGAGTCTGGCTTCCCGTATCGAAAGCCTGGTCATCCGCGTCGCGCAGGAGTTCATCGACGTGCGCGCGAAGACCGGCAACCTGGCCCAGCTGGCCACCACCGACAAGAGCAACCTGGTCGCCGCGATCAACGAGATCAAGGACGCCGTCACCGCCACCAGCGGCATCGACGACGGCCAGGTCTCGACCAGCACCACGTACTCGTCCAGCAAAATCGTCGATCTGCTCGACACCCTGAAGGCCGAGATCCTCGGCGGAGCCGACGCCGCCTACGACACCCTGCTGGAGATCCAGGAGCTCCTGACCTCGGGCAACACCGGCCTCGATGCGCTGCTGGCGGCGGTCAACAACCGCGTCCGCTTCGACGCCGCGCAGGCGCTGACCAGTGAGGAGCAGGCGCAGGTCCGCAGCAACATCGGCGCCATCGCCAGCAGCGATGTCGGTGATCCCGAGACCGACTTCAGCGCGGTCTTCGAGGCGGCGCTGGCCTGACATGGCGCTGGTCGACCGCATCGCTGATCTCGCTATCCGCATCGGTCGGGTGCTGGCGTCGAAGATCGACGCCACGCACCCGGGTGTGGCGCGGGCGTGGGTGTGCTTTGGCGTGATCGATGGCGAGGTCGTCATCCGCGCGGCGCACCAAGTCCTAGCGGTCGACCGCCTCGCCGCCGGGCGCTACCGCATCCACTTCACCACGCGGCTGGCGGATAGCCACTACTGCTGGACGGCGCTGGCGCGCAGTTCGGTGGACCGCGGGCAGCAACGGTTCGCCGTCGTGCGCGCCGAGGACGATCTCAAGACCACACGGTTCGTCGATCTCAGCTGCGCGACCGCCGCCTCGACCTTCACCGACTCGGCCGAGATCAACGTCGTGGTGTACCGCTGATGGCCTTCACCTCCGACCACCTCGAGGCGCTGGAGGCTGCGCTGGCCAAGGGCGAGCGACGCGTCACGTTCGGCGGCAACACGGTCGAGTACCGCTCCGTCGAGGAACTCCTCGCGGCGATCCGCGAGGTCAAGCGCGGCATCGCCGAACAGGCGGCCAGCACCGGCCTGTGGCCCGGTGCGCCGCGCCAGATCCGGGTCACGACCCGCAAGGGCTTCTGACATGTCCTGGTTCGGGAAACTGCGCAGCTTCTTCGGGAGTCCTGTGCACGAGGCCGCGGGTCGTGGCCGCCGTTCGCTGGCGTGGATGCCCGGCAATCCGGGCGCCGTGGCCGCAATGTTGGCGACCGGCGTCGATCTGCGCATCAAGAGCCGCGACCTGGTCCGTCGCAATGCCTGGGCGCAGGCCGCGCTGGAGGCCTTCGTCGCCAACGCCGTCGGCACGGGCATCAAGCCACAGAGTCTCTCGCCGGATGAGCGCCTTCGGGCCGACGTCCAAGCACTGTGGCGCGACTGGACCGACGACGCTGACGCCGCGGGCCAGACCGATTTCTACGGCCTGCAGGCGCTCGCCTGCCGCGCCATGCTCGAAGGCGGCGAATGCTTGATCCGGCTGCGCCCACGCCGGCCGGAAGATGGTTTGGCGGTGCCGCTGCAGATCCAGTTGCTCGAACCCGAGCACCTGCCGATGCACCTCAATACCGATCTCGCGAACGGCAACGTCGTGCGCGCCGGCATCGAGTTCGATGGCCTCGGGCGACGCGTCGCCTACCACCTCTACCGCGCGCATCCCGAGGACGGTCGCCTGGCGCCGATGTCCAGCCAAGGCGGTCTCGACACCGTTCGGGTCGATGCGCGCGAGATCGCCCACCTGTATCGCGTGCTGCGCCCGGGCCAGATTCGTGGCGAGCCCTGGCTGTCGCGGGCCCTGGTCAAGCTCAACGAGCTTGACCAGTACGACGACGCCGAGTTGGTGCGCAAGAAAACCGCTGCGATGTTC
>ERZ1066138.16-NODE-16-length-53889-cov-10.284077_pt1 | contig 53889 bp, 54 predicted proteins | sample MGYA00382785_ERZ1066138 | MGnify/ENA primary metagenome ERZ1066138 (study PRJEB33369, sample SAMEA5778368) | biofilm metagenome | biome: Industrial cooling water; feature: Water cooling tower basin; material: Biofilm | place: United Arab Emirates | collected... | reverse complement strand
AAGTCGCACAATGCCAAGGTCGGCGGCGCATCCAAGTCCCATCACTTGACGGGCAATGCCGTTGACTTTCGCGTGCGCGGCAATGTGGGTAAGGTTTACGCCTTCCTGCGCAGCCACGGCTCGCTCGGCGGCGTGAAGCACTATGGCGGCGGCCTCTTCCACATCGATACCGGCCCCCGCCGTTCCTGGTAAACGGCGGGTCCTCAGCCGCTCCCGGAGCCGGGGCGGCTGGTGGCGACCGTCCGATGAAGCATCAGCACCGGCACAAGCCCGACGATGACGATCGCGAGCGCACCCAACGCCGCCCGCTCGAACTGCTCCAAAGCGGTCAATCCGTAGACGTGTGTCGCCAGCGTGTCGAAATTGAAGGGCCTGAGAAGAAGGGTCGCGGGCAGCTCCTTCATCGTATCGACGAATACGAGCAGCCCCGCCGCGCCCATCGCCGGCAGCAACAGAGGCAGATGAATTCGCCGCAACGCCGACAGCGGCGTCTCCCCGAGCGTCCGCGCCGCCGCATCAAGATTCGGCGACACTTTCTGCAGTCCGGCTTCGATGTTCCCAAGCGCCACGGTGAGGAATCGCGTCGTCAACGCGAACACCAGCGCGAACAATGTGCCCGAAAGCATCAGTCCAGTCCCAAAACCGATGTGCGCCTTCAGCAGCGCGTCCATCCAGTTGTCGAACATGGCAAACGGGATCAGCACCCCGATCGCCAGCACGGTCCCCGGAAGGGCATATCCCATACCCGCGAGCCTGATCGCCGCCGGCACCGGTCCGCGTCCCGCCACGCGGCCAGCATACGCCAATGCGAGTGACAGCACGACGGCAACAGCCGCTACAGCGCCTGCCACAAGGATGCTGTTGATTGCGGCAGGGACAAACCCGTCCGCGAAGGCCTCACCGAAGTGAGCCGTCGCATGACGCGTCAGCACGATCACCGGAACCACGAACCCGATCACCACCGGTAAACCGCAGAGGAACGCCGCGCCATACCCCCGCCATCCCTCGATGTCTTGAAACGGAATAGCGCGGTATCGCCCCGTCGTGTGATGGAAGCGGCTATCACCGCGTGCGATCCGCTCCACGATGAGCACGAGCGACACAATGACCAAGCCGATCAACGCGATCTGCGTTGCTCCGGCCAGATTTGAACGCTGCAGCCATGTGACGTAGATGCTGACCGACAGCGTCTCCACACCAAGATATTGCACTGCGCCAAGATCATTCAGCGTCTCCATCATGACAAGTGCACTACCTGCCGCCAGCGCTGGTCGAGCCAGTGGCAGAGCCACGCGCCAGAACGCGCCGAGCGACGACTGTCCCAGCGTGCGCGCCACCTCCAAAACACACATCGACTGTTGAACGAAACTCGCCCGCGCGGTCAGATACACGTACGGATAGAGCACCGCAGAAAGCACCGCGATCGCCCCGCCCGTAGAGTGAATGTCGGGAAACCAATAATCACGCGGCGTTACATACCCACCGATCGACCGGACTGCACTTTGCACCGGTCCCCCATAATCCAGAATTTCAACGTAGCAGTAAGCGACGATGTAAGTGGGGATCGCCAGCGGCAGCACGAGCAGCCGATCCAAAATCGCCCGCCCCGGAAAGCGGTACATGGTCACGAGCCACGCCGCTGCCGTCCCGACGAGAAGCGTCACGGCCGCCGTCCCGATCACCAGCAGAAGCGTGGACCTCGCCGTCGTCGGAAGCACCGTCTGAATGAGATGGGGCCACTCGTTGTTTGTCGACGATAATGCCAGCAGCACGATGGCCACCACCGGCAGCAGCATCAACGCGGCCAGGCCGAGCGCGATGCCCGCCCAAAGCGGCTGATCCGGCCCACTGACGCGCCACCCGCCCAGCGCGCTGCGCCAGCCGCTCGGTCGGCCAGTCACCGGGGGCCGAGGAGATCCTCCAGTCGGCAGCGGAGTGAGAACCGCCTCAGGCATCGGCGAACATCCGCCCTGAAGAACTCGGCATCAGGGCCAGAGCATTGCAGACCACATCGGGCGGCAAAGTCTGTCCGGCGTCGCTCAAAGCCGTGCTGAATAACCCCGCCGATCGAATGCACGGCTCGACATTGCCACTATCGATAAGTGCGAACACGCATGCCTTCAGCGCCGGGCATGCACCAAGTTGCGATGCCGCAATGATCGAAACGACCAGACATTCGTCGCGGCACAGGCCGGGGCAGCCCTTTGGCAGCACCTCAATATGACGCGCTGCTGCCGATTCGACACTGTTGATGAAGGCACCGAGCGCCACAACAAGACGGTCCGCGTGACCCACCCCTGCAACGCCCGCAATCTCCTGCCACGCATACGACCACGCGATGGCCGGGTTCTCCCGGCGCGCCAGCATTCCGCACCGAAATGACCGGCCGACCATCTGCGCCACCCGGAGACCACCCCCCGGCGTGACGTTCTGAGTTCGGCTATCAAGATCAACAGCGCGCGCCATGCGACACCTCTCGCAATTTTACGATCCGGGACCGGCGTCGAACTGAACCTTATCGACGAGTTCCGATGCCTCCTTGCGCAGGCGCGCGATCTCCCCGAGCGGCAGACTGTCCGGCTTCAACTCGCCCCAACTCTTCACAAGCTCTGTCGCATCTATGCCCGGCACGACCGGATACTCACTGTTTGCATCTGCGTAGATTTTCTGCGCCGCTGGCGAGACCAGATACGCCATGAGCTTTTCGGCGCTGGCTTTGTTCGGAGCGTGCGCCGCCAAGACCATGCCGGAGACGTTCACATGGGTTCCGCGGTCATTTGCGTTTGGAAACACGATCCGCACCGCATCTGCCCAAGCTTTCTGATCTGGGTTCTTGAGCATCGCAGCCATGTAATACGTGTTGCCGATAGCGACATCGCAAAGCCCAGCCCGCACGTCGCGTACGGCCTCACGATCACCGCCGGCGGGCTTACGAGCCAGGTTTGCTTTCAAGCCTTGCAGCCAAGCCTCGGCTTTTTCTTTGCCGTGGTGCGCAATCATCGACGCAATGAGTGCGACCGAATAGGTATGCTGCCCGGAGCGCATGCACACGCGCCCTTTCCACTTCGGTTCAGCGAGTTCCTCATACGTCATGGCCGTCTCTTTCACGCGGTCCTTGGAAACGTAGAACACGCGTGCGCGCCGCGTGAGCGCAAACCAGTGATTCTCCGGATCGCGCAGCGCCGCAGGAATGGCAGCCGCAAGTTCGGGCGACGTATTGGGTGCGGTCACGCCGGCTTCCTTTGCCCGCGTCAACAGGCCGAACTCCGGCGTCAGCAGCACGTCGGCCGGACTGTTGGCACCCTCCGCCTGCATGCGCTCGATAAGCCCGTCCTTCGCAAAAATAAAATTGACCTTGATCCCTGTCGTCTTGGTGAAATCCTCGAGCAGTGGTTTGATCAGGTCTGGCTCCCGATACGAATACACGTTCACCTCGCTCGCCAAAGCGGGAGCGGCGGTTGCAGCACTGCTGAGGATGATGAAGAAATTGCGCACGGCGCGCATTGCGCGCGGCGAGGTGAAAAATCGCATCGATCTCTCCAATAATCCGGGAGGCAAAGTCCCGGTATCGGTTTCGCGGAAAGTGCTTGCGCACTCTGGAGCAAGCCAAACCGAATAGACCAGCACCACCTCATCCGGTCAATCAAATAGGCACCGCCAAGAACACATTAGAAATGGTCTAATTCCAGTGCGCCACGTCGTTCGCAGTTCCGCCTGCCCAATCACTGATTGACCAGCAGCGTTCCCCCTGAAAACGTGAGTATCACGCGTGTTCCGCGGCCCGGCATACTGTCGATCGCCAGCTGCGCGCCCATGGCTTCCGCCAGCGCACGAGACATCGGCAAGCCGAGGCCAAAACCGCCCCCATCGCGCGGACCTAGAAAGTCGAGGGGCAATGGCTGCATCGCTTCTATGATCGCCGTTGCTGTCATGCCTGGACCAGTATCTTCGACAGTTAACGCCGCAGCCCCCTCCGGGCTTCCGACTGTTGCCAACGTGATCAAGCCACCCGCTGGCGTGAACTTGATCGAATTCATGATGAGGTTGAGCACGATTTGCTTTAGCGCCGTCGCGTCAGCCGTGACCATCACCGGCATGGCGGCGCGCTGCGCTTCGATCGACAGCCCCCTCGCGGAAGCCAGGGGCCGTAACGTCGACATGCAGATCTCAACAAGGTCATCGAGGTTGAGCATTTCAAACTTGAAAGCGGTTGTCCGCGCCGCTGCCGCATCACTGCGCTGATTGAGCATGCGTTCGATGAGATCAAGAGCATGGCGGGCACTTTCATGGATGTCCGCGATGTAGCCGGCATAGCGCTGATTTTCGATCTGTCCGAAGCGCCCTTCCTTCATGATCTCGGACGCCGCAGAAATCGCGCTCAAAGGTGTCTTCAATTCGTGCGCAAGTTTTGCCAACTCGATCAGCGGGATCTCGGCACTTATCAAGTTCTGCCCTGTTGCGTCCGGCCTCGCATCGAGATCCGCCATCGCGCCGCTCGCTGCTTCTGAATTCGAGGGCTTGTTCTCCGGGACTGCCGCTTCTCCCGGGAGCACTGGCGGGTCGGCCGCGGTCGCACCACGACATTCGATCATCTTCACCAGCAGAAAGTCCTGCCCCTCCGCACCCTTCACCGGCTCGATCCGGCCTGTGAACCGAAGAATTCCTTGCGTCGTCCAAAACACGAGCGGAACCGGATCGGCCGGCATAGCGCCCGACTGAGCCACCGCGCGCAGCGTACGAACGGCCGGCATTGCGCTGTCGAGGACCAGCGGATTACCTGCGTCCGCCGGAAAATAGTCCTTACCGGCCGCATTGGCCGCGACCAGTACCGCGGCTTTAGGCTCGATGAGGAAAGCCGCGCCAAGCCACGCCTCCAACGCGGCACGCGCTGAATCGGAAGCAGATCTAGCGATCGGACCGCGACCTTGGCGGCTCTCAGGTTGCTTCATGGCCAGCGAAAAGTAACATATCTAAAGCTGGTTAGCCTCAAGTCCTCGCTTCCACGTTGAAGGGTTCCGATAGGGGTCACCGATCTCCAGCCTGCGCTCTTGAGTTGCTCCACCATCACGGCAAAGGAACGACGGCTCCGACGCGAAACGCGGAACCAGCACGGAACACCAGCAAAACTGAAACTGCCTGCTGGCGCTCAGGTTTTCGCCCTCGATGCGAGGCAACAGTCAGCGTCCACAGCGGCCAGTTTTCTCTTGACGTAAAGGGGCTGGAGCGGTTCTTACGGGTTCCGCGCCAACGTGCGCGTCCCCCAGTGCCGCCTTAGCTCAGTTGGTTAGAGCGCTAGATTGTGGATCTAGAGGTCCCCTGTTCAAGCCAGGGAGGCGGTACCACAGCGCCGCTGAAGGCGAGCCACGTCCACTTCGGTTCGAGGCCGCGGGCCATGGGCAGCATGCCGCCCTCAACCACACGTCTGCTCGCAGGCACGCGACTACAGCTTCCCCTCGCGCTGCAGGATCATCATGTACGTGTCCATGGTGTGCTCGGAAAGCTGATGCCAAAGGTAGCCATCCCGACGAACCTTTGTCATGGCATCGTAGGCGTTCTTGAAGTCCGCGTTCTTGGCCGACAGCTCGGCATAGACTGAATTGGAGGCTGCAAAGCATGCATCCAGGACGTCCTTGGAGAACGGCCGAAGGAGGGCTCCGTTTTGCACGAGCGAGCGCAGCGCCGGCGGATTTTGCATGTCGTAACGCGCCATCATGATCGTGTTCGCCGTCTGCGACGCGGCCCGCACGACGGCCTGATAGCTGGGCGGCAGCGCGTTCCACTTCTCGAGATTGAAGAAGAAGTGCAGCATCGCCTGCCCTTCCCACCAGCCTGGATAGTAGTAATACTTGGCGACCCGCGCGAACCCGAGCTTTTCATCGTCATAGGGTCCGACCCACTCGGCCGCGTCGATCGTTCCTTTCTCAAGCGCGGGATAAATGTCCGCCGCCGCAATCTGCGTCGGCACCGCGCCGAGCTTGGCCAGTATCGCACCGCCGAAACCGCCAATCCGAATCTTCAAGCCCTTCCAATCTTCAGGCGTGTTGATCTCGCGCCGGTACCAGCCGCCCATCTGTGCACCCGAGTTGCCACCGGGAAGGCCATAGATGTTGTAGCGCTGATAGAAGGCGTTCATCAGTTCGATGCCGCCGCCTTCCCACATCCAGGCGTTTTGCATCCGCGAGTTGAGTCCGAACGGAACGCCGGTGGCCAGCGCGAACGTTGGGTCTTTTCCCCAGTAGTAGTACGACGCCGTATGCGCGCTCTCGACCGTACCGTCGGTGACCGCATCGGCCGCCTGCAAGCCGCCGACGATTTCACCCGCCGCGAACACCTGCACCTGGAAGCGATTGTCGGTCATGTCGGCGACGGCCTTTGAAAAGACCTTCGCGGCACCGAAGATGGTATCGAGCGACGGCGGGAAACTCGACGTCATGCGCCAGCGCACTTCGGGCCGCTCGGAGATCACCGCTGGCGCAGCCGGCGCGCCCTGGTCACACGCGGCTGCGGCGAGTCCGACACCGCCGGTGGCGGCTCCCGCAACGAATTTGCGGCGTGAAATGCGCGTCACGAACGTCCCCCTCGTGTGCACCCGGTCGGCTTGGCCCCCGGATGCGCCCCTTATACCGGCCTGCCGCCCGTTCTCAACCACGAGAACGCTCATTCCACCTGACAGGAAATGCGCCCCATGAGAGAGAAGCGCTGCCGAGGCCGCCGGTGAGCACAAAAGCAATGATGAGCGCCCAGTCCGTGAATACAAGCAAAGAGACGCGACATGAGTTCAGGCCCTCCATCCAGGACGAAGCGGATCAGCGCATGCAGCACGGTCGCGGTCCTCGCCTTCGCCATCACCTGCCGAGCGGCAGCAGCCGCCGACCCGATGGTCCCGCCGGCCGGCCCCGCTGAGGATCGCCAACCCGTTGCAATTTTGACCACTGGGTTTGACTACACCCGTGCCGAAATCGCTGCACGCCTTGCCCGCGACGGAGAGGGTGAAATCATAGCATGGGATGTGCCGGGCGATGACCGCTTTCCGTTCGCGGCCGCGGGGGACACAGAGTTGGTGGCGGGCCTCGTAAGCCTTCTCTCCCCGACCGCGCCGGTTTCGCTGCTCCCGGTCAAGGTCGATCCAGACGATCCGGCATCTCTGGCCAAAGCGGTCGCCTTTATCGCCCGCACGCCCGCTCGCACCGTGCTCGTGCCGATGTGGACCTCGACCCCTGGAACCTGGGACCTTTTCGTAAAGGCCGTCACGCACTTTTCCGATCTGCGCATCGTTATCCGGGGGTGCCCAGATCTCATTGCAGCGCCGGAAACCCGTGTCTATCCCCGCGATTTCGACCTGCCGAACGTGGCCACCGCCGCCATATCGGACAACGATCCATCGGCCCCGTTGCAGGTTTACGTGGCTGCTTTGCCGTGCCGGCGGCCATGAAGCCGGTATCCGACAAATATCAGGCCGAGAGTTCCCAGTCCGCCACATACCGCCGCTCGGATGAAACCTTGCCGCACGATGTCTGAAACTCCGTCCGATCGCACCACGACGGCCGGGCGGATCTTGGTCGTCGAACGGGCTCTGGTTCGGACCGCCGGATGTTCAGCCGGTATGACTTCAAAGCGTCTCGATGAGGGAAGCGCCCCATCTGAGACGGCCGCTTGGGCGTGTGAGGCCGGCATCAACAATGCCATTCCAAGTCCCAAATATACGCCACACACAGCACGCACGGGTCGCCTCGCCACAATCAGCCCAACGCTCGCAGGGATCGATGCGCGGCGTCACTGGAACAGCACGAGCGCCTTCTCCACGGTCATCAAAATTCCCCACGCAAGAGGAATGCCAACGAGTAGCCAGAACAGCGCCGCCTTGGCATCGATCCCGCCCTTACCGATTCCAAATGAACCCGAAGCGATGACGTCCGACTTCTCGTGCAGCTTGGCCCGCTCCGCCGCCAGTTCCTCATCCGTCATTTGCCATTTGGGGTTAACCGGCCGGACGAGAAGGTTGGCCACGAACCCCACCACCAGCATGCCCGCGAGAATATAGAAAATTGGTCCGTACACCTGGTCCGGCGCCACTCCGCTGGCCAGTCGCGTATCGTGCAGATAGTTGACGATCACCGGACCTACGATCCCCGCCGTCGACCACGCCGTCAGCAACCGACCGTGGATGGCACCCACAAATTGGGTCCCGAAAATGTCTGCAAGATAGGCAGGAATGGTCGCAAAACCGCCGCCGTACATCGATGCGATGATGCAGAAGGAGCCAACGAACACGGACAGGATCTTCCAATCCGCCGCGAAGGCTGCAAGGACGTACAAGGCCGCGCCCAATACGAAAAAGATGAAGTATGTCACCTTTCGACCAAGGTTATCTGACGACGACGCCCAAGCGATGCGGCCGAAAATGTTGAACAGCGAGATCAGGCCCACGAAGCCCGCGCCCACCGCTGCCGCACCGGCGGCCAGTGCAGCATCTTTCTTCAGGTCGAGATAGCTGGTTTCCACGGAACCTACGAGCGCGCCGCCGAACGTCTCCTGAAGCATCGGCGACGCCGCGCCGATAATGCCAATTCCGGCTGACACGTTCATGCACAGCACAAGCCACAGGAGCCAGAACTGCGGCGTCTTGTGCGCGTTATCAAGGTGCACGTGCTTCGACGAGATCATCGCGTTGGAGTTGACGGGCGCCGTCCAACCCTCCGGTTTCCAGCCGGCAGGCGGGACGCGATAGCCGAATGTCCCGATCAGCATGAAGACGAGATAGATCGCCGCCATGGCGACGAAGGTTTCCCACACGCCCGGATGCGAAGCGGTTTTGAAGTACCCCATGAGTGCTGTCGCGAGCGGCGATCCGATCATCGCGCCGCCGCCGAAGCCCATAATGGCCATGCCAGTCGCCATACCGCGCCGATCAGGAAACCATTTGATGAGGGTGGACACCGGCGAAATGTAGCCAAGCCCGAGGCCCACCCCGCCGATCACGCCCGATCCCAGCCACAGCATCCAGAGCTGGTGCAAATAGATGCCCAGCGCCGAGATCAGCAGACCGCCGCACCAGCAGAGCGTTGCAACGAACCCCGCCTTGCGCGGACCTGCACGCTCCAGCCATCCGCCCCAGATCGCCGCCGACACACCGAGCAGCACAAAGAAGAAGGTGTACATCCAGCCGAGGTCGAACTGGCTCCAGTTGCAGTCCGTGGCCGTGAGCGCCGTCAAAGTCCCGGCCGTCTTTTCGGAGAACGTGGTGGCCCCCGCCGAGCACAATGGTAGAGCCTTCCCGTCAGGCCCAAGCAATACATTCTCGAGAGGCTTCCAGAAGACCGAAAAGCCATAGGCCATGCCGATGCACAAATGAATGCACAACGCCGCCGGCGGCACCATCCACCGGTTGAACCCGGCCTTCGCAATGATCCGCTCACGATCGAGCAATCCCACGCCGGTGTCGTCCAGCGTCGTGTTGTCCGTCATGCGTCCCCCTCGTCCACGGCGGCAGCGTGATGCTATCGCGCCGGGATCGTTAAGTTTGGGGCTATCAGTACCGTGCCGGAGTGCCACCGACAAGCACAATCGATCCCTGGAAACGCAAGCCCCACCCGGGCGGGACTTGCACTTGCACGACGGCTTGTTAGATAGAAGTCAGTTGTCCGCTGAAGCGGCACCCGGTCCCCCCTGTAAAAGGCCACCCGTGGACAAGATCCTAAAGCGCGAACGCACGCCTCCGTTGATCGACCCCTTTGGCCGGTCGGTCACGTATCTGCGCGTGTCGGTCACCGACCGGTGTGACTTCCGCTGTGTCTATTGCATGTCAGAGCATATGACGTTCCTGCCCAAGCAGGACCTCCTCGCGCTGGAGGAGCTGGATCGTCTTTGCTCGGCCTTCGTCGCGCGCGGTGTTCGCAAGCTACGCATCACAGGCGGCGAACCCCTCGTTCGCAAGAACATCCTGTGGCTCTTCCGCGCCCTCTCCCGCCACCTCGATGCGGGCACGCTCGACGAACTGACGCTGACGACCAACGGCAGTCAGCTCGCCAAGTATGCGGCCGACCTCAAAGCCTGCGGCGTCGACCGTATCAACTTGTCAATGGACACGCTTGACCCGGTGAAATTCAAGGCGATCACCCGCTGGGGCGACCTCGACAACGTGCTCGGCGGCCTTGCAGCGGCCGAACGCGCGGGCCTCAAGGTGAAGATCAACGCCGTCGCCTTGAAGGGCGTCAACGAGCACGAAATCGACGACCTGATCCGCTTCGCTCACGGCCGTGGCGCCGATCTCACCTTTATTGAAACGATGCCCCTTGGTGATATCGACGGCGATCGCACCGATCAGTATTTGCCGCTCTCCGTCGTTCGCTCGCGCCTGCTCGATCGTTGGACGCTGCAGGATATCCCCTACCGCACCGGCGGTCCGGCCCGCTACGTCGAGATCAAGGAAACCGGCGGCCGGCTGGGCTTTATCACGCCCATGACGCACAACTTCTGCGAAAGCTGCAATCGTGTCCGTCTCACCTGCACCGGCACACTCTACATGTGCCTCGGCCAGGACGACGCGGCCGATCTGCGCGCGCCCTTGCGTGCATCGTCGGACGACGACCTCTTGATCGAAGCCATCGAAGCCGCAATCGCTCGCAAACCCAAGGGCCACGATTTCATCATCGACCGCACGACCAAGAAACCGGCCGTCGCCCGGCACATGAGCGTCACCGGCGGTTAGCACCCGCGTCCGTGTGACGTTGCCGCCCCCTCAAACCCCAGCGCCCCGCCATGACGAACCAGACCTATGATGTCATTGTCGCGGGTGTCGGCGGCATGGGCGCGCAAACCTGCCTGCGCCTGGCCGAACGCGGCCAGCGGGTCCTAGGTCTCGAACGCTTCGACATTCCCCACACCATGGGCTCGTCGCACGGCGTCAACCGCATCATCCGCCTCGCCTATTTCGAGCACCCCAGCTACGTGCCGCTCCTGCGCCGCGCGTACGAACTCTGGCGCGATCTCGAGGCCCGAGCGGGTGAACAACTGCTTTTCATCACCGGCTCGATGGATATTGGACCCAAAGGTGCAGCCGTTATCGAAGGCTCGCTCGCCAGTTGCCGCGAACATGATCTTCCTCACGAGGTCCTCAGCGCAGCCGAAAGCATGCGCCGCTTTCCTGGCTACAGCTTGCCCGCCGATTACCAAGCCGTCTTTCAAGGCGACGGCGGCTTCGTCGCATCGGAGTGCGCCATCGTCGCCGCTGCCAACCTTGCCATGGCCAAAGGTGCGCGCATCCGCGCCCGCGAACCGATGATCGACTACGCGCCCCTGCCCGGCGGCGGTGTCCGCGTTCGCACGTCGAAGGGGACATATGAAGCCGGACGGCTCGTGCTCACCTCCGGCAGTTGGATAGGAGAGCAAGTCCCCATGCTGGCGCAAACGGCGATCCCCGAGCGTCAGGTTCTCGGCTGGTTCCAACCGCGAAGGCCTAAGCACTTCCGCCTCGGGGCCTTTCCCGTCTCAAACCTGAAGAGCGAAATCGGTCACTTCTACCAGTTCCCCGTCTGGCACGTGCCCGGCTTCAAGATCGGCCTGTATCATCACCTGCACGAGACCGGCACAGCCGACGCCATCTCACGCGAGCCTACTCCCGCCGACGAAGCGATCCTCCGCGAGGGCCTGCGCCGCTTCTTCCCTGATGCAGACGGCGATTGTCTCGCTCTGCGCGCCTGCCTCTTCACCAATACGCCGGACGAGCACTTCATCATCGACATCTTGCCGGATTTTCCAGAGGTCGTCGTGGCCTCACCGTGTTCCGGACACGGCTACAAATTTGCAAGCGTCATGGGCGAAATCCTCGCCGATCTCGCAACAGGCACGCCGCCCCGATTCGATCTGTCACCCTTCGGAATGCAGCGCTTCACCGGCACCGCATAACGACATGTCAACCGATCAACGCTGCAAGGCGTGCGCGCAGGTCTTCCACCGAACACGGCTTGGTCAGAGTTTCGACGCGGCCGGGGAGTTCCGCTTTCCCGCGTTGCAACTGCTCGGGAAATCCGCTCAGCAACAGCACCTTCAATCCCGGCTGTTTTGCCGCCAGCGTCTTTGCCAGTGTGATCCCATCTATGCCCGGCATGTGGACATCGGTCACCAGCACATCAAAGGGACCACCACCGTTGTCGGCCAGCCCCAGAGCTTCCTGTCCATCCTGCGCCACCCGCACGGTGTGACCGCCCGCGGTGAGAACGCGCTCCACCAGATCGCGGACCATGCCGTCATCGTCCGCAAGCAGGATGCGCGCCATGGACTTTCTCCGGTTGAACGCCAGTGTTGCCGTGTACTGCTTTGGAATGAAGTCTCGTAACGTGATGATCTAATGCTTCGTGATACGACCCACGAACGGCAACTCGCGATAGCGATGCGCCACATCCATGCCATAGCCGACGACGAATTCGTCCGGGCACTCGAATGCCGCAAAGTCGGCCTGAACGTCCACAGCGCGCGGGATCTGCTTCTCCAGCAGCACACATGTGCGGATGATGCTCGCCCCGCGAGCCGACAAAAGATCCTTCGCGAACGCCAATGTGCGCCCACTGTCTAGCACATCATCGACGATGAGCACGTTCCGCCCTTCCACGCTGAGATCGAGGTCGCGCAGGATTTCCACGCGTCCCGACGAGGTCCGGCTCTTTTTGTAGCTGGAGAGGGTGAGAAAATCGACTTCCGGGGCGAGGCCGACGCGGTGCAGCGCACGGATCAGGTCCGCCGCAAACACGAAGCTCCCCTTCAGCACCGCCACGATGAGCAGGTTCTTAAGGCCCGCCGCCTTCACCTCTAGCGCCAGTTCTTCGAGCCGCTTAGCAATGTCCTCGTCCGAATAGACGATCTCCACGCCGCTGTCGGTGGTGGTGGCCTCCGCCGTCATGCCTGGCCCTTTCCGTTGCCTAAACTTATGATTCGACTATGAAGGTATCGGGGCGTTGCCCGCAATGTTCAAGCGTCGCCACGGCAAATCGCCGCCGCAATGGATGCACACGACGCCGCCACAATCGTAACCGATTGATCGTGCCGGGGGCTTTGTCGGCATCGATCGCGGCTCCATCCGGCATCTGATAACGACTTAGCGGGAATTGCACGTGATCCGGCTCTCGAACGTTGCGCTCAACTATGATCGCGGCCCCGATGTGCTCTCCGATGTAAACATCGAGCTCAAACCTGGCTCGTTTCACTTCCTCCATGGGGCGTCAGGGGCGGGCAAGTCGTCTCTTTTGCGTCTTCTGTTCATGTCCATCCATCCGACGCGCGGACGTATCGAGATGTTCGGTCAGGACATCAGCCACGTCACCACCGCCAAGCGTGCCCAGCTGCGTCGCCGCATAGGTATCGTGTTCCAGGATTTTCGACTACTCGACCATCTGACCACTTGGGAAAACGTCGCCCTGCCCCTGCGCGTCGTCGGCAAGCGCATCGATGACTACCGTGAGGACGTAACGGATTTGCTGCAGTGGGTCGGTCTCGGCGATCGCATGCATGCCTACCCATCGGTGCTCTCGGGCGGTGAAAAACAACGTGCCGCCATTGCGCGCGCCGTCATTGGCAAACCCGAGGTCCTGCTCGCCGACGAACCGACCGGTAACGTCGACCCGCAAATGGCACGCCGTCTTCTGCGCCTTTTTATCGAACTCAACCGGCTCGGCACGTCCGTCGTCATCGCCACCCACGATCATCAGCTCATGCGGCAGTTCAAAGCGCCGCGCATGGAACTCCATAACGGCCATGTCCGGATCATATGACAAGCCGCCGGTGCGGCCCGTGCTACACGGCACGTACCCCGCCGAGCCGCCCTACTACGAGGACGATCCTGCGTCGGGCACCAACCCGCCGCGAACGCGGACATATCCGGCCACAACTGAAGATCAGGGATACGGTCTCTATCCTGAAAGCCCGGTGCCCCGTCTTGAACAGGATATGCATCCCGGCCCTGCCGAACCCGTCCGCCGCGGCAAGGCGCAATCGAACGCACCCATTGTTCCGGCAGGCTCCGTCACAGGCCGCTCCCTGACGCTCGTCATTGCCATCATGTGCTTTCTCGCCTGCCTTACCGCCGGCGCCGTTTACATGATCAACCAGTCCGCCGACGCTTGGCTGACCGACCTGGCGAGCGAGGTCACCGTGCAGGTATCTCCTCGCGACAACGTAGACACCGATAAGACTCTCCGTGACGTCGCGGCTGTCCTCGGCCTGACGCCTGGCATCACGGGCACGCGCATTTTGGAGCTTGAAGACTCGACCGCGCTCCTCGAGCCCTGGCTCGGCAAGTCGGAGGCACTGAAGTCCTTGCCGGTCCCCCGCCTCATCGCCGTCGACATTGATCGCAGCGCGGCGCTCGACCTTGCCAGCGTCGGAAAGGCGCTAAGCGACAAGTTCGAAGGCGTGACCCTCGACGATCACAGACAATGGCAGCGCCAGATCCGCACCGTCACGCGGTCTCTGGCCCTCGGCGGCATCGCGATCCTCGTGCTCGTCGCCGCCGCCACGACGGCCATCATTGTCTCTGCTACCAAGAGCTCCATGGCCTCCAACCGTGAGATCGTCGAAGTGCTCCACTTCGTCGGCGCGAACGACCGCTTCATAGCGCGCGAGTTCGAGAAACATTTCCTTCGTCTCGGCATCCGGTCCGGCTGCGTCGGCGCCTCGCTGGCCGCGTTCGTGTTCATAGCTATGCCGATCGTGCTCGAAGTGATGGGGGGCGGGCCGATCATGATGGCAGAAATGCACCGTCTTATTGGCAGCGGCAGTCTCGACACCGCCGGCTTCGTCCTGCTCGGCATCGTCGTCGTCATCATCTCCGCGCTGTGCATGTTGACAAGCCGCCTCGGCGTCTATCGCATCCTCAACGCCAAGCGGTGAGGGACCCGCACCTCAAAGCCGGCAGCCACGCATCTCTTTGTTTTCCTTTGCACCGTTTCCCTCTGTGCACTTCTGGCGATTTGCCGTCACAGGGTGGGCCAAATCGGCTAGTTTGATTGGGAACAGTCCTGCCGGATGGAGGGCGTGGCGCACGGCGCCACCGAGCTATCGATGTCACGACTTTGGAAATTGATGGCCGTACTGGTAGCGACGGTCCTTTGGGCCGGCGCTCTGGGATTTGTCTTGTTCGCCGCGAGCGTGATGCGCACGCCAGTGGCGGCGAACGAAAAAGCCGACGCCATCGTCGTCCTTACAGGAGGACAGCAGCGGATCGAGGAAAGCGCGCGCCTCCTAAAAGACGGATACGGTGCACGTCTTCTGATTTCCGGCGTGAACACCCGCACCGGTCAGTCCGATCTGATCCGCCTTTCAGGTCTCGACGTCGCAACATTCAACTGCTGTGTTGATCTCGGTTACACGGCTCTAAACACAATTGGCAATGCGTCGGAGACCCAGACGTGGGCCAACGCGCACCGCTATCGATCCCTGATCGTCGTCACCTCGAACTACCACATGCCGCGTACGCTCGTGGAATTGTCTCGCACCCTGCCCCATGTCCGCCTTATCCCACACGTCGTGACGCCCACGGCCTTCGATACTGAAGCCTGGTGGCTCTCGCCGGTGACAATGCGAAATCTGGTTGCCGAATATGTCAAATTCCTCCCATCTGCGGCCCGTTTCGCGTTCCATCGGGTTGTGACGCCCTTCGACAGCGGCTCCATCGCGACCGTCAACGGCGCCCACGACCCCAACACCTGACGGTCGAAATCTGATCCGAGCCGCTCTCCGGACCCATCATGCTGCGTTCTCTCATCTACGCCGCCGCCTTCTACATCGTAACCGGTATCATGCTGGTCAGTCTGTCATGGCTGCTCGTCGCGCCGCGCAGTTGGGCGATGGCGGGCCTTAAGCTTCACGCACGCATCGCGCTCTGGCTGCTGGAAAAGATCGTCGGCACCAGGATGGAAGTCCGCGGCCGCGAGAACCTTCCGGACGGGCCGGTCCTTGTTGTCGCCAAGCACCAGTCCACGTGGGACACCTTCGCGCTGATCCCGCTCTTTTCCGATCCCGCGATCGTGCTCAAGGATGAACTGAAATGGATCCCGTTCTACGGCTGGTTCTGCGTCAAGTTCCGCCACATCCTCGTCAAGCGGGGCAAGGCCGCCGTGGCCTTGAAAGCCCTCGTCGCGGAGGCCAAGAATCGTATTGCCGCAAACCGACAAGTCGTCATCTTCCCTGAAGGCACCCGTACAGCACCTGGCGCGCCACCCGACTACAAACCGGGCTTTGTCGCCCTGTACGACGCCCTTGGCGTTCCGACAGTCCCAGTAGCGCTCAATTCAGGACTCTTCTGGCCAAGGCGCAAACTGATGCGTTATCCCGGCACGATCGTCGTTTCTTTTCTGCCAGTTGTCCCGCCGGGCCTCCCCCGCAAACTCGCGAAGGAGCGCATTGAAACGGCAATCGAATCTGAAACGCGGAGGTTAATTGACGAAGCTAGAGTGAAGGAGGACGGAGCGCTATTTTAACCCCTTCGAAAAAATGACACTTCCAAAGTGACACTATTGAGAACATAATAAAAACATTAGCGGAACATTCATTGACCTTTAAGTGCCACCGGCCTATATGTGTTATCGTAATTTTGTGAGGCCCTCCGGGGTGTTACCTCATCCGGCTCCTGAGTATCCGTACTATGCGTGAGAGTGACGCGTTTTTGGCTCCCGTCTCCCAAGAAATTTGGGAAAGAAAGTATCGGTTCAGAGTCGCCTCGGCGGGCGAGGCTTCCGGCACGCGTTCCAGTGACAAGGATCTCGAGGACACGTTTCGCCGCGTCGCGGAGGCGGCAGCCAGTGTTGAGCGCGACGCGACCCTTCAGGCGACCTGGCGCCAGCGGTTTTTCGATGCCATTTCCGATTTCGGCTTTTTACCGGCCGGCCGCATCCTGGCTGGCGCCGGCACCGGTCGCGAGGTGACCCTCTTCAACTGCTTCGTCATGGGCCGGATCGAGGATGATCTGTCCTCGATCTTCGACAGCGTCAAGGAAGCCGCCCTTACCATGCAGCAGGGCGGCGGCATCGGCCACGACTTCTCCACCCTGCGCCCCAAAGGTGCCCTCGTCCGCTCGATCGGCGCCGACGCGTCAGGTCCGGTCAGCTTCATGGACGTGTGGGACTCGATGTGCCGCACCATCATGTCCGCAGGCGCTCGCCGCGGCGCCATGATGGGCACCCTGCGCTGCGATCATCCAGATATTGAAGCCTTCATCGATGCAAAGGCCGATGCGGCGCGCTTGCGCAATTTTAATCTCTCCGTTCTCGTCACCGACGCCTTCATGGACGCCGTTGCCAAAGACGCAGCCTGGCCGCTCGTGTTCGAGGGCAAGGTTTATCGCGAAGTCGCGGCCCGCAGTCTCTGGGAGCGGCTGATGCGGGCCACCTATGACTATGCCGAACCCGGCGTCATTTTCATCGACCGCGTCAACCGCCAGAATAATCTCGCCTACCTCGAAGAGATCCACGCCACCAATCCCTGCGGTGAGCAGCCACTGCCGCCCTACGGCGCGTGCTTATTGGGTTCCCTAAATCTAACGGCCTTCGTGACCCGCGCCTTCACGCCCGAAGCGGCACTCGACATCGCCGCGCTCGAGGAGCGCGTTCGGACGGCCGTCCGCTTCCTCGACAACATCATCGATGTCTCCGGCTATCCGCTGCCAGCCCAGCGTCATGAAGCCCAATCGAAGCGGCGCATCGGCCTCGGCCTCACCGGTCTCGCCGACACCCTGATCATGCTTGGTGTCCGGTACGGCACTCCCCGCGCCGTGAATCTTGCCGGCGACTGGATGGCCGCCATCTCTCGCGCCGCCTACCTCGCAAGCACTGAAATTGCCTGCGAAAAGGGCGCGTTCCCACTCTTCGACCGCGATCGCCATCTCCAGCGACCTCATATCGCAGCGCTTGACGCCGATGTACGCGAAGCTATCGCCAGACACGGGATTCGAAACGGCTGTCTCACCTCCATTGCTCCCACCGGCACAATCTCACTCTTCGCCGGTAACATCTCGAGCGGCATTGAACCCGTCTTTGATTTCCGCGTGCGCCGCCGCATCCTCGACGCCTCTGGTTCCCCGCGCGAAGAACTTCTGGAGGATTTCGCCTATGCCCGGTATCTGCGCCAAGGCGGCGATCCCCATGCGCTTCCTGAATTCTTCGTCACCGCCGACGACCTCTCGCCGAGTGAACACTTGAGAATGCAAGCCGCGGTGCAGGCCCACGTCGATAGCTCCATCTCCAAAACGATCAACTGCCCGGTCGATATTCCTTTCGAAGCCTTCATGTCGATCTACCGCGAGGCCTATGATCTCGGCCTCAAGGGCTGCACCACCTATCGCCCCAACCCCGTCACCGGCGCAGTTCTGTCTGCAGTCGAGATGCCGCCGTGCCCGCCCGCCGTACCGGCACCGCAGGCTGCCCCGATCACCCTGAGCGCGATGCCCGGGGCTGCCGCATCGGCTGCGCGCTCTGTCTCCGGTGACGTTGTGTATCTCTCCAAACCGCTGGAACGTGCATCGGTACTCTCAGGCGCCACTTACAAACTGCGCTGGCCAGATAGCGACCATGCGCTCTACATCACGATCAACGATATCGAGATGGAGGGCGGCGATTCCGGGAGCCCGCCACGCAAGCGGCCGTTCGAGATTTTCATCAACACGCGCAATCTCGAGCACTACGCTTGGACCGTCGCTCTCACGCGCATGATCAGTGCTGTCTTCCGCCGCGGCGGCGACGTCTCGTTCGTCGCCGAAGAATTGAAAGCCGTCTTTGATCCTCAGGGGGGGCGCTTCATCGGTGGTCGCTATGTTCCGAGCCTGCTCGCCGCCATCGGCGACGTCATAGAAACCCACCTGCGCACCATCGGCTTCCTGGCGCCCTCGGGGATCGCACCCGTCGAATCCGATTCGGATCTCGCCTCGCCGGAAAACGCCCGAAAAGTGGCGGGTGGCCGTGTCTGCCAGCGCTGTGGCAACGCCACGCTCACGCGCCGCGAAGGCTGCTGGATTTGCATGACATGCGGATTTTCTCGCTGCGGCTGAGAGTTAGGGTCGAATGATCATCATCCGCATGGTCGCCAAGTCGGCGCTACGCCCTCCGTTTTCACTTAGGGACGACCGCTAACCTTACGTTCACCTTGCCACAAAATCTCAAAGGTCAAGCCATACTTCATCCAGACTTTTCGGAGATGTTGATCCTCGAATTCAGAGGCAAGACCGGCCACGGCCGGGTTTGATACGGCAGGGCAGCATGGCAGCACAGATCATCTCTCTGGCAGAGTACAAGTCGGCTCGCTTGATCCCGGCGCAGCTCCGTGGTGAGGCGGCGGCCCTCGATGGCGCGTCCGACCTCGCCCAGCGGTTCCATTTCTGGAGCGGCGCTTCTGGTCGCCGCTACGTGCACACCATCTACAGCCTCGTCGAGTGCCCCGCGATCCCCGCCGGCAACTACGTCCTTGTCCATCGTGACGCGCAAGGCCGCCGCATCGTGCTCGCCATCGGACGCGTCGGCAATGCCGCCGCCTCCCTGAACCTCGCCGAGATCCGCCGCCGTGGCGCCGAACTCGGTGCCAACGAGGTCCACGTCCATCTGCTCGCACCGAACGCTAAGCTGAGTCGCCTGATCGAAACCGACCTGCGCTCCGGCCAATGCAGCGGCATCATCTCTGGTGTCGCCGCGGGTATGTAATTGGTGCACGCGCTCTCGAAGTTAACAACGGCAGCCCCTTCGGCTGCCGTTCTCGTTCCTCAAGATGGTAACCGGCGCCGATACGCAAACGCATGCCGCCGATCATGCCGTACCGGACTGCACTTCGCCCCGCGCCGAATCGAAAATGCACGACACCTGCCTTCGAGTACCAAGGGTCCGGAGGCTCCCGCATAGGGCCCGCCGACTCCTGCACGCACCGCGAGCCGCTCTAGATCCGGCTGCCGAATTCCAAGCTCCCGCAATTTCCGCAGCGTCGCCACGAAATAGCTGAGATTGCTGCCGGCCTTCCCCCGCGCCGCCCGAATGATCGCCGCTCCCCGATCCATCGGAACAGTGCCCGCAAAGCTGGGATGTCCAGCTTCCGCGATGTACGTCAGCACATCGACGCGCTGCGGGTCCCCCTCGCCTTCAAGGTCCGCCGGCAGCCTCGCTTCGCGATAAACGCCGTAGATCAACTCCCGCGCATGCAGATACGCACGCACCGCCTGCGCATTTTCATCCGCCACCCGAAATGCAATGCCCTCGCACGTGCCGCCTCGCGCCAAGCCGAGCACCAGGCCGGGCCGCTGCTGTGTTCCCCGGTAATGCAGAGAATAAATGCAGAAGGATCGGTGATAGCCTTCGAGACGTGCCCGCCGCGCCTCAACGAATGGAAAACCCGGCTGCCACATCAGCGAGCCGTAGGCGAAAACCCAGAGCGTCTGCTGGCCCGGTCCGCCGCTCACGCTTTCGCCGCTCCGCCCTTGCCGCCATGAGGGGCCGGCGTGCGCCCGAAATTCGGTGCCGGCGTATCTTGCCCGGCCTGGATGACCCCACGCCGGATTGACCGCGCATCGGAAAACAGCGTGTGCAGCGTCTCGCCATCACCAAATCGGATGGCCCGCTGTAACGCCGTCAGATCCTCGGTGAATCGCCCGAGCATTTCTAGAACCGCTTCCTTGTTGTTCAAAAAAACATCCCGCCACATCACCGGATCGGACGCGGCAATACGCGTGAAGTCGCGGAACCCACCCGCCGAAAACTTGATGACTTCGCTGTCCGTCACGCGCTCCAAGTGCGCCGCCGTATTGACGATGTTGAACGCGATCAGATGCGGCAGATGCGAGGTGATCGCCAGCACCAGATCGTGATGATCCGGCGACATGATCTCCACATTCGAGCCGAGCCTCTGCCAGAACACCTTGAGCTTCTCAATCGCGGCCGCGTCTGTCCCCGCCTCCGGTGTCAGGATGCACCAGCGCCCATCGAACAATTCCGCAAAGCCTGATTCCGGCCCCGACTGTTCTGTACCCGCGATCGGATGCCCCGCCACGAAGTGCACGCCGGCCGGCACATGCGGCGCCACATCTCGCACGATCGAGCCCTTGACCGAGCCGACGTCCGTCAGAATCGCACCCGGCTGCAACACCGGCCCGATTTCCTTCGCGATCGGCCCGCACAAGCCCACCGGCACACACAAAATCACAAGATCGGCGCCCTCAGCCGCCTCGCGTGCGCTTGCGTAACCGTGATCGATGATGCCGAGCTTCAGCGCCGTCTCGACCGTCTGCGGCGTCCGGGCCGAACCGACAATCGTTGTCGCTAGCCCTGCGCGCCGGCATGCATGGCTGATCGACGATCCGATAAGACCAATGCCGATCAGCGCCACCCGCTCAAACATGGGAGAGGATCCGCCCGTCATCACGCGGTCTTTCCCAAGAACGTTGCCAGCGCTGCGACCACGGCACGATTCTCATCCGCTGTGCCGATCGTCAATCGCAGACAGTCGGGCAGCCCATAGCTCACGACGCGCCGCAAGATGATGCCGCGCGACTTCAAGAACTCGTCGCACGCCGCAGCACCTTGGCCGGCATCCTGTGGGAAATGAATGAGCACAAAATTTGCTACACTCGGCGTCACCCGCAACCCAAGCTTTTCAACCTCGGCGACCACCCATTCGAGCCATTCGTCGTTATGCGCCACGGCCGCATCCGTATGGGCGCCATCCTCCATCGCCGCCGCCCCCGCCATGATCGATGGCGTCGACATGTTGAACGGACCGCGAATGCGATTGAGGGCATCCGCGATCTCCGCAGGACAATACGCCCAGCCGATGCGCAGTGCCGCGAGCCCGAAGATCTTCGAGAATGTCCGCGTCATCACGGTGTTGTTCGTCGTCGCGACAAGCTCGATCCCAGCTTCGTAGTCGTTGCGACGCACGTACTCGGCATAGGCCCCGTCGAGCACGAGCACCACGTTGCCGGGTAACCTCGCCCGGAGCCGCCGCACCTCACCGATCGGAATGTAGGTTCCGGTCGGGTTATTCGGATTGGCGAGAAACACCATCCGGGTCTTCGCTGTCACTTTCGCGAGAATCTGATCGACGTCTGCCGTCAAGTTCGACTCCTGCGCCACCACGGGCGTCGCTCCGCAGGCCAGAATCGCAATTCGGTAAACGAGAAATCCGTGCTGCGTGTAGATCGCTTCGTCGCCCGGCCCCAGATACGCGTGAGCGAGCATCGTGAGCAGTTCATCCGAACCGGCCCCGCACACGATCCGCGCCGGATCGAGGCCATACCGCTTTCCGATCGCCTGCCGCAGCACCGTCGCCTGCCCGTCCGGATACCGCTCCATATTCAAGCCCGCCGCCTTGTAGGCCGCAATCGCCGCCGGGCTCGGCCCAAGCGGCGTTTCGTTGGATGAGAGCTTGATCGGCTTCACCCCGCCCGGAACCTTGCTCTCGCCGGGCACATAGGCCTCGATGGCGAGCACGCCGGGACGGGGAGTGGGAGCGATGTTCGACATTTCGAAGGTCACAGTCTTTCTCATGGGAGCGCGGCAGCGCGCTGTGGCAGCTTGGTATACGACGGGACCAGCGCCGAAAAGACGCGAAATCGTCCAGGAGGCTTGGTTTTAATCCCCATGCCGACTGCCGGCCTCCGCCCTTGCGCCGGACGTAGCCATTGAGTATCTAACCTCCAAACGTCGTGGTGATTTGGCCGGCCGGCTTGCAGCCACGTTAAACAACTCGCTAAAGGGCCGCGCGCTCCCGGTAACGGATGGGCCCGGCCAGTAGGCAGGGGCGATCTGGCCGGGATTTTCGTTTTTGGGCGCTCGTCACGGGCGGCCGGGAGTTGAAAGACGCGCGCACATGGCCGCCTCCGGAACCAGTATCGATCCATCACTCCGCCACGCGACAGCGGCGGATGCCGCGCTGCGTCAGGTCAGCGAGCCCGACAGCCTCGTCATCCGCTTCCCGGCCAGTGAACCCCTCCGTCTGGATAGCGGCCGCGACATCGCCCCGCTCACGATTGCCTACAAAACCTACGGCGAACTGAACGCCTGCAAATCGAATGCAATCTTAATCTGCCATGCGTTGACCGGCGATCAGCACGTGGCGAGCAAACACCCCGTCACCGGCAAAGGTGGCTGGTGGGAAACCCTCGTCGGGCCCGGCAAACCGGTCGACACCAACAGGTTCTACGTCATCTGCGCCAACATTCTCGGCGGCTGCATGGGCTCCACCGGCCCGGCATCACTGAACCCCGCCACCGGCAGGCCCTACGGTGTCGAGTTCCCGGTCATCACTGTCGGCGACATGGTCAACGCGCAGGCCCGGCTCCTCGACCATCTCGGCATCGAGCAACTGTTCTCCGTGATCGGGGGCTCCATGGGCGGCATGCAGGTGCTGCAATGGTGCGCGCGCTACAAAGACCGAGTGTTTACCGCCATGCCGATCGCCACCGCGCCCTGGCACACCGCACAGAATATTGCCTTCCACGAGGTGGGGCGCCAAGCCGTCATGGCCGATCCTGATTGGCAGGGCGGCGCTTACTACGGGACGGAGGCCCGCCCCTCTCGTGGCCTCGCCGTCGCTCGCATGGCCGCGCATATCACCTATCTGTCGGAGAAAGCACTACAGGACAAATTCGGTCGCGGTTTGCAGAACCGCGACGCCCACTCGTTTTCCTTCGATGCCGATTTCAAGATTGAAAGCTACCTGCGCCACCAAGGCTCGACCTTCGTCGACCGCTTCGATGCCAACAGCTATCTCTATATCACCCGCGCCATGGACTACTTCGACCTCGAAGCAGAGTATGGCAAACTCGCCAACGCCTTCACCGGCACCAAGACGCAGTTCTGCGTCGTCTCCTTCACAAGCGATTGGCTCTACCCCACGCGCGACAATAAAGAGATTGTGAAAGCCTTGAACGGCGTCGCCGCCAACGTCTCCTTCGTCGAGATCGAAAGCGACAAAGGCCACGACGCCTTCCTGCTCGATGAAGCCATTTTCTTCGACACGGTGCGCGGCTTCCTTAATGCCGCCGCCAAGAAACGTGGCATTGCCTGATGAACGAGGAAACGCGCGCCCCGCTGGTCGCAACCGATCAACGCACGCAACGCCCGGTCCGCGCCGACCATCTGCTCATCGCGGAAATGGTCGCGCCAGGCTCGCGCGTGCTCGATGTCGGCTGCGGCGACGGCGCCCTGCTGGAACTGTTGATTTCGCAGAAGGACGTCGATGGCCGCGGTGTCGAAATCTCTCGCGACAACGTTAACGCCTGCGTCGCCCGCGGTCTCTCGGTCATTCAAGGAGACGCCGACCAGGATCTGTCGGGCTATCCCGACAAAGCCTTCGACTACGCCATCCTTTCGCTCACGATCCAGGCCACCCGCCAACCGAAAGTCGTACTTGAAAATCTGCTCCGCATCGGCCACCGCGCCATTGTCTCGTTCCCCAATTTCGGCCATTGGAAGATCCGAGCCGCTCTCCTTTTCACCGGACGCATGCCGCGCACGCCGAACCTTCCTGAGACCTGGTTCGACAGCCAGGATTCGCACCTCTGCACGATCAAGGATTTTTCCGATCTCGTCGCACTGTTGAATGCCGAAGTGCAGGACGCCGTTGCCTTCAACAGTCGCGGTCAGCGGCTCGCGATCAAGAACTCACTCTCGCTCCAGAACCTGCTCGGCGAAAAGGCCGTGTTCCTTCTTTCCCCGCGCGAGAAATCCTGATCAGCGCAATTCTCTCGTCTTGATGGGCTCCCGACGCACCGTAACGAGTTCGCGCAGCGCCCTGACCGCCGCCCGTTTGCCACCGATAGGCGCCATCACCTCTTTGCGCGCCTCGACCAGCAGAACGCCACCGAAGCCTGGCCATAACTTCTGGCCGATGCGTTCCCACGCGGGCGCCGATTTCAGAACCAAGCGCCGGTCCAGTGGCGGCATGTGCAGCGCCGTTCCCCACGAGACGGGCGTAAACAGGCTATCGACGAGCAGCCGCTCGAGCTGCGACCGGCTATACGGCCGCCCGTGACCAAAGGGCGTTGCATCGATGCGCGCCCACACACTTCGCCGGTTGGGCGCCACGATCAGAAGCCGACCCTCCGGCACCAGAACCCGCCAAACTTCCCTGAGGAGCGTCGCCGGCCGATCGGTCGCTTCAAGGCTATGCACCAGCAGCAGTCGATCGACAGAGTTATCCGGAAGCGGGAGATGCCGGTCTTCGACCAGGACGCTCAGCAATGGCCCGGCCGCAGGCCAGACGAGCGCCCCTTGCGTCTCCGGCATCAGCGCCGCTACCCGCGTCGCATCGTTCCGAAATGGCCCCAGGTACGGCACGCCATATCCGAGCCCCACCACCATGCCGCCGTGCATTCCCCGCCACCGCGCGCGCACATGTCCGCCCACGATCCGCCGCACCGTGAGGCCCAGCGGCGTTTGGTAGAAATCCCGAAGATCGACGACGTCCAGTTCCATGGCCACCAAGGTTCAGGCTTCGGACCTTACCGGTCCGGCCTGCGCTCCGACTATAGCTGGTTATAGCTAGGTATTCTGCTCGGGTGTTTGACCCCCAGACACCCACATTGACTTAGGGTTTTCCAAAGTTACTCTCTGAACCCGCACCTCTTCGATCCGCATCCAAATTCGGCATACCTCCCAGCATGGCCGCACTCGACATTCACGTATTTCTCTGCCGCAAGGACAATATCGGGGTGCTCGTGCATGCCGAGGATGGCACCACGGCCTCGATCGACGCGCCGGATGCGGCATCGATAACTGCCGCGCTCGATGAAAAGGGGTGGTCCCTCAGCCATATTCTCGTCACCCACCATCATGGCGATCACACAGCAGGGAACCTGGAGCTGAAGCAGAAGACCGGCTGCCGGATCATCGGCCCGCGCGCCGAAGCTGCACGCATCCCTGGCATCGACGTCGAGGTCGATGATGGCGACAGCTTCACTCTCGGTGGGCACCCCGTCGACGTCATCGGCACGCCCGGCCACACGATGGGACACATCACCTATTTCTTGCCCAACGACCGCGCGGCTTTCGTCGGCGACACGCTCTTCGTCATGGGCTGCGGACGCGTGCTGGAAGGCAATCACGAGATGATGTGGCATTCATTGTCCCGCATCGCATCTCTTCCGGGAGACACGCGTATCTATTGTGGTCACGAATACACGGTCTCGAATGCACGATTTGGCCTGTCCATCGAGCCGGAAAACGCACTGCTTCGCCACCGTCTGGAAGAGGCCGAGCAGAGCCTTGCGCAGGGCCGTCTCACCGTGCCCTCGCGCTTGGACGAAGAACTGCAGACCAACGTATTCCTTCGCCCGCACAATATTGGCACGCGCCGCCGGCTTGGCCTGGGCGCAGTGGCGGACTGGCGCGTCTTCGGCGAACTGCGCGAACGAAAGAATAAGGCATGATAACGCCGGTTATCGTGCCGACCGAAGCGCAAGAGCTTATCGATACGCTGGGCCTCGAGCCCCATCCCGAAGGCGGTTTCTACCGCGAAACGTTCCGCGATCCCTCAACCGACGCCGATGGACGTGCCCGCTCCACGGCCATCTACTTCATGCTGCTCGAGGGGCAGGTGTCCCGCTGGCACAAGGTCGATGCCGTCGAGATATGGCATTGGTACGCCGGGTCGCCCTTGGAACTGGGGCTTGCCGCTCCAGGCCAGCCGGCCGAGCGCATCACACTTGGGTTTGATCATGCGTCCGGCATTCTGCCCCAGGCCGTGGTCTCGATGGGCTGGTGGCAGCAGGCCCGCAGTCTCGGCCCCTGGACGCTCGTAGGCTGCACCGTCGCGCCCGGCTTTACCTTCGATGGTTTCGTACTCGCCCCTGCTGGCCTCGAACCGCCGTTGTCGTAATGACCAGAGCCGTCTTTGCCTCCCGGCAAGCACCGTATTCCTCCAATCGTGGCGGCCGGACTTTTCCACCATTAAATGGATTGAAGTCGGGCACCTAACAATTTGTTTCCGATAGGTTTTTCTTGCGAGGAGGAATGTGCGGCCGAACCATCCTTGCCGCTCCAATACGACTCATCAACAGTGACCCAACATACTGATTCGCCTTACGGGGGTTGCGAATATGAAGGCCCAGGCACCTGGACCGCTGCTCAGCACCATCTTCATCGATTACGACAACATCTACCTGTCGCTGAAGAGAAAAAACGAAGACGCTGCCAAGCGCTTCGCGAAGGATGCCGGGCTGTGGCTACGCGAAATTGAAAGCGGCCGCCTGATCACGCCGACCAACGGATTGGCCGCCACCTCACCGCGCCGTATCGTCATGAATCGCTGCTATGGCAATCCGGTACCCCGCCGTAATGCGTCCGACAATGCAACGGACATGAACTCCTTCCCCTTCGTGCGCCATCACTTCCTGCGCGCGGGAATGGAAGCTGTCGATTGTCCGCCTCTGACCTCGCAACTGAAGAACTCTGCCGATATCCGCATGGTCATGGACGTGCGCGACCTCCTCGGCCACGACACCTATTTCGATGAATTCATCATCCTGTCAGGCGATGCTGACTTCACGCCTTTGCTGCACCGCCTGCGGGCGCACGCCCGCCGGACGGTGGTCTTTGCCAACGATCACACCGCTGCCCCGTACACTGCTATCGCCGATGGCGAGATCCGCGAAGCCAACCTGATCAACCTTCTGCTCGAGGGCAGCACCACGGTGAGTGAACCGGAAGCGGCCGCTTCGCCTGCCACTCCTGCGTCTGCCGCCGCCACGTCGTCGAGCCTTGATTCCGTCCGTCGCGAAATCCTCACCGAGGTTGTCGGCTGGGTGAAGAGCGCAGGCCAGCCCGTGCCTCTCGAAGCGCTCGCTGACCGCGCCGTCCGTACCCTCGGTCACGACCGCACCGTCGGCACTGGCTGGGCCGGGGCCGGCAGCTTCTCGAACCTGCTGACCAAGGGCCTCCCGTCTGAGATCCGTCTTTCTGAGCAGGCCCCCTACTACGTTTTTGATGCCAGCCGTCAACTGGCGCAGCCCGAAACGCGTCGCGCGCCGCTAGCATCCCGCGAGCCCGCTCGCGAACCATCTCGCCCGGAGAGCCGTTTCGAACGCGAGCCATTACGTCAAGACCCCGCGCTGCCGTTGCCCGCACGCGATCCGCGCCTTGATGCTCCCGCACCTGTCGCTGCACCCGATCGAATCGGCGCGCCCCAACGCGCACCGCTGAGCCAGCCTCCACAAGCCCCAGCGCCCAGTGCGGCAGCGCAGCGTGAACCGCTTCGCCAGGAAGCCTTTGCGGCGTCTCCACAGCAGACGGCGCCCCAAACGCCGCCACAGGCACCGGCTCCCGCTCCGCGCTCGGAGGCCCCCTCGATCCAGCAGTCGATCACGCGCATCCACGAGGCTTGCCAAGCTCCGCCACTTGCTCCCCCGGAGTATCGCGCCCTGTTTGAAGTCATGGCACAAGAGATCAACACGAACGGTCTCACCGGTGCGCAGACGCTCACCAACATCACACACCGTGCCGCCGACCTCGGCGTGACCATCAAGCGCGACGATGTTCGCTTCGTTCTCGAAGTGGTCAGCGAATCGGATCCGTGGTTCGAGCAGGGTGCGTCAGCTAACCTTTTTGCCAGCCGTTTCCGCAACTTTGTCATCGCGCGCTGCCGCAGCCAGGGTCTCCAGTTGTCTGCCGAAGAACTCGACCTCATCGACGCGTGGTTCGGTGGTTCGCCCATGGCCCAGCGGCCAGCGCCGCCCCAAAGCCGTCCTGCGGAAGCGGGCTATGCACCACCGCCCACGGCGCGGTCCCCTGCGCCACAGACCGCTGCACAAACCTATGCCAAGGACGACCGCTGGTGGAGCGCGGAAGAGGGTCGCCAATACGGCAGCCAACTCGGCTCGCAGGATGATCAGCTCCCGCTCATCGTCCGCAATCGTCTCCGCGGCTGATCTCTCGCTCCCAACTGCAAACCACGACAACGCCCCGGCCTGACCGCCGGGGCATTGTCTTTCGACATTCCGCAAAAGAAAACGCCCCGCACCACGTGGTGCGGGGCGCCAGTCGTCGATATTGATGGCGTTCGGTTAGGCGAAGTACTGGCCGCCGTTGGCGGAGATCGTCGAACCGGTAATGAAGCCCGCATCATCCGAAGCCAGGAATACCACGCAGCGCGCGATCTCATGCGGTTCGCCGAGACGACCGACGGGGATCTGCGGAAGTATGTTCTTCTCCAGCACGTCCTGCGGAATAGCCTTCACCATTTCGGTGCCGATGTAGCCGGGGCAGATCACGTTGACGGTGATTCCGGCCCGCGCGCCTTCCTGCGCCAACGCCTTCGTGAAGCCAATGTCGCCGGCCTTCGATGCGGAGTAGTTCACTTGGCCCATCTGGCCCTTCTGGCCATTGATGGACGAGATGTTGATCACGCGACCGAACTTGCGCGCGCGCATGCCTTCCCAGACCGGGCGCGTGACGTTGAAGAGACCGTTGAGGTTAGTGCCGATCACTGCGTCCCACTGTTCCTTGGTCATCTTGTGGAACATCGTGTCCTTGGTGATGCCCGCATTGTTCACGAGCACATCGATAGGCCCGAGGTCCTTTTCGACCTGCTTGATGGCCTTCTCGCTCGCCTCGTAGCTCGACACGTCGAACTTATAGACCGGAATGCCGGTCTCGACCTGGAACTGCTGCGCGGCAGCATCGTTGCCAGCATAGCTCGCCGCAACGCGATAACCTGCACTTTTCAGCGCGACCGAAATTGCGTGGCCGATACCGCGCGTGCCGCCGGTGACGAGGGCTACTCGTGCCATCCTGAACCTCCCTGGATTTTATGTTTGAAAAGATGTGTGCTTGACGAGGTATGAAGAAACCGGGCCCGCCCGCTGATGGAGCGAACCCGGTTTATTTTCTTGTGTCAGGCTCAGTCGCGGGCGACGCACACTGCGATGCCCATGCCGCCACCGATGCATAGCGTAGCCAGGCCCTTTTTCGCATCGCGGCGCTGCATTTCGTACAGAAGCGTCGTCAGCACGCGGGCGCCCGAGGCCCCGATCGGATGTCCGATTGCAATCGCGCCGCCGTTGACGTTCACCTTGTCCGTATCCCAGCCCAGGCCCTTGTTCACCGAAATCGCCTGTGCGGCGAACGCCTCGTTGGCTTCGATGAGGTCGAGATCCTTTATCGTCCATCCGGCGCGCTCCAGCGCCTTCTTGGATGCCGGGATCGGCCCCGTTCCCATGATTGACGGATCAACGCCGGCCTGCGCCCAAGACGCGATCCGCGCCAACGGTTTCAAGCCGCGCTTCTTCGCTTCCGCCGCCGTCATCAACACGACGACCGCCGCGCCATCGTTGATGCCGGATGCGTTGGCCGCCGTCACGGTGCCTTCCTTCGGATCGAAAGCCGGACGCAGCTTGGCAACGGCTTCCAAGGTGGTGCCGTCCTTGATGTACTCGTCAGTATCGACGATCGTTTCGCCCTTCCGGCTCTTGACGGTCACGGGCGCAATCTCGTCCTTGAACTTGCCGGCCTTGCGCGCCGCTTCCGCTTTGTTCTGCGAAGCAACGGCGAACTTGTCCTGCTCTTCACGGCTGATCTGCCACTGGCGCGCAACGTTCTCCGCAGTGGTGCCCATGTGGTAGTTGTTGAAGCTATCCCATAGACCGTCCCTGATCATGGTGTCGACGAGCTTACCGTCGCCCATCTTGGTACCTTCGCGCATATGAATCGCATGCGCCGATTGGCTCATGCTCTCCTGACCGCCAGCGACGACGACCGTTGCTGCGCCGGTCTGGATCTGCTGCGCACCCAATGCAACGGCACGCAGACCCGAGCCGCAGATCTGATTGACGCCCCACGCAGGCGCATCAACGGGTACACCCGCTCCGATAGCCGCGCGCCGCGCCGGCCCCTGACCCTGTGCAGCCGTGAGCACCTGACCGAGAATGACTTCAGAGACGTCGCCAGGCTGCACATTCGCGCGCTGAAGCGCGGCCTTGATGGCAACGGTGCCGAGTTCATGGGCCGGGAGTGACGCAAGCGTGCCGCCGAACGACCCGACGGGGGTCCGCGCAGCACTGACGATGACGATATCGGTATCCTGGCTCATTGAGATCCGGCCTCCTCCCGGGGGGTGAAAAGTGTCGTCAGGGACGTTTCTTCAGCGCCGCCTCAACCGAAATCAGCGCCGACATTTCATAAAGAAACCCATAGCAGCAACCTTGAGAGCATCGCAAATGCCTGCGCGGGCGGCAAAAGAGCCCAAAGTTGGTGCAGGAAGGTCTGGCATGCGCCGGTCGCCGTGTGCTACGATGACGCACCGCAAAAAGTTGGAAGTCGCAGGAATGTCCCCACTCAACAAGCCCGACCAGCAGCAAGAGAAGCGCGAAGCGATCGTCATCAAGAAGTACGCGAACCGGCGGCTCTACAATACTGAGACTAGCCAATACGTGACGCTCGATGATCTCGGCGGCATGGTTAGGGCCGATAAGGACTTCGTCGTTTACGATGCCAAAACGGGCGACGACCTCACGCACTCGGTTCTCACGCAGATCATTGTCGATCAGGAGAGCCGCAACGACGGGCAGAATATGCTGCCGACGCCGTTCCTGCGCCAACTGATCCGCTTCTATGACGATCAGATCGGCCGCATGGTGCCGAGCTATCTTCAGTTCAGCCTGGAAAACCTCGTCAAGGAGCAGGAGAAGATCCGCTCGCAATTCACTGCCGCGTTCACCAATCCGGCAGCAGCGTTCGAGGCCTACCAGGAACAGGCGCGCAAGAACATGGCGATGTTCGAGCAGGCCGTCGCCATGTGGACCTCATTCGGCGCCGCGGCACAGCCAGGGGCTCGTCCGGCCGAAACGCCTAGCCCCACCGATAAGCCGAAGATTGAAGCTGTGCCGTCGACCGCGCCGCGTGATGAAATTACGGAACTGAAGTCGCAGCTGGAATCCATGCAGCGCAGCTTGGAAAAACTGACGAAAGACCGGAGCTGATCCGGTCTCTTCTCCCTGGAAAAACAATCGTGACCTGACCGTCGGCTGGCCCTGATCAACCGGCGCTAGCGAAGTCGTCGGACGGAATCGGTGTACCGAAGTGAAATCCCTGCAAGTAATCGATGCCAGCCTCTGACAGGAACTGGACTGACTGCTCGTCACCGACCCACTCGGCAACGGTCTCAAGCTCAAAGTTTCGCGCCAGTTCGACCATCGTCCGTATGAACGCCTGATCGGCCTTGTCGGTCATCACATCTTTCACGAATGCCCCATCGATCTTGACCATATCGACCTTCAGCGCCTTGAGGTTCTTGAAAGAAGTGTACCCCGCGCCGAAATCATCGATGGCGATCCGGCACCCCATGTCGCGTAGCGTATCCACGAACGACTTCATCAAATCCATATCGATGATCACGCTCGTTTCCGTGATCTCGACAACCAAGCGCTGCAAGAGCGATGGCTCGTCCTCGGTCAAACGCCGCAACGTTGCCAGCCAGTCGGGCTCGTTTGCCGTCAGGCTCGACACATTCACCGACAGCGTCAGCTCAGGATGCTTCTTCAAAAGGACGATCGCCATTTCGAGCGTTCGCTTGTCGATTAGTCGTGAAAGTCCGAGCTGCTCCGCGATCTCGATGAATTCTCCGGCCGAAACAAGTTCTCCCGTCGAGCGCTCCATGCGCAGCAGACACTCGTAGATCTCCGCCTGCCCGCTGCGCGAGCCGATCATCGGCTGCAGGGCAAGCCGCATCCGGCCTGTTTCCAGCGCCGCAATGACCTCCTCTACGATGGCGACGTTATGCAGGCGGGTCCGCTCGACAGTCGAGTTCGCCTCGTAGGCCGTAAAACCTCCCAGCCGGTGCTGCTTTGCATGCTCAAGAGCCTGCAGAGCGCAACTGAGCGCTTGATGAACCGTATGTGCCTGATCCAGCAGCACGACACCACCAATCGAAACGGTCGCCTGCACGTGTGCGCTGCTCGTGCGGATCTGAAGATCGCGTACGCTCCGCATGAAGCGATCTGCTGCGATCTGCATGGCACCCGCCCCGCAGTCGTTCAGGATAATTCCGAATTTGTTGCCGGAATAACGGCCCAGCGAATCCCCGCCGCGTAATTTCCCTCTGATCGCCTTGACGACTGCGGCGATGACTTCGTCACCGACCTGATGCCCGAACGTGTCGTTCACCACCGCCAAGTTGTTGATCCCGACCATGAGGAAAGCGGCCTGACTGCGCGAGCGCGAGCACCGTAGGATCACAGCATTCAGCGCATCCGTCAGGCGCGCGCGACTGAGTTGCCCGGTCAGTTCGTCATAATCGTTGCGGTAGAAGAGCCGCTGCTCTGTGATGGAACTGTCGGAGCGCAAGTCGGCCGTCTCAGCCGGCTTTGAAAGCACGCCCATGAGTTCGCGGTCCCCGCATCCCGTAGCGACACCGAGGTTCGCGTCTAACCCGCCTTCCGAGGGATCAGGCAAAGGGGTGATTGACTGTTGTGACTGCACCACCGGGTCCCCGCGCCCACACGAAGCTGACGTGAAACGACAGCGAGGTCGCACCACGCCATCAAATTAAGCGCAATTTCCTAACAAGATTGAAAGAGATGGTAACCAGGCGGTTCCAAAACGAAAACGGCCCGGCACCCAGGCCGGACCGCTTGAATGTGTGCAACCGCCGATCTTCCGACAGCAGTTCCCAAAAGCTTAATGGTCAACGCCACCGAAACCGATGTCGCGCTTGGCCACTCGGATGCCAATGGTAAAGCCTGCTATGACATCGATTAGCGCCGTCATCATGAGCAGGAAGAACACCGACGACGCGGCCTGGCTGACCAACAGGAATTCAATCAGGAAGGCGATGAAGACCAACATCGACAACCCGTGATCGATCATCGACGCCGTGCCGGTGTAGGTCGCCTTCACGATCTCGATGAAGAGGACCACGATGCCGATCAGGAGTAGCACGTCGCCCCATGTCAGTTTCCACACACCCCCGCTCATCATCGTGATCCCGTCTCCCACAATCGATGTCGAGAGATCGACGCCCATGATCATGAACAAGTTGTAGAGAATGAACGGAATGATCGTCAGCGGCAGTGCGGCTAGCGACATGGCAGTCTCCCCTTAGGTCCTCGTCCCCCCGGGCCAGAACCCGGAACCATCAACGCACCAATAACACACGCAATTCAGGCGGTCGCCCGCCGTATGACGTGCCGTGGAGCCTTTTGGAGGTGGGGCGGATCAGGCCTCTGCCTTCGGCGGAAGGATCTGACGGCCTTTGTACTTGCCGCTCTTGAGGTCGATGTGATGCGGACGGCGACGCTCGCCGCTATCCTTGTCTTCCACATAAGCCGGACGCGAGAGGGCATCGTGCGACTGGCGCTGGCCCTTCTTCATGCGCGAGACTTTCTTCCTGGGTACGGCCATTTGAACTACTCCGCTAGGCGTGGCGATGGGGCTGACACCACTGCGGAATGGAGGCTATATGCCTCTGGAAACGCAGTAGAATATGCCCGAATGGGAAAGCCTCGGTAGCTGCCCGGCTGCGCGCAATGGTTCGCGTTGCGGCGCGGGCAGGTCCAGGCCACAGAGCGCGCCTTATACTACAAACCCGACGTTGCGCCAGCCCTCTTCTTCACCGTCGTCTGCCATCCGGCAGGCCCGGTGTTCCCGGTGTCCGGCTTCGCCTCCGAGGAGCGCTGCCGTCCTGTCATCGCGCAATCGGCAACCGGCCCCGCCGCGCGCATTCGGGATTGTATGACACTGGCCTTCCGAGCTGTCCGCGTTCCCGGATCGCCGGCATCACGCAGGATCGGGTTTGGAAGTGCAGCTGCAAGCAAAGCTGCCTCTCGTTGGCTGAGCTTCGAAGCGGGTTTCGAAAAGTGGTGCTGGGCAGCCGCTTCAGCCCCGAACACGCCCGGCCCCCACTCTGCGATGTTCAGATAAATCTCCAGCATCCTCGCCTTCGGCCAAACCGCCTCCGCCACGAACGTCAGCGGAATCTCGACCGCTTTGCGGAGATAACTTTTTGACTGCGACAGAAACAGGTTTTTGATCACCTGCATGGAGATCGTACTCGCGCCCCGCGCGACTTTTCCCTCCCCCGCTTGCTCGAGCGCCGTCTCGATCGCGGCAAGATCCACGCCGTAATGATCGCAAAAACCCCAGTCTTCCGAGACCACCACTGCTCGCAGCAGGTTGGAGGAAATATCCTCGATGGGCACCCACTCTTGTTGGATCTTGGTACCGGTCAGCCACTGGTACGCGATCAGCGTCGTCGTGGGTGGATTGACGAAGCGATAGAGCAGGATGAGGAAGAGGATCGCACCGAAATAGGCGGCGACGGCAATCCCCGCCAGCCGCGCCACCCGCCGCACCGTCCACGGTCCGCGCAAAAATTCGGATGTTCTCGAAGGCGGGGTCGGGTCCGCGATCAGCGGTTCCGCCGCTATCGATGCGGGTGCGGCCTCGAATGTCGGCTCGATCCGTTGCGGAAGGACATCCGTCTGACGCCGCTGTAGAATGCGATCTTCACCTCGCGGAACGTAGCCACGTTCCGCCGCGCTCGTCCGTTCCGCATCAGCGGGATGCGCTGCGGGCTCGACCACAGCCTCGACGTCGCCGATGTCTCGCACCGGCGCGACCGGCGACCGATCGCCGGTCAGCGCATCGTTCACTGCTTGGTCCGTCGGCTCCGGTTCTTCGGACGCGGGCAAGTTTGCTTCGGTTCTCGGCTCAGCATCGGCCGCAGCGACGCCGAGAAGTTCTTCGGCTCCAGGCTTCGCCTCCTGAACTGGAACGGCTACCGCAACCGGCGTCATCGCACGCGCAATCCGCCGCACCGCCGTCTGCACGAGCGCGTCCACGTCGATGGGCTCCGATTGCGGCGCTGCGACCGCCGAAGCGCCGGCAGCTTGGCTCGCCTGTTCGGCAGCAGTCAGATCGGGCGAATCCTCAACCACAGGTCACCGGCAACTCACCCGCCCACAAACCTTCCACGGTCCCATGCTTTGCCCGAACATCTGAATGCTCACCCCGTCGCTCGTCGCTCTGGCCCATGATAAGGCTTCCGCCCCATAATTCGCCAGTTTCCCTGCTCCTGTAGGTAAGTCCTCCATGACCTTTGCGCAAAGCCTCACTGCGGCCGCCCGCCTGACCGAGGCCACTCTCGATCGGATCCTTTCCGAAAGGTCGATCTCAGGCGAGGCCCCTGAACCACAGGCGGGACGTTTGATTGCGGCCATGCGCCATGCCGTCCTCGGCGGCGGCAAGCGCGTGCGACCGCTCCTCGTCATTGAAAGCGCGGCCCTCTTCGGCCTGCCCCCGCAGGACGCCGCCCACACGGCCGCCGCACTCGAATTGGTCCATTGCTACTCGCTCGCTCATGACGACCTGCCTGCCATGGATAACGACGAACTCCGCCGCGGTCAGCCCACCGTGTGGAAGGCTTACGACGAATGGACCGCAATCCTTGCTGGCGACGGTCTGCTAACACTGGCCTTCGAGGTGCTCGGGCGCGCTGAAACACACTCCGATCCTGCGGTGCGCGTCGCCCTTATTTCGGCCCTTGCGCGTGCGTCGGGTGCAGCCGGCATGGTGGGCGGCCAGGCCCTCGATCTGATGGCCGACAAAAGAGGCGACCCTGCCTCCCCCACGATCGATTACATCCGCCGCCTCCAGGCGATGAAGACAGGCGCACTCCTCGTCTTTGCATGCGAAGCTGGCGCCATACTGGGCCGTGCGACAGACGCCGAACGCCGAGCCCTTGCCGACTTCGGTACCGCGCTCGGTTTCGCCTTCCAGATCGCCGACGATCTCCTCGACGCCGAGGGCGATGCGGCCACCGTCGGCAAAGCGGTGGCTAAAGACGCCGCCGCCAACAAGGCAACGCTCGTCTCCCTCATGGGCATTCAAAAAGCCAGGGCCATGCTGGTCGAAACTGAAGCCGCGGCGAACGCCGCGCTGAATATTTTCGGATCGAGAGCCGATATCCTGCGGGAAGCTGCGCGCTTCGTCGTCGATCGCAAAAGCTAGCCTGGGATCCGCACTACGGCATCCATCTCAGAAAATTTGCGATCAGCCCAAGCCCCAGCGTCTGGCTTTTCTCCGGATGGAACTGGGTGCCGGCGACATTATCGTGAGCGACGAGCGCCGTAACCGGCCCGCCGTACTCCGTCTCCGCCACCACGTCGGCACGGCTCTCCGGCACGAAGTGATAGGAGTGCACGAAATACGCGTGCAACCCTTGCGGCCCCGTCGGCAGTCCCGCCAGCAACGGGTGATCGCGCGTCACCGTCAAGGTATTCCACCCCATGTGCGGGATCTTGAGTTTCGGATCCTTCGGCTCGATGGCGCGCACTTCACCTGCGATCCAGCCCAGCCCTTGCGTAACGCCATGCTCCAACCCGCGCGTGGCCAGCAACTGCATCCCGACGCAAATGCCTAAAAAGGGCCGGCCCTTGTCGCGCACCACGTCTTCCAGGGTTTCGTGCAGCCCGGCCACCGCCTCCAGCCCGCGCCGGCAATCGGCAAACGCACCTACACCCGGAAGCACCACGCGATCCGCCGCGCGAACGACTTCAGGGTCCGACGTCACGACGATCCGGCTGTCTGAGCCGCTGTCACGCGCCGCGCGTTCGAACGCCTTCGCCGCCGAGTGCAGATTGCCCGAGCCGTAATCGATGATGGCGACGTGCTGCATTCAAGATCCGCTGAAACGGAGTTTCACACGCGGCCAAAGAGCATCCGGTGCCAGGATGCGCCGAAGAAACCGGGCTCCGCGCTCAGTTTCGTCGACAGGGAGTCGGCCGGCAGCGTACCGAGCCAGTTTTCGAAGAACCGACGCTCGCACTCCGGCAGATTACGGCCCGCGACAGTGCCAACTTCCTTCCAACCCCGATAGTTGAGCCACATTCGCTCCAGCGTCGACGACTCGAAACCCAGATAGATGTTGAGGCCGATAATCATGAACGTGAACCAGTTCTGGATGAGCCCCACCGACCACAGCACCAGTGCTCCTAGAAACCCCAGCACCAGATAAGCCACGAATGCGAACCATTGCCCCTTCACCGCCAGATAGACCGGCGAAAACAACGCCGCACCCCACGAGAACCCATCCCGCACGAACACCATCGACGCCGCGTGATCGATCCGGTCGAGAGGGGGCGCTGGCGGCTCATGGACCGTGTAGACATCCACGTCCGAATTATCCTTCGCTCGCACTAACAACCACATCATACGCTGAGCGTCCCTTTGGTCGAAGGCACCCGTCCCGTTTGCCGCGGATCCGGTGTAATGGCCAGACGCAAGGCCCGGGCCAGACCCTTGAAGCAGGTCTCCACGATGTGATGGTTATTTTCACCGTAGAGGTTCTGCACGTGCAGCGTGATGCCTGCGTTCTGCGCGAAGGCCTGGAACCACTCACGGAACAGCTCCGTATCCATGTCACCGAGCTTATCGCGCGTAAAAGTGACGTTCCAGATCAGATACGGCCGCCCCGAAACGTCGACCGCCACACGCGTCAGCGTCTCGTCCATCGGCAGATGGACGTCCGCGTACCGCGAGATGCCGGATTTGTCGCCGAGCGCCTTTGCCACCGCCTGTCCGAGAACAATCCCACTATCTTCCGTCGTGTGATGATAATCGACGTGCAGGTCGCCCTTCGCCGCGAGCTTGATATCGATGAGCCCATGCCGCGACAGCTGCTCAAGCATATGATCGAGAAAGCCGATCCCGGTCTTGATATCGAACACGCCGGTGCCGTCGAGATCGATCGTCGCTTGGATCTCGGTTTCCTTCGTCTTCCGCGAAATCGTCGCCTGTCGCTTCAAGTTTTTGGTCCCTTCAGGATCGCCCACGCAACCGGCCGGCTCCCATCCGGGGGAAGTCGGTTGCGCAATGAAGAAACTCCCTACCAGTCTTTAGACAGTCCTTCCAGCTTCGGTAACCTTGATGCCCACTTCTTGATTTACGCCGACGCGCGGCCTAGATCATCACGGCGATGAGCACAGAACAGTCCGCCTCCCACGTCCCAACTTGGCACGGCACCACGATACTCACCGTCCGAAAGGGTGGCGAAGTCGTTATTGCAGGCGACGGCCAGGTCAGCCTCGGCCAAACCGTCATTAAATCGAACGCCAAGAAGGTCCGCCGCCTCGGCCGCGGCGACGTGATTGGTGGATTTGCCGGCGCCACCGCCGACGCCTTCGCGCTGTTCGAACGCCTTGAAGCCAAGATAGAGTTGTATCCGGACCAGCTTGCGCGCGCCTGCGTGGAACTTGCCAAGGACTGGCGCACTGACCGCTACCTCCGCCGCCTCGAAGCCATGATGCTCGTTGCCGATAAGGACGTCACGTTAACCCTCACCGGCACGGGCGACGTGCTCGAACCCGAGTTCGCCTGCATGGGCATCGGCTCCGGGGGGATGTTCGCCCTTGCTGCCGCCCGCGCCCTACTCGATCAGCCGCTCTCGGCCGAAGAGATCGCCCGCAAGGCGATGGGCATAGCCGCCGACATCTGCGTCTATACGAATTCCAATCTGGTGGTCGAAAAGCTCGCGACCACCAAGTGAGCTTGCAACAATGACCAACTTTTCCCCGCGCGAGATCGTCTCCGAACTCGACCGCTACATCATCGGCCAGAACGACGCCAAGCGCGCCGTCGCAATCGCGCTGCGTAATCGCTGGCGCCGCCAGCAACTCACCGGCGACCTGCGTGACGAGGTCCTGCCGAAGAACATCCTCATGATTGGCCCGACCGGCGTCGGAAAAACCGAGATCTCCCGCCGCCTCGCACGCCTTGCCGGCGCGCCGTTCCTCAAGGTTGAAGCGACCAAGTTCACGGAAGTCGGCTATGTCGGCCGCGATGTCGAAAGCATCATCCGCGACTTGGTCGAAGTTGGTCTCGGCCTGATCAAGGAATCGAAGCGCAAGGAGGTCCGCGTCAAAGCCGAGAAACTCGCCGAGGAACGCGTGCTCGACGCTCTTGTCGGCGCCACCTCATCGCCCGCCACGCGCGACAGCTTTCGCCGCAAGTTGCGCAATAATGAACTGAACGACAGCGAAATCGAGATCATGGTTGCCGACACAGGCGGCGGCCTGCCGATGTTTGAAATACCGGGCATGGGTCCCGGCATGGGAGGCGCCGGCATCAACATCGGCGAGATGCTGCAAAAGGCGATGGGCGGCCGCATGAAGCCGCGTCGCATGACGGTCCGCGACAGCTACGAAGTCCTGATCGCCGAAGAAAGCGATAAGCTGATCGACAACGACAACCTTGCTGCCGATGCGATCCGCGCGGTCGAGAACGCCGGCATTGTCTTCCTCGACGAGATCGACAAGATCTGCTCGCGCGGAGACAACGTGCGCGGCGGCGCGGACGTGAGCCGTGAGGGTGTGCAGCGTGATCTCCTGCCTCTGATCGAAGGCACCACGGTCGCGACCAAGTACGGCCCCGTCAAAACCGACCACATACTCTTCATTGCGTCCGGCGCTTTTCACGTGTCGAAACCGTCGGACCTCTTGCCCGAACTCCAGGGCCGTCTGCCGATCCGCGTCGAACTGAAAGCCCTCTCTCGCGAGGACTTTCGCCGCATCCTTACCGAACCTGAAGCCTCACTGATCAAGCAGTACGTTGCCCTGATGCAGACCGAAGGTCTCACGCTATCCTTTACCGACGACGCCATCGATGCGCTCGCCGACGCCGCCGTGCTCGTCAATTCCACGGTCGAGAACATCGGTGCTCGTCGACTGCAAACCGTGATGGAGCGCGTCCTCGACGAAATCTCTTTCGAAGCCTCCGACCGCACAGGCGACACCATCACCATCGACGCCGTCTACGTCACCGACCGCATCGGCGAACTCGCCAAGAACGCCGACCTCTCCAAGTTCATTCTGTGAAGACGGACGGCAAGCGGATCAGATGGGCTCCGGCGCGAGCGGAATATTATGCAACGATCGCACAGAGCCGACGCTTGAGGCGCGCACCCGATCCAGCCGCGCCTCAAATGAAAATCGAAATCCTTCGGGAGCAAACTGCTCGCGAAGTTCAGCCTGAAAGTCCGACTTGAGCATCCGCTCGATCAGCCCGGTCCCAAACCCCTTCTTCGTAGGCTCGAAAACGGGCGGCCCGCCCTCTTCACGCCATTCGAACGTCAAGCGCTCCGCGCCATCGATCGACCACCGGACATGAACGCGTCCTTCCGCTCGCGACAGCGCTCCGTACTTTGCCGCATTCGTCATCAACTCGTGAATGACAAGCCCCAAAGTCTGGGCGGACCGTTCATTGAGCAGGAACTCCGGTCCCTCCATCACGCATTGGGAAGGAAAGCGCTTGAACTCTTCGGTGATCAGTTGCCGCAAGGTAAGTCCCAGATGGTTCCCATCGACAAAGAGTTCGTAGCCCCGTGCGAAGGCATGTAGCCGATCGATGAAAACCTCGCGCGCTTCCAAGAGTGTCCTAGGCGGCGTCAGGCTGTTTCGTGCCAGCACTTGTACGACGGTAAGCAGGTTGCGTCCCCTGTGGATCAACTCTCGCATCAAATCGCTGGTCCGGTGCTCTGCGCGCTTTCTCCGCGTGATGTCGGCGATTGCACCAAGGAACCTCGCCTCATTACCATCATCGACACGCTGTCCACGAAGAAGAAACCACCTTGAGGCATTGCCAGATTCGATATCGCGAAACTCGAGCTCGGTTCGATTCTTCGCATGGAATGCGCGCTGCACTGCATCGCGATAATCCGGATGGATGCGATCCAAAAACGCGCTCAATGACAGCGATGTCTCTCTCACGCCGAGCATGGTTCCCAAGGACTGCGAGACCTGCAGCCGCTCGCTCGACAGGTTGAGTTCACAACTGCCGAATTCCGCAGCCTCGCTGCCGAGACGCAGCAATTCCTCGTTCTTCTGCAGTTTCTCCATTAGGGCTTCCCGTTCGCTCACATCCACACTGACGCCGACGATGCCGGTGATATCGCCGGCCGCATTGCGAAGCGGCACTTTTGTCGAGAGATAAATCCGTTTTCTGCCATCAGGTGGCGAGACATGTTCGATCACGGTCATTGGCTGGCCCGTCTCACACACGGCCTGATCGATGTCGCGGATCTTGGCGATCTCTTCGGGCTTGGTCAGGAACTCGCTTTCGTCTTTTCCCAACACCTCTTCGGCAGGCCGGCCTATAGCCGCGATCGAGGCAGGATTGGCCGTCAGCATCTTGCCGTCGCGCGACTTCGCATAAATCAGGACGTCGGGACTTTCCTCCAGCGCCGCCACGACAGCAGAGGCTTGCGCAACAGCCGACAACTGCTCCTGCACCTTCACCTGTAGCTGGTCTCTCGCTTGTCTCAGCTCTTCCGCCGTTGCCAAGTGAGCTTCCACTTCGCGTTGCAGCTGCGCGTTCAACTTCTGCAGCTGCTCGGGGCTCGGAATAGCCAACGCTTTGGGGATGAGTGGAAATATGACGAAGGCGGTGGCCAACGACACAGTGGCCGTCATGACCTTGATCGCTGCTTGAGCCTCATAGATGGGCTTGTAGAGCGCGACGGCGCTCGCCAGATGGGTCAGTCCGCAAAAGAGGATGAAGAGGGCGAACAACCAGGCGAGATTGCTCATGGCAAGCTCGGGTCTCTGCTTCAAGAACAGGTAAATCGCAATAGGAATAGCTGAGTAGGCGACGAAGATCGCAACGTCGCTGAACAGATGGGCGCCGATCAGCCAGGGATCCCAGAGCAGGCAAAATCCATGGGGCAGAAACGATGCGTCCTTGAAGAGATTGCTGAACATCGCGCGCCTCTTTCTGATCAAGCTCAGTTATTTTGACGCGATCACAAACTTTGGCCAGCAGAGTTTCACGCGAATGTCCCGGCCCGAAAGATCGTCCTGATCCCAACCTGGATGGAACTAATCCATATCCTGACGAATTCATTCAGACGTGCAAATATCGGAGCTATCCATGATGGCGAAGGCGATCAGCGAGCGGAGACGACGATGCAGCATTGGAAGGCCATCTGCCATGCATGCCGCCATGCAATCGCGGCGTTTCTCCTCATGGCCCCCGCATCAGCCAGCGAAGACACGACCGTTCCCGCAGAAACACTCACACGGTCAAAGCCAGGCACCATCTTCCGCGTCTGGCCGATGGAAGGTGGCGTAAAGCCGGGCATCAAGGGCTACCGCGTCCTCTACCGCTCGACGAACTATGACGGACGGCCCGTCGCCGTCACCGGCGCACTGATGTTCCCTGACGCGAAGGCCGACGGCCCTCGACCCGTCGTCGCCTGGGCCCACCCGACCACCGGTGTCGTCTCCGCCTGCGCGCCGACACTTCTGCCGAACCTGTCGCAAGTGGTGATGGGCATCGATGAGATCACCGACAAGGGTTGGGTCATCGCGGCCACCGACTACATCGGCCTCGGCACCAAGGACCCGCACCCCTATCTGATCGGAGTGGCGGAGGCCAACGCCGTCATCGACATTGTCCGCGCCGCGCATCAGTTATCGGACATCCAAGCGAGCAAGAAATTCGCAGTCTGGGGCCATTCGCAAGGCGGCCATGCGGCGCTCTATACCGGCATACATGCCAAAACCTACGCCCCCGAACTCGACCTCGTCGGTGTCGCGGCCGCCGCCCCCGCGAGCGAACTCGCCGAACTTTTCAAGGCCGACCAGAACACGGCCAGCGGCCGCAGTCTCTCCGCCATGACCGTGCTCGCATGGTCGCGCCTTTTCGGCTGGCCGCTCGCCGACTTGGTCGAACCCGGCGCTATGGGACCTTTCAAGCGCCTCGCCAGCGACTGCATCGAAGACCTCCCCCAGTTCCTGCAGGAGGACGACGACGAACAGCGGCTCCCCCGCACCTTCCTGAAAATCGATCCACTGACCGATCCGAAATTCACGCCAATTATCGCCGGCAACACGCCGGGCCCGCTGCCGTCCGGCATGCCGGTCTTCATCGCGCAAGGCGAAGCGGACACGACCGTCCGCCCTGAAATCACCAAGGAGTACGTGCGCCAACTATGCCAGGCCGGCACGCATGTTCGCTTCAAGCTGATGCCCGGCGTCAGCCACGTTACCGTCGCACTCGATTCCGCGTACGACGCTGTGGAGTGGATGGCCGATAGATTTGCAGGTCGCGCGGCACCAAACCAGTGCTGACCTAGCCCGCACGCGTCTGCCCGGTCCCGCGCACGACATACTTGAAGCTTGTCAGCTGCTCCACGCCGACGGGTCCACGCGCATGCATTTTACCTGTTGCAATGCCGATCTCAGCACCGAACCCGAACTCCCCACCATCTGCGAACTGCGTCGATGCATTATGCAGCACGATCGCACTGTCCACGTGAGTGAGAAAGCGCGCAGCCGCTGCCTCGTCATTCGTGACGATCGCATCCGTGTGCTGCGATCCAAACCGCGCAATGTGATCGATTGCACCGTCCACACCATCTACCGTCTTCACCGCGATGATGCTATCGAGGAATTCCTTGCCGTAATCGTTTGCCGCTGCGGGCTTCACTCGCGCATCAGCGCGCTGAGCCGCCTCGTCTCCACGAACCTCGCAACCCGTATCCAGAAGCGCCGTGACGAGTTCGCTCATTACCGACGTGGGTGCGGCCTTATCGACGAGCAGACACTCCGTCGCCCCGCAGATCCCGGTTCGCCGCATTTTCGCATTCACGACGATCCGCTTCGCCATGTCCAGGTCGGCGGCCTTGTCCACGTAGGTATGGCAGATGCCTTCCAGATGCGCGAATACCGGCACACGCGCGTCCGACTGCACCCGCTCGACAAGCGAACGCCCGCCGCGCGGCACGATCACGTCCACCGTCCCTTCGAGCCCTGACAGCAAATGACCGACGGCAGACCGGCTCGTTGTCGGGATGAGCTGGATTGCGTCTTCCGGTAAGCCCGCTGCCTGCAAGCCCGCAACGAGACACGCGTGAACCGCACGCGACGACCGGAATGCATCCGAACCCGTCCGCAGGATGGCCGCGTTGCCGGCTTTGATGCACAGCCCGCCGGCATCCGCTGTCACGTTCGGGCGGCTCTCATAGATGATCCCGATCACGCCGATGGGCACGCGCACGCGCTCAAACCGCAAGCCGTTCGGACGGGTCCACTCGGCAAGCGTCACCCCGACGGGATCCGGCAACTCGGCAATTTCTTCCAGCCCGCGCGCCATGGCCTCAATGCGATCGTCGGTTAACGTAAGGCGGTCGATGAACGACGCAGCCAAGCCACCGGCCTTCGCCGCCTCCAAGTCAGCCGCATTGGCCTGCAGGATTGCTCCACTCTGTTGTCGCAGATGTGCCGCCATCGCGCACAACGCGGCGTTCTTCGTTGAATTCGACGCAAGCGCCAGTTCGCGCGACGCCGCACGCGCAGCCCGCCCGATGACAAACATCGCCTCGCGCAGGTCTTCCGCCTTTTGTTCCGGCCGGCCAGCAGACATTACTTCCTCGAAAGCGCCATATCATTACGATGCACGAGTTCGTCCCCGCCGTTGTAGCCGAGGATCGCTTCGATGTCGGCGCTGCGTTTGCCCACGATACGTTCTGCCTCCACTTTGGCGTAAGCCACGAGACCGCGACCCAGGTCACGCCCGTCCGGCGACCTGATGATCACGGCGTCTCCACGGTCGAACGTGCCCTCCACGCGCCGCACGCCTGCGGGCAGCAAACTCTTCCCCGACAGCAGCGCCGTCTCTGCTCCAGCATCGATATGGATGACGCCGCGCGGCTCCAGCTGCCCGGCGATCCAGCGCTTCTTCGCCGTCACCGGATCCTGGTTCGCCAGAAACCACGTCACCGTCGAACCCTCGGCGATCGCGCGCAGAGGATGCATGATGTTGCCTGTCGTGATGACCATGTTGGTGCCCGCGCCAAGCGCGATCTTGCCCGCCTCGATCTTGGTCTTCATTCCGCCTTTGGAGAGTTCCGTTCCAGGCGCCCCCGCCATGGCCTCGATTTCGGGCGTAATCTCAGTCACGACCGGTATATGCCGTGCGGTCGGATCGACATGCGGCGGCGCGGTGTAAAGTCCATCGATATCCGACAGCAGCACGAGGCAGTCGGCCGACACCATGGACGCTACCCGCGCCGACAGCCGATCATTGTCGCCGTACTTGATTTCCGCCGTCGCCACCGTGTCGTTCTCGTTCACCACCGGAATGGCACCGAGCTCCAGCAGCGTTTCGATTGTATGCCGCGCATTCAGATATCGCCGCCGCTGTTCCGTATCGCCGAGCGTCAGCAGGATCTGGGCTACCGTCATTCCATGTTCGGCCGCCAGCGCCTGATAGGCCGCCGCCAGACTGATCTGACCCACGGCCGCCGCCGCTTGGCTCTGTTCGAGCTCAAGTGGCCCCTTCGGCAATCCGAGCTTGAATCGCCCCAGCGCAACGGCGCCCGATGACACGAGAACCACATCGCGGCCCGCCTTGCGCAGGGCCGCCACATCGTCCACGAGCGATGCCAGCCATTCCGCCCTGAGGGTTCCAGACGCGCGGTCCGCCAGCAGCGCCGATCCTATCTTCACTACAATGCGCCGCGCCCGCTCCCATTCGGGACGGGCTGCAAGAGCATGCGCGGCGGTGGACGGCGTGCGGGACATTCGGTTCAAACCAAAGGGATAGGCCCGTGGATTAGCCTTCAACTGGCCCGCGGCGCAAGCAGGATTATGGCCGCGCCGGCAAGACAGATGGCGGCTCCCAGCAGGTCGAACCGGTCCGGCCGCATTCCTTCCACCGTCCACATCCAGCCGAGCGATGCACAAATATAAACACCGCCATAAGCAGCAAATGCCCGGCCCGCTGCCTCGGATGGAATGAGCGTCAGCAGCAGCGCGAACGCCACGAGCGACACGACACCGGGCCCGAGCCAGAGCGCAGATGCCCCTGAGCGCAGCCAAGCCCAGAAAGCAAAGCACCCTCCGATCTCCGCCAGTGCCGCCGCGGCGTAAACGAGAAACGGATGCATTCCCTCAAACCTTTCTGCGCGAACGCGGCGTCGCCTTGGGGAGGCTTCCGACACGCACTCTGCTCTTGCGAGCAAGCACAGCAATGCCATCAAGCAGGATAGACATATGCGTCTCAAAAACTTGATCTGGATTTAGCCGTCGAATAGCCGGCAGTAGCCGCGGCATCGTTCTGAGCCCGTGCGTCGATTGAATGTCCTTCAATGCTTGCGTATTCGGCCGTCCCGTAAGCCCTCCTGCTTCTCCAGCGCACAAGCCGAGAAGCGCAGCATAGAACCCGCACTCCACCTCCGGCAGCAGCGACTCGGGGAGACCGGCATCGCTCAGCGCGGCGAATGTCTCGTCGCACAGGACAAGATCCTGCGGCCCTGTTGTCCAATACCGCATCAGCAGCGGAAAAGTTCTCGGATACGTTTGCGCCACCCCCCGATACTGACGCGCCATACCAAGCAATCGTTCCCGCCACGGCAGCGACCGGTCAGGCTTTGCAATGGCCGCGTGCAGTCGGTCAGCGACGGCGCGCTCCAGACCTTCCCGCGATCCGAAGTGGTAAATCAGTGCCGCCGCATCGCAACCGATTGCGCGCGCCGCCGCCCTGAGCGAAAAATTTTCGACGCCAGACCGTTCCATTTCCCCAAGCGCCGCCTCGAGCAGGGCTCCGTCCTCGAGCCCCCTCTGTCCTCTCGGCTGTTTCTTTTTCAACACTGTTGAAAGACCCCTTGCCATCCGTGCCGGGACGGCTTATTTCAACACTGTTGAATAAAGGCACGAGCCCATGAATGCAAGTACGGAAGCGGTGGCAACGAGTGCGCAGAGCCGCCGCAAAAGCCTCATCGCCGTGATCCTATCCTGCTTCGGCGTAGGCATTGCGTTCGGTCTAGGCTACCCGCTGACCGCCATGGCGCTCGAAGCACGTGGTGAGCCGTCCTGGATCATCGGCCTCGCCGGTGCGGCGCCGTCATTGGCCATCCTGGTCTTGCTTCCTATTCTCCCGCACGCCGTGGCCCGCATCCAGCCGGCGACCGCCATCATCCTGGGTTGCGTCTGCTGTGCCGTCGCCTATGCGTCCCTTTATTTCATCGACAACACCGTTGCCTGGATCGCACTGCGCTTTCTCATGGGCGCCACCATTGCGCTGCCGTGGATCGTTGGCGAAACCTGGGTCAATCACATCGCAGGGGATTCTCACCGCGCCCGTGTGATCTCATTCTATGCCGTGTCTTTCTTCTCCGGCTTCGCTCTGGGTCCCATGCTGCTTGAGTATTTCGGAGCCACGGGGCCTTTGGCCTTTGCCATCGGTGCTATCGGCGCGCTGCTTGCCGCACTGCCGATCTTCCTTGCCCGGGACCTCGCTCCCGATCTTGCGCATGAACCGGCCACTGGCCTCATCGGCGGCATGCGGCTTGCTCCCGCCGCCATGGCTGGCGGGTTCCTCGGCGGCTTTCTCGAAACATCCCATTTCTCCTTACTGCCGAATGTGGCGATCGCTGGCGGAATGGAGGAGGGCGCTGCGCTCCGCCTCCTGACGGCCCTGATCGTCGGAGGAATCGTCACGCAGTACACACTCGGCTGGCTGGCAGACCGCACATCGCGCAAGGTCCTGCTTGCAGCGCTCGGCCTCATCTACGCGGCTCTCATTGCGATCTTTCCATTCGTCCTCGGCACACCCGGCTTTGCCCTTGCGCTCATCTTCATTATGGGCACCACCGTCATCGGGCTCTACATGCTGGGGTTGGCCATGCTCGGCCAGGAGGTCGAGCCGAGCCAGCTTGCCACCGCGAACGCCGCCTTCATCCTCATGTACACGTCTGGAAGCATCGTCGGCCCAGCCCTGACCGGCGCAGCCATGTCCAACGGTCCCATCGTGGGCTTTGTCGGCATGACGGGGGCCGCGGCCCTCATCTTAGCCAGCGTAATCGTCTTCTCCCGCAGCCGCGCGGCTTAAGACGCGCGGCTGCCACGACGGGCTTGCCGCCGCCCCGCCTCCCGCGCTAGGTCACCTGGGATGAGCCTGAAAACCCGCATCATTCCCTGCCTCGACGTCAAGGACGGCCGCGTCGTCAAGGGAGTGAACTTCGTCGACCTCATTGATGCCGGCGACCCCGTCGAGGCTGCAGCAGCCTATGATGCCGCCGGTGCCGACGAACTCTGCTTCCTCGATATCACTGCCAGCCACGAGAATCGCGACACGATTTTCGATATCGTGGAACGCACCGCGGAACGGTGTTTCATGCCGCTCACGGTTGGCGGCGGCGTGCGCACCGTTGACGATATTCGCAAGCTCCTGGAAGCCGGCGCCGACAAGGTTTCGATCAATACCGCCGCCGTCTTCAACCGGCAGTTCGTCAAGGAAGCGAGCGAGAAATTCGGCGCGCAATGCATCGTCGTCGCCATTGATGCAAAGAAAGTGTCGGGCCCAGACGAGACATATCGCTGGGAAATTTTCACGCATGGCGGCCGCAAGCCGACAGGCATCGACGCCATTGAGTACGCAAAAGAGGTCGTTGCCCTGGGAGCCGGCGAAATCCTTCTCACGTCTATGGATCGCGACGGCACCAAAGCCGGCTTCGACATCGCCCTGACCCGCGCCATCGCCGACGCCGTGTCTGTTCCCGTCATCGCCTCAGGCGGTGTTGGCAACCTCGAACACCTCGTCGACGGCGTGAAGAACGGCCATGCCAGCGCCGTGCTTGCCGCGTCCATCTTCCACTTCGGCACCTACACGATCGGCGACGCCAAAAAGCATATGGCCGCCGCCGGCATCGCCGTTCGCCTCTAGGCAAAGCCCGCGATCGCAGAGCGGCGCCTGTCTCCAAGTGAATGCCGGCCGTAGGTTCGCTAGATCCGCTTATCTTTGGAAAAGCACAGATCGGCGATCACGCAGGTTTCGCACAGCGGCCTGACAGCCTTGCAGGTATATCGCCCGTGCAGGATCAGCCAATGGTGGGCATGCAAAAGATAAGTTTGCGGCACGATCTTCATCAGGTCGGCTTCCACCGCGTCCGGCGTCTTGCCTTTGGAAAGCCACAGCCGGTGTGACACCCGGAACACATGCGTATCGACCGCCATCGTCGCATGACCGAACGCCATGTTCATCACAACGTTCGCCGTCTTTCGGCCCACGCCAGGAAGCGACTGCAGCACGTCGCGATCTTCGGGAACCACCCCCCCGTGTTCAGCAATGAGCTTTTCCGAGAGCAGGATCACGTTCTTGGCTTTGTTGCGGAATAGGCCGATCGTCTTGATGAGGTCGCGAACTTTATCTTCCCCGAGCGCCACCATTTTTTCGGGCGTGTCCGCAAGTTCGAAGAGCCGTCGCGTCGCCTTGTTCACCCCCGCGTCGGTCGCCTGTGCTGAAAGAACCACGGCCACCAACAAGGTAAAGGGATTGCTGTGCTCGAGTTCCCCCTTCGGCTCCGGTTCGACGGCATGGAACCGGTCAAAGATCTCTTCGATTTCCTCAGGAGTCCGCTTACGGACCCGGGGGCGCGGCTTTGGCCTTGCAACGACGATCGCCTCATCTTTCAGCGAAGTTCCAGCCGAAGTCGTCTTCCCTTTTTTCGCCAGGAGGGGTTTCATGCGATTTGACCTTGAGCAAAGTCACGAGCCATGACTGAACCTGAAGCCCTATCGCCAGACCCCGGCATCTTCCGTGCCATTTTGCACCCCAACAGGTCCCTCTCCCAGACCGGCTTCCTGCTCGTGCTGGGCTTCATCGGCTTCATCAGTTTCGCCTCCGGTATCGCATTCACCATGATGGGCGCGTGGCCCGTCATGGGCTTTTACGGCCTCGACGTCCTGGCGATCTACGTCGCTTTCAAACTCAACTACCGCTCCGGGAAAGCCTACGAACTGGTCGAACTCTCTCCGGATCTCTTGAAGATCACCCAAGTCCAGCCCTCCGGTCAGAGCCGCAGCTTCGATTTCAACCCCTATTGGGTGAAAGTCCTGCTCAACGAACGGCCCGATGGAAGCGCAAACCTGAAGCTTGCCTTGCACGGTGACGAGTTCGAATTCGCGCGCTTTCTCAACGCCGATGAGAAGAAGGATTTCGCTCAAGCCTTGCGCAATGCCCTGAGCACGGCCCGCGGTGCGCCCGCCGCACTGGCGTAAAGCCCGATTCACTCGTGATTCAATCGTCCAGCATGGCCAATGCGGCGCGACGCTCGTTCGGCTTGACCTTGAGAAACTGGGCGCGGGCCGCTTTGACGTCCTTGTCGGCGCCGGTCTCCGCCGCCTTCTTCAACGCCGCCGTGGCGGGATGATCAGCGCCGCAGATGAACGACAGCGCCTGACCCAGGCGTCCCATCATCGTCGCATCGAACTTGATGTCGTCGCTCACTTGAACCGTCCGCGGCGCTGCAGCACCTCGATCTTGTAACCGTCCGGATCCTCGATGAAAAAGAACCGCCCGAACGGCTGACCCTCGTGCGTCATCTCTTTGATGTCCTTCGGCTCGAAGCCCGCCGCCTTGATCCGCGCGTGCTCGCCGTCAAGATCATCGACGACGAACGCGACGTGACCATAGCCGTTTCCGAGATCGTACGGTTCGCTGCGGCCCTTGTTGACCGTCAGCTCGACTTCGAAATCGTTCTCGGGATTGCTCATGTAGGTGAGCGAGAAATCCGGCCAATCGCGCCGCTCGGCGACCGTCAATCCGAAGCACTTCGAGTAGAAATCCACCGACCGGGCCTCATCGAGAACCCGCACCATCATGTGCACCGCTTTGGCCATCGTCCGGATCTCCTTTGACAGCGTTGAGGCTCAAAGCCACGGACGCGCAGATGCCGCCTTCTCCTCATACGTCCGGATCGCGTCCTGCTTCTGCATCGTCAACCCGACCGCGTCGAGCCCGTTGAGCAGGCAGTGCTTCCGGAACGGATCGATCTCGAACTTGATCACCCCGCCATCCGGCCCACGGATCTCCTGAGCTTCAAGATCCACAGTCACCGTCGCGTTGGAACCACGCTGCGCATCTTCCATCAACTTGTCGACGTCGGCCTGCGGAATTCTGATCGGTAGAATGCCGTTCTGGAAGCAGTTGTTATAGAAAATGTCGGCGAAGTCCGGCGCGATGACACAGCGGATTCCGAAATCCAGCAAGGCCCATGGCGCATGCTCGCGCGATGACCCGCAGCCGAAGTTCTCGCCTGTCACCAGGATGGTTGCGTTGCGATACGCCGGTTTGTTGAGAACGAAGTCTGCGATCTCGGCGCCCGTCGCATTGTCGTAGCGCATCTCGAAGAACAATGACTTGCCAAGTCCCGTCCGCTTGATCGTCTTCAGAAACTGCTTGGGAATGATCATGTCGGTATCGATGTTGCGCAGGGGCAGGGGAGCGGCAACACCGGTGAGCTTGACGAACTTTTCCATCGCGTCCTCTAAGTCGAAGGGCGATGTTTATCACGCCCTCAATGCGTCGGCCAAAGCCCGGAAGTAGCCCTCCGCCGCCGTCAGCCGATCGACGGCCGCGTGATGCAGGGTCTCTTGCGGCAAGGCAGGGGAAGCTACACCCGTATCGCTCGGACGAAGCTGTTCAAGTCGCCTTTTAACGCCAGCCAGCTTACGGCCGTCAAGATGGCGATGCAGCACGCCGACAATGGTTTCCAGATACCCTGAAATCCGGCCGAATTCCCGAACGATCGCTCGCTGCGCCGGAACATTCTGCGGCTCACCCTCCAGTTTGTGGTGCGCTTCCGCCGCCCGCGCCAGCGTGGCTGCGATCTCCTCGGCATAACGCGCGACCTTCTCCCGCCGCACCCCATCGAGCTTCATCAGTTGCCCCGCCCAACGGTGCAACAATTCGGCCAATGCCAGTATTCGTTTGGAGTAATCAGGAACCCGCATCCAGCGCCTCGTCTGCAATCCGGCATCGGCCGGGGACGAGGGTCAGTCTAGAAGGCCTGTCGACTGCGGGGATAACTCAGCGGATCGACGGATCGGCGTAGCACTTGCGCATGTATTCGCACCGGTGCGAGCCCGACAAATGCATGCTTGAACCCTTGGCCGGCGAGATGAACTTGCAGATCTCGTCCAGACCGCCCTCCGTCAACCATCCCTGCCGCCGCCCGCGCTGCACCGCAAAGCAATCGGCCGTCTCCTCGTCGGGGCCACGGAATTGGTGCCCGCACTCGTGCGCATAGATCCAAAGCTTTACGGGCGTGGAAACGCGATCGAGCAGCTTTGGGTTGAGAATCAGGAAGCCGGGGTAAGCCGCGCCATAGTCGTCGAGGCTCTTGTCGATCACCGTCGGCCGCTGACCGCACACCTGTTGCCGTCCATCGAGTTTCAATTCACCCGGCCTTAGGATGGGCGCTCCGCCGACATGCTCCGCGTATTCTTCTGGTGTGGGGATTGCGTCATCGGCTAGGCAAGGACCAGCCACCGCCAGCAGCACACCGGCGATCAGGGTCAGCGCGCGAAATCTCAAGGCCATTATTGATCCGAAAAATTGCCTAGTGCTCTCGACGAGCAGCACCGAAACAGCTGCTACCATCGCCCACCCTCCGCTGCCGCGCAAGACCCGGCACGATCGCGATGAGAATGTGTTGCAGCAACCCGGCCTAGGGCCATCAACCCAGGGAATCCTGCTCGAGCTCTTCCATATCCGCGTCAGAGAACCCGAAATGGTGGCCGATTTCGTGCACGAGAACGTGTGTGATGAGATCACTCAGCGTCCCTCCCTCCTCGGCCCAATAGTCAAGAATGGCACGGCGATAAAGAAAGACCATGTCCGGTTCACGCGGGGTGTCTAAAACGCTCTTTTTGTCGAGGCTGACGCCCTGGTAGAGGCCCATCAGATCGAGCGGGCTCTCAATACCTAATTCGTCCAGCACCTCGTCGATGGCGAAGTCCTCGCACCGGATGACCAGATCGCCGCACATCTGCCGGAAGTCGGAGGGCAGTCGGTTCCAGGCTTGCCCAGCCAGCCGTTCAAAGTCCGCGAGCGTCGGCGCCGTGGCCTGACCCCAATCGAAATTGTCAGCCATGGCCGTTCC
>ERZ1066138.15-NODE-15-length-53907-cov-11.053684_pt1 | contig 53907 bp, 52 predicted proteins | sample MGYA00382785_ERZ1066138 | MGnify/ENA primary metagenome ERZ1066138 (study PRJEB33369, sample SAMEA5778368) | biofilm metagenome | biome: Industrial cooling water; feature: Water cooling tower basin; material: Biofilm | place: United Arab Emirates | collected... | reverse complement strand
GGGCCGGCACGCGCCGCACCGTGCTGCGCGGTGCGCCGGCGGCGTGGCGGCGCTGCTGCTCCTGCTCGCGCGCCAGCTCGATCAGCGCGCGGCGTTCCTCGTCGCTGCCGAGCGAATAGTCCTCCCACCATTCGGCCAGCTCGACCTCGACCTCGCCGGTGTCGGCGCGCAGGCGCAGGAAGTCGAAGCCGGCGCGGAAGCGCGGCTGCTCGACCAGGCTGGCCGGTGTGCTGCCGCTGCGGCGCTCGAAGCGCGGCTGCATCATCCAGATCTCGCGCATGTCGGCGCCGAGCTTGCCGCGGCCGGAGATGTCGCCGATGCGGGCATCGAACACCGCGTCGACGGCCTCCTGCAGCGCCGGGAAGGGCGGCGCCCCGCCCGCCTTGCGGCGCTGCCAGCCGGCCAGCACCTCGTGCCACAGCAGGCAGGCGAGCAGGAAGCTCGGCGCGACCGCCTTGTCCTCGGCGACGCGGCGGTCGGTGTCGGCCAGCGCGGCCTGGATGAAGGCCTCGCGCGCCGGGTTCTTCCGCGCGTCGGCCAGCACCGCGTCGAGCAGTGGGAAGATGCCCGTGCCCCCCGGACGGTCGGCGCCGCCGAGCAGCCCGAGCTTGCGCAGCTGCTCGATCGAGCGCAGCGCATGGCCGGTCTGCAGCAGCTTGATCATCTCGTCGAACAGCCGCGAGATCGGCACCGCCTCGAGCAGCGCGACGCAGCCGTGCAGCGGCTTGAGCGTCTTCGGCTCGATCTCGAAACCGAGCTTGGCGGCGAAGCGCACGATGCGCACGATGCGCACCGGATCCTCGCGGTAGCGCGTCAGCGGGTCGCCGATCATCCGCAGCAGGCGCTTCTTCGCGTCGGCGATGCCACCGTGGTAGTCGACCACGGTCTGCGTCTTCGGATCGTAGTAGAGCGCGTTGACGGTGAAGTCGCGCCGCGCGGCGTCCTCGACCTGCGGGCCCCAGACGTTGTCGCGCAGCACCCGGCCGCTGGCGTCGACCACATGGCCTTTGCCCTGCAGCTCGGACTTGGCGGTCTTCTCGTTGCCCTCGACCTGCTCGGCCGCGGCCGCGTCGAGGTAGGCGCGGAAGGTCGAGACCTCGATCACCTCGTGCTCGCGCCCGCGGCCGTAGACCACATGGACGATGCGGAAGCGCCGGCCGATGATGAAGGCGCGCCGGAACAGCGCCTTGACCTGCTCGGGCGTCGCGTCGGTGGCGACGTCGAAGTCCTTCGGCCGGTGACCGAGCAGCATGTCGCGCACCGCGCCGCCGACGACGTAGGCCTGGTGGCCGGCCTCCTGCAGGGTGGCCACGACCTTGAGCGCCTTGTCGTCGAGCAGCGCAGGGTCGATGCCGTGCTCGGAGGCCGGCACCTCGACGCGCTTGCCGAGCTTGGGCCGGCCCGGTGCGGCGGCCGCGTCGCCCTTGCCGAGCAGCCTGTCGATGAATTTCTTGATCATGGGAACAGCTTCAGGATGGGCCAGCCGCGCTGGCGGGCCAGGGTCTCGAGCGCCGGCGAGGGGTTGGTCGCCACCGGGTGGCTGGCGAGTTCGAGCAGGGGCAGGTCGTTCGGCGAATCGCTGTAGACCGTGACGCGCCCGAAGTCTTGCACACGCCGGCCGAGCCCGGCCAACCATTGCTCGACGCGGCGGTTCTTGCCGTCGCGGAACGACGGCGTGCCGCGGATGCGGCCGGTGGCGCGGCCCTCGGCGTCGCGCTCGAGCTCGACGGCGATCAGCGTCTCGACGCCGAAGGCCGCCGCGATCGGCCGCGTGACGAACTCGTTGGTCGCGGTGACGATCGCGATCAGCTCGCCGCGGCGCTGGTGGTCGCGCACCAGCTCCAGGGCCTCGGCGCGGATCGCCGGGCGGATCACCTCACGCATGAAGCGCGCCTGCGCCGCGGCCTGCTCGGCCAGCGGGCGGCCGCGCCAGGCGCGGGTGGCGAACTCGACGTAGGCGTCGATGTCGAGGCTGCCGTCCTGGTAGGCGGCGTAGAAGCGGTCGTTCTCGGCGCGCTGCGCGGCCGCCTCGGCCCAGCCGAGCGTGACGACGAACTCGCCCCAGGCATGGTCGGAGTCGAGCGGCAGCAGCGTGTGGTCAAGGTCGAACAGGCAGAGGTTCACGCGGCGGTTGCTCCGTCGGCGGGTTGGGCGAGCATGCGCTTGAGCAGCGGCACGGTGACGGCGCGCTTCTCGGCGAGCGAGAAGTCGTCGAGCGCGTCGAGCAGCGCCATCAGCGAACCGAGGTCGCGGGCGTAGCGGGTCAGCAGGTAGGCGACGACCTCGTCGGCCAGCTCGATGCCGCGCCGGCCGGCCTCGCGGCGCAGCACCGCGGCGGCCTCGGCGTCGGCGAGCGGCGCGAGCCGGCAGACCAGACCCTGCGCGAGGCGCGTGCGCAGGTCCTCGCGCACCGGCAGGTCGACCGGCGGCAGCCGGCCGGCGGCGCGCACCGGCACGCCGGCGCCGGCGGCCTCGACGAAGAGCGCGAAGGCGGCGTGCTGGCGCGGCACGTCGTAGGCCTCGCAGCCGTCGAGCAGCAGGAGGCGCCAGCCGACGTCCCAGGCCCAGGGCAGCGGGTCGGCTGGGCCGAAGGCGCCGACCGCCTCGCCGCGCGCCTGCGCCTCGCGGGCCAGCGCCTGCAGCAGGTGGCTCTTGCCGGCGCCGGCCGGGCCCCACAGGTAGAGCGAGCCCGCCGCGGCCGGCTCGCGCAGTGCCAGCAGCGCCGCCCGGTTGGACCCGACGACGTAGCTGTCGAAACTCCGCGCCGGGCCCGACCCGAGGCGCAACGGCAACTGCCTCATGCGTCCGGCTCGGGCGCCGGCGCGTCGCCGCGGTACAGCCGCCCACCGAGGTAGGCCGCCTTCAGCCGACCGAAGGCGACCGCGCCGACCGCGCTGGCCGGCAGCGCGACCAGCACGCCGATGAAGCCGAACAACTGGCCGAAGGCCAGCAGCGCGAAGATCACCACCAGCGGATGCAGCCCGATGCGCTCGCCGACCAGCCGCGGCGTCAGCCAGATGCTCTCGACCACCTGGCCGATCGCGTAGACCGCGGCGACCGCGAGCACCGCCACCAGGCTGCCGAACTCGAGCAGCGCTGCCAGCAACGCCAACACCAGCCCCAGCCCGAAGCCGAGGTAGGGGATGAAGATCGCCAGCCCGGTGAACACGCCGACCGGCACCGCCAGGTCCAGCCCGATCAGCGCCAGCGCGACGCTGAAGTAGACCGCCAGGATGCCCATCACCATGAGCTGGCCGCGCAGGTACTGGCCGAGCATGTGGTCGCATTCGTCCATGAAGCCGTCGTAACGCGCCCGGAAACGCGGCGGCACCAGGGCCTGGAAGCGTCCGACGAGGTGCGGCCAGTCCATCAGCACGTAGAACAGCACCACCGGCAGCAGCACCGCCGTGCCGACCAGGCCGAGCACGAAGCTGCCACCGAGCCGCAGCGAGCTGAACGCGGTGGCGAGCCAGCCCTCGGTGTTGTCCGACAGGTGGGTCAGGACGAACTCGCGCAGGCTCGCGACGTCGAGCGAGATCGGCACGCCGAACTGCGCCGCCAACGGCTCGATCCAGTCCTTGAAGCGCGTCGCCAGCACCGGGATCTGGTCGCGCAGCGCCGGCAGGTTCTTCGCCAGGATCGGCAGCACCAGCAGCAGCACCGCCAGCACCGCGAGCAGCGCCGCCAGTTCGACGACGCCGACGGCCAGCCAGCGCGGCAGGCCGCGACCCGCGAGTCGCTCGACCACCGGGTGCAGCGCGTAGCCCAGCACCAGCGCGACGACGAAGGGCGTGAGCACCGGCCCGAGCAGCCACAGCGCCAGCCCGGCGACGAGGCCGATGGCCAGCCAGGCGAGGCCTTGGGTCTGGGCGGGGGTCAGGGTCATGCGGGGCGGTCGGCGGCGCGCGGGGCGCGGCCGCGTAACACGCTAGTTTATCGGCCCGCCCCGTGGCGGCCGCGTCAGTGCAGCCGCGGGCGACCCTGCGCGCGCAGTTCGGCGGCGCGCTCGGCGATCGCGCGGCGGTCGTCGGCCTGCGGGCTGTGGGCGACGTAGGCGTCGAGGTCGTCGGCCGCGGCGTCCCAGACGCCCAGCTCGGCCTGGGCGAGGCCACGGTCGCGCATCTCGTCCCAGTCGCGCGGCAGCAGCACGACCAGCCGCTGCTGCACGGCGAGCAGCCGCGGCCAGTCTTCGGCGGCGCGGTGGATTTCCTTCAGGTTGCGCAGCATGCGCGCGATCACCTCGCGCGGCGACGCCGCCTGCAGGAACAGGCCCAGCGGCATGTCGAACTCGCCGAGCAGCCCCTGGCGGCGCTTGTAGGGCTGCAGCCGCTCGTCCAGCTCGTCGCGCGACAGCGACTGGCCGGTGAAGGGGTCGATCACCACCTCGCCCTGCGGCATCTTGACCTTGACGAGGAAGTGGCCGGGGAAGGCGACACCGCGCGCCGCCAGGCCGATCTGGCCGGCCAGCTCCATGTAGAGCACCGCCAGCGAGATCGGGATGCCGCGGCGGGTGCGCAGCACCTCGTGCAGGTAGCTGTTCGCGCTGGCGTAGTAGTCGTTGACGTTGCCGGCGAAGCCGAGCTCCTGGAAGAAGTAGCGGTTCAGGAAGCGCAGCTTCTGCACCGGCACGGCATCGGCCGGGATGCGGCGCTTGAGGGTCTGGGCCACCGCGTCGATCTCGGCCAGCACCATCTGGGCGTCGAGGTCGGGGGCTTCGTCCTGCGCGATCGCGACGGCGGCCTCGGTCAGCGCGAAGCTGGCGTCGTCGGCGACCAGCGCGCCGAAGTAGTCGAGCGCGGTCGGCATCTCGAAGACATAGGGCCCGGCCATGAGCCCAGTTTAGGGCCGGATCCGGCCCGCGGCGCAACTCAGGCGCGGCGCATGAAGTCGCGCGGCCTCAGCCCGCAGACGAGCAGCACCGCGAAGTACAGCGAGGCCGCCCCGGCCAGCACCGCCGCGAGCAGCCCGGCGCGCCTGAGCTCGGTCGCGCCGAGCGCGACCCAGTCGTAGGTGTGCGCGGCCCAGGCCAGCGCGGCGCCCATCAGCGCGCTCGCCAGCACGATCTTCGCCAGGAAGCCCCACCAGCCCGGCGCCGGCGTCCAGCTGCCGCGCCGCCGCAGCGCGATCAGCAGCCACAGCGCGTTGACCAGCGCCGCGCAGCCGATCGACAGCGCCAGCCCGGCGTGGCCGAGCCAGGGCACGAAGGCGAGGTTGAGCGCCTGGGTCAGCACCAGCACCGCGATCGCGATCTTCACCGGCGTGCGGATGTCCTGCTGCGCATAGAAGCCCGGCGCCAGCACCTTCAGCGCGACCAGCCCGAGCAGACCGGCGCCGTAGCCCATCAGCGCCACCTCGGTCTGCTGCACGTCGTGGGCGCCGAAGGCGCCGCGCTGGTAGAGCACCGCCACCAGCGCCTCGGGGAAGACCAGCAGCGCCACCGCGCAGGGCAGCGCCAGCAGCATGACGAGCCGCAGGCCCCAGTCGAGCAGCGCGGCGTAGCCGGCGTCGTCGCCGCGCGCGCGGCTCGCCGACAGCTGCGGCAGCAGCACCACGCCCAGTGCCACGCCGAGCAGCGCGGTCGGGAACTCCATCAGCCGGTCGGCGTAGGTCAGCCACGAGACGGCGCCGGGGCCGATCTGCGTCGCGATCTGGGTGTTGATCAGCAGCGAGACCTGCGCGACCGACACGCCCAGGATCGCCGGCGCCATCTGCCGCAGCACGCGCCGCACGCCCTCGTGGGCCCAGGCCGCGCGCAGCCGCGCCGGCGTCAGGCCGACGCGCGGCAGCATGCCGATGCGCCGCAGCGCCGGCAGCTGGGCGGCGAGCTGCAGCACGCCGCCGAGCATCACGCCGACGGCCAGCGCCAGGATCGGCGCGATGCCCCAGGCCTCGAAGCGCGGCGCCAGCGCCCAGGCTGCGGCGATGACCGCGACGTTGAGCAGCACCGGCGTGGCCGCCGGCACCGCGAAGCGCCTCCAGGTGTTGAGGATCCCGGCCGACAGCGCCACCAGCGACATGAAGCCGACGTAGGGGAACATGTAGCGCGTCAGCGTCACCGCGGTGTCGAAGCCGCCGCTCTTCTGCAGGCCCTGCGCCATCAGCCAGACCAGCACCGGCGCACCGACGACGCCGAGCACGCTGGTCGCGACCAGCGCCCACATCAGCACCGTGGCGACCGCGTCGACCAGCGCGCGGGTGGCGGCGTCGCCGTCGCGCTCCCGGCTGGCCGCCAGCAGCGGCACGAAGGCCTGCGAGAACGCGCCCTCGGCGAACAGCCGGCGCAGCAGGTTGGGGATGCGGAAGGCGACGTTGAAGGCGTCGGTCATCACGCTGGCGCCGAAGGCCGCCGCGATGGCCTGCTCGCGCACCAGGCCGGTGATGCGCGAGGCCAGCGTCAGCAGCGAGACGGTCGACGCGGCGCGCAACAGGTTCATGGGTGGCGGAGTATAGGAGTGCCCACTCACGTCCGGTCGTCGGCGGCGGCGCCGGGCCTCGTCTTTCGGGGCCTCGGTGCTATACTCGCCGGCTTTCCACCCGGAATCGTTACACCACCATGCCCAGCTCTTCCAAGGTCAAGAAGTCGGTCCGCATCGCGTCGGGCCGCAAGCGCGTGCGTCAGGACGTCCGCCTCAACGCCGCCAACACCTCGCTGCGTTCCAAGTTCCGCACCGCCATCAAGGGCGTGCTGAAGGCCGTCGCCGGTGGCGACAAGGCCGCCGCCGCCGACACCTTCAAGACCGCCCAGAAGGTGATCGATTCGATCGCCGACAAGGGCCTGTTCCACAAGAACAAGGCGGCCCGCCACAAGAGCCGCCTCGCCGCCAAGATCAAGGCCATCGCGGCCTGAGGCCGCATCCGGGTGAAGAACCGAAGGGGCCGCGAGGCCCCTTCGTCGTTTCCGGTCGTCGAACGCGCCGCGCTCAGGGCTGCGGCTTGTCGGCCGGCGGGTCGGGCAGCAGGCAGGCGTCGGCGACCTGCAGGCGGTTGTCGCGGGCGAAGTTCATGACGAAGTCCCAGGCCATCGGCTCGATCTCGCGCAGCGCCTCGTTGACGACCACGCACTTGATGCCGTGGATGACGTTCGGCACGCAGTAGGGCGAGTAGCCGATCGGGCCCATGCGCCCCGGCGGCGCGCCCCCGGGGCGAAAGCTCGACATCGCGCCGGCCAGCCGCTCGGCCCAGTCGCTGGGGCGGAAGGGTCGGCCGTCGAGGGTCAGGCCCTGGATGAAGACTTCGCGTTTCGGGGAGCGGGGTTCGGGCACGGAAGCAACGCTCGACGCCGGCTCGTGGCCGCGTCGCAGGGCAAGGACGATGCCGGTATTGTGCTGCAGCGCAGCACGACTGGCCGGCCGCGGCGTGCGGGACGGGGCGGCGCGGGCGGTGTCGGCGGCGGGCAGCATGGCCTCCCTACAATCGGCGGCGTCGCGCCGATCTTGAGCCTTTTGGCGCCCCTGGCGGCCTCGCGCCGCGGAGTCCCGACGATGAACGCCCCCGAAGCCCCGACCCAGCCCGCGGCGGTGTCGCATGTGATGAACACCTACGGCCGGCTGCCGTTCGCGCTGAGCCACGGCCGCGGCGCCTGGGTCTGGGACACCGACGGCAAGCGCTACCTCGACGCGCTCGGCGGCATCGCCGTCAACACCCTGGGCCATGCCCACCCCAGGCTGGTGCCGGCCCTGCAGGAGCAGCTCGCCAAGCTGATCCACTGCTCCAACTACTACCGCATGCCGCTGCAGGAGCAGCTCGCCGACCGGCTGTGCGAGCTGTCGGGCCTGACGAGCGTGTTCTTCTGCAACTCGGGGCTCGAGGCCAACGAGGCGGCGCTGAAGCTGGCCCGCAAGTTCGGCCACGACAAGGGCATCGACAAGCCCGAGGTGATCGTCTACGAGCGCGCCTTCCACGGCCGCTCGATCGCCACGCTGTCGGCCACCGGCAACGCCAAGGTGCAGGCCGGCTTCGGGCCGCTGGTCGGGGGCTTCGTGCGGGTGCCGCTGAACGACATCGCCGCGATCGAGGAGGTGGCCAACACCCGGCCGAACGTCACCGCGGTGTTCCTGGAGGTGATCCAGGGCGAGGGCGGCGTGAACCCGGCCACGGTCGCGTACCTGCAGGCGGTGCGCCGCCTGTGCGACGAGAACGACTGGCTGCTGATGCTCGACGAGGTGCAGTGCGGCGTCGGCCGCACCGGCAAGTGGTTCGCGCACCAATGGGCCGGCATCGTTCCCGACGTGATGCCGCTCGCCAAGGGTCTGGGCTCGGGCGTCCCGGTCGGCGCGGTGGTCTGCGGGCCGCGCGCGGCGACGATCTTCGCTCCCGGCAACCACGGCACCACCTTCGGCGGCAACCCGCTGGCGATGCGCGCTGGCCTCGAGACGTTGCGCATCATGGAGGAGGACGGCCTGCTGGAGAACGCCGCCGCGGTCGGCGCGGTGCTGATGGCGGCGCTGCAGCGCGAGCTCGGCGCCCTGCCCGGCGTGCGCGAGATCCGCGGCCAGGGCCTGATGCTCGGCATCGAGCTCGACCGCCCCTGCGGCGATCTGCTCGGCCGCGCCGCGGCCGCCGGCCTCCTGATCAGCGTGACGGCCGACCGCGTGATCCGGCTCGTGCCGCCGCTGATCCTGAGCGCCGACGAGGCCGAGCAGGTGGTCGCCATCCTCGCGCCGCTGGTGCGCGACTTCCTCGCGGAGGCGGCGGCGGCATGAAACCCGGCTCCACCCTGATCCGCCACTACCTGCAGTTCAAGGACTTCCGCGCCGAGGAATACGCCTACCTGTTCGAGCGCGCCCGCATCATCAAGCAGCGCTTCAAGAACTACGAACGCTACCAGCCGCTGACCGACCGCACGCTGGCGATGATCTTCGAGAAGGCCTCGACGCGCACCCGCGTCAGCTTCGAGGCCGGCATGTACCAGATGGGCGGCTCGGTCGTGCACCTGACCACCGGCGACAGCCAGCTCGGCCGCGCCGAGCCGATCGAGGACAGCGCACGCGTCATCAGCCGCATGGTCGACCTGGTGATGATCCGCACCTTCGAGCAGCGCAAGCTCGAGCGCTTCGCCGCGCATTCGCGGGTGCCGGTCGTCAACGGCCTGACCAACGAATACCACCCCTGCCAGATCCTGGCCGACATCTTCACCTTCATCGAGCACCGCGGCGCCATCGCCGGCAAGACGGTGGCCTGGGTCGGCGACGGCAACAACATGGCCCACACCTGGCTGCAGGCGGCCGAGATCCTCGGCTTCACCGTCCATGTCAGCACGCCCAGCGGCTACGAGATCGACCCGGCCGTCGCCGGCATCGCCGATGCCGGCTGCTGCAAGGTCTTCAAGGACCCGATGGACGCCTGCCGCAGCGCCCACCTCGTGACCACCGACGTCTGGACCAGCATGGGCTACGAGGCCGAGAACGAGGCCCGCCGCCTGGCCTTCGCCGACTGGTGCGTCGACGCCGAGATGATGGCCGCGGCCCAGCCCGACGCGCTGTTCATGCACTGCCTGCCGGCGCACCGCGGCGAGGAGGTCGAGGCCGCGGTCATCGACGGCCCGCAGTCGGTCGTCTGGGACGAGGCCGAGAACCGCATGCATGTGCAGAAGGCGCTGATGGAGTACCTGCTGATCGGCCGCGTCGGATGACAGCCCGATAACCGCCGGATGACAAGTTCGTCATCCAGGCCCATTCGGGCGTAAGCCGGCCCCGCGCCTCGCGAGTGGTGTAAGCGGACCCTTCCGCGACCACCCCGAGGAGCGAGACATGCACTTCCCCTTCAACCCGGCGCCGCGCGCCGGGCTGGCACTGGCCATGGCGCTGGCCGCCGGCAGCGGTGCCTTGCCGGCCCGTGCCGACCCACTGGACAAGCTCCAGGCCCAGATCGAGGCGCTGCAGCGCCAGATCGACGAGCTCAAGGCCCGGCCTGCCGCGCCGGCGGCGCCGGCACCCGCGCAGGCCGTCACCGGCGGTGCGACGCCCGGCTCGTTCAAGCTGCCGGGCTCGGACACGTCGGTGACGATCGGCGGCTACGCCAAGCTCGACGCGCTGTACAGCTCGCGCAGCGCCGGCGGCGCCTTCCCGATCGGCGACCAGCTGCTCGTGCCGGGGGCGATCCCGGTCGGCCCCGGCGCCGGCAACGGCGAAAGCAAGGAACTGACGCTGCACGCCCGCCAGTCGCGCTTCTTCGTCCGCACCGCCACGCCGAGCCGCTTCGGGCCGGTCACGACGCTGCTCGAGTACGACTTCATCGGCTCCTTCGCCGGCGACGAGCGCAACTCGAGCAACCACTCGCCGCGCCTGCGCCATGCCTACGGCTCGATCGGTCCGCTGTCGGCCGGCCAGTTCTGGACCAACTTCTTCAACGAAGGCGCGCTGCCCGAAACGCTCGATTTCGGTGGCCCGGTCGGCTACCTGTTCGTGCGCCAGGCGCAAGTGCGATGGACCCAGGCCTTCGACGGCGGCGACTGGTCGGTGTCGGCCGAGAGCCCCGAATCGGCGCTGACCTCGGGGCCGCCGGGCGGCCCGCTGGTCGGCGGCGCCAACGGCGCGCTGACCGACGACGACCGCGTCCCCGACCTGACCGCGCGCGTGCGCTTCAAGCTCGGCACCGCCAACCTGTCGGTCGCCGGCCTCGCGCGCAACATCCGCTTCGACAACGGGACGACGAAGGACAGCCGCTGGGGCGGCGCGTTCAGCCTCACCGGCATCGTGCCGGTTCTCGGCAAGGACGAGCTGCGCTTCAACCTCAACGCCGGCAACGTGCTGGGCCGCTACCAGGAACTGGGCTTCTTCCCCGACGGCCACATCGACAGCGCCGGCGAGCTGCGCCTCACGCCGACCGTCAGCGGCTTCGTCGCCTACCGCCACTGGTGGACGCCCGAGCTGCGCTCGTCGCTGGTGCTGTCGGCCTCGCAGGCGCGGCCTGCCGACGCGGTGCCGGCCGGCGTCAACAAGGAGGCCCGGTCGGCGCACCTGAACCTGATCTGGAGCCCCTTGCCCAAGGTCAGCCTCGGCGGCGAGTACATCCACGCGCGGCGCGAACTCACCGGCACCGGCGGCGCGACCGGCCTCAGCGGCAGCCTGAACCGGCTGCAGCTGTCGGCTACCTACAATTTCTGACGCCGACGCCAAGGTCGCACGGGCATCGTGCGGCGGCCCGCCGGCCTCTGCACGATGCCCGACGACGCCCGATCCCACCCCTGCCTGAGCTGCGGCGCCTGCTGCGCCGCCTGGCGCGTCGACTTCTCGCGCCACGAGCTCGACGGCCACGGCGGCCGCGTGCCCGAAGGCCTGGCGGTCGAAGTCACCGCCGAAACCCTGAGGATGCGCGGCACCGACCACAGCCCGCCGCGCTGCGCTGCGCTGGTCGGCCGCATCGGCCGGCAGGCCCACTGCGGCATCTACGAATGGCGCCCCGGCCCCTGCCGCGAACTGGAGCCCGGCAGCGAGGCCTGCCAGCGCGCCCGGCGCCGCCACGGGCTCGCCCCGCTGGCCTGATCCACCCCGGCGGTGCTACAACGGCGGCGGAGGGCCCGCGCGCCATGAAGCTCTGGGACATCTCGCCGCCGGTCGATGCCTGCGCGCCGGTCTTTCCCGGCGACACACCGTACGCGCAGGCCTGGGTGGCGCGGCTCGACGCCGGCCAGTCGGCCAACGTCAGCGCGATCACCTGCACGCCGCACGCAGGCGCGCATGCCGACGCGCCGCTGCACTACGACGACGCCGGCGCCGCCGTCGGCCGGCTCGAGCTCGCGCCCTACCTGGGCCCCTGCCGCGTGATCCACGCGATCGGCTGCGGCCGCCTGGTCGAATGGCGGCACCTTGCCCATGCCCTGGCCGAGCTGCCGCCGCGCGTGCTGCTGCGCACCTACGCCCACGCGCCGCTCGACCGCTTCGACCCGGCGCTCACCGCCGTCGCGCCGGCGACGCTCGAACGCCTGGCCGACCGCGGCGTGCAGCTGGTCGGCATCGACACCGCCAGCGTCGACCCGGCCACGAGCCGCACGCTGGCCGCCCACCAGGTGCTGCGCCGCCGCGGCCTGCGGGTGCTCGAGAACCTCTGGCTCGACGCGGTGCCCGAGGGCGACTACGAGCTGATCGCGCTGCCGCTGCGCTGGATCGCCGCCGAGGCCTCGCCGGTGCGCGCGGTGCTGCGCGAGCTGCCGCGGGCCGGGGCCGCATGAGGCGTCGCGCCGCGCGCCACATCCGTCGGGCGACGCCATGAGCGAGCCCGACGACCCGGACCGCAGCGACGGCGCCCGGCTCGACTTCGCCCGGTCGATGAGCTACGGCGACTACCTGCAGCTCGACACCCTGCTCGACGCGCAGCGGCCGCGCTCGCCCGCGCACGACGAGATGCTCTTCATCGTGCAGCACCAGACCAGCGAGCTGTGGATGAAGCTGATGCTGCACGAGCTGCACGCGGCCATCGCCGCGGTGGCGGCCGACGACCTGCCGGCAGCCTTCAAGATGCTGGCGCGCGTCAGCCGCATCATGGAGCAGCTGGTGCACGCCTGGGACGTGCTGGCGACGATGACGCCGCCCGAGTATTCGGCGCTGCGGCCCCACCTGCAGACCAGCAGCGGCTTCCAGAGCTGGCAGTACCGCTGCATCGAGTTCGCGCTCGGCAACAAGCACCCGGCGATGCTGACGCCGCATGCCCATGCGCCGCGGCGCCTGGCCGAGGTCGACGCCGCGTTCCGGGCGCCCTCGCTCTACGACGAGGCGCTGCGCCTGCTGGCACGGCGCGGCCTGGCGCTGCCGGCCGACTGCCTGGACCGCGACTGGACCCAGCGCCATGTCGCGCGGCCCGAGGTCGAGGCCGCCTGGCTCGCGGTCTACCGCGCGCCGCGGCTGCACTGGGACCTCTACCAGCTCGGCGAGGAGCTGACCGACCTGGAAGACGCCTTCCGGCTGTGGCGCTTCCGCCACGTCACCACGGTCGAGCGCGTCATCGGCTTCAAGCGCGGCACCGGCGGCACCGGCGGCGTCAGCTACCTGCGCAAGATGCTCGACGTGGTGCTGTTCCCCGAGATCTGGTCGCTGCGCACGGCCCTGTGAAGGGCTGTACCGGCTCAGAGCCGGTACAGCGCGCTGCCGCAGCTGCTGCAGCTCGCCACGCCGCCGCCCTGGCGCAGCAGGTTGGAGCCGCAGCGGTTGCAGGTGAGCTTGCCGTTGATCATGTTCGACGGCGCGAGGCGGCGGTAGTCGTCGTAGGACGCCGCCACGCCGTCGGCCGGGGCGGTGGTGGCCGCCGCCGACTTGCCGCGCTGCTGCCAGACGAACCAGGCGACGGCCGCGACGACGGCGACGAGGATCAGGAGGTTCCAGCTCATGGTGTGCAGTCCTTGTGGGTGAAGCGTTGTGACGAACAGCCTCCCTGGCCCGGGCGGGGCGATTCTGGCGTCGCACCGCACCCGTACAACGACGGCCGGGCGCAGGCCCCGGCCGGTACTGCATCAACCGGCGCAGCGTACCGCGAGTTCGATGACGCGCTCGGCCTTGCCCTGCTCGAGCAGGCGCCGCGGCGTCGTGCCGCCGAGCGCCGGGGCCGGCGTCTCGAGGTAGGCCAGCAGTTCGGGCCCGTCGCGCAGGCCCAGAGCCGCGCTCACCTTCGGCAGCGCCTTCAGCACGCGCGGCTGGAACTGCCAGCGTGGCAGGCTCATCCCGCCCTGCGGGCCGACGATGCCGATGCAGCAGCCTCGCGCCACCCAGTCGGCCACCGTCTCGGCCGACAGGCCGGCCAGCGCGCAGACGTCGCGCAGCGACAACATGTCGTCGCGGCACCAGGGCGGCGCATCGTCGGGGAGGGCCGCGCGGGCGGCAGGAGCGGTCGTGGCAGTGGTCACGTTCGAAGCTCGCGGCGAAGGGTCAACGTATCCCAGGCGCCGGTCACCACTGCTTTGCCTTTCGGCTGCAACTCACCGCCATTGTGCGAAAGCGACTTTCGCGCTGCAGCAATCCCCAAAATCGCAGACCGGGACATATTCCCGACATCGTCGGCCACACCGCACGCCCCGGCGACGTGCGTACCGCGTGGGTCGCCGATGCCGAGCGGCGACAATCGTCGGCTGGCGCCCCGTGCGCGCCGGCTGCCCACCCCCGAAACCATGGCCACGATCCTCCAGCACCTCCCGACCGGCCAGAAGGTCGGCATCGCCTTCTCCGGCGGCCTCGACACCAGCGCCGCGCTGCACTGGATGAAGCTCAAGGGCGCCCTGCCCTACGCCTACACCGCCAACCTCGGCCAGCCCGACGAGCCCGACTACGACGAGATCCCGCGCAAGGCGATGCTCTACGGCGCCGAGCAGGCCCGCCTGGTCGACTGCCGCGCCCAGCTGGTCGCCGAGGGCCTGGCCGCGCTGCAGGCCGGCGCCTTCCACGTCAGCACCGCCGGCGTCACCTACTTCAACACCACGCCGATCGGCCGCGCGGTCACCGGCACGATGCTGGTCGCGGCGATGAAGGCCGACGAGGTCCACATCTGGGGCGACGGCTCGACCTTCAAGGGCAACGACATCGAGCGCTTCTACCGCTACGGCCTGCTGACGAATCCGGCGCTGAAGATCTACAAGCCCTGGCTCGACCAGGCCTTCATCGACGAGCTCGGTGGCCGCGCCGAGATGAGCGCCTTCATGACGAAGGCCGGCTTCGGCTACAAGATGAGCGCCGAGAAGGCCTATTCGACCGACTCCAACCTGCTCGGCGCCACCCACGAGGCCAAGGACCTGGAGCTGCTGGGAAGCAGCATCCGCATCGTCAACCCGATCATGGGCGTGGCCTTCTGGCGCGACGAGGTGGAAGTCAAGCGCGAGGAGGTCTCGGTGCGCTTCGACGAGGGCCGGCCGGTGGCGCTGAACGGCGTCGAGTACGCCGACCCGGTGGCCTTGATGCTCGAGGCCAACCGCATCGGCGGCCGCCACGGCCTGGGCATGAGCGACCAGATCGAGAACCGCATCATCGAAGCCAAGAGCCGCGGCATCTACGAGGCGCCGGGTCTGGCGCTGCTGTTCATCGCCTACGAGCGGCTGGTGACCGGCATCCACAACGAGGACACGATCGAGCAGTACCGCGACAACGGCCGCAAGCTCGGCCGGCTGCTCTACCAGGGCCGCTGGTTCGACCCGCAGGCCATCATGCTGCGCGAGGCGGCGCAGCGCTGGGTCGCGCGCGCCGTCACCGGCACGGTGACGCTGGAGCTGCGGCGCGGCAACGACTACTCGATCCTGGACACCGAGTCGCCGAACCTGACCTATGCGCCGGAGCGCCTGAGCATGGAGAAGGTGGAAGACGCGCCGTTCTCGCCGGCCGATCGCATCGGGCAGCTGACGATGCGCAACCTCGACATCGCCGACACCCGCGACAAGCTCGGCGTCTACGCGCGCAGCGGCCTGCTGTCGCTCGGCGGCGGCGCGGCGTTGGCGCGGCTGACGAACGACGGCGAGGGCTGACCGCCGCGCACCCGGCCAGCGTGCGATTTGGCACCTTATCCACGGCCTGAAGGGGCTTTCACGATCCTGTCATGAAGCGTAGCCTCCGCTCAGGAGGTTCCGCATGGCCGTCGTGTCCCGCCTGGCTGCCCTGGTCGCCGCCGCCGCGCTGTGCGGTGGCAGCGCTGCGGTGCAACTGGTCGACGAGCCGCGCGGGCTGGGCTGGAGCGCCGCCGAGGTCGCGAGCGCCAGCAGCACGAGCCTGCAGCAGGTGGTCGAGCGTGCCGCGCGCGCCGATGCGCTGGGCTGTGCGCAGCACTGCGAGCAGCTCGGCCGCGTCTTCCAGCGTCTGGTCGTCGAGGCGCGCGCGCAGACGCGCCGCGCGGCCCAGCTGCCGTGGTCGCTGACCGTCGTGCGGCTGCCGGACGAGGCCGCCTTCGCGCTGCCCGAGGGCCAGATCGTCATCTCCGAGGCGCTGATCGACGCGCGCGGCCTGTCCGACGAGGCGCTGGCCTTCGTGCTGGCCCACGAGATGGCGCACAGCATCCTCGAACACGAGCGCCAGCTGCTTACCGCCGGCCGCCTGCTGCTGCCGCGCCAGGTCGAGCGCAGCGTGCGCGACATGTACGTCGAGCTCGACCACAACCTCGGCCTGCTCAAGACCCTGGAGCCGGTGCTGCAGCAAGGCGAGTTCGAAGCCGACGAACTCGGCCTGCTGCTCGCCGCCAGCGCCGGCTACGCGCCGAGCCGCCAGCTCGAGTTCATGCAGAACGAGGTGGCCGAGGACAGCGGCCGCCGCGCGCTGGCCGCGACCCACCCGGCGCCGCTGCTGCGGCTGCAGACGCTGGAGCAGCGGCTGCCGCTGGCCCGAAGGCTGCACGAACGTACCGCCGAGCAACGCGACGGCTCCGTCCCGCGGCGGTGAGCACGCCAGCGGCGCGCCAAGCGACCGGCGTCAGCGGTCCGACGGGCCTTTGGCCTTGGCGGGCTTGGGGCCGGCGGCGGGCTTCTGCGGGCCGGCCGTCTTGGGTGGGGCGCCCGGCTTGCCGGCTTTCGACTTGAAATTCGCCCGGCGCTCCGCGGTCGGCGGATGCGTGGTCGCGTAGCCCCCCGCAGGGGCCGCGGTCGCCGCGAACGCGGCTTCGAACGCGTCCCAGGCGGGCCCGGGGTCGATGCCCTTGGCACGCATCCAGACCGACGAGCAGGCGTCGGCCTCGAGCTCCTGCTCGCCGTTGAACTTCAGTTGCAGCTTCCGCACGAAATCGACCAGCTTGGGCACCGTCGTCAGCGTGAACACGCCATCCTGGATCACGTTGGTTTGCGTCCCCTGCATCGCACGCCCCAGCACCTTCTTGCCCAGCTCCCAGCCCTCTTCCGTCGAGATCATCGTGAACTGCATGTGCTTCACGGCATGCCGCTTGTAGACGTGCGACAGCTCGTGCGCGAGCACGAAATCCGCGCCCGCCGGCTGCTCGGCCATGGTTTCCAGAAAGCGCTTGGACAGCACGACCACACCGCCGAACTTCGCCGACGCGCCGTCGGCCAGCTTGGCGTCGAGCACCAGCTTGATCGAACCCGGGAAGTCGGGCACGGCGGACTTCAACGTGTCGAGCTTCGCACGCACGTCCTCCAGCAGGATCTCGTCGGCCTCGTCCGGCGGCTCCCCGGTCCTCGACGCGACGACCTCGAAGGCCTTGCCGAGCGTGCTTTCGACCTCGACGGGCACCCAGACGGTCGTCTGGGCGATGTACTGCAGCATCTGCCGATCCTGAGGGGTGAGGTCCTGGTACTTGAAGTCCGACTTGATCAGCCGCTCCATGCGCAACTGAGCCTCGGTTCCGCCGTACTCGACCAGCTTCTCGGCCACGTTGAAGCGCTCTCGAGGCCGCGAGCACTGCCGGTCCGGCGCGAGTTCGGCCTGCACACCAGCGCGCGGCCCCACGGCCGGTGCACCATCGACCATGGCCGCGCTGGGAATCGGCGCCGGCTGCGCCTGCGTTGCCGGGCCGGCGTCGGCCGGCGCCGATGCACCCGGGGCGCCGGGCACCAGCTTTTCGAGGAACTTGCCGAACTGCGCCTGCGCGGTGGAGGCGCAGACCAGCAGGCCGACCATCGGCAGGATCGCATGCGTGATCGAGCGCGTCATCATCGGTCTCCAGGCTATGGTTGCGTGAGTTGGAAGGCGTCCCAGTCGAGCTCGTTCGCCATCAGCGTGTCGATCCACGCCACGGCTTCGGGCGTCCCGGCCGTCACACGGCGCTGCATCAGCTTGTTCAGCGCCTCCCGCTTGGCTCGCGAGACCACCGAGAACTCGCCGGTCGCGCTCGACGCGCCGCCGACGGCATCGAAGCGGTAGACGTACTGCGCACCCGGTACGAACCAGGCGCCGTCGAGCCGGACGCTGCCCTGCCTGACCTCGGCGCTCACTTCCGCGGTCTGGCCGGCGGCCGGCGTTCCGCGGGCGAGCCTGACGGTCCAGCGCCCCGCCATGGAGGCATCCGCCAGCCGAAACGACCAGTCCGCAGGCGGCGGCAGTACCGCGCCGCATGGCAGACCCAGAAGACAGGGATCACCGGCGCCGCCGGGACGACTTTCCCGACCGTCGATCCCATGCCCACCGATGGCCGCCTTCATGCCGCTCATCTTGGCCTGCGTGCATTGGGGCGACGGCACGCTGCAGGCGTCCGGCGGGTACCTCGCAAAGACTGCCGAGAGCGCTCCCGCCTTGACTTCGGGAGGCTCGAACCAGCGCCGGTTGTGCCGGTAGCGCAGGATGGCTGTCCCCGACCCGAGCACGACCAGTTCACAGGCCTGGACCATCTTGAGCTTGTTCGGCTCCAGCTTGATGTCGTCGCGACCCCGCTTCGCCGTGCAAGGCTGCTCGACGCATGCCAACTGGCAATCGACGTCCTGAGGCGCCGCCATGGTCGGGAGCGACAACGTGGCCGCCACGGCACCGGCGGCCATCAGGCCTCCCACGCGCGCCGCACGCCGGCTCAAGTGCCTTGCATTCGAAATAGCCATCCCAGTCCCCCTTGCATCCATGCGGCCTTCAACAGACAGGTCAGTCCGTACGCCAGGATGGCGACCCGGACCGCGGCGCTCAGCAAGGCATCCGTCAGCGCCGCGGCGCCGAGCCCCGACCCGCGCACTCGCGCATGCGCTTCGAGACCGCTTGGACGCGTGAGCACGTCCAGGTCGATGCCGCCGACACGGTGGCCGTAGCCGCTGTACAGGGCATCCCGCGCCGCCAGCAGTCCGAAGTAGCTCGACCGGTAGGCCTCGATGGCAGGTGGCGCCCGGTTGGCCTCGCGCCAACCGCGTGCATAAACGTCCATCACCAGGCCGAGCGCGATGTAGGCCGGATTGATGAACAGGTCATGGTCGGAGGCACGCACGGCCAACCCAACCGCGACCAGCACCAAGCCCACACCGATCACGGGTGGCACGAGCACCGCCAGCCAAGCCCCCACCACCGGCATGCGGGCTCGCCAGGGCGCCAACAACGCCCAAGCCAGGCCCCATAAGGCCATGAAGCACAGCGCGACGCCGGCGTCGACCAGCAGCCCCAACCAGAAACTGGCCTGCAGCCTGACGGGTTGCTCGAGCGACATCGCCTGCAGGCTGTGCAGCGTCGCACCGCTCACCGGCTCGGCGAGCGTGCCGGCGATCTCGAACTTGTCGTGCCGCGCGCCGCCGTCGATGCTGAACATGACGACGTCGGCCGCAAGCATCTGATCCGAGAAGGCGCCGTCGGCCGCACGCTGTTCGGCACTGCAGTCGCTGACGGCATTGCAGGCGCAGCAGGCGCTGCGGTCGCTGCTGGCGCTGCTGGCACTGCAGGCGCTGCAGTCGCTGCCCTGCCGGTTGAGCGGGGGTGCCAAGGCCTGGGTCGATTCGATCGGCGAATAACGCAGACGCGGCTCGTCCAGCAGACGCCAGTTGAAGGGCCGCTCGACGTAGGCTTCGAACAGCGGCGCGCTGTCGAGCACGGCCAGTTGATCCTCCAGGATCGGCCCGCCCTGTCGCGCGCGATGCGCCTGATCGCACACCGCGGTCAGCGACCGGTCGGCCGGTGTGAGCGCTGGTTCCTGAAGGTTGCCGCTGCGCCACTCGTGCAGCAGGTAGACGGCGCTGCCGAGGGACGGGTACCAGGGCGGAAGATCCTTCGCATCGATAAGACCAAACGACGGCTCGTCGGTATGGTCAGGATCACGCGCACCGAGGAATTCGATGGAGTAGCCGCCCGGCTTGTGGAAGATCAGCGGCGAGGCGAAGAACAGCCCCCCACGGGGCCCGGCGCCCGCGGTCCGCAGCAGTGCCTCCCGGGTGCAGTGGGACGCCATGAACTCGTTGCGGCGCTTCATGTCGTCGGCGACGGCGACGGCTTCAGGTTCGCCGTCGGGTGCCCGCCGCGGCAGCGTGATCGCGACCACATCGACATGCTGTCGCAGCGCGCACAAGGCCCTGTCCATCGCCTGCACCTGCGCGGCGCTGGTGGCGTCCCCTGCCAGCGGCGCGATGTCGACGTCGATCGCGACGGTGTGCGGCCGCTTCGCCTGCTCCGGCGCGATGTCCCCGATCCGGCACGCCAGGGTGTGCAGGACCGCGGCCAGCTTGCCGCGGTCGATAGGTGCCACGCCGCCCACGCGCTCGATCTCCTCGTCGGCCACGCCATCGCGTTGTTCGAGGTGCCTGACCCGGAACGCCGCACTCGCCTCGAGCTGACGGATGCTCATGGCCGGGCGATGCTGCTCACCGAGCACACCGCGCACCGACGGTTCGAGCAACTGGGCGTCCGGCAACTCGCGGCCCGCCGCGATCAAGCGGACCACCTCATGGTCCAGAAACTGCAGGGGCTCGACGTTTTCGAGGGCCTTGCCGAGCGCCAGCGCGAACAGCAGGCCGAAGAAGATCTCGCGCGATGCCGAGACGTATCCCGCTTCAGGCCCGCGCCGCACGCGCAACCAGGTGGTCTGGATGAGGCCGAACAGACGGCTGGCGGCCGCCGCGATCAGCGCACGCCACCCGACGCGACGTGCGACCGCCGGCTGCTCTTGCGCAACCTGAACCCGCACGCGGACCCGCTCGCCATCGTCGCTCGGACGGTTCGACACGCCCCCTCCCGGAGCGCCGGCCCGTGAACGACCGGCCGGCTGCCGTCGAATTTATCGTCGCTGCGCGAATCTTTTGCCGTCGACCCGAACGCAGGCGGCAGGCCTAAGGCCCTCACCTTAGGGATAGGCACAGACTTGGTGAAGGTATGACCGACCCTCAGTCCCCGCCGCAGCCACCCCCGTCGCCCCCGTCCCCGCCCGACGAGCCGGCCTCGCCGCCGAAGCCTTCGGCATCGCCCGGTCCGCCGCCACCGTCGCCGAAGCTGGCGCCGCAGTGCACGCCGGTCGCGCCGGCGGCGGCGACGAGGCGGCAGTCGGGCAGGTAGTGGAAGCCGCCGGGGATCGCCAGCCGGGCGTCGAGCGCGAACAGCAGCGGCAGCGCCGCCGGCGCGCGCGGGTCGATGCCTTCGAGCTTGCAGGCGTGGTACCAGGTGCGACGCAGGCCGTCGTTGCGGGCCGCGTCCTGGCCCAGGGTCTGCGCCGGCCGGTGGTGCAGGAAGCGGCCGAAGGCCTGCGCGCAGAAGCGCGCGTAGGCCCGGGTGTCGAGGATGAAGGCATGCCACAGCGCGTCGACCGCCTGCGAGGGCATCGCCACCAGGCCGCGCGAGCGCAGGTGGCACTGGAAGAATTGCCGCAGGCCGCGCTCGACCTCGCCGCAGGCCGCGGCGTCGAGGCCGGGGTAGCGCTGCCGCAGCTCGGCGTGCAGGTACGGCGGCAGCGGCGCGGTGTCGATCACGCGCTCGCGGTCCAGCCGACGGCGGCGCGACACGATCATCAGCGCGACGACCGAGCCGACGCTCGCCGCGATCGCGACGCCGGCGTCGCCGCCCCGCGCGGCCCAGGTCCAGGCGGCCGCCGCGGGCAGCAGCGCCAGCAGATGCCAGGCGATCGGGTGCATCGGGGGCGGGCCGCTGCGTCGGCGCCGCGGCGTCAGTCGTACTTCAGGTACTTGAAGCGCGCATCCTCGTTCGGCGTGCCTTCGAGCACCGCGCCCTCCTCCTTGGCGGGCTGCCACTGGACCACGTCCTCGATCTTCCTGGCCAGCGCGAAGTCCTTCTCGGTCACACCCTTGGCGGCGTGGTTGACCAGCTTGACGATCACGAAGGCGTAGCTGACGGTCAGGTCCGGGTGGTGCCAGGCCGCCTCGGCGAGGTGACCGACGGTGCCCACGACCATCAGCGTGGCCTTCCAGCCGCTGGTCTTGTACTTGCGGCGGATCCAGCCGTCTTCATAGGTCCAGTGCGGCAGCTCGGCGGCCAGCCGGGCCGCGATTTCCTCCGGGGTGTAGACCTCGTCGGCTCCCTTCCTGCGCCATTGCGTCATGGCCGTCTCCTCGTCGTCGTTGTCAAAGAACCACCGGCTCGGGCTCGAGCCGGATGCCGAAGCGGCCGTAGACGCTCTCCTGGATCGCCCGGGCCAGCGTGACGATCTCGCCGCCGATCGCCTGCCCGCGGTTCACCAGCACCAGCGCCTGCTTCTCGTAGACCCCGGCCTGGCCGATCGACTTGCCCTTCCAGCCGCAGGCGTCGATCAGCCATCCTGCCGCGAGCTTGAAGCTGCCGTCGGGCAGGGGGTAATGCACCACATGCGGGTCGCGGCCGATGATGTCGCGGCACTGCTCGGGCGTGACCACCGGGTTCTTGAAGAAGCTGCCGGCGTTGCCGATCACGGCCGGGTCGGGCAGCTTGGCGCGGCGGATCGCGCAGACCCAGTCGAACACCTGGCGCGGGCTGGGGTGGGTGATGCCGGTCTCGGCGATCTTGCGCTCCAGGTCCAGGTAGCCGAGCACCGCGGTCGGCGGCTGCGGCAGGCGCAGCCGCACGCGGGTGATCAGCACCCGGCCCGCCAGCTCATGCTTGAAGACGCTGTCGCGGTAGCCGAAGCGGCAGTCTTCGGCGCGCAGCGTCATCGTCGCGCCGGAGGCCAGGTCGACCGCGTCGAGCGACTCGAAGCGGTCCTTCAGCTCGACGCCGTAGGCGCCGATGTTCTGCACCGGCGCGGCGCCGCAGCGGCCGGGGATCAGCGCCAGGTTCTCCAGGCCGGGCAGGCCCTGGTCGAGCGTCCAGGCGACGAAGTCGTGCCAGTTCTCGCCGGCGCCGGCCTCGACGACCACCGCCGCCTCGTCGCGCGACACGATGCGCCGGCCCATCACCTCGACCTTCAGCACCAGGCCGCGCAGGTCGTGGGTCAGCACGAGGTTGCTGCCGCCGCCGAGCACGAACTTGGGCAGCGCGGCCAGCTTCGGATCGGCGCGCAGCGCGCGCAGGTCGTCCTCGCCGCGGATGCGCAGCAGCCGCTCGGCCAGCGCCGGCAGCCCGAAGCTGTTGTAGGGCCTCAGGCTGACTTTGTGCTCGACGGCGAGGGCAGGCATGGCAGAATTTTCGCCGATCGGTCTTCACGCCCGCCCCCGCCCGTCATGCCCAGCTTCGACACCGTGCTCGAACCCAACCTCGTCGAGGTTCGCAACGCCTGCGACCAGGCCGGCAAGGAGATCGGCACGCGCTTCGACTTCAAGGGCTCGTCGGCCCGGGTCGAGCTCAAGGACAAGGACATCACCCTCTACGCCGACAGCGAGTTCCAGCTCGGCCAGGTGATGGACGTGCTGACGGCCAAGCTCACCAAGCGCGGCGTCGACGCGCGCTTCCTCGACACCAGCGCCAAGGTCGAGAAGATCGGCGGCGACAAGGTCAAGCAGCTCGTCAAGGTCAAGGCCGGCATCGACGGCGACACGGCCAAGAAGATCCAGCAGGCCGTCAAGGCCAGCAAGCTCAAGGTGCAGGCCGCGATCCAGGGCGACACGGTGCGCGTCACCGGTGCCAAGCGCGACGACCTGCAGGCGGCGATGGCGCTGATCCGCAAGGAAGCCAGCGAGGCGCCGCTGAGCTTCGACAACTTCCGCGACTGAAGGGCCCCGCATGCGCCATCTGCTGCCGACGAGCCTGGCCCTGCTGGCTGCCGCGGCTGCGGCGCAGGAGAACTTCGTGCCGATCCTGAAGGCCCCCACGCCGGCGGCGTCGGCGCCGCGCATCCAGCCGGTGACGGCGCAGCGCGTCGCGCTGGCCGGCAGCATGGGCAACCAGGCGCTGCTGGTGATCGACGGCGCGGCGCCGCGCGCGGTCGCGGTCGGCAGCACGCTGCGCGGCGTCAAGCTGCTCGGCGTCGGCAGCGGCCAGGCGCTGATCGAGGTCGAAGGCCAGCGCCAGACCATCGTGCTCGGCGCCGCGGCGGTCAACCTCGGCGGCGTGCCCAGCCCGGGCAGCGGCACCGAGATCAAGCTCGCCAGCGATGCCGCGGGCCACTTCCAGACCCAGGGCACGATCAACGGCGGCAGCGTCACCTTCCTGGTCGACACCGGCGCCACGCTGATCGCGATCGGCCAACCCGACGCCGACCGCCTGCGGCTGCCCTACAAGGACGGCCAGCGCGTGACCCTGCGCACCGCCAACGGCGACACCCAGGGTTACCGCGTGCGGCTGAACACCGTGCGCGTCGGCGACGTCGAGGTCTACGACGTCGAGGCGGTGGTGCACGGCACCGCGCTGCCCTTCGTGCTGCTCGGCAACAGCTTCCTCACGCGCTTCCAGATGAAGCGCGAGAACGACACGCTGACGCTGCTGCGGCGCTACTGAGCGCCGGCCCGCCTTGCGCTGGTCGCAGCTGCTGTTCAGCCAGGGCTTCGGCACGCGCCGCGAGTGCGAGGCGCTGCTGCTCGCCGGCCGGGTGCGCCACGCCGGCCGCACGGTCGACGACCCCGACGAAGCCGTCGACGCCGCCGACGGCCTGATCTTCGAGGTCGAGGGCCGCGCCTGGCCCTATGCCGCACAGGCGCTGATCCTGCTGCACAAGCCGGCCGGCTACGAATGCTCGCAGCGCCCCGGTGCCTCGCCGTCGGTGATGACGCTGCTGCCCTGGCCGCTGCGGCGCCGCGGCAGGGGCGGCGTGCAGGCGGTCGGCCGGCTCGACGTCGACACCACCGGCCTGCTGCTGCTGACCGACGACGGCGCGCTGCTGCACCGGCTGACCTCGCCGAAGCACCATGTGCCGAAGGTCTACGAGGTCACCGCCAAGCACCCGGTCGACGACGCCCAGATCGCCCGCCTGCTCGCCGGCGTGGTGCTGAACGACGAGCCGCGCGACGAGCCGACCCCGGTGCGCGCCGCCGCGGCCGAGCGCACCGGCGCCGCGACGCTGCGGCTGACGCTGACCGAAGGCAAGTACCACCAGGTCAAGCGCATGCTCGCGGCGGTCGGCAACCGCTGCGAGGCCCTGCACCGCAGCGCGATCGGCCCGCTGGCGCTGCCCGCCGACCTGCTGCCGGGGCGGTGGCGCTGGGTCGGCGCCGCCGAGCGCGCCGCGCTGGAGGCGGCCGGCCGCTGACGATCCGGCGGTGCGGCTTGCCGCTATGCTGTCGCGCAACAAGAGGCTGGGAGGCCCCGTGCGCCGTTGTCGCCGTACCGTCGGCTCGTTCGCCCTGATGCTCGCGACCGCGGCCGCGCTGGCGGGCCCTGCGGCCGACTGGGCGTTGCACGGCCACGATCTCGGCGCCCAGCGCCTGTCGCCGCTGACGCAGATCGAGCCCGCCAACGTCGCCCGGCTGGTGCCGCAATGGACCTGGAAGAGCGGCGTCGTCGCGACCTTCCAGGCCACGCCGATCGTCGTCGGCCGCGTCATGTTCGTCTCGCTGCCGTTCAGCAGCGTCGCCGCGCTCGACGCCGCCAGCGGCCGCGAGCTCTGGCGCTACCGCCACGACACCCGCGGCGCGCGGCTGTGCTGCGGCCCGGCCAACCGCGGCGTCGCGGTGGCCGGCGGCAAGGTCTACGTCGGCACGGTCGACGGCCGGCTGCTGGCGCTCGACGCCAAGACCGGCAAGCCGCTGTGGGACGTGACCGTGGCCGACTACGGCGGCGGCACCGAGGCGATCGCCCAGCTCGACCGCGCCGACCCGCTGTCCAAGGTCGCCGCGACCGGTTCGACCGGCGTCGGCATCGGCGCCGCGCCGCTGGTGCACGACGGCAAGGTCTACATCGGCATCAGCGGCGTCGGCTTCGGCCTGCACCCGGACAGCGGCCTGTCGGTCGTCGGCGTCACCGGCCAGTACGGCCGGCCCGGGCTGATGGCCGCCTTCGACGCCGAGACCGGCAAGCCGGTCTGGCGCTTCAACGTCACCGGTCCCGGCTGGGAGGGCGGCTTCAGCGCGACCACGCCCGACGGCCTGCCGCTGCCGCGCGACCTGGCCGCCGAGCGCGCCGCCGCGGCCGGCGCCGCCGACGCCTGGAAGTTCGGCGGCGGCTCGGTCTACGCCACCCCGGCGATCGACGCCGAGCGCGGCCTGCTGATCTTCGGCAGCGGCAACCCCAGCCCGCAGATGGCCGACGCCTCGCGGCCCGGCGACAACCTCTACACGTCCTCGCTGATCGCGCTCGACCTCAAGACCGGCCGGCGCGTCTGGCACCACCAGCAGGTGCCGCACGACCGCTGGGGCTACGACGTCGCCAGCCCGCCGGTGCTGCTGGAGATCGAGCACGGCGGTGCGCGCGTGCCCGCGGTGGCGCAGGCCAGCAAGCTCGGCTGGGTCTACGTGCACGACCGCCGCGACGGCCGGCTGCTGTTCAAGTCCGACGCCTTCGTGCCGCAGAAGAACCTGTTCACGCCGCCGCAGCCCGGCGACGGCGTGGTGGTCGCGCCCGGCATCGCCGGCGGCGCGAACTGGTCGCCGTCGGCCTGGGACGCCAAGCGCGGCCTGTTCTTCGTCGCCGCGCTGCACCGGCCGACGCGCTACACCGCCCAGCGCGCCACGCGCTCCGACGGCAGCGTGCTCGAGTACACCAGCGCCCAGGATGCCGACGCGTCCTGGGGCACGCTGAGCGCGCTCGACCTGAAGCACGGCGGCCGCATGGCCTGGCAGGTCAGGACCGACGAGCCGCTGATCGGCGGCGTGCTCGCCACCGCCGGCGGGCTGGTGTTCACCGGCGCCGGCGGCGGCGTGTTCGCCGCCTTCGACAGCGCCACCGGCAAGCGCCTGTGGCAGCACCGGCTCGACGCCGGCGTCAACGCGCCGCCGGTCAGCTACGCGGTCGACGGCCGCCAGTTCGTCGTGGTGGCCGCCGGCGGCAACGGCCTGCTCGGCTTCAAGCAGGGCGACAGCGTGGTGGCCTTCGGGCTGCGCTGAGTTCGAGGCACGACCATTCTTCGAGTCAGCGCCATGCGTGCGTGCCATGGCGCGAGCCCAGCCGCGGGCGGGCGGCCGTCAGCGCTTCAAGGGCTTGCCCTCGGCGGAGCCGAGGGTTCCCTGCGATGCTCGGCCTCGTGGCCCCGGCGTGCAACTCGCTACGCGCCCTGCGGGCGCTTCGCTCAGACATGCCCGCCGAGTCAGCCGACGAGGCGCGCTGCGCGCGCGGGCCACGAGACCTGCGCTTCTCGGCGGCGCCCAGGCGCGCTGCCGGCCGCCCGCCCGCGCCTGGGCCGATGCACCGAGGTTTTCGACGATGGCGGACCACGGTCGTTGGCTTCGCGGCAGGCGGTACCCGGCCGGGGCGATTTCCGGGGCGGCGAGGAGCACAGGCTCGGGGGAGGCGCGCGCAGCGCGCTTCGTGAACTGACTCGTCGCGACTGTTTGAGCGCAGTGAGCAACGCGAACGCAGCGAGTTTCGCGACGCGACCCCGAGCCGAGCACCGCAGCGTAGTCGGCCACCGGCCGACCGCCCCGGCATGAGCCCCGGCCGGGTGCCGCCTGCCGCGACGCGCCGAGGCACCCCGAGCCGCACCGAGGCAACTCAAGCCTGGATCAACCCCCAGCGCAGCGCCACCAGCGTGATCTCGCTCTGGTTGCTGGCGCCGAGCTTCTGCTTGACGTGGTAGAGGTGGGTGCCGACGGTGCTCGGTGAGAGCTTCAGGTTCTCGGCGATCTGCGCCACCGTCATGCCGCGTGCGAGCTGCATGAAGACCGAGAACTCGCGCTCGCTCAGCGCGTCGGCCGGGTTGGTCTCGCCGCCGATCTGCGCCACCGCCAGCGCCTGGGCGGTCTGCGCGTCGACGTAGCGTTCGCCGCGCGCCACCGCCGTCACCGCGGCGATCAGCGCCTCGGGCGCGCTGCGCTTGGCCAGGTAGCCGAGCGCGCCGGCGCGCAGCACGCGCTGCGGATGCGCGGTGTCCTCGTGGGCCGACAGCACCAGGATCCTGAGCTTGGCGTCCTGCGCGAGCAGCCGCCGCACCGCCTCGAGGCCGCCCATGCCGGGCATGGTGAGGTCCATCACCACCACGTCGGGCTTGACCTTGGGCACCTGCTGGCAGGCCTCCTCGCCGGTCTGCGCCTCGGCGACGACCTCGATGTCGGCGTTGCTCAGCAGCATGCGGAAACCCATCCGCACGATCGTGTGGTCGTCGACCAGCATCACCCGGATCATGATTCCTCCCCTTCGGCCGCGGTGAACGGCACCCACACCTGCAGTTCCACGCCGCGCGGCGCGGCGTCGGCGATGCGCATGCGGCCGCCGAGCGCCTCGACGCGCTCGGTCAGCCAGCGCAGACCGAAGTGGCCACCATCCTCGGCCGCCTTCTCGCGCCAACCGGGCGCCAGGCCGACGCCGTCGTCGCGGACCTCGAGCCGCGCACCGCCGGCCTCGGCGCGCAGGCTGACCTGCAGCCGGCTCGCCTGGCCGTGGCGCAGCGCGTTCGTCATGCCCTCCTGGGCGGCGCGGTACAGCGCCAGCGTGGCCTCGTTGCCGAGCCGCACGTCGCCGAGGTCGACCTGCAGCTCGACGCTGGCCTGCGGCTGGCTGCGCCGCGTGCGCTCGGCCAGGTCGCGCAGCGCGTCGGCCAGGCCGAAGGCGTCGAGCACCAGCGGCGCCAGCCGCGGGATCAGGCCGTGCATCGCGTCGTAGAGGCGCGAGCTCTCCTCGGCGATCACGCGCGCGGCCTGCTCGGCCTGGGCATCGTGCGGCGCGACGCGCTGCGCCACCGACAGCGCCAGACTGCGGATCGCGGTGACCGACTGGCCGAGCTCGTCGTGCAGCTCGCGGGCGATCAGCTTGCGCTCCTGCTCGAGGTGGCGGTCGATCCAGCGGCCGAGGTCGCGGCGGTCCGACAGCTCGCGCTCGGCCTGGGCCGCGCGGCGCTCGGCTTCGAGCCGCGCGTTCAGGCCGCCGATCATGCGATTGAAGGCCGCGCCGATCGCCGCCGCCTCGGTACCGGGCAGCGGCCTGAGCCGCACGTCCATCTGCCCGGCCTCGACGCGGCCGAGCGCCTTGACGATCTCGCCGAAGGGCGCGACGGTGCGGCCGACGACCCAGAAGACGATCAGGTTCAGCCCGACCAGCATCGCCAGACCCGTGAGGCAGAGGAAGAGGAACTGGTCCCAGGCATCGATCGCAGCGCGCGAGGCGTTGGCCTCGATCACCAGCCGGCCGTCGGGGAAGGCCAGCTCCTGCACCGACGGCGCCGGCGACACCAGGTCGGCGAACCACGCCGGCGCGTCGCGCCCGGCCTTGTAGGGCGAAGGCGGCGAGCGGTAGAGCTCGAGGCCCTGGCCGTCGTAGAGCACGATCTCGTTGGAGCGCACGCGGCCGAGGTCCTGCAGGTAGCCGACCATCGCCTGCGTACCCTGCGCCGCCTGCAGCCAGACGGTGCGGTTGAGCAGCTGCGAAGCCACCCGGTTGGCGGCCACGACCTCCTCGCGCACCGAGTCGCGCATGTTGCCGACCTGCAGCGCGATCACCGCGCCGACGAACAGCGTGACCAGCACCCCGACGATCAAGTGGATCTTCAGCCTCAGGCTCATGCGTCCTCCGCGGTCGATGGTATCGGCCCGCGCCGGCCGGCCGCCGCGGTGAATCATGAAAATCATGACCTGCGATTCATGGCGCCGGCGCTGCCCTGCGGGCGGCGCCGTCGGCACATTACGGTCTGAGTTGATTCCGTCCTGCGACGACCACTCCGCGGTGCCACCCGGCCACCGTGCAACTTCCAAAGGAGACCCTCATGGCCTGGCAAAAGCCCCAAGCGACCGACCTGCGTTTCGGCTTCGAGATCACGATGTACATCTCGGCCCGCTGATCGGCCCCTTCCGTGCGCGGCCTCGGCCGCGCCGGAGCGAAGAAGCCCGCCTCTCGCGGGCTTTTTCGTGCCCGCGCGGCGCGGTGTACAAGCCGGGCATGAGCGAATCCATCGTGCGCATCGTCCGGCGCCGCGCCAAGCCGGGTTGCGAGCGGGCCTACGAGGCGCTGATCCGCGGCATGTTCGACGAGGCCAGCCGCTTCCCGGGCATGCTCGCCAACGAGCTGATCCCGCCGGCCGAGCCTGGCGGCGACTACCAGGTGATCCAGCGCTTCGCCAGCGAGGCCGATGTCGAGCGCTGGAACGCCTCGCCGCAGCGCGCCGCCTGGCTCGAACGCCTGGCGCCGGTGGCCGACGGCGAGCCCGAGTACCGCGTGCTCGGCGGCCTCGACGCCTGGTTCGCGCCGACCCTGCTGGCGAGCAGCAAGCCGCCGCCGCGCTGGCGCATGACGGTGGTGAGCTGGATGGGCATCTTCCCGACCGTCGCGCTGCTGCTGCACTTCGTCGCGCCGCGGCTCGAGCCGCTGCCCTTCCTGCTGCGCACCGCCGTCTTCACCGCGCTGGTCGCGCTGCTGATGGCCTATGTCGTGATGCCGCGGCTGACGCGCTGGATGGCCTGGTGGCTGCGCCGCTGAGGGCCTCGATAATCGCTCGATGCAAGTCTTCCGCGGTCTGCAGCATGCGCGCCTGCTCGAGGCCGGGCCGTCGGCCGTCACGGTGGGCAACTTCGACGGCGTGCACCGCGGCCACCAGGCGATGCTGGCGCTGCTGACCAGCGAGGCGCGCCACCGCGGCCTGGTGCCCACGGTGCTGAGCTTCGAGCCGCACCCGCGCGACTTCTTCGCCGCGCGCGCCGGCACCCCCGAGAAGGCGCCGGCGCGCATCGCCACGCTGCGCGACAAGCTGGTCGAGCTGGAGCGCTGCGGCATCGAGCGCGCCGTCGTGCTGCGCTTCGACGAGCGCTTCGCGGCGCAGAGCCCGCAGGCCTTCGTCGACGACGTGCTGCAGCGCGGCCTGCAGGCGCGCTACGTGCTCGTCGGCGACGACTTCCGCTTCGGCGCCAAACGCGCCGGCGACTACGCGCTGCTCGACGCCGCCGGCGAGTCGGGTGGCTTCGACGTCGCACGGATGATGAGCTACGAGGTCCACGGCCTGCGCGTCAGCAGCTCGGCGGTGCGCGACGCGCTGGCCGCCGGCGACATGGCGCTGGCCGCGCGCCTGCTCGGTCGCCCCTACGGCATCAGCGGCCGCGTGGTGCACGGCCGCAAGCTCGGCCGCCAGCTCGGCGCCGGCTTCCCGACGCTGAACCTGCGCTTCCCGCACCCGCGGCCGGCCGCGCACGGCATCTTCGCCGTGCGCACCCACGGCCTGGCGCCGGCGCCGCTCGACGGCGTGGCCAGCCTCGGCGTGCGGCCGGCCGTCGACGACGCCGGCCGCGTGCTGCTGGAAGTGCACTGCCTCGACTGGCCGCCGGCCCTCGGCGCCGAGGGGGGCTACGGTAAACTCATCAGCGTGGAACTGCTGCACAAGCTGCGCGACGAAGCCCGCTACGACGGGCTCGAGGCGCTGGCCGCCGCGATCGCGCAGGACGTCGACCAGGCGCGCGCCTGGCTCGCCGCCCACGCCGCCGAGCGGCGCCAGACCACCCGCGACCGAATTCAGGGCGCCTGAGCCGCCTTCCTCGGCGCGCGCCGCGCGCCGGCCCCGCGTTCCCCCGCCGCCGCCCCGCCGCGCGGCCGTGCCGAAAACCTCATGAGCACCACCGACTACCGCGCCACGCTGAACCTGCCCGACACGCCCTTCCCGATGCGTGGCGACCTGCCCAAGCGCGAGCCGGGTTGGGTGAAGCAGTGGGACGAGCAGGGTGTCTACCAGCGCCTGCGCGACGCCCGCGTCGGCCGGCCGCGCTTCGTGCTGCACGACGGCCCGCCCTACGCCAACGGCGCGCTGCACATCGGCCACGCGCTGAACAAGGTGCTGAAGGACATGATCGTCAAGGCACGCCAGCTGGCCGGCTACGACGCGCTCTACGTGCCGGGCTGGGACTGCCACGGCCTGCCGATCGAGAACCAGATCGAGAAGCAGTACGGCCGCGGCCTCGGCCGCGACGAGGTGCAGGCCAGGAGCCGCGCCTACGCGGCCGAGCAGGTCGACCAGCAGCGCGCCGACTTCAAGCGCCTCGGCGTGCTCGGCGACTGGTCGCGGCCCTACCGCACGATGGACTTCGGCAACGAGGCCGGCGAGATCCGCGCGCTCAAGCGCGTGATGGAGCGCGGCTTCGTCTACCGCGGCCTGAAGCCGGTGTACTGGTGCTTCGACTGCGGCTCCTCGCTGGCCGAGTTCGAGATCGAGTACGCCGACAAGGCCTCGCCGACGGTCGACGTGGCCTTCCTGGCCGCCGAGCCGGCCAAGCTGGCCGCCGCGTTCGGGCTGCCCGCGCTCGCCCAGGACGCCTTCGCGGTGATCTGGACCACCACGCCGTGGACCATCCCCGCCAACCAGGCGCTCAACCTCAACCCCGAGCTCGAGTACGCGCTGGTCGACACCGAGCGCGGGCTGATGCTGGTGGCCGCGGCGCTGGTCGAGACCTGCCTCGCGCGCTGGGGCCTCGAAGGCCGCGTCGTCGCGACGGCGCCCGGCCAGGCGCTCGACGGCCTGCGCTTCCACCACCCGCTCGCGCAGGTCGACCCCGGCTACGCGCGCACCAGCCCGGTCTACTTGGCCGACTACGCGACCGCCGACGACGGCACCGGCATCGTCCACTCGGCGCCGGCCTACGGCGTCGACGACTTCGTCTCCTGCACCGCGCACGGCATGACGCACGACGCGATCCTGAACCCGGTGCAGGGCAACGGCGTCTACGAGGCGGCGCTGCCGCTGTTCGGCGGCCAGTTCATCTGGAAGGCCAACCCGGTCATCGTCGAGGCACTGAAGAACGCCGGCCGCCTGCTCGCCGGCGGCAAGCTCGACCACAGCTACCCGCACTGCTGGCGCCACAAGAGCCCGGTGATCTACCGTGCCGCAGCGCAGTGGTTCGTGCGCATGGACGAGGGCGAAGGCGTCTTCACCGTCGACAAGGCGCCGAAGACGCTGCGCCAGACCGCGCTGGAGGCCATCGACGGGGACCCGAGTCGCGGACAAGCCGCGACGGCCTTCTACCCCGAGAACGGCCGCGCGCGGCTGCGCGACATGATCGCCAACCGGCCCGACTGGTGTATCAGCCGGCAGCGCAACTGGGGCGTGCCGCTGCCCTTCTTCCTGCACAAGGTGACCGGCGAGCTGCACCCCGACACGCTGGCGCTGATGGACCGCGCGGCGGCGCTGGTCGAGGCCGGCGGCGTCGAGGCCTGGTCGCGGCTCGATCCGGCCGAGTGGCTCGGCGCCGCGGCCGGCGACTACGCCAAGAGCAGCGACATCCTCGACGTGTGGTTCGACTCGGGCTCGACCTTCTTCCACGTGCTGCGTGGAAGCCACGCGGGCGAAGCCCGCTGGTCAGGTTCTGGCGCCGGCCCGGAGGACGGCGGCCCCGAGGCCGACCTCTACCTCGAAGGCCACGACCAGCACCGCGGCTGGTTCCACAGCTCGCTGCTGATCGCCTGCGCGATCGAGGGCCGCGCGCCCTACCGCGGCCTCTTGACCCACGGTTTCGCGACCGACGGCCAAGGCCGCAAGATGAGCAAGTCGCTCGGCAACACCGTCGTGCCGCAGTCGGTCAGCGAGAAGCTCGGCGCCGAGATCATCCGCCTGTGGGTCGCGAGCACCGACTATTCGGGCGACCTCAACATCGACGACAAGATCCTCGCCCGCGTCGTCGACGCCTACCGCCGCATCCGCAACACGCTGCGCTTCCTGCTCGCCAACGTCAGCGACTTCGACCCCGCGACCGACGCAGTGCCCGAGGCCGAGCTGCTCGAGATCGACCGCTGGGCGCTGGCGCGCACCGCCGAGCTGCAGGCCGAGATCCTGGCGCACTACGAGGTCTACGAGTTCCACCCGGTGGTGGCCAAGCTGCAGGTCTTCTGCAGCGAGGACCTCGGCGCCTTCTACCTCGACGTGCTGAAGGACCGGCTCTACACCACCGCGCCGAAGTCGCACGCTCGCCGCAGCGCGCAGACCGCGCTGCACACGATCACCCACGCGATGCTGCGCTGGATGGCGCCCTTCCTGAGCTTCACCGCCGAGGAAGCCTGGCCGATCTTCGCGCCGGGCGCCGCGGGCTCGATCTTCGTCGAGACCTACGCGTCCTTCGACACGCCCGATGCGGCGCTGCTGGCCAAGTGGGCGCGCATCCGCGAGATTCGCGACACGGTCAACAAGTCGATCGAGGCGCTGCGCGCCGAAGGCCGCGTCGGCGCCTCGCTGCAGGCGACCGTCGAGGTCGCCGCGCCGGCCGACGACCGCGTGCTGCTCGCGAGCCTGGGCGAGAACCTGAAGTTCGTCTTCATCACCTCGGCCGCGAGCCACGTCGACGGCGACGCCCTCGCGGTCACGGTCACGCCGAGCACCGCGCCGAAGTGCGAGCGCTGCTGGCACTACCGCGACGACGTCGGCGCCGACGCCGCGCACCCGACGATCTGCGGCCGCTGCGTCGCCAACCTTCACGGCGACGGCGAAGCGCGCCGCGTGGCCTGAACGCGATGGCGAGCACGACGCTGCCGACCACCGACCGCCGCGCGCTGGCGCCCTGGCTGGGCCTGGCGCTCGCGGTGATCGTGCTCGACCAGCTGACCAAGGCGCTGGTCGTCGCCACCTTCGCCCACGGCGATTCGCTGCCGCTGACCGGCTTCTTCAACCTCGTGCGCGTGCACAACACCGGCGCGGCCTTCAGCTTCCTGGCCGGCGCCGGCGGCTGGCAGCGCTGGTTCTTCGTCGTGCTCGGCCTCGCCGCGTCGGCCTTCATCGTCTGGATGCTGCGCAGCCCCGGCACCTCGCGGCTGCTCGCCGCGGCGCTGGCGCTGATCCTCGGCGGCGCGCTCGGCAACGTGATCGACCGGCTGTGGCACGGCCACGTGATCGACTTCCTCGACTTCCACGCGGCCGGCTGGCACTTCCCGGCCTTCAACGTCGCCGACAGCGCAATCACCGTCGGCGCGGTGCTGCTGATCGCCGACGAGCTGCGGCGCATGCGGCGCGGCTGAGCGCCGCCCTGCCCCCCGCGGCCGCGGGCCGCAGCGTGATCTTCTTCTCGCTCCCTTACCAGCCCTTACTGACAGCCCGGCGGCCGACCGGCACGCTGTCGTCTCGAACCGAAGCCGTCCGTCGAGGCGCCGCGTGGCGCCCCGGATCGTTCGTTGGGAGCCCGCGTGATGCACGTTCAATCGAAGGCGCTTCGGCGCCAGGGGGCCTCGCGTGCCCTGATCCGGCTGGCCGTGGCCGGCACCGCCGCGCTGCTGCTGGCCGGGCCGGCGGCCGCCACCCACGTCGGCGAGGACCTGCAGAACGACGAGCTCGCCGTCGCCAGCAACAACCTGCTGCTCGACACCCTGCGCCAGTGGCAACGCGCGCCGGCCCACGTGCGCGAGGCGCGCCTGCGGCACCTGCTGCAGCACGCCGAGCAGCGCCGCACCCGACTGCTGCAGCTGATGGAGAAGAACCCGCAGGTCGCCGCGCTGCGCATCCTGCCGGCGCCGCTGCGCGCCCAGTTCCCGGCCGAGGCGCGCGGCCTGCTCGAACAGGACGTGAGCCTCGACGGCAGCGTCTACGCCGAGGTCGCGAGCGACGTCGCGCGCGGCTTCGTGCAGCAGCGCTTCTTCTTCCAGCCCGACGGCGGCGGCGCCCGCCTGGCGCTGCAGCTCGCCGAGGCCGGCGACCGCGAGCGCACGCTGCTCGGCTGGTCCGGCCGCAAGCTGCGCGTCAAGGGCACGCGGCTGGACGGCCAGCTGCTGCTGCGCGGCAAGGCCGACGGCGAGATCGTCGCGCTCGACGGCAGCGGCAGCGGCTCGACCAGCACGCTGAGCATGACGCCCAAGGTCACCGGCGACCAGAAGACGCTGATCATCGTCGCCAACTTCAACGACAAGGCGGTGAGCTGCAGCGCCGCCGACATCCACGCGCGCATGTTCGGCGCCAGCGGCTCGACGATGAACGTCGACTACCGGCAGTCCTCGCGCGACCTGGTGTCCTTCTCGGGCCAGACCGTCGGGCCCTTCACCATCCCCTACAGCTCGACCGGCGCCTGCGACTTCAACGCCTGGGGCACCGCCGCCGACAACGCCGCCAAGGCCGCCGGCATCGACCTGACGCAGTTCCGGCGCATCAGCTACGTGACGCCGTCCAACAGCACCTGCGGCTGGGCGGGGCTGGCCTACATGCCGGGCACGCGCTCGTGGGTGCAGTCCTGCGGCAGCACCGGCGTCTACGTGCACGAGCTGGGCCACAACCTCTCCTTCCACCACGCCGGCTCGCTGACCGCCGAGTACGGCGACAGCTCCGACCCGATGGGCGGCGCGCGCATGGTGCAGTTCAACGCCCCGAACCGCGTGATGGCCGGCTGGCTGCCGACCGGCAGCGTGCTCGAGGTCTTCGGCGGCGGCAGCTACAGCCTCAGCGCGCTGGCGCTCACCGCGCCGGCCACGCCGCAGGTGCTGCGCCTCGTCAAGCCCGACACCAACGAGTTCTACTACGTCAGCCTGCGCCAGGCGATCGACCTCGACACGGCCCTGCCGGCGGCCCACCAGAACACGCTGAGCATCCACCGCTCGGGCAGCACGCTGCCGGTCAAGACGGTGCTGCTGCAGAGCCTGGCGGTCGGGCAGACCTTCACCGACAGCGTCAACGGCATCCAGGTCACGCACCAGGGCCTGGCCGGCAACGTCTCGACGGTCGGCGTGGCCTTCACCGGCTCGACCTGCCAGCGCAGCGCGCCGACCGTCGCGGTGAGCCCGGTATCTCAGACCGGCGCGCCCGGCACGGCCAGGAGCTACACGGTAAGCGTCAGCAACCGCAACACCGCCGCCTGCGGCAGCTCGAGCTTCGCGATGAGCCAGGTGCTGCCGGCCGGCTTCGGCGGCAGCTTCGGCAGCGCCAGCCTGTCGATCGCGGCCGGCGGCAGCGCCAGCACCGGCTGGACCGTCAGCTCGCCGGCGGCGGCCGCCGACGCCACCTACACGCTCGACGCCACGGCCTCCGAGACCAGCGTGGCCAATGCGGCCACCGCGCACGCCAGCTACGTCGTCTTCAAGGACGGCGTCGGCCCGACGGTCGCGCTGACCAGCCCGGCCGCCGGCGCCTCGTTCAGCGGCACCTCGGTGACGCTGGCGGCCAGCGCGAGCGACGCCTCGGGCGTGCAGCAGGTCGAGTTCCTCGTCAACGGCAGCCGCCTCGCCACCGACACCAGCGCGCCGTACAGCGCCAAGTGGACGATCCGCAAGCTGCCGCGCGGCAGCTACACGCTGAGCGTGCGCGCGACCGACAAGCTCGGCAACGCCACCACCTCGCCGGGCGTGAGCGTCACGCTGAGATGATCAGGGGATCAGCACGCTGCAACCGGTCGTGAGCCGCGCCTCCAGGTCGCGATGCGCCTGGGCAGCGTCGGCGAGCGGGTAGCGGCGCTCCAGCGGGATGCGCACCGCGCCGCTGGCGACCATGCCGAACAGCTCGTCGGCCATCGCCTGCGTGCTCTCGCGCGTGGCAAGGTGGGTGAACAGCGTCGGCCGCGTCACGTAGAGCGAGCCCTTGGCCGCCAGCACGCCCAGGTCGACCGGCGGCGCCTTGCCCGAGGCGTTGCCGAAGTTGGCGGCCAGCCCGAAAGGCGCCAGGCAGTCGAGCGATTTCTCGAAGGTGTCCAGGCCCACCGAGTCGTAGACCACCTTGACGCCACGCCCGCCGGTGATCTCCTTGACGCGCGCGACGAAGTCCTCGCGCCGGTAGTTGATCGTGTGGGCCGCGCCGTGGGCGGCGGCCAGCGCGCATTTCTCGTCGCTGCCGGCGGTGCCGATCAGCTGCAGGCCGAGCGCCCTGGCCCACTGGCAGGCGATCAGGCCGACGCCGCCGGCCGCGGCGTGGAACAGCACCGCGTCGCCCGCATGCAGGCCGCCCTGCGGCAGCGTCTTGCGCAGCAGGTACTGCACCGTCAGGCCCTTCAGCATCATCGCGGCGCCGGTCTCGAAGTCGATCGCCTCGGGCAGCCGCACCACGCTCTTGGCCGGCATCACGCGCGCCTCGCTGTAGGCGCCGGGCGGCTGGCATGCGTAGGCGGCGCGGTCGCCGGGACGCAGGTGCTCGACACCGGCACCGACCGCCTCGACCACGCCGGCCGCCTCCATGCCGAGCGTCGCCGGCCGCGGCAGCACGTACACCCCGCTGCGCTGGTAGACGTCGATGAAGTTCAGGCCGCAGGCGTGATGGCGGATGCGGATCTCGCCCGGGCCGGGTTCGCCGACGGCCACGTCGACGAGCTGCAGCCTCTCGGGGCCGCCGAATTCGGTGATCTGGATGGCACGCGGCATGGTCGCTCCTGGTTCGGAAGGCGGCGAGCTTAGCCCGGACGGCCGCCGCCTGCAGCGCGCCGTCTGCGCCACACCATCGCGGCGTAGAGCGCCGCGTTGAGCCCCAGCACCCCAAGGCCGAGCCCGAGCTGCATTTCGCGCGTCAGGCCTTCGGGGTAGATCGCCGCGGTGAGGTAATGCTCGATGAAGCCGCCCGCGTAGCCCGCCTCGCCGGCCGCCAGCCGCAGCCGCTGCTCCAGCGGCGTCAGCGGGCAGACCCACCCGGCCAGCTCGACCCACGCACCCCAGGCCGCGCAGGGCAGGTGCGCCCAGGCCAGCCGCGGCCGACGCCAGACCGCCAGCGCGCCCAGCACCACCCAGGCGATGAACAGGCCGTCCAGCAGCAACAGCGCGTCGGCAAGCCAGGACCAGAGCATGGCAGCATGCTAGGGCCGACCGCCATGAAGCGCCTGACCCAAGCCCCCAACCTCGCCATCGCCACGCTCTGGGCCGACCTGCTGCGCGAGGCCGGCATCGTCGCCAGCGTGCAGCGCCAGTACGCCTGCGGCCTGGCCGGCGAGATCCCGCCCGACCAGGCGCTGCCCGAGCTGTGGGTGCAGCACGAGGAGCAGTTCGAGCGCGCCCGCCGCCTGCTCGACGACCTGGCGCGCTGCCCGCAGCGCCGCTGGGCCTGCCCGGGCTGCGGCGAGCTGGTCGAGGGCCCGTTCGAGCAGTGCTGGAACTGCGGCGCCGCGATGCCCGAGCCGCCGCGATGACGCGCCCGGGCGCCAAGGTCGCGTTGCTGATGACGCTGCCGCCGCTGCTGTGGGCCGGCAATGCCGTCGTCGGCCGGCTGCTGGTCGGCCATGTGCCGCCGCTGACGCTCAACGCGATGCGCTGGCTGCTGGCCCTGGCGATCCTGCTGCCGCTGGGCTGGCGGGTGCTGCGTGCGCCTCGCGAGCTGCTCGCGCGCGGCCCGCACCTGCTGCTGCTCGGCACGCTGGGCGTCGGCATGTACAACGCGCTGCAGTACCTCGCGCTGGTGAGCTCCACGCCGATCAACGTGACGCTGATCGCCGCCAGCATGCCGGTGTGGATGCTCGCCGTCGGCGCGCTGGGCTACGGCGTGCGGCCGCAGCGCCGCCAGCTCGCCGGCGCGGCGCTGTCGCTGGCCGGCGTGGCGCTGGTGATCGCGCGCGGCGACCCGACCGCGCTGGCCGAGGTGCGCTTCGTGCCGGGCGACCTCTACATCCTCGCGGCGATCGTCGCCTGGGCCTTCTACAGCTGGATGCTGGCGCGGCCGCCGGCGACGATGCGCGGTGCCGCCGAACCCACGGTGCGCGACGGCCCGACCGAGCGGCCCTGGAACTGGTCGGAGCTGCTGCTGGTGCAGGTGCTGTTCGGCCTGGTGTTCGCGCTCGGCGCCGGCGGGCTCGAGCAGGCCGCCGGCGCGGCGCCGATCCGCTGGAGCGGCTGGGTGCTGGCGGCGCTGGTCTACGTGGCCGTCGGCCCGGCGGTGATCGCCTACCGCTGCTGGGGCCTCGGCGTGGCGGCGGCCGGGCCGGCGGCGGCGGCCTTCTTCGGCAACCTCACGCCGGTGTTCGCGGCGCTGCTGTCGGCGCTGCTGCTCGGCGAAGGGCCGCAGTGGTTCCACGGCGCAGCCTTCGCGCTGATCGTCGGCGGCATCGTGGTGTCGTCGGCGCGGCCACGCTGAAGCCGGCTCAGCGCCAGCGCGCCAGCAGCCAAATGCCCAGCAGCACCAGCAGCGTGCCGGCGGCGATCGAGGCGGTGAAGGGCTCGCCGAGGAAGACGATGCCCATCGCCAGCGTGCTCAGCGGGCCGACCATGCCGGTCTGCGCGGTCAGCGCGGGGCCGATGCGCTCGATGGCCATCATCACCATCAGCACCGGCGCCACCGTGCAGGCGGTGGCGTTGAGCAGCGACAGGCTCCAGGCCGCCGCCGGCAGCTCGGCCACGAGGCCGAGCGGCCTCAGCAGCAGGAACTGGCCGATGCACAGCAGGCAGGCCACGGTGCTGGCCAGCCCGACCAGTCGCAGCGCGCCGAGGCGCTGCACGATCTCGCCGCTGAACGCCAGGTAGACCGCGTAGCTGACGGCGCTGCCGAACACCAGCACCGTGCCCAGCGCCGCGTGCGGGCCCTGCGCGCCGAGCTCCTGGCCGAACACCAGCGCCACGCCGGCGTAGCTGAGCGCGATGGCGGCGAGCTGGCGCAGCGTGACGCGCTGGCGGAACAGCAGCGCGCCGAGCGCCAGCACCAGCGTCGGGTTCAGGTAGAGGATCAGCCGCTCCAGGCTGGCGCTGATGTACTGCAGGCCGAGGAAATCGAGGTAGCTCGCGAGGTAGTAGCCGCTGAAGCCGAGCAGCAGCACCATGCGGCGGTCGGCGGCGCCGAGCGCCGGCTTGCCGCGGCCGGCCCACCAGGCCATCGCGACGAAGAACGGCAGCGCCAGCAGCATCCGCAGGCCGAGCACCGTGACCGCGTCGAGCCCGTGGCGGTAGAGCAGCTTGGCGACGATGGCCTTGCCCGAGAAGGCGATAGCGCCGGCCATCGCGAGCGCGAGGCCGGCCCAGGGTAGCGGCCGCGCGCTCAGAATCCCGCCACCAGCCCGTCGCGCCGCGGATCGCTCGCGGCCACGTAGCCCTCGACCGCCGGGTCGCCGAGGCGCCAGATGAACTGGCCGGCGCCGAAGTCCTGGTAGCTGTCCTGGATCACCTCCATGCGGTGGCCCAGCGCGGCCAGGCCCTGCACGGTGGCCGGGTCCATGTGCGCCTCGACGTTGATCTCGAGCCCGGCGTTGTAGCGCCAGCGCGGCGCGTCGCAGGCGGTCTGCGGGTCCTGGCGGTGGTCGACCATGCGCACCAGGGTCTGCAGGTGGCCCTGCGGCTGCATGTTGGCGCCCATCACGCCGAAGCTCATGCGCGGCGCGCCGTCGGCGTCGCTCAGGAAGGCCGGGATGATGGTGTGGAAGGGCCGCTTGCCCGGCGCGACGAGGTTCGGGCTCGCCGCATCGAGGCTGAAGGCGTGGCCGCGGTTCTGCATCGACAGCCCCCACTCGGGCAGCACGACGCCCGAGCCGAAGCCCATGTAGTTGCTCTGGATGAAGCTCACCATCATGCCGCGCTCGTCGGCCGCGGTCAGGTAGATCGTGCCGCCCTTGACCGGGTTGCCGGCGCCGAAGTCCTGCGCGCGCCGCGGGTCGATCAGCCTGGCGCGGGCCGCGAGGTAGGCGTCGTCGAGCAGCTGCTCGGGCGTGATCTCCATGCTGGCCGGCTCGGCCACGTAAAGGTAGACGTCGGCGAAGGCGAGCTTCATCGCCTCGATCTGCAGGTGCTGCGAGGCCACGCCGTCGATCGGCAGCGCGGCCATGTCGAAATGCCGCAGGATGCCCGCGGCGATCAGCGCCGCGAGGCCCTGGCCGTTCGGCGGGATCTCGTGCAGCCGGTGGCCGCGGTAGGCGGTCGAGATCGGCTCGACCCACTCGGGCCGGTAGGCCGCGAAGTCCTCGACCGTGATCGCGCCGCCGTGGGCCCGCGCATGGCCTGCCGCGGCCTCGGCGATCTCGCCGCCGTAGTAGGCCGCACCCAGGGTCGCGCCGATCGCGCGCAGCGCCTTCGCGGCGCCCGGCATCGCGAAGCGCTCGCCGACGGCCGGCGGCCGGCCGCGCGGCAGGAAGACCTCGGCGAAGCCCGGCTGCGCGACCAGCGCCTCGACCTTCGAGGCCGCGAGCCACTTCTCGGCCACCACCACCGGCACCGCGTAGCCGCGCTCGGCGACCTCGGCCGCCGGCGCCAGCAGGTCGGCGAAGGGCAGCCTGCCGAAGCGCTCGCTCAGCGCGACCCAGGACGCCACCGCGCCGGGCACCGTGACGGCATCCCAGCCGCGCACCGGCGGAGCCTTCGCGTCGGCGCCGTGCTTGCGGCGGAAGTAATCCGGCGTCCACGCCCGTGGCGCGCGGCCCGAGGCGTTGAGGCCGTGGAGCCGGCGGCCGTCCCAGAGGATGCAGAAGGCGTCCGAGCCCAGGCCGTTGCTGCAGGGCTCGACGATGGTCATGACCGCCGCCGCGGCGACCGCCGCGTCGACCGCGTTGCCGCCGGCCGCGAGCATGCGCAGGCCGGCCTGCGCCGCCAGCGGGTGGGAGGTCGCGACGAGGTTGCGCGCGAAGACCGGCAGCCGCGTGCTGCGGTAGGTGGGGCGGTAGTCGCAGCTCATCGGTCCCGGCGCCGCGGGGAGCGCCGTCATGCACCCGTCAGTCGGCTTCCTGGAAGGCCTCTTCGCGCTTGCTCTTGATGGCCGGCATCATCACGATGACGATCAGCGCCGCCGCCGCGAGCAGCAGCCCGGCCGACAGCGGCCGGCTCACGAAGGTGCCCCAGTCGCCGCGGCTCAGCAGCAGCGCGCGGCGCAGGTTTTCCTCCATCATCGGCCCGAGGATGAAGCCGAGCAGCAGCGGCGCCGGCTCGCAGTGCAGCTTGTAGAAGATGTAGCCGACGAGCCCGAAGCCGGCCGCCATGAACACGTCGAAGTTGTTGTTGTTCAGCGTGTACAGGCCGATGCAGCAGAAGGTGAGGATGGCCGGGTAGAGGAAGCGGTACGGCACCGTCAGCAGCTTGATCCAGATGCCGATCAGCGGCAGGTTCAGGATCACCAGCATCAGGTTGCCGACCCACATGCTGGCGATCAGCCCCCAGAACAGGTCGGGGTTGCTGGTCATGACCTGCGGGCCGGGCTGGATGCCCTTGATCGTCATCGCGCCGACCATCAGCGCCATCACCGCGTTGGGCGGGATGCCGAGCGTGAGCATCGGGATGAAGCTGGTCTGCGCGCCGGCGTTGTTGGCGCTCTCGGGGCCGGCCACGCCGCGGATGTCGCCCTTGCCGAACCGGCTCGGATCCTTGGCGACCTTCTTCTCGAGCGTGTAGGCCGCGAACGAGGCCAGCAGTGCGCCGCCGCCCGGCAGGATGCCGAGCACCGAGCCGAGGCTGGTGCCACGCAGCACCGCCGGCCAGGCCAGCTTGAAGTCCTCCTTCGTCGGCAGCAGCCCGCTGACGGCCTTGGTGAAGACCTCGCGGTGCTCGGCCGGCTTGCCGAGGTTGGCGATGATCTCGCCGAAGCCGAACACGCCCATCGCGATCGCGACGAAGCCGATGCCGTCGGTGAGCTCGGGGATGTCGAAGCTGTAGCGCGGCATGCCGGAGATGACGTCGGTGTTGATCTGGCCGAGCAGCAAGCCCAGCACGATCATCGCGATCGCCTTGGCGAGCGAGCCCGAGGCCAGCACCACCGCACCGATCAGGCCCAGCACCATCAGCGAGAAGTACTCGGCCGGGCCGAACTTGAAGGCGAGTTCGGTCAGAGGCGGCGCGAAGGCGGCGAGGATCAGCGTGCCCACCGAGCCGGCGAAGAAGCTGCCGAGCGCCGCGGTCGACAGCGCCGCGCCCGCGCGACCCTGGCGCGCCATCTGGTAGCCGTCGATCGCGGTCACGACCGAGCTGCTCTCGCCCGGCACGTTGATCAGGATCGCGGTGGTCGAGCCGCCGTACTGCGCGCCGTAGTAGATGCCGGCCAGCATGATCAGCGCCGGCGTCGCGTCGAGCGCGTAGATCGACGGCAGCAGCATCGCCATCGTCGCCACCGGCCCCAGGCCCGGCAGCACGCCGATCAGCGTACCGAGCAGGGCGCCGAAGAAAGCGTAGAGCAGGTTGGTGAAGGAGAGCGCGACGCCGAAGCCGGTCGCGAGGTTCTGCAGCAGGTCCATCGCAGCGTCCTCGCTCAGCCGGCCAGGAAGGGCGGCCACATGGGAAGCACGAGACCCAGGCCCTTGATGAAGACCGCCCAGCTGCCCACCGTCAGCACCAGCGCCATGATCGCCACGCCCTTCGGATGGAATTCGTTGCCGCCGAGGCTGGCCACCAGGATCAGCAGCGGCGCCGTGATCGCCAGCCCCAGCCGCGGCAGCAGCAGGCCGAACATCACCACGGCGGCGAGGATCAGCAGCAGCGGCTTCCAGGCGATCGCGCCGATCGGGTCGCCGCCGGGGCTTTCGACCGTCAGCGCCTTGAACAGCACGATCGCGCCGAGCAGCGCGAGCAGCACGCCGAGCATCAGCGGGAAGTAGCCCGGCCCGGGCTTGGCCGACACGCCGAAGGGGTAGTGGGTCGCGCCGACCGCGAAGGCCACGCCGACTGCGACGAACATCAGCCCGGAGGCGAAGTCGCGCTGACTCTTGATCTTCACTCTTTGTCTCCTCGCGACCCGCCGCGCCGCCGGCTTCGGCTGCGCTGCATTCTAGGAAGCGGGCCGTCTTGCAGGCCGTGTGGTTTACACGTAGCGATCGTCATGCGGCCGTGCCATGCGCATGGGCTCGGTGCTCGGTCTCCCAACGCGGCGTCGAGCGCAGCACCTCGTCGAGCGTGGTGAGGCCCTGCGCGACCTTGCTCGCACCGGCCAGCCGCAAGGGCTGCAGGCCCTGCTGGACCGCGGCCCGGCGCAAGGCCGGCGCGTCGTAGTGCGGATGGATCGCGGCCTGCAGCGCATCGCCCAACGGCAGCAGTTCGTAGAGGCCGCAGCGGCCCCGGTAGCCGGTGTGGCGGCACTCGAGGCAGCCGACCGCCCTGTAGGGCCGGTACTCGCCGGCGAGCCGCCAGGGCTTGATGGCCTCGTCGAGCAGCGCGCGGCCCTGCGCGTCGTCGTCGGGCTGCCGGCAGGCCGGGCACAGCGTGCGCACGAGGCGCTGCGCGAGCACGCCGATCACCGTGGCGCCGATCAGGTAAGGCGCGACGCCGAGGTCCACCAGCCGCGTGACCGCCGAGGCCGCGTCGTTGGTGTGCAGCGTGCTGAAGACGAGATGGCCGGTCAGCGAGGCCTGGATCGCCATCTCGGCGGTCTCGAGGTCGCGGATCTCGCCGACCATGATGATGTCCGGGTCCTGCCGCATCAGCGCGCGCAGGCCGTCGGCGAAGCCGAGCTCGATCGAGGCCTGCACCTGGGTCTGGTTGAAGGCCGGCTCGATCATCTCGATCGGGTCCTCGACGGTGCAGACGTTGACCTCGTCGGTGGCCAGGCGCTTGAGGGTCGAGTACAGCGTGGTGGTCTTGCCCGAGCCGGTCGGCCCGGTGACGAGGATGATGCCGTGCGGCCGCGTCACCAGCTGCTCCCAGGCCTGCGCGTCCTGCGCGCCGAAGCCCAGCGCGTCGAGGCCCTTGACGGCGTTGTCGGGGTCGAAGATGCGCATCACCATCTTCTCGCCGAAGGCGGTGGGCAGCGTCGACAGTCGCATCTCGACGTCGCGCGGGCCGCTGCCCGGCGCGGCGCCCTCGGCACCGGGGCGGCGCGTCTTGATGCGGCCGTCCTGCGGGCGGCGCTTCTCGACCACGTCCATGCGGCCGAGCAGCTTGATGCGGCTGGTCATCGCCGACATCACCGACAGCGGCACCTGGTAGACGGTGTGCAGCACGCCGTCGATGCGGAAGCGGATCGCGCCGATCTCGCGGCGCGGCTCGAGGTGGATGTCGGAGGCGCGCTGGTCGAAGGCGTACTGCCACAGCCAGTCGACCACCTGCACGACGCCCTGGTCGTTGGCGTCGAGCTGCTTGTTGGCCTTGCCGAGCTCGACGAGCTGCTCGAAGCTGGCGAGCCCCTGCACCTCGCCGTTCTTCTGCGCCGCGCGCACCGACCGGCTCAGCGTGTAGAACTCGGTCGTGTAGCGCTGGATGTCGAGCGGGCTGGCGAGCGCGAGCCTGATGCTCTTGCGCGTGTGCGCCTCGATCTCGGGCAACCAGGCCACGTCGAAGGGCTCGCAGGTCGCCACCAGCGCCTCGACGGCGCCGACCTGCACCGGCAGCGCGCGGCGGCGCTCGGCGTAGGTGGCGCTCATCACGTCGGCCACGCGGGCCACGTCGACCTTGAGCGGATCGATCCGCAGGTAGGGCAGGCCGCAGCGGCCGGCCAGCCATTCGGTCAGGGCCTCGGTGTCGAGCACCGAACCGCCGCGCGCATGCACGAGCCCGGCGCCGCCGAGGCGCACCAGCGGATGCTGGGCGCTGTCGCCGGCGCCGAAGCGCTGCGCGACGCGCTGGCCGTCGTCGAGCGTGATCACGCCGTCGGCCAGCAGCCAGGCGACCAGCTGGCGCCAGTGCAGCGGCCCGGACGGCACGGCAGCGGCCGAAGCGGTGGGGGCGGTGCGGGTGCTCATGCGGGGGGTGTCACTTCGGCAGATTCTGCAGGAGCTTGAGCCATTTGCGCGCCGGCAGTCCGAAGCGCGCCTCGATCGCCTCGGCGCGCCGCGCCAGCGCGTCACGCGCCGGCCGCTCGGCGCCGCGCCAGGCCAGCACGATGGTGTTGCCTTCCTTGGTCGGCTTGAGCATCAGCAGGTTGGCTTCGCCGAACACCGCCGCGATGCGCGCGGCGCTGCGGCCGAAGCTCACGTCGCGGCCGAACAGGTTGACGCTCATCACGCCGCCGTCGGCGAGCACGCCACGGCAGCCGCGGTAGAAGGCCTCGTCGTCGAGCACCGGCGCGGCGGCCTCGTGGTCGTAGAGGTCGACGCACAGCGCGTCGGCGCAGCCGGCGTTCGCGGCGTCGGTCACCCAGGCGCCGGCGTCGGCCTGCCGCACCGCCAGCCGCGCGTCGTCGGGCGGCAGCTTGAACCACAGCCGGCACACGCCGATCACCGCCGGGTTGATCTCGACCGCCGTGCAGCGCCAGCGCAGCCGCTGGTGGCAGAAGCGCGTGATCGTGCCGGCGCCCAGGCCGAGCTGCACCGCATGACCGGCCGGCGCGTCGGGGCGCAGCAGCAGCCAGGCCATCATCCGTTGCACGTACTCGAGCTCGATCTGCTGCGGCCGCGCGATCCGCATCGCGCCCTGGACCCAGGGCGTGCCGAGGTGCAGCATCCGCACGCCGTCGTGCTCGGACACGGTCGCCGGCGCCAGCGTCGGCGTGCGCGGGCGGCGCGTCATGCCGCCACCAGCCCGTGCTGCGCGAACACCGCGCGCCAGGCTGCCAGCTTGCGCTCGAAGGTCCAGCTTGCGTTGGCTGGGCTGGTCGACGGCAGGCGGTGCACGACGAGACCGGGCGCCGCGACCCGCTGCGCGCTGCGCGCCGACTCGCCGCCGTTGTGCGCCACCGCCTCGAGCCGCGGCGCCCTGCGGCGCAGGCTCGCGAGATCGTTCGGCACGGCGTCGCGGATCGCGCGGTCGAGGCTGCCGTCGCGGCGGCAGGCGGCGTAGACGTCCCACAGGCCGAGGCCGCGCGCCTGGATCGCGGCCAGCCGCTCGGCATAGGGCCGCGCCGCGAGGTCGAGACCCCAGATCGCGCCGAGCAGCGGCCAGAACTGGTTGCGCGGATGGGCGTAGTAGGCGCCGGCGGCCAGCGAGGCCGCGCCCGGGAAACTGCCGAGCACGACCAGCCGGGCGTCGCGCCCGATGGACGGCGGCAGCCCCTGCAGCACGGCGGTGTCGCGGCCGTTCACTGGACCACCCTCCGCACGGCGTGCTCCGGGATGAGCGCTTGGGAGCGGCCCGGCGCGCTCATGCCGCGGCCGCCTCCAGTGCGGCGAGCCGCGGCAGCGCCGCGCGCGCGTTGGCCTCGGTTGCCGCAGCCACGGCCTCCGGCGTCAGGCCGCGCAGCGCCGCCAGCGCCGCGCCGATGCGCGGCAGCTCGGCCGGCTCGTTGCGGCCCATCGGCCGGCCGGCGGCGCGCTCGGCGGCCGGGGTGTAGAGCCATTGCGGCGGGATGTCCGGCGCGTCGGTCTCGAGCACGATCGCCTCCAGCGGCAGCTCGCCCGCCAGCCTGCGCAGCTGCCGCGCCGGCTCGAAGGTCAGCGCGCCGCCGAAGCCGAGCTTGAAGCCGAGGCCGACGAAAGCCTCCGCCTGCTGGCGGCTGCCGTTGAAAGCATGGGCGATCCCGGCGACCGGCACGCGACGCAGATGCTTGAGCAAGGCGTCGGCCGAGCGCCGCACATGCAGCAGCACCGGCAGGCCGGCCTCGTGCGCGATCCGAAGCTGAGCGGCGTAGAAGCGCTCCTGCTTGGCACGGTCGAGCCCGGGCACGAAATGATCGAGGCCGATCTCGCCGACCGCCACCAGCCGCGGATCGTCGCGATGCTTGTCGAGCGCCTGACGCAGCGCGTCGAGCGCATCGTCCGACAAGGGCTCGACGTACAGAGGGTGGATGCCCAGCGCATAGACCGCGTCGTGGGCCTGCGCGAGCCCGCGCACGGCGTCGAAGTCGTCGGGCGCGACCGCCGGCAGCACCAGCCGCGCCACGCCGGCAGCACGGGCTCGGGCGACGACGGCGTCGCGGTCGGCATCGAACTCGCCGGCGTCGAGGTGGCAGTGGGTGTCGGTCCAGCGGCTCATGACGCAGCGCGGCCCCCTACTACGGAGGCGGCGGGGCCCACGGATGCACTCGCAAACCCCCTGCCGCGCCGCGCTGCAATCGCTAGCATCTGCCGGTCCCCCCACACTGATCCTTCATCACCGCGAGGATGCCACGATGAACATTCGCCCCCTGACCCTGCTGGCCGCCGCCAGCCTCGCGCTGGCCGCCGGCTGCGCCCAGATGACGGACAAGCCGGTCGCCGTCGTGAAGGACGGCGAGATGGCCGTGCCGGCCGGCTACAAGAGCTGGCCCAAGTTCCTCTCCGCCGTGCAGCGCCCCGACGCCAAGCAGGTGCGCGAGATCTACATGAACCCGGTCGCCGCGAAGGCCACCGCCGCCTCGGGCTTGGGCCACGGCAGCGTGTTCGTGATGGAGAACTACGCCGCCAAGGCCAAGGCCGACGGCACGCTCGAGACCGGCCCGGACGGCAAGCTCGTCAAGGGCGATCTGCTGCGCGTGTTCGTGATGGGCAAGAACAAGGGCTGGGGCCAGGACGTGCCGGAAGCCCTGCGCACCGGCGAGTGGGTCTACGCCACCTACCTGGGCGACGGCAAGCAGGGCCCCGAGCCGGCCGCCGCCTGCCGCGGCTGCCACGCACCGCTGAAGGACAAGGACTTCGTGTTCCGCTACGACGAGCATTTCGCTCAGAAAAAGTAGCCGGTCTATCCTCGGCGCATGCTCCACCGCCGTGCCCTGCTGCTGGCGGGCGCGGCGTCGGCCTGGCCGGCGCAGGCCGCCCGCTACGAGCGCGGCCTGCTGTGGCGCGTGATGGCGAAGGGCGGCCCGCCCGGCCCGGCCAGCCACCTGTACGGCACGCTGCACCTCGACGAGCCGGCCGCCAAGGCCTTTGCGGCGCCGGTGCGCGAGGCGCTCGCCGCGGCGCGCGTGTTCCGCCCCGAGCTGCGTTCCGACGAGATCAGCGGCCGCGTCTTCGCCGCCGCCACGCGGCTGCCGCCCGGCCCCGGGCTGCGCGCGCTGGTCGGCGAGCCGCTGTTCGAGCGCGTCGCGGGCCTGCTGTTCGTCCACCACCGCCTGCCGCCGCGCGCGGCCGACCGGCTCAAGCCCTGGGCCGCCTTCCTGCAGCTCAACCAGCCGGGCGAGCCGCCGGGCCAGACGGTCGACGCCGCGCTCGAGGCGCTGGCGCGCGACCACGGCACGCCGGTCGAGCCGATCGAGAGCGTCGAGGAGCAGATCGCGGCGCTGGAGGCGATCCCGCTCGGCTCGCAGCTCGCGCTGCTCGACGCGCTGGTGCAGGACCATGCTGCCGCGCTGGCGGCGCTGGCCGAGCTGCGCGCGCTCTACCTCGCGCAGGATCTCGCGGGACTGGACCGCCACCAGCGTGCGCTGGCGCGCAGCGCCCCGGTGCGGCGCGCGCTCGACGACCTGCTCGAGCACCTGCTGTACCGCCGCAGCGAGCGGATGCTCGCGAACCTGGACACGGACCTGCGCGCCGGCGGCGCCTTCGTCGCGGTCGGCGCGTTGCACCTGCACGGCGAGCGCGGCCTGCCGGCACTGCTGGCGCGTCGCGGCTACCGGGTCGACGCCGCGACGTTCTAGGACTGCAGCACGCCGCGCTCCAGCCTCAGCCGGCGGCCGCAGCGCGCCGCGAGCGTCTCGTCGTGCGTGACGACGATGTAGGCGGTGCCGCGCTCGCGCGCCAGCTCGAGCATCAGCGCGAACACCGCGTCGGCGCTGGCACGGTCGAGGTTGCCGGTCGGCTCGTCGGCCAGCACGCAGGCCGGCCGCGTGACCAGCGCGCGCGCGACCGCGACGCGCTGGCGCTCGCCGCCCGACAGCTCGCCGGGCCGGTGTGCACGCCGCCCGGCCAGGCCCACCGCGTCGAGCATCGCCACGGCCTCGGCACGCGCGGCCTCGCGCGGCAGACGGCGGATCAGCAGCGGCATGGCGACGTTGTCGAGCGCGCTGAACTCCGGCAGCAGGTGGTGGAACTGGTAGATGAAGCCGAGCTGCCGGTTGCGCCAGACGCCCTGCTCGGCCGCCCCGAGGCCCGCGCCCTCGCCGTTGAAGGCCCGGCCGGCCAGCGTCACGCGGCCGGCGCTGGGCGCGTCGAGCCCGCCGAGCAGGTGCAGCAGCGTGCTCTTGCCCGAGCCCGAGGCGCCGACCACCGCGAGCGTCTCGCCGCGGCCGACCTCGAGGTCGACGCCCTGCAGCACGTGCACGTCGAGCCCGCCCTCGGTGTAGCGCTTGTGCAGGCCGCGGGCGGCGAGGACCGCGGCCGCAGCCGGCGCCGGGCCGCCCCAAGGCGGCTGCGCATCCCCTGGGGGGATCGGCTCGCGCACCTCGCGGGACGAGGGGCTCACATCACTCATAGCGCAGCGCCTCGGCCGGCTGCACGCGGCTGGCGCGCCAGCTCGGGTAGAGCGTCGCGACGAAGGCCAGCAGCAGCGAGATCAGCCCGACCGGCACGATGTCGGCCGACTGCGGGTCGCTCGGCATGCGGCTGATCAGGTAGATGCTGCCGGGCAGGAAGCTGGCGTCGAACAGCCGCTCGAGCGCCGGCACGATGACGTCGATGTTGAAGGCCACCGCCAGCCCGAGCACCAGCCCGCCGAGCGTGCCGATCACGCCCGAGGTCGCGCCCTGCACCATGAAGATGCCCATGATCGAGCGCGGGCTCGCGCCCAGCGTGCGCAGGATCGCGATGTCGGCCTGCTTGTCGGTGACCGTCATCACCAGCATGCTCACCAGGTTGAAGGCCGCCACCGCGACGATCAGCGTGAGGATGATGAACATCATGCGCTTCTCGAGCTGCACGGCGTCGAACCAGTTGCGGTTGGTGCGGGTCCAGTCGCGCACCACGATGGCCGGCTCGAGCTGCTGTGCGAGCTCGGCACCGACGCGGCGCGCCTCCTGCGCGTCGTCCAGCCGCAATTGCACGCCGGTCGGGCCGTCGGTGCGGAACAACTTGGCAGCGTCGTCGATGTGCAGCAGCGCGAGGCCGCTGTCGTATTCGTAGTGGCCGGCCTCGAAGGTGCCGAGCAGCGTCATCTGCTTCAGACGCGGCACCACGCCGGCCGGCGTGACCTGGCCGCCGGGCGTGACCAGCGTGACCATGTCGCCGGTCTGCACGCCGAGGCTGCGCGCGAGCTCGATGCCGAGCACGACGCCCCAGCGCCCCGGTACGAGCTCGGCGAACACGCCGTGGCGAAGCTGCGCGCCAAGCGGCGTGACCTGCGCTTCTTCGGCGGGGTCGATGCCGCGGACGACGGCGCCGCGCATGATGTCGCCACGCGCCACCAGCGCCTGCGCGGCGACGAAGGGCGCGGCCCCGCGCACCTCCGGGTGGCGCGTCGCGGCCGCGGCGGTGGCGCGCCAGTCGGGCAGCGCGCCGCCGGCGGCGTCGAACAGCTCGACGTGGGCGACGACGCCGAGCATGCGGTCGCGCACCTCCTTCTGGAAGCCGTTCATCACCGACAGCACGATCACCAGCGCCGCGACGCCGAGCGCGATGCCGAGCATCGACACGCCGGAGATGAAGGAGATGAAGCCGTTGCGCCGCCCGCCGCGCCCGGCGCGGGTGTAGCGCCAGCCGATCAGGAGTTCGTAGGGCCAGGACATCGCGGCGCGATGCTACCCGAGGCCCCGCGGATCAGCCTTCGCCCCAGGGCAGCATCAGCGTCGTCGTCAGCAGCCGCTCGAACTCGGGCGCGAAGCCGGCGATGATGGCCTGCGGGTCGGGGCACAGCGTCGCGTCGGTGATCAGGCCGAACTGCACCCCGCCACCGTAGGACAGGATCGACACGCCCATGCCGATGTCGCCCGACTGCGGCACCCAGAACATCGTCTGCCGCAGCGTCGAGCCGCAGAACATCAACGGCTCCTTCGGCCCCGGCACGTTGGTCATCACGGCGGTGGCCTTCTTGGCGAACAGGTTCAGCAGCGCATGCTGCACCGGCTTGATCAGCAGGCCTGCGACCGCCAGCACGCCGAAGGCCAGCACCGGCTGGTAGCTGCCCTTCAGTTCGTTCATGCGACGCCGGACCGCGTAGACGCGCGCCACCGGGTTGGCGATGCCGATCGGCAGCACCAGCGGCACCAGGCCGAAGCGGTTGCCGAGCTGGTGCGCCTTCTCGAGCGGCCGCAGGTTCACCGGCACCATCGCGCGGATCTCCTGGCCGTCCGGGTCGTCGCCCTTGCCGCGCAGGTAGGCGCCGATCGCGCCGGCGGCGCAGGCCAGCAGCACGTCGTTGATCGAGCAGCCCAGCGCCTTGCCGACCGCGCGCACGTCGGCCAGCGGGATCGGCTCGCACCAGGCCACCCTCTTGCCGCGGCCGGGCTTGCCCTTGAGCCGCGTCGGCGAATCGTCGGGCATCAGCGCCAGCGCCGCCACGTCCTTGACCACCTGCGCGCCGGTCAGCGCGATCTCGACCGAGCCGAACAGCTCCTGCGGCTTGGACAGCGCCTCCATCGACTTGGCCACCCCGTCGCCGTACAGGCCGATGGCCTTGACCGCCACGTCGGTGATCGGCTTGAGCACCGCGTCGGCGAGCCAATCCTTCTCGTCGTCGGGCTTCTGCGCGCGCTCGGGCGGCGGCTTGCCGCCGTCGGTGATCGACAGCATCACCGCGATCAGCGCGATGCCATCGGCGATGCAGTGGTGGATGCGCGCGATCAACGCACTGCCCCGGCGGCCCTCGGCGTCGACGTAGTCCTCCACGAGGTGCAGCTGCCACAGCGGCCGGCCCGGGTCGAGCGGCGTGGCGGCGAGCACCGCGACGCGGTCCTCGAGCGCGGCGCGCAGGCCCTGCCCGCGCCGTGGCTTCAGCGTCTCGCGCACGACGTGATGCTGCAGATCGAAGCCGCGGTCGGCGACCCAGCTCGCGCCCATCGCGTCCTCGACCACCTTCTGGCGAAAGCGCTTGTACTTCAGCAGCCGCTCCTCGACGCGCCGGCACAACGCCTCGTAGGGCACGCCGGGCTCGAGCAGCCAGACGCCGACGATCATCATCAGGTTCGACGGCGTGTCCATCCGCAGCCAGGCGGTGTCGACGCGCGACATGCGCTCGGCCCCTCGCAGGGGCGCCAGGGCGGTGGACATCGGGGTCTCCTCGGGTCGGCGCTTGTGGTCCGCGCGGACGATGCTCGGTAACATCGCCAGCGTCAACCCGAGTTTCACCGCCCACCCCTGGAGCCGCCCATGGCCGACCTGAAAGCCGCCTTCGAGCAAGCCGTCGCCGCGTCCAAGTCCCTGCCCGAGAAGCCGGACAACGCGACGCTGCTGCAGATCTACGCGCTCTACAAGCAGGCCACCGCCGGCGACGTCGACGGCAAACGGCCGGGCTTCGCCGACATGGTCGGCCGCGCCAAGTGGGACGCCTGGAACGCGCTGAAGGGCAAGGCCTCCGACGCGGCGATGCAGGAGTACGTGGACCTGATCGAGGGGCTGAAGTAAGGCCTCAGCGCTTCTTCTTCGGCGCCGCCTTCTTCGCGGCGCCGCGCTGGGCCTCCTTGGCCAGCAGCGCGTCGAGGTTGGCC